>Ga0209591_10000392_pt1 | contig 57263 bp, 39 predicted proteins | sample MAT01_FD_187207 | JGI IMG/M metagenome (GOLD analysis project Ga0209591, IMG submission 187207) | Freshwater microbial communities from Lake Fryxell liftoff mats and glacier meltwater in Antarctica - MAT-01 (SPAdes) (version 2) | ecosystem: Environmental > Aquatic > Freshwater > Ice > Liftoff...
TTCAAGTAAGTGTCGGCCATGACGTGTTGAACCGATCGGCGTGCCTCACGCGCCACCACTACTCTTGAGCCATGCTCAAGCTGCTGGTCCCCTTTCTCTTGCTGATCGCGGCCATCGGCGCGACGGTCCTCACCGACCGTCCTCAGCCACCCGCCGATTTCACGTTCATCAATCGTGGCGATGTCACGACGCTCGATCTCCAGAAAATGTCCTGGATGCAGGATCTTCGCGTCGCGCGCGGTTTGTTTGAAGGCCTCGTCAAGCACGACATCTTCACCAGCGACTACGCCATTCGACCCGCAGTCGCCGAAAGTTGGGAAGTCTCACCCGACGGACTGTCGTACACGTTTCATCTGCGAAGCAACGCGAAGTGGTCGAACGGTGAGCCTGTTCGCGCTCAAGACTTTGTTTATTCATGGCGCCGCGCCCTGCTGCCCGACACGGCGAGCGATTACACCGCGCTCTTTCAGAAAATCAAAGGTGCGACGGCGTTCTTCGATTGGCGACAAAAGCAACTTGCAGCCTTTGCCCCTGCGCCGGGCGATGAGGGCCGACCGCTCGAGGCGACGGCGGCTGGCGCACTCTGGCGCGAGACACTCGCGAAGTTTGATGAACTGGTGCGATTGCGCGCAACCGACGACCACACCTTACAGTTTGAACTCGAGCTCCCCTTCGCGCCCTTTCTCGATCTCTGTGCGTTTGCGGTTTTCTATCCGGTCTATCCGCCGCTCGTGGGCCCGTACGAGCAACCCGATCGGAGTACCGGTCAGTTGGATATCCAGTTCGGTTGGACCAAGCCCCCGCTGATCGTCGGCAACGGCCCGTTCGTGCTCACCACCTGGCGATTCCGGCGCGATATGCGGCTTGAAAAAAACCCGCTGTACTGGAACGCGCCGGCCATCAACATCGACTCGGTGGCGATCCCATCTATCGAGGATACAAACGCCGCGGTGCTCGCTTTCAGGTCGGGCGCGATCGACTGGTTGAGCGATGTCTCGGCCACATACCGTGCGGATATTCTCGATGACAAGCGGCAGTTCTATCGCGAGAACCGGGCGCAACTCGACGATCTCCGCACGCAGGGGTTTGACCAGGTCGAGATCGACCGTCGGCTTCCGCCCGATCCGCGCAACCATATCCACGCCTTTCCCGCGTTCGGGACATACTTCTACAACTTCAACTGCCAGCCCAGGCTGCAGGATGGGCGCGACAATCCGTTTGCGGATGCCAGGGTTCGGCGCGCGTTTGCGATGGCGATGGACAAAGATCGGATCGTGAACGAGGTGCGTCGCGTGGGTGAGCGTGTGGCGACGACGCTCATCCCGCCCGGTTCGCTCGTCGGGTATCGGTCACCCGCAGGCGCGTCCTACGACCCCGCGGCCGCGCGTGCGCTTCTGGCCGAGGCGGGCTATCCCGGTGGCAAGGGCTTCATCACGGTTGAACTGCTCTTCAACAAGGATGGTGGGCACGATGTTGTGGCCCAAGCGGTTGCAAAGGACTGGGAACGCAATCTTGGGGTCAACGTCGAACTCGCCACTCGCGAGATCGCGGTCTTCAAGGAAGATCTGAAAAATCAGAACTTCATGATCGGTCGCGCCGGGTGGTTCGGTGATTATGGCGACCCGACGACCTTCCTCGACCTCTCTCGCAAGGACGATGGCAACAACGACCGCAAGTACAGCAGCGCGGCGTACGAAGACCTGATGAACCGCTCCGACCGCGAGCCCGACGCGGCCAAGCGACTCGAGATTCTGAGTCAGGCCGAATCGCTCCTCGTCGATACCGACCTGCCGCTGATTCCGATCTATCACTACGTGCAGATGTACATGTTCGATCCGCACAAGGTCACGGGCATCTCAAGCCATCCGAGACAGGAGCAGAACGTGTGGGAGGTGGACATTCTTGGCGATGGGAAGGGGGCAGAGAGGCCGCGAGAGATGAAGGTTAATGGCGATACCCCCTGAACAGGTCCACCCCCTCAGGCGTATGTATGAAGATTGTGATTATTACGTTGGGTCACGCATCCTCGACCGCGAGTGCTCGTATCAGTCTCCGGCAACCACCCGCGTGAGTTCCCGGTATGCTCCGATGGCCGCGTGCGCGGCCTCGGAGGTACACACGCGATGGTCGGCTGCGCAGAACCCACACCATGCTCACGACGTTCCTTCAACACCTCATTAAACACAGGTTTTTCGGCCATTCAGGTGGCCCATCATCCGCTCCACCCTCGCCGCAGGGCAGCACGCGGCGCGCGGCCACGCTCATCGCCGCCACTTTCTCGGTGGCGGTGACCCTCAACGGGTGCTGCTCGAGCTCGGACAAGAAGTCCCTTCAAGAGATGGTCGACAGGGCGATTGACCGGAACTTCAATGCCTGCGACTCGATCCCGGACCCGGTTGCGCACGCGACGTGCATCACCAACGCGCAGAACCAGCAGACGGCGCTCGTGACGGCTTATGCTGCGTACCTGACGGCCTGCGCTACCGGGGACACTGAGCTGATCAAAGAAGCGATCAAGAACCTGAAGGACCTGCTGAAGCCGAAGAACGGCGCAGTGCTCGGGGCTTCGGGCGGAGTGCTCAACTCGGAGATGGTGCTCGGCAACGACGAGAGCGTGTGCATCTCAATCCTGTTGACTTCTGACGGGTCGAGGACACCGCAAGACTTCGTGGTCGTGAATGGCTCAAAGTACCTGCCGGAGGCCGCCGGGAGCGCCGCGCTCGCCGTCAGTGGCGGCAACGGCTCGCTTATCATCACCACCGCCGTCGGCGACCTTGCTGCCAACAGCAGCACCATCTATCAGGTCGCCCCTGAGTCCACGATCTGCTTTACGGCAAGCGGAATGTCCATGACCGGGAGCGTCTCCGGGTCAATGTCGTTCGCGTCAGCGGCGGGCGACTTCACATCGAGCTATCTCCCGACTGACGCCAAGCTCACAATCGCCTTTGCGGGTTCGACATACGCGATGACCCTCGACAAGGCGTGCAAGTACAACGCGATGGCTCTCGATGGCAACGGGCATGGAACGCTCACCTTCCGCGTCAACTTCGCCTCTACCGGCGACGCCGTACTCCCGGCGCGGCTGCCCGATGGGGCTTGGATGGTGCTCCCGGTTCAGCGGAACACAACCGGTACGCAGATCCAGGCCAGCACCGGCGGTGCCTCGCTCAGCGGCTGGACGGTCTTCCCGGCGCTCCCGAACCCGATCGCCGACTTCGACCACAACACCGTGGCGAATGATGCCGATCTCGCCATGTTCCTGTCGGCTTGGGCGTCCGGCAACCCCTCGGCCGATGTCAACCACGACGGGGCGGTGAACGCTCTTGACAACGAGGTGTTCATGGACCGCTGGAACTACTGGAGGCAGCCATGACTCGGCGAGCGTTCCGTTGGCTCACCGGGTTTGCGGCGGCGTGCGTGGTGGGCGCGGGGGCCGTGGCGTTGCCCTCGTGCTCGGCGCCACCGATGGTCCGTCACTTGACAGCTGACCAGAACAGCCTGACCGAGGTCGGGCGCGCCATGGATCTGTCCGAGTTGACGCTCCGGCTGCACGATCGCTACCAAATCACGGACCCGGCGCGCTGGAGGGCGATGGCTACTCGGGCGGGCCAGCTCAGCCAGAGCGCCGGGCACCTACTGATGAGCCGTGCGACGGCGGTCGCCGGGAGCACGTCGGACGCGGAGCAGTTCTACTCGCACCTTGATTCCGACACGGCGGCGCTGCGGACCCAGCGCGAAGCGCTTGCGGCAGACCTCACCGACGCGATACCCAAGCCACGACCCTGATTGGCCCATCCCATGTTGGCGGTACTCAAGGGCCGCGGCAGGTGGCACTGCCCGACCCCGAGCCAACGTGCCACTACCCGCCGCCCCGGGGAATGCCATTCAGTTAGCCACCGCACGTTTTTTGTTCATCCAATCGACGAGTTTGGTTCGAGACCAGTCCATGACCTTGAAGTTGCTGTGGGCGCGTTTGAGTTGGCGTGGGTGGACGCGGGGCGGACGGATGGGCACGAGCGTGAGGGTGGGCGGACTGTTCGGCATGGCCGGTCCGTCTCGTGCGGCGATGAGCATGACGCGCAGCGCATCCACGAAGCTCAGCCGCGTCGGGGCGACCTGCGCCACGCGGGCCGCCCCGGCCCGGACACTGCACACCGCGTTGTAGATCAGCGCGAACATCAGCAGCTCGCGCCGCACGAGCACGATCCGGGCGCGTGGGCACGCTGGTACAACCAGCAAGATCAGGACGAGGCGGGATTCGAGGCGAGCCAGCAGAAACGCAAGCTCAACGAGGAGCTATTCGGGTGGTTCAAGCAGTTCGGAGGGCTGAGACGATCCAGACTGGTGGGCCGCTGGAAGATCCAGCAACTCGCCGACATCACGCGCTCGACGCTGAACATGGTGAGGATGGTGAAGCTGTTGAAGGCGTGAGGATGGACAGCGACAGTGATTGGTGAGACGGTGCGAAGATGAGAAGGTGAGAGGCGAGAAGGTGAGAAGATGAGAAGGTGACGCGGAATGATCCGGTATGATCTCCGCCGGGAACGGATGTAACAGGGCCGCTGGCGCTCACAAGCCCCACGCCGCTCCCACGGCCGCCAGACCCCGACTACGGGCCGCGCAACTCATGTTCAACACACGCATTCAGGCCAGAAAGTGGTCGGTGCGCGCGGTCGAAGAGGAATCTTCAACACCCTGCTACGCGCACCAATAGAGCGAAATGGCGAAGGCCAAGGCGATCCCCGCAGTTCTCACGACCCGCTCAAGGCTGCAAAATCGTGACACGGGTTGAAGGGTGGGGAAGTGCGGTACACCGTGGACTTCTTGGGGATTTGTGCGCATCATGTGAATAGGGAAACACGCGAGTGTCGGATCTCTTGCACGAGTGTTCATCAGGGCGACACTGCACGCTTGCTCCAATCGTCCTCGATGAGTCGATTGACCTGATCCATGCTCGGTTGAATCGCCATCACCCGGGCTTTGACCCCTATCAGCGATGTCCTCAAGAGCACATTGACTCCCGCGAGCACACCGTCACGGTAGAACGCCGGACCGCCGCTGTCGCCAACTTCCAGCGGTGCATCGTGCTCCAGCCACACCAGCGACCCATCCACGGGGCCGCCAACCCCGATCACACGCCCTGCCGACAACTGGTCTGATCTAATCCCGCTGCCCACACATATGACTTCCGCTTTCAATCGTACTTCGCGTGCCACATCCACCGGCACTACACCATCACCAAATGGCGCGTACAAGATCGCGACGTCTTCGTCGGGTCGATCACTCTTCCACACGATCCGCGCCGGTGCCGCCGCCTGTGTTCCCTCTGGGCTGGTGATACAAATCATTGCCGCACCAGAATCCAGGCAGTGCCGCGCTGTCAGCCAGTATCCTCGCGAATCAACCGCTATTGCAACACAGCCGCCGATCGTTCTGCAGACGTTGCCGTGTAGACGGAATACCCCCTGCACGTTGTTCTTTGCCACACTGACGTTCATCGCCTCATCCGTGCCGGTTAGGAGAACGGCCGTGCGGGTCGTCGCGAACGCCCTGGTCTCTACACCGGCAACTGTCGAGATCTCTGCCCCGTTGATCGAAGCCTGCTTCTGGGAATCCAAGTTGGGCGCGCACCCGCACGAGACGCTTGCGAGGAGTGCGATTGCTGGTCCCGAGATGCGCCTGCTACTCATGAGAAATCTTCCTTCTGGTTCACACAACGAGAATATGGACGCCTCTATGGGACCAACCAGGCAACTCTATGCCGAGTTGTTTCTGAACTGCTCGAGATCTCCGCAGCGGTCGTGGTGGTCTTAGCGAGAAGGACGTGGAGGTACAGAGCATGATTGCCACCGAACGTGGCGTGGACGCTCACCCGATTGATGTCTACACACTGCAGGAGATCCTCCATCGAGGTGGGCTCCTCGCTCCTAAGCCAAATGAGTGCCTTGGCCTTGTCCCTCGCAACATTGACATCGAAGTTCTTACTCCAGGGCACGGATGCGAGCTTCGAGTCGCGGTCGCGGAACGAAGCATGGCCTGTCTGCAACGATCGGTCCAGACGACGCCGAAAAAATCTTGGCTCTGCTTTGTCCGAGAACTTCGTCAAAGGGCTCCTCCGCCCGGAGACTCGGACTCCCACATGACGCGGTGCGTGCGAAGCGGGGCGCGTGAAGGAGGCTTCCTCCACCGCTCGGCTCCTGTTCGAGCGCAAGCCTTGCCGATCGTGCGGAAAACGCCGTTTGAGTGTGGATCTGAGCGCGATTCTTGACGATCACATCATCAAGATTCGGTCTGACACGACCGCGGAGCAACGAACCTCCGCGATCGGACATACGTATCAGCAGTACACCCCGAGTTGTGAGTCTTCGCCATGCCCAAGATGCCGCAAGAGCCCGAAGCGTTCGCCGAGCAGGTCGCGGCCATTCTGCGCCGGCAGCACCCTGATCATGCCGTGCAACTTGTTGGCCCGCGCGAGCTGGTGGTCAACGGGCGAAGGCTTGATCTGGAGAACCTCTTCCGGCTTGTCACGCGCGATAATGATCGCGGCGTGGAGATTGTCGAGCACTACCTCGACCAGCTCTTCGGTGGTGAGACCATGGTGCTCAGCTCGGCGAGCTTCGACTTTGCCCGGCCGCGCATCATGCCGCGGATTCAGCCGGAAACGATCTTTGAACATCTGGTGCGCGAGCAGGTGGCGTATGTGCCGTTTGTGAATGGGACGGTGGTGGTCTTCGTGCTGGATCTGCCCAACATGACGGTCTCGGTCACGACCGAGCAGATGATCCGCTGGGGTGTGCAGGCTGAGGATCTGGAAGAGATTGCCCGCAAGAACCTGGACACGTATGCGCCTGAGCTGAATGTGCAGCTTGTTGAGAGCAAGGAAGGCGGCAAGGCCGCGCTGGTGAATGAGCAGGATGGGTATGACGCGGCAAGGTTGTTGCTCAGCCGTCTGCACGCCAAGCTTGCCCCCGAACTCGGGGGTGATTTTTATGTGGCCACACCGGCGCGAGACATGTTCATCGCCATGACACCCAACCCCGAGCCGTTCATCGATCGATTGAAGGGGCGCGTGGCCCAGGACTATCGCCGTCTTCCGTATCCGATCACCAAGGATCTGTTCTACGTCACGCGCGATGGCGTCGCGGGCACGGAGATCGGCGGCGCGGCGGAAGCGGCATGAAACCCCGACCTACCCTGACGCCGTGATTCTGCTGATCGACAACTACGACTCATTCACGTACAACCTTGTGCAGAGGCTGGGCGAGATCGATCCGTGCATAGATCTTCGCGTGGTGCGCAATGACCAGATCACGGCGGATGAGGCCGCGAAGATGGGGCCATCGCACATCATCATCTCTCCCGGCCCATGCACACCCAAGGAAGCGGGCGTTTCAAGCGAGATCATCCGGCGCTTTGCCGGTCGGGTGCCGGTGCTGGGTGTCTGTCTGGGGCATCAGTGCATCGGCGACATGCACGGCATGACGGTGACGCGGCACGCAGTTCCGATGCACGGCAAAACCAGCCGAATCATGCACGACAATCAGGGCGTCTTCGCGGGCCTCTCAAACCCGTTTGTCGCAACGCGCTACCACTCGCTCGTGGTGCTTGCCGAGTCGATTCCCGAGCCTGAACGTGATGGATCGAGGTGGACGGTCAGCGCGTGGACCGATGAACCGGTCGATGTTGCCAACCCATCGGGTTTGACCAGGCGGGTGGTGATGGGGCTGAGGCGAGTATGGGGAAGCGGGGTGGAGGCGAACGCGTTGCTCGAGGGTGTGCAGTTTCACCCGGAGAGCTTTCTGACCCTCGAAGGGCCACGGCTGCTGCAAAACTTTCTGGAGAGCAAGGCGGGATGAACCATCGAGCTGGCCTGCCGATGAAGATCGAGGTCGATAGACTCTGTTCCCATGATTCACCCATCGCCGACATCACCGATCGCCCCCACACTTGCCCGCGGCATCCTGACCGAGGTCGTCGCGGCCACGAGCACCAAGCCGGGCCATGTGGTGATCGAGTTTCCCAACACCAGCTATGAGTTGCACCTGATCCCGAATGGTGCGATTGCAGCCCTGGTGGGCAAGCGGATCATCGGAACGATTGATGCACAGGCGCGGCGTGTTGATGTGGTCGATACCGGTGGGAAGTATGTTGAACCGGTGTATGGGCGGCCGCGGCGCGTGCAGGGGCGAGTTGTTTCGACAGATCTGCAGACCAACACCATCACGGTGGATGCGGGAATGCCGATTCACATGAAGCTCACCGATGCGCGTCAGTTGGCCGCGATGTTCAGCATCGGCGATCTTGTGTCAACAGATGTGCTGGATGGCGCGACGTTTACGCCGCAACGTTGAAATGAGCGCACGGCGATCACGGTTTCGGTGAGTGCTTTGCTTTTTTCCTGAGCAACTCAACCGCGATGGGCAGAGCGGAAGTAACGCCCCACTTCAGGACGGAAGCAAGTCCACGTTTACGGGGCTTGCCTTGTGCATCGGTGTGCTGAGGCTTGCGCCGGCCGCGAGCCATGAGGAGCCCAAGCCCGACCGCACCGCCGGTCAACCAAGGGACGAACGACCTGGCGCGCTTCTCAAGATCATTGATGAACTGCTCGTTGCGCAGGGTTTGCTCGGCACCGAACTGCAGCATGGCCGCCTTGGTCTCGGCGACGGTTGGGCGCGAACCCTGCTCATCGTGCGCGGTGGTCATCGGTTCAATCTCCCTGCGAGCCAGAGCAATCCGCCCGCGAGAGCGAGAGTGATCGCGCCCGTGATGGCGGATGCCCAAGCCGGACCCAGTTGTGCGTCGATTCCCAGCCAGCAGCCCGCCAGCAGGCCGACCGAGCCGACCAGCAAGAGGACGCCCGCGACGAGCATGAGTGCGACGCTCCGGCCCAGCGTGGACGCGACTTTCCGAAGGACACGACCTTCGGCTTCGAGAAGGTCGGCCACGCGCACGATAAGTTCGGTGATCGATTTCAGATCAGTTCTCCGGCGAAAACATCAATGCGCACCACGAGCGGACATCAATCACGCGAGCGGATCAACGCTCCGAGAAGCACGCCGACGCCAAAGGCGATACCGACGGCCATCAAGGGGTTGTCCTCGATCTTTCGCTCCACGTTGCGTGCTGCCAGCTTGGTCTGATCGCCCGCAGTCTGGATGGCATCTTGCGCGGTTCCGCGCGCGCTCTCATAAGCGTTACCGACGCGCTCCTTGGCGGAGTCGTAGATATTCCCCGCACGATCCTTGACCTGCGACGCGCCGGTGCGAGCGGCAGCTGCTGCGTGACGCGCGGCATCGGCGGCGGTCTCCTTCATCTTGCGCAGGTCTTCGCCTATCGCGTTGACCTCTTCACGCAATGGATTGTCAAAGTTGGCCGCTGCGGCCGAGTTTCCGGGTTTGACTTCGTTCATGGGCGTTCTCCTTGGAGGGTGAAGTCGGACAGAACGCGGCGATGACGACGTACGCCGTGGTCCTCCCGATTGCACGGAACTATATCCGCCCACCAAGCGATGAAAATTGCTTAATCTCCGAGCCAGAGGGGCGCTTGGCGTACAGGCGGGTTTCGTCGGTGACGCATGCAGCCGACCATCAAGCTCAATGAGATGAACAAGGGCAGCGTGGAAGCAACACGAGCTATCTGGCCGATCATCGTTCGCCTGCTCGTCCCCCAACCCAGGTCTCATAACGCACGCCTTCGGGCCTCGGCACCGGTACGGCGATGGTGGTTCCGTGGCTGCCTTCGGTGATACGCGATGAATCAACCGCGAGAAATGCGGTGAACTCGCTCATCAAGCCATGCTGCAGCGCTATTGATCTGATCTCGGCTCCAAGCTGCCGAGCCTCGGGGAGGATGCTCCAATCCGAGTAGGCCCCGATCTTCTGTCTCGCCCACACCTTCTCGATCGCATGCGCGGCCAGATCACCCTCGGCACGCGCAACCTCGACATTGATTGTGCGCTCCGAACCGCCCGCATCGGCGTGGATGCGGATCGACTCGGGAAGTTGCCCGTTGTAGCGGCCGCTCAGGACCACGGGCCGACCAACGAAGAGATCGGGCAGTCGTGCGGCGGCATCGACGCCGGGCACACCGGTGCCGGGGAAAAGTTCGCTGGCGTTGAGGCCGTTCCAATCGATGGCGATGTTGGTGAGCGCTGGCCTGCTGGCCGTGGCAAAGAACGATCGCATGACCATCGCACCATCATCGCGAAGGCCCAGATAGGCGACCGCGCCGCGCCCCATCTTGGCCATGCGATCCATGAGGAAGCGGTTGGGCGATGACCCGACGCCAAAGCTGAAGACGCGCGACTCCCCGATCAAGCGGTGCTGCTCGGCAAGAATGTGCGATTCATTGCCGATGTAGCCATCGGTCAGGAAGACGACAAATCGCATGCGCTCGGGATCGTGTTTGAAGGCGAGCGCGGCACGGATGCCCTCAATCATGATCGTTCCGCCCTCACTGGTGAGGGCATCCACATAGCTCTTTGCTTGCAGAATGTTCTGATTGGTCGCTGCGATCGGATGATCGCCGAGGGTCGAGGCGGTATCGCTGAACCGCACGATCTGAAAGGTGTCGGCAGGCTGCATGGTGTCGAGGGCAGCGCGGATGGCGGCCTTGGCCTGTGTCAGCGGCTCGCCCATCATGCTGCCGGAACAATCGAGAACGAAGACCAACTCCAGCGGCTGGCGAGGCAGATCGGCGAGATTGTCGGGCGGCACAAGCGTGAGGGTGAAGTAGCCACCATCGGGCGTCTGCTGCGCGATCAGCGAAGACTTGACATCCGCACCCGCGAGCTTGTAACGAAGTACGAAATCTTTGTTTGGCACCGCATCGGCCGCGCTGATGCGAACCCGAGCACGATCGGCACTCCGACGCTCGGTCTCGATGGTATGGCTTGTGCAGGCAATCTCTTCTATACCAACACCCGCGTTCAGATCGACGGTGAGCGAGAGGTCGTGCCCGCTGCGCTCGCCGGGTTTGAGGTAAGCCACGCTGGTCTGCTGCCCGCTTGATCCGGCCTGTCCGCGCGGCTCGGCACCGATACCCTCGGCGAAGCCCGGCGGATTGAACCTCGGGCCGACGACCATGGGAAAGACAAACTCATACCAGTTGTCACGGCAACTGAGCGTATGAAAGTAGCGAATGTTCACATCGATGCTCTTGCCCGGCTCAATATTGGCGACGCTCTGCGTAAAGACATTGGGCCGCTCCTGAGTGAGCAGGCTCGCGACATACCCCTGCGAGCGGGCTTCCTGATAGATCTTCTCGGCCTCCTGTCGATCGCGGATCAGGCCGCGAATATGGCGATCGCCGATGCTCATCACAAACTCACTTACCGCGGCGTTCTCGGGCAGTGGAAAGATGTAGACCGCCTCGATCTTGCCCGCAAACGGGTTGACGAACCGCTGCGTGACATCAACGGCGGCGATGGTTGAGATGATGGAGGCATGAACATCGGTGTGCTGGAGGGGCACGGGCACGGGCTGGTCATCGACCCGGGTCATCATCGCGCCCGAGCGGGGAGCCTCATCGTTCGGATGCGCGGGCGCAGCGCGCTGGTCATCGGTGCGTGCGATGACCCAGAGCTCTTCATCAAGCGATGGGCGCGTGCCGGGTACGCAAGGCTGAGCCTGGCCACCGTCATTCTTGGTCAGGCCGTAGGGCGATGCGGCGGCGGGCGTCCCGGTTGGTCCCTGTCTGATCTGGTACGCACTGGTCGAGCCGCACCCATGCAGCACGGACACAATGCCCATTGATATGATCGCTCCGCCTGCCAACAACCCAAAAACCAAGTTCTTAGTATGCCTCACGTGTCAACTCCCTTTGTCATGCTGAGATGTGGTGCTTAGAACAGCAGCGTGCGCGCCGGCGATGGCCTGCCCAACCGCATTCGCCGCGATGCGGAGCGTAACTCCGAACTCTGCCTGTTGGTCTTCGCCACCTCGTACGGAAACGTGCAACCGCGCGATGCGAGTCTTGCCGGTGGGCAACGCGCTGCTGGCGTTCGTGCTGTAGGCCGCGAGGATCACGCGCCCGTTGTCGATCGTGAGTGCGGCGGGGTCGTAATACGCGGGCTGTGCAAAGGCTGCGTGCTCGCCACCCTCGATGCCTACAAGCCGCACCTCGCCACCGGCGATCGATCCATGAAACTCAACCTGCCACGCGGCGAGCGGCACCGTTCCGATCTCGATCACCACATCCACCGTGGCAAACCGTATGGACGCGGATAGAGGGGAAGGGGAAGGTGGTGCGGGTGATCGGACAGCACTCCCGACCGGGCCTTGGCCAAGCATCAGCATCAACGTGCTGGTCACCATCAAGGTCATCATAAGAAGCCAGTACGTATTATGTGAAAATGCAAGCCGCGTGCTCATGCCGGGCCTCCTCGCGTTGCGTCGGTTGTCGTGCTGAGTCGCACCGCTTGCCGGGCGATGGCATCGACATCGCGCTGATCGATGGCACCATCGCCCGTGAGATCCCAGGTGACAGAGGGCTGGCCGCCGCCGCGCTCGAGCAGGCGGGCGAGCGCAAAGGCATCGAGGATCGTCACACCGCCGGGTTTGCTGATGTCGAACGTCGCGATACCACCGGTCGGCATTGATGGGCCGCGCGAAATTGGCCAGAGGGCCCATGCCGCGAAAGAAAGGCTCGCCGCCGCCGCGAGCCCGCCTCCGACCCGCCAGAGCACCCATGAGGATGTTCGTCTGCGGCCGATCTCACGACGGGCCATGCCCAAGATCGCCGCGTCAAGGGTCGCTCGGTCGCCGGGGTGGGCATTCAGATCGGCCCGATGCGCGGCACGCAGGGCTTCGGCAACCGGTATCGGAACATCCGGGTTGCCATCATCGTTGATGCTGGTTTGGTCTGTGTTGCGGATGCCGGCCATACACGGTGAAGCGCGGCCGCGCACAATCGGTTCACGGAAAATATAAAAATTATCAACTTGCCACGCGGCAAGTCACAGCCCTTCCCACAGGTCTTTGATGGCGGCGTTCTGCCGCAGCGTGCCCAGCCCGTGAAAGAGGCGCGACTTGACCGTTCCGATGGGAATGTTCAGCGCTGTAGCGACTTCATCTACGGACATCTCATCGACGATGCGCATGAGGACGACCTCGCGCTGCGCTTCGGGCAGATTGGCCACGGCCTCGCGGAGGTGTTGATGCTGATCGGGCAAGGAATCACTGCCCGCGTGCCGAACGAGGGATGGATCATCGACGACCGCATTCAACCCCGGCACTTCGCGCTGCCGCTTGCGGTGCTGCGTGTGGGCAATGTTCTTCACGATCGGGTAGAGCCAGGTGCTCAGCTTCCCGGTCAGCTCAAGCGTCGGCAGTCTTTTGATCAGGTACGCGAACGTCTCTTGCGAGACATCGAGCGTGGCCGCGTGGTTGCCGGTGAAGCGTGCGGCGAGTCGGTAGACAAAGTCACGGTGACGGAAATAGAGGGCTTCAAACGCGGCGACCTCGCCGCGCTGTGCCAGGCCGAGAAGCGCGGCATCGGAGCGTGACTCATCTGCGCTTGTTTCATCGGGCACGTTGAGCATGTCCTGCCAAGCGTATCGCGCTTGGCCACTACTCGATCCGTGGGTCCACCCATCGGTACAGCACATCGACCGCGATGTTGAAGACGATGAGGAGGGTGGCGTAAATAAGCACGACCCCCATGATGAGGAAGAGGTCTTTGTTCAGAACCGCGTTGACAAAGTGCTGACCCATGCCCGGAACATTGAAGACCCGCTCGACCACGAACGAGCCGGTCATGGCGAGGGCGAGCGCGGGGCCGAGGTAGCTGAGCACGGGGAGAAAGGCGTTCTTGAGCGCGTGCTTGAGCAGAATGCTGCTCTCGCTCAGCCCCTTGGCCCGCGCGGTGCGGATGAAGTCGGCACGAAGATGCTCGACCATGCCCATGCGTGTCAGTCGCGCGATATACGCGGCGAACGGCAGGCTCAGCGTCAGGGCAGGCAAGACCAGCTTGCCCACCGTTCCCCACCCACCCAGCGAGCCAATGCCGAGCCACACCGGGAAGATCAGCACGAGCGCGGTGCCGATGACAAAGCTCGGCATGCTGATGCCCACCAGCGCGATGGCCAGTGTGGAAAGATCGGCAAACGAGTTGGGCCTCACCGCACCGATCACGCCCGCGCCCAGCCCGAGCACCAACGCGATCAGGATCGCCGCGAGGCCGAGCGTCATCGAGACGGGCAGGCTGTCGGCGATAATCTGGTTGACGCGCCAATCGGGGTTCTTCAGGCTGGGTCCGAGGTCGAAGATGTATCGCTCTGGCCGAGCTTGTCCTGATTGCGCAGCGAGTGTGCGTGCCTCGGCTGCGCGGCCGCTGAACATATCGCCCACCCACTTCAGACCGGTTGCGCTTTCGAGATAACTCCAATAGAAGTTGCCGAAGCTGTCGAGCTTGTACTGCCGCTTCATGGCTTCGACGACGGCCGGAGGTGGTTTGCGCCCTTCGGGGTTTTCCAGCGGGTTTCCCGGCACCTTCCAGGCAAGAAAGAGCGTGAGTGAGTAGATCACCGCAAGGATGATGGGCAGTTGCAGCAGGCGTCGGGCGATGAGTGCGGGCATGTGGAGTGGCGGGGTGAGGGTAGGTGGGTGGTGAGTCGAGAGGGTCGTCCGGGTGCTTTGTACCCCGAAGCCTCTCCACTGACTTGGCTAAACATTCACGGAGAGGTCGCGCCACGTTCCGCCGCATGTGCGCCCTTCCAAGCTTAGCTTGTTCTTTCTCATCCCCCCGATTCTGGCTAGCCTACTCAGGGGACTTTTGTTAATTTGGCGAACTTGCTCTTGCACCACGCCCAACTTCTCAGTAAAATCTCGCAAGTCTGTTCGTTTCACAACCCGCAAAGGAGTGCGGCCATTCCGCCCTCCTTATGTTCCCCGCGCGGCCATTTCCCCGCCGCAGCGGTCAGGTTTTCGCCACGCGCACTGGCAATTTTCAAGCACGTTCTGTGGATTCACAAATCTGTTTTTCTTGTTTGTCACGCACTTTCTCCCGACTCAATGTCCAACGCTCGCGCCATTCCCGCTCTCCTTAATAAAGGAACACCATGATCACCCCCTCCCTTCGCCTCCTTTTTCTCATCCCCGCCGCCCTCCTCCTCCTCACCTCCCTCGGCTGCTCCTCCACCCAACTCCTCGCCGACCCCGGCACCTTCGCCTACGAGGGTGACTGCATCCGCTCCCGCGGCACCATGTTTGAACGCGGCCTGATTGGCAGCGCCGAAAACGAGATCGACCTCGACGCTGCCAAGAACCCCGCGTGCAGTTACGAGCGCGTGACCGTCTTCATCGAGCCCCCTCAAGTCGGCGAACTCGGCAACAACGCCTCTTCCTTCTCCTCCGCCCAACTCGCCAACATCGTTGCCCAGGCCACCGCTCTGGCCGTCCCCAGCTTCGGCCGTTTCGAGACCACCACCGACCGCTCTCGCGCCCACATCCTCCTCACCCCCACCCTCTACAACATCAACGCCTTCCGTGACACCAAAATGTCCAAAGACGACTTCAAAAACATGTACGGCAACCTCGGCAATACGGCCGCTGCCATCGAAAACATCAACCGCGAAGCCCTCGAAGCCAACGTCAACGTTACCATCGCCCGCGGCCCAGCCGACCCCAACGGTGGCCAGGGCGACACCTACGACTCCGAACGCGCCCTCGGCCAACTCGTCGCCAACAAGGGCGACTCCATCAACAACGCCACGTTCACCGTTGACAACTACACCGGAACCGGCAACTCCTACTTCAAGGCCGAACACGCCGACCTCAAACCCAGCCAACTCGTCCTCGCCATCCGAACCGCCGTCGAAGGCGCTATCGCCACCATCGTCACCAAACAAAGCTTCGACACCAGAGTCTGGGCCGCAGCCACCCCCCCCAACGAGCGCCAACACAAACTCCGGAGCGTTGTCGTAGTAACCCCCGATTGATGGGGTGTCGTTCAGGTTTGAGGTTCCTTGAACATGCTCGATGAGGCCGAAGGCCTGACATTCAGGAGACGGGGGAGGAGCGTGGAGTCTTCGACGAGCGTCACCCCCGCACGGGCCGCCCGTTTCTGGCAGTCTGAAAGACTGCAAGTTCGCTGATGCCCCATACCACCACCATGATCCCGCCGAACACACCCATGTAACCTCCTCGATTCCAAACCCTACGGCGAACGCGTCCAGAAGTCCCTCGAGTTCATCGCCCCCGTCCTTGGTCGCAGGCAAAGCAATAAAGGCTAAACGCAGTTTTTGGGGCAGCAAGACGCGATCTCGCGTACGTTCAAGTGACATTTATATATTGTCTCCACGATTAGCGGGTTGCGCCGGTCTTAAGGCTATACGTAAGCTAGGCGAAGTCTCCATGTTCGGTCGATTGTGGCTTGGTTCCATTGCTTCATGCTCATCAAGGCTCAGCAATATATGAAACCACATCGACTACTTATTCTTAATATTGTGTGGGTGTCATGCGCGCTTGGATGTTCCTCAATGTTCCGCGTGCGATCAATCATCGACACCTCTCAGAACTGGGCAGTTCCGCACCGCGTGCCGCCGCCGCTCAGTCTGCACGATGACGACTTTCGCGTGCTCATCAACCCCTACACTTACAACCCAGAAGCCTCGGATGAAAATGGAAAACTCAAAAGTACAGAGAAGTCTTTGTATTCGATGGCGACGCAGTCAATCGGCTGCCCTAGTGAAATGGAAAAGGTCAAGGGGCGAGACGCGAGAAACCGACTCCAGTCCGCGCTGTTTGCGGCATCAGAAGCCATGCTTTCTGTTCACATCTCCAAGATCAAATCCAACGAAAGTGGAACTAACATGTTGCTCGGCGTCGCCACAACGGGTCTCGCTGCTACGGCAAGCGTAGTCAATCCCGCTGCTGCACCCTCATTCGCCGCCGCCGCCGCCGCGACCAATGCGAGTCGGTCGCTCTTCAATGAAGAGGTCTTTCGGAACATGCTCACCGAGCAAGTCGTCACCGCCATCATCTCGAAACGCACGATGTTCCGTGAAAGAATCCTCATGGACCATTACAAACAGTTTGTTGACGAATACGACGTGGAGCGAGCCATCTACGACGCCTTGGCGTACCACGAAATGGGATCGTTCGAGTACGGCCTTGCAACCGTGAAGGCCGACATCGAGAGTGCGAATACGGAAAGGCTTAAGATAACGTCAAAGTTTCTGTTCGTACCAAAGTCAAAGCTGACAAACCCTCCCGACAAGATCGTACCCACCGAAGTTCCGTCCCCAAATCCAAAGCAGCCGACTAACGTCTCGCCATAGTTGAAGAAAACATCGATACATCTGGTGGCAGAACCACATGCATCCATGCGCAGTCGGCGTGCCGTTGCTTCGCAATGAGTGTAAACGCTGTTTTTGGCGGTTCAATTTCTGCGATCCCCGATATCCCCTCACCTCATCACAAACCCCATCTTCCCCATCAACCCATCAAAGTGGTCCAAATCATAAAACCGCACCACCACTTCCCTGCTCTTCCCGCCGCGATTCACCCTGATCTGCACCTTCGTCCCCAAGTCCGCGGCCAAATGGTCCTGCAAATCGTGCGGGCCTGCGGCACGCAGCGCATCGCCTGCTGACGGTTTCTGTTTCCTCTTTGACACCTTCACCGGTGCCAGCCCGGCGAACCCGCCCTTGGCATGGCCAGTCGCAGGAACCGTCAACTCGCGCCCGGACTATCGCTCGGCCGCGGCCATAAGGGCCATCTTCACGCGCGGCGGCCTGTGACCTGCCTGCACGCCGCCGCGAACGCCGCGGGGGTGCGATAGTCCAAGCTGCTCTGCGGCCACCGGTGGCTTTACTTTTGCCTGAAGTCCTCGATCGCCACCTGCTGCTCGTTCAAGGTTGTGGACAGTTCGAGGTTCGGGCACTCATCGCGCAGCGTGCCATTGAACAACTCGCCAAAGGCATTCTGCCACGGCGCGCCGGGCTCGTTGTACAGCGGACACACCTTGTGGTCCTCAAGCCACGAACGCAGGTTGTTTCGATGAACTCCGGTCCGTTGTCAGAGCGGATGTACCAGAGGAGTCCCCGTGCGAAGATCCAGCAGCCTTTGGCAGCCTTATATCAGGATACGAAGGCACTTGCTCTTCCCTTCGCCATTTCCAACCCTTCTGGCCGCCAAATCACCGGGCAAACACTCCACACACTCACCATCTGGCGGAAAAGCGAGACTCTGGCTATATTTCCCTCTACCCGATATCCGGTAGGATGATCGGTCGTCTGCCCATGTGCGGGTTGTACGAAGGGTGAGAGGGTGGTCCGTTCGGCCGATTGGCGGCCGCTCGTGGCGATGAATGCACTTGGTTAGGAGATACAGACGTGACCGAAGCGGAAATCGAGGCAAAGGTGATCGAGATCGTGGCCAACCAAATGGGGGCCGACAAGACCACCATTACCCGCAGCACATCGTTCGTGGACGATCTGAACGCGGACAGTCTCGACACGGTCGAGCTGGTCATGGAGTTCGAGGACGAGTTCGAGACCTCGATTCCGGACGAGCAGGCCGAGAAGATCAAGACCGTCGGCCAGGCGATCGAGTTCATCAAGCAGGCTCAAGGCTCGGAGGCCTGAGCCTGATGGCCGTGTTGGCACCGCACAAGCTCTGAACATGTCTCATAAAACGCACAAGTCCGACGCTCGCGTGGTCATTACCGGCATGGGCGCGGTGTCCAATCTCGGGTTGGATGCCGCGACGACGTGGGCCGGTATGCGCGAAGGGCGAAGCGGCATCAGCCCCATCGAGGGTGATGACTTCGCCGCGTATCACGACAAGTGGTCGGTGCGCATCGGTGGTCAGATCAAGGGCTGGTCGCCGAGCGGCTTCATCGAACACCGCGAGATGAAGCGGCTCGACCGGTTTGCCCTGCTCGGCATGGCCGCGGCCCACGAGGCCGTTCGTCATTCAGGAATCGAGTTCGCCAAGCAGGACCCCGAGCGCTGCGGCGTGGTGGTCGGCTCGGGAATCGGCGGCATCCGAACCATCGAAGAGGGGTGCGGCGTGATGTTCTCCAAGGGGCCGGATCGGCTCAGCCCCTTCACCGTGCCGCGATTGATGGTCAACGCGGCGACAGGGAACATCAGCATCATGTACGGCCTGCAAGGGCCGGCCATGGCCCACGCCACGGCCTGCGCCAGTTCAGGGCACGCCATTGGCGATGCGATGAATGTGCTTCGATCCGGGCGCGCGGATGTGATGATCGCCGGGGGTGCCGAGGCGGCGGTCAGCCCGCTCTGCGTCGGAGCCTTCATGACGATGCGGGCGCTCAGCACCCGCAACGATGACCCCACGCGGGCGAGTCGCCCGTTTGATCGCACACGCGACGGGTTTGTGCTCGCCGAGGGCGCGGCAATGCTCGTGCTTGAAACCGAAGAGCACGCTCGCAAGCGCGGGGCAACGATCCTTGCCGAGCTGGTCGGCCATGGCAACGCCTCGGATGCCACGCACATCACGGCCCCCGATTCTGCCGGGCGCGGCGCGGCCCGCAGCATGAAATGGGCTTTGGAAGATGGCGGGCTCAACGCCGAGCAGATCAGCTACGTGAACGCCCACGGCACGAGCACGCCGCTCGGTGACAAGGCCGAGGTCGAGGCGGTGCTCACGGTCTTCGGCAATCATGCACGCAAGTCGGCGGGCGGCAAACTGCTGATGAGTTCCACCAAGAGCATGCACGGCCACTCGCTGGGGGCCAGTGGCGCGCTCGAGACTATCGCGTGTGTCCATGCGGTGAAGGATGGGATCGTCGCCCCGACCATCAATCTTGATGACCCGGATGAGGCCTTTGATCTCGACCTTGTGCCCCACCACGCCCGCGAACGCCGCGTGCAGTACGCGATGAACAACACCTTCGGCTTTGGTGGTCACAACGTCACACTCATCATCGGCCACTACGAGTGAGCCGATGACCTTTCGGAGGTCATCACTGTGCAGAGCAAAGCCACGACGGTGCAGAAGTATTTGGATGAACTCCCGCCCGACCGGCGCGAAGCGATCGCGGCGGTTCGCAAGGTCATCCTGAAGAACCTCGACAAGGATTACGAGGAGATCATGCAGTACGGCATGATCGGCTACGCGGTGCCGCACCGGGTCTTTCCTGCGGGTTACCACTGCGATCCGCGACAGCCCCTGGCTTATGCCGGGCTTGCTTCGCAGAAGAACTACATGGCGGTCTACCTCATGTGCTGCTACGGCCAGACCGAACAGATGAAGTGGTTTACCAATGCGTGGGCCAAGACCGGCAAAAAGCTCGATATGGGCACGTGCTGCGTCCGGTTCAAAAAGCTCGAAGACCTCGCGCTCGATGTGATCGGGGAAGCGATCCGCCGCGTCCCGGCCAAGGCGTACATCGAGGACTACCAGAAGTTGTCGCAAACCACGAAGGCCGGAGCCAAGATTAGCAAGGCGACCGCGAAGCCCAAGACCAAGGTCGAGCCCAAGCCAAAGCCTAAGCCTAAGCCCAAGCCCAAGCCTAAGCCCACCACGCGATCCAAGTGATTTGGTCCGGCTGAGCACAATTGCGCTAAGTGGCAGGCCGCGTCTTGACTGATTGCGCTTGGACTTGCCGATAGAATGGTTATGCCCTCGGACATCCGTTCGATACTTTCGCTCGAAGTTCCGCTCATCGTGCTGTTGGGCGAGCGGCCCATGAAGACGCTTGAGGTCATATCCCTCATTCCGGGGGCCATTATTGAGATTCCGAAAAACTCAGAGGAGGAGTTGACGTTGCTGGTGAACAACCGACCGATCGGAATGGGTGTTGCGGTGAAGGTTGGTGAGAATTTTGGGATCAAGATCACCTATATCGGCGACCTGCGGGAACGCATCTCCGCACTGGGCGAGACGGGTGAAGAGACGGTCGATGTGAACCCATCGGAAGGTTTGGCTGCTCGTTAGGTTGAAGACTGAAACTCCCGATAGACATGCAGCGATAATGGTGCCGGATGGAGGGGATGGGATAGGGGCCAGACCTTTATTTGTGCAGGGAGTCCACGACGACATGCCGCGCGACATCCCGGTTGGTAATGGCGACCTGCTGATTAACTTTGACGAGTTCTACCGCGTCAGGGATGTCTACTACCCATGTGTGGGTCGGTACAACCACACGGGCGGTCATGTGCAGCGGTTTGGTGTGTGGGCTGATGGGGAGTTGGTGTGGATCGAAAGCCCCGGCTGGACGCGGCGGCTGCGGTATCGACCCGGCACGCTGGTGACCGATGTTCATCTGGTTCACGAAGGCCTCGGGCTTGAGCTGTTCTGTGAAGATGCGGTCGATTTCCACGAACCGGTTCACTTGCGCCGGATCAGGGTGCGCGATCGGCGCGGAGTTGTGGGGCAGGCGCGCGATGTGCGGCTGTTTTACCACATCGATTTTTCGATCAAGGAATCGCCGGTGGGTGACACGGCGGACTTTGACCCCGAGACCGCGGGGCTTGTGCTGTACAAGGATGACTCATACTTCCTGCTCAACGCTCAGCGCGGCGGGAGTGACAAGATCGGGATCGACCAGTGGGCGATCGGGACCAAGCGTGTCGGTGGTGCCGAGGGCACATGGCGAGATGCCGAGGATGGTGTGCTCGGTCGGAACGCGATCAGTCAGGGAAGTGTCGATGCCACGATCGGCGTGAACCTCACGGTTCCGCCCAAGGGCGAGGCGACGGCCACGATCTGGTTTGCTTGCGGCGATTCGTACGAGCGTGTGCGCGAGCTGAACCGCGTGATCCAGGCCAAAGGCTTTGACAAGATGATGATGCGCACCGAGGCGTACTGGCGATTGTGGGCGCGGAAAGATCGGATTCAACCCAACGTGCTTCCCGATCGAGTGCGCGAGCTGTTCATCCAGAGCCAGTTGATCCTACGGACACAGATTGACAATCGCGGCGCGATCATCGCGGCGACCGACAGCGACATCAGCCACTTCGCGGGCGATCACTATTCGTATTGCTGGCCACGAGATGGCGCGCTGGTGGCCCAGGCGCTGGTGCTGACGTATCAGAGCGAGTTGTCGCGGTCTTTCTTCCGGTACTGCGCGCGGGTGATCCACAAGAACGGGTACTTTCTGCACAAGTACACGCCGACGGGGCACCTCGGCTCAAGCTGGCACCCGTGGACGATGCAGGGCAAGAACGTCATGCCGATCCAGCAGGATGAGACGGCGCTGGTGTTGTGGGCTTTGCGCCAGCACTTTGAGACTTTCAAGGATGTCGAGTTCATCAAGCCGTTGTACAACCCGCTGGTGGCGCAGCCGGCTACGTGGATGATGAACTACGTGGACAGCAACGGCTTGCCGCGGCCGAGCTGGGATCTGTGGGAGGAGCGGCGCGGCGTACATACCTTCACGGTAGCGGCAACAATCGGCGCGCTGCACGCGGCAAGCCTGTTTGCGAAGGACTTTGGAGACATCGAGCGGGCGGAGATGCTGGAGGATGGTGCCGAGCGCATGCGTGAAGCGATGCTGAAGCATCTGTGGAACTCGGAGACCAACTGCTTTGCACGCATGGCGACGCCGATCGATGAAGCCAGCGAGACGGCGCTCGCAAATGGTGGCGGTGCGGCGACGGCCAAGGGAGAGATCCCGCAGGTAAAGGGGTATCGACTCGACATGACGCGCGACAGCGCAAACTACGCGGTCTTTGCGTTCGGCGCGTTCCGTCCGGGCAACCCGATGGTGGTGGCCGAGATGGAATCGCTGTACAAGCGGCTGTGGGTCAAGACGGCGGTCGGCGGGTGTGCGCGGTACGAGCGCGACTATTACCACATGGTGGAGCGCGACAACATCGAAGCGGTGCCCGGCAACCCTTGGGTCATCTGCACACTCTGGCACGCGCAGCACAAGATTGCAACCGCAAAGACGCTCGATGAACTGCGCCAGGCGATGCCGCTGCTCGAATGGGCCGCGGAACGCGCGCGAGAGAGCGGCGTGTTGGCCGAGCAGTATCACCCATACACGGGCGAACAGATCAGCGTGAGCCCACTGACGTGGAGCCACGCGACGGTGGTGACGACGGTGGTGCAATACACACGTCGCTACGAGCAACTGCTGATGGAGGCCAACAGCCCGGGGAAGTTTGAGGAGGCGGGGGTGGCGTGAGGCGGGTGTGCGGCGCGGGTTCAGTCGGTGTTGCCGTGGATCAACGCAACGCCAGGCTGAGGTTGCCCTCGGCCCGAGTGAGGATCAACTCGGCCTCGGCCCGACCGGTCTTTCGTGCGTGCATTACCACGGCGGTCTTTACCGAGCCTCCGGCTCGTTCCAACATCTCGAACGACTGATCACGCGACAGACCGGTCAGAACGGTGATGGTTCTGGCTGCGCGGTCGCGGAGTTTGTCGTTGGTGGCGCGGAGATCAACCATGAGGTTTTGGTAGACGCGGCCGGAGCGGATCATGAGCGTGGTGGAGATGGTGTTGAGGGCGAGCTTGGTGGCGGTGCCGGCCTTCATGCGGGTTGAGCCGGTGACGACCTCGGGCCCGGTTTCGAGGATGATGAGGTGGGTGGCGTGCGGCGGATGCGGGACGGGGGAACATGAGATGAGGGCGGTGAGGGGATTCGCGAAGTGGGCCGATACGGATCCTGCTGGCAAGTCTGTGGTGGCAGAAGTGCACCACGCCAACGCGCCCAAGACGTAGGGCGTGGTTCCGCCTGCGGCGATGCCGATGATGATGTCGTTGGGTGTGGGTTGGAGCGCGGCCAACTGTTCGTGTGCGCCGGTGGGATCGTCTTCCTTGCCTTCACTCGACTTTCGCAGGGCGGTGTCGCCACCCGCAATGATGCCGATGACGCGCTCGGGTGGTGTTTGAAAGGTGGGGGGACATTCGCTCGCATCGAGCACGCCGAGTCGCCCGCTGGTGCCCGCGCCGATGTAGATCAGGCGACCACCGGCGAGCCAGCGCGGCTCCGCGGCCTCAATGAACGCCGTGAGGGCTGGGCGGGCCGCATCCATCGCGTCAAGCACGGCGCGATCTTCGCGATTCATGAACTCAACACACTGCGCCACGCTCAGTTCGTGCAGATTCATCGAGCGCGGGTTGCGCTGCTCGGTGAGGATGTGCGATCGGTTGGGTGGGAGTTGGATCATCGAGATCGGATGAGGAAGCGTGCTAGTGTCGCCGGCGGTTTCATGCGACGTATCAGTTGCTAAACTCGCCTGCCGGCCCCATTCCTCTGGGAGGGGGAGAAATGCGCAAGTGGGATCGTGGCCATGGTGTGCAGACCGGGTGGGCTGGCCAGCAGTGGGGCGATGCAGTTGAGCGTGATGGCGACGGTGGCCACATCACCGTGTACACCACCGCGCAGGATCAGATCAATCGGCGGTTCGGACTCGAGAAGCACGCGGTCGTGCGGATCGGCCTGACCGATCGCGGCCTGAAACTCCATCTGAATGAGTGGTTCGTCGGCGGAGCTGCTGCCGCGTGCCCAGGCTTTGGCGACTTGGCGAACACCGGTGGCCTTGCCCTTGGGAATGGCCCCCAGCGAGCAGGTCAGGTCACGATCAGACTTCACCGGTTCGATGGTCTCGTCCCACTTGTCAATATCAAAGCCGAGGTAGTGCGCGACAAAGTGCAGGCTCTCGCCGAGACCGACGTGACGAAGAGAACCTTCGCGAACTCTGGCCGCGAACTGGTTGTCATCGAGGCCTGCGCCGATCTTCTGTTGAAAGGGGATGCGCCGCGCGGTTGCATCCTGGATGCGCCAGACCTTGACCCGATGGACTGAACGGCAGACCGCGCTGGCCGCGAGGGGGAGCGTGTCCATCAAAAATCCTGGGTTGACACCTGTGCCGAGCAGGCGCGCGTGGTGCTTGAGCGCGAGCGCGTGAAGTTCGTTGGCAAGGGCGTTGTGACGGAGCCACGGGAAGAGGAGTTCTTCGCAGGTGCTGACGATCGGCAGGCCGCGGGCGATGAGGAATTTGAGGGTGGGGGCGCACCTGGAAAGATCGGAGCTGGTGCAGACAAGCGCGGCATCGATCTCTGACCAGTTGCGGACACGATCGAGATCTGGCTCGATGGCGGTGGTGAAGCCGCACTCGGGGACGACCTGCGAGAGTGATCGTCCGATGAGGTTCGGATCAATGTCAACCGCGGCGACGATGGTGGCCAGCTTTCGGCGGGCGGCATCGAGGGCCATCATCTTTCCGAGGGGACCGAGACCGACCAGCAGAATGCGATGCATGGGAACTCCTGGGGCTTGCAGGCGGAGAGAAGAGATTATGCTTCGGAACGGGACAAGAGCAGCGCGAGCAGACGTTGTATTTGCGGGTATGATCGCGCTGGGAACTTTGCGATGGCGGAGGAATGGCGGCGCGATGGTTGTGGGAACGGTAAGCCATGAACATGACTGTGGGCAAGCACGAGACAATACAGGAGCTGCACCGCGGCGCGATCTGCTCGATCTATTCGGCTCGCAAAGTTGGCACACCCGAAGGTGAAGACGGGGCAAGCCTGGCGATCAAGATCTGTCAGCCCCCGGTTGAGGTTCTTGGTGAGGCGGCTGTCGGTTCGGTGATCTCGGGTTTTTTGGAATCGGCCCGGCTGCAGCTTGGCCTTGCGCAGTTGCCAGCGGCGGGAGCCAATCGGTGGTTGAAGATCCACGAGGTGGTGGAGGCGAAGCGGGTGGTGGGGGGTGGGGAGAACGTGGGGGCGATGACGGGTGGGGCGGGTGGGGGGGGTGGGGGGGCGTACTGCGTGATGGACCTCGCAAAGCGAGGTTCGCTCGCGCGCATCATCGGTTCATCGGCAAAGATCGACGAGCGCATCCTCGCGAATGTTGCGATGAGCGTGGTCGAGGGGTTGGCGTTGCTGAAGGAGACGAAGGGGCGCGCGCATGGTCATCTGAAGGCCAGCAATGTGCTAATGCTTGAAGATCGCACCGCGGCCACGGGGCGCGTGGTGCTGAGCGATCCTGCACCGGCAGCGCTGCTCGGAACCGATGCCTTTGCGGATGACCTCAATGCGCTGGGTCGATTGCTGTATGCGCTGACGATGAGGCGAGAGCATGGCGGCGGTTGGCCCCTGGCCGCATCTCCCGCGTGGGAGGAACTTGGTCCGCGCGGGGCAGGGTGGCGTGAACTGACCAATCGGCTTCTCGATCCTTCGCTGCGAACGGTCACCGAGTCAGGAGAGGAGACGGCGGAGTTCGGGTTGAACGATGTTGCTGGCGCCGTGCGGGCACTTGCTGAGGGCGGAACAAGCCCGGGACGCGGCCTGAAAGTTGGCGTAACGATCGCGGGTCTGGTTTTGGTCGGCAGCGTTGCAGGATACCTCGTGCTGGGCCAGACCTCGGCGGTTGCGCCGACCCCCGAGCAACTGAGCAGCAAGCGATGGATGGAGGATCCGAAGTCTGCGGAGCGCTGGCAGGCGGTGTGCGATGAGTATTACAACTGGCTGTGGTCGTTGGTGAAGGTCGATAGGCCGGTGCAAAGTGGAGTTGGTGGAGTTGGTGGTGGTGGTGGGCGTGCCAGCGATGCGAAGGGATTCGCGAGCAGACGCGAGATGTATGAATCGCTCTCTCCGGAGTTTCTGAGCGCGATCAGTTCGATGGGTGAGGGCGGCGTGCATCCGGGGGTGATCGCAGGCTTGAAAGTTCGTGAGCCAGACTTTCGAGCTCTGCGGGCCGGAGTTGGTGCAGGGCCGACGAAGGCCGCGCTGAGTGATGAAGGTGTCGCCAGGACCGAGGAACTCACGGATCGAATTGCGAAACTCAAAGAGTTTATGACTGAGGAATGGCCAGTAATCGTGATCGTGCGTGAATCGGTGGCGGAGTTTCAGCAGAGGGGCTGGTCGGCACCAGCGATGACGCTCGATGGGCTTGACGAGCGACTTGTGGCGGGCATCAACGGTGGCGAGGATGTGGCGGCGGTGAGCGATGAGCTGACCACAATGGTGCCCGTGCTGCGAAAGATCGGGGAGGCTGAGGACCGACTAAGGGTTTCGGCGCGAGTGCTTGAAGACGTGCATGACCCGGTCGTCGCTGCGTTCGCACAATCCATCGATCGTCTGGTTGCGGCGGGGCTTGGCGGCCCAGATGCGCCGGCGGCGGAACTGCTCGAATCGATCGAACGGGTTGATGAGGTCGGAAGTCGGCTAGCATACTTCGCGAGTTCACAATGGAAGAACATCGATGTGGATGAGCTCTTCAGAAGTGAGGACCACAAGGTTCTGGCCGCGCAAGTTGCAGGGGCTGAGGGCGGCACGCTCGGTCTGGCGGGGTTTGATGCATGGTTGAAACTGGCCGACAGGTTTCCGGCTCTTGACCCGGAATCAAATCCGATTCCGCGCGTAGAAAAGTCGATGGCCCTGCTCCGCGAGCGTATGGCTGAATACGAGCGTGATATTTCGGCGCGAGTGCCGATGGACCTGGCGTTGCGGCAGAAAATCACTCGGTTGACAGCCGATGTCGATGACCTCTCGGAACTCGGATGGATCAAGAAGAACAAGGACCGGATTGAGGCGGATAGCTCGACGTTGCTGAAGGAACTTGCGGCCGCGACTGGATCGCTTGATGGGGTCATCGGCGGGTTCAAGCGCGATGCGGCCAAGTCACGGGAGGATCTGGTCAGTCAACTGCGCAGCGAGTCCACGGTCTCGAAAGATTCTGAGGCAATGAACCGCGAGTGGCAGGTTCGGCGCGATCGTGCGCTGGAACGGCTGGAGTCCGCTGAGAAGGATGAACTGGCCGCGACCATGCGGACCATCAGGGCCGCGCTGATTGAACTGGACGGTCAGATACCGGCATTGCCCGAGCGATCAACTGGTGAGCCGCGATGGGCGGTGGAGTTTGCTGGTGCCATTGTTGCCGAACGCGAGATGTGGGTGGGGCGAGCACTTGAGACCTTGAAGAATCAGGAACTGGGTTCGAGTGCGGTGATCGCGCACGCCGCGACTCCGGCGGCAAGTGGGTTCGGAACATGGCTTGATCGGGCGATTCAACTCAAAAATAGTTTATCAAGACTGGATGGCTTGCTGCGTGCGGGGTTCGGGCTGAACGAACAAACGGGAAGTGGCCCGAGCGTGGTGGAACTCTGGGGAACGTGCGTGGGTGATCCGCTTGGGAAGGAGGCGGGAGTATCGAGAGCGATCTCGCTGGTGCGATCACGAATCGAACGGCTGGAGAGGATCGAGCGAGAGGAGAATGCGAATGTGCTTCTCGACGAGTTGTTCGGTGCGGATGAGGAAGAAACGGAAGTGGTGCTGGCGACCTGGGAGCGGCTGAGTTCGCCGAAGATTGGTTGGCCGGGAAAGGATGTTGATCTCTCTAAGGTCGGAGATCTACGAGCGATGGTTGTGAGTCGGGTGAGCAAGACGGTGACCGAGAACGGGCGTCGAAATGAGCTGGTCGAAAACCTTACAAAGCGACTGGCGAAAGCATGGAACGACCACGCATCGCTGGCGATGAACGCTGGCACGGGTGATGAGGCCGTCCGTGCGCAGATGCTGCGGCGCGGCTTCGCGGCGATGAAAAACTTCGGCGTCACCGATGAGCGGATCACCGACACGCGTGTGCGCTTCCACGCGATGGTGTATCGACTTCGTGATGAGTCGGGAAACGCGGTGGATGCAGGTGCTCAGGCCGCGGCGGGCCGGTTTGTTGAGCAGGCGGGCAAGTTGCCGGCGGAGTTCGCCCAACGGAAGGATGTGGCCGCGATTATTGCGGGCTTGCGCTCACTGGCGAGTGCGCCAGCAAAGGTGAAGGAAGTACCCAGGCCCGAGTCGTTCGGTCCGGGACTGGACGGAATTCCCGGTGTGAGCGGCCCAGATGCGGCGAGCGTTGAGTTCAACCTCGGCGGAACGCGGTTGAAGTTTCTTCGGGTGGAACTGGAGCGACCCGGCTTCGGCGCGGATGTCGTGTACATCGGCGACTCGGAAGTGTCGTTGGAAGTCTGGATCAAACTGGTCGGTCGGACCGACGGGAAGTGGGCTCAGTTCAGGACGCTGCTGGATGTGCCGGAGGATGAAGAGGGTTGGTATGGGCCACGCGCATGGGTGTGGCCTTCAGGCTCGCCGATGAGAGAGGGAACACACTGGCTGGATGCGCAGTCTCCATACCAATCGGGTGATGGCGCGTATGAGCCGACACTCACCGCTGAAGCGCCGCGCACGGGTTCGGGGCGAAGGCTTAAAGATGAGTTTGGTGGAAAACCTACGTTGAACCATCCGATGCACTGGGTCACACCCAGCGCGGCGATCGAGGCGGCGGGCGCGGTGGGGTGTCGGTTGCCGACAGCATCGGAGTGGGCCGCGGCCTACGCCAAGTTTGCACGCGACTCGAACGAATCGGTGTGGAACCTGCGAGACAAGGCGTTTCAGTTGCAGTACGACTACGCATTGAAGATTCAGCGCGCATCACCTGACAAGGGATCGTTTGTAGATTACTACGCGCTCCCAGACCGGTTCAGCTATGCACCAGGTACGGGAGCGCCGTTCGATCTCGATGATCGCGTGCTCTGGTTCAGACCCGTGGATGCGGATGATCAGAAGTTGCACAATCTGGTTGGCAATGTTGCCGAACTTATCTATGCCAACGACGATGATGCAGCACGCGGTGGCCGTCAGGGTGTGCCCGTCGCAATCATCGGAGGTTCAGCCTTGTCGGATCGAACAGTCGGTGGACCGTTCATGGTTCCGAAGCCGATCACCGGACGCGATGGCCGCTTTGCTGATGTGGGCTTTAGACTCGCCTTTGGCGCAGGCGGCAGCCAGGCCGCGGCCATTCCGCTCGCAAAGCAGATCGCCGCGATCCTTGGACCTAAGCCGTTTGTCATTGAGTGATGGTCACGGACGAAGTCTTGAGTCGTCATCGACCGAGACGGTGGAGACGGTGGGTTCGCCCGAATAGGCCATGCGACCAAAGCCGTCACCAGCCACCAGCAAGCCGCGTCGGTTGTTCGCCATTGGGGCAAGTCGCTCTTCGGTCTGCGCCGCTTGGGAATCACCGCGCTCGATCGCGGCGCGCGTGGGCGATGGGGCAACTGAACACCCGCTCAGGATGAACCCAAGACCAAGAAGGATGGCGGATTTTGATGTGCGACCAGTTCCGCGGCGGAAGTGCATGGCAAGGCTCCTGTCGGCCCACGAATCGGGCATGAACGTATCGGCCCGATGGAAAGGCAGACGGCGCATCGTTCTGAAATGCCGGTCGAGTTCGTCCGCGGTTGCCCGTTCATGCTCGTACAGTCGGTTTCACCGTTATGCAAAGACCGATAAACTCGAGTGCTTCCGGTCGCGTGCGGTTTGCAAGCCGATCGCGCATCCCGTAGAGTCACGAGGTCATCAATGATGGTCAGGACATGAGTCGGTTCTTTCAAGGTGATACTTCGTGGCAACAGGCGGCCCATCCAGCGACCAACGGCAGCGAGTGACCGCCTTGATGTCGAGGTTGCTGGCTATGCACGGCGAGCCGGCGGGCCACGACCACGCCCACCAGGGGTCGCGGCTGGCTTTGCTGATCGAGCGTGATGTCGCTGCCCTTCCCGCCGACCAGCGATCCGACACCCTTCGCGGCCTGTCTGGCCTGCTGTCGGAGATTCAGGGCGTGATCAAGCAGACCGTCGGATCTGGCAGCGCTGAAGCGGAACTGGCCTCATCTGCGGCGATGTCTGATCCGAACTCGTTGGCCGCGCGGCTCGCCGCACTTGTGCCTTCGATGACCCCCGCACAAAGGTCGGTGGCACAGAGGCAACTCCGCGAAGCGGGGCTGCTCGAAAGCCCCGCGGGCTCCAAGCCTACAGGTGGGTCAACCTGTGTTTGGCCGCAACCTCAGGCAAAGGCGCTGGCCGAGAACCTGCAGCACAAACCCGATGATGAGCTTGATGCGGCCCGCGTGCTCGAAGCCACCCAGTTGCTCATCGATTTCGTCGCCAGTCTTGATCAACTGGTTTGGACGACGTGGAAGGCGGTCGCGCCCGAGTCTGCGGTGAAGCGTCCTGCCCCGCTCAGGCCCACTCTCACTCGATTCGTCGTCGGCGATGCCGAGCCGAGCGCGGCCCAGTTGAAGCATGATCTTGAAAGACTGCGCCAGGTAACGGCCGCGCTCACCGCCGCCGTCGGGCAGGCCGGCCGGCAGTTTGCGCAGAAGCACGTCGAGCGATTCTCCCCAACCGAGATTGCGCGTGCCGCTCGTGATGAAGGAAGTTGGAATGTCGAAGGTCGCTGTTGGAAGAAGTATCAACAGTTGGCCGCGGCATCGGATGTCGAGGCGACGCAGCGCGAGCTGATGGCCGCCGTGGCCGCTTATGCCGAATCGTTGTTGCGTGGAGTATCGGGCGTGGCCCGCTGAGTTGTCGGGTGCAAGTTGAAGGACAACACCGGAGAAGGTACCCGCGATGACGTTGCTTGAAGCCTGCGAACCGTTCTTCCAGTTTGTCTGCCGCATTCATCGCGGCGCAAGAAAGGGCGTGAGCCCTCCCATGGCTCAGTTGCGGGCCGAGATCACGGAGACGCTTGATGACGCGCGAACACGCGCCGCGGCCGACCCCGCCGTTGCCGATCAACTTGCGAAGACCGAGATCGTACTCATCTATTTCATCGATGCGCTCGTACGCAACAGCGCCCTTCCTTATGCCAAGCAGTGGCAGGATCTGGCCGCCGAGCGCGGCCAGACCGCGGGTGATGAGGATTTTTTCGACCAGCTTGATGCCACACTCGCCGACACCTCAGATGCCGCCTCTCAGCGGCTCGCCGTGTTTTATACGTGCATGGGTCTTGGCTTTTCGGGCTGGTATCGTGGCCAGCCCGACTTTCTCCGACGCAAGATGACGGAGATCGCGTCACGCATTCGCTCCGGGCTTGACGCGGATCGCGCTGCGAAAGTTTGTCCTGAAGCCTACGACTCGGTAAACACCTCCGATCTTGTCGAGCCACCATCACGAAAGCTGGTGGGTGTCGGGATCATTCTTGCCGGGCTTGCGGTCACGGTCTTTCTTGCCAACATCGTGCTCTATCGCGATAAGCGGTCGCAGTTGATCCGCGCACTCGATGAGATCAGGCGTGTCTCCACATCCGATTCCACCACCCCGTCCGGGAGGACGGATCGATGAATCAACTTCTCAACCGGTTCACCCAGCTCTCGCGCGCCGTGCAACTGATCGTCGTGCTCGTTGGTCTCGCCGTGCTCATCTCTGCGTTTATTTTGCTTCAATCGCCCAAAGCGATCGCAGCGTTTGTGGCCGGGCTCGCGGTGGTCGGTCTCCTGCTGATTGGCTATGAGCACATCCTTGCTCGCGGTCAGGGCCGCAGGCTTGCACCTCTTGAGCAGGCCATTCGCGGCAACTCGGCCGCGGCGTTTGTCGCCATATCCGAGCCTGCGCGTCGTGCCAGGCTCGACGACCTACGCAAGAACTTCGAGGCCGGCGTGCAGAAGTTCCGCGATGCCGGCAAGAACCTCTACGCCCTTCCGTGGTACATGGTCGTGGGCGAGCCGGGCTCGGGCAAAACCGAGGCGATCCGCCATTGCAACGTCGGCTTTCCGCCCGGTCTGCAAGATCAGTTGCAGGGCGCGGGCGGCACACTCAACATGAACTGGTGGTTCACCAACCATGCCGTGCTGCTCGATACCGCCGGGCGATTGATGTTCGAGGAGGTTGAGCCCGGCGCAACCAGCGAGTGGCAGGAGTTTCTCAAGCTGCTCCGCCGCAGCCGTCCCAACTGCCCGATCAACGGGATGTTGCTGGTCATTCCCTCCGAAAGCCTTGTTCGCGACAGCGCGGAGACGATCGAGCATAAGGGCACCAAGATCGCGCAGCAGCTCGATCAGATCCAGCGCAACTTGGGTGTCAGATTTCCGGTATATGTCGTGGTGACCAAGTGCGATCTGATCAACGGATTCCGTGAGTTCTTTGATGAGATCGCCGATCCGCAGCTCCAGCACCAGATCGTTGGCTGGTCAAACCCCGCGCCTCTTGATGCCCCGTTCAATCCCGAGCAGGTCGATCAGCACCTTGCCACCGTGCGCCGACGACTTGTCAGGCGAAGGCTCGGGCTGCTGCTTGATCCGGTGCACACCGAAGACTCGAAAGCCAGCCGCACTTCGCAGGTCGATGCGCTCTACGAGTTCCCCGATGCGCTCATGGATATCGCGCCCCGATTGAAGCGTTACCTCTCCATGATCTTTGTCGCGGGTGAATGGTCATCCAAGCCGCTCTTCCTGCGCGGGATTTACTTCACCAGTTCCATGCGCGAGGGCGAAGCTCTTGATGCCAAGCTCGCCGAGGCTCTCGGCGTCCCCGTCGAGTCACTCCCCGAGGGCAAGGCCTGGGAACGTGACCGTTCGTTCTTCCTGCGCGATCTCTTCATGAGCAAGGTCTTCCGCGAGAAAGGACTCGTCACCACCGCCGTCAGCACCGGCAAGCAGCAGGCAGCCCGGCGTGGGCTGGTTTATGGTCTTGCCGCGACGGGACTGCTCATGCTCGGCGCGTTCAGCCTGCTAGGTCATCGCAGCATGAATCAGACGATGGTCGGTCCGACTGAGTTCTGGACATCCATGGCCGCCGCAGCCGCCGCCGGAACCGAGCCCGCCGATCTTGCCACGGGTCTCTCAGCACGCACACTTCCCATCGTGGCCCCAAACTCGAAGGGATCTTCCGAGTTCTTCTACCGAGCCAACCCCGATGTTCCCGATCCGCTTCTGGCCCGGCTGCCGATCAACGAAGATCGCAAGACTCGCGCACGCATTCATCTTGAACTCAAGGAACGATCCGAGCAGCGCCTTCCTGTGCCATGGGTTTATTCACCCATCGCCATGCTCGGGGGTGAGACCGATCGTGATATTGCGCGTGCCTCCAGAGAAGATGCGGCAAGGTCCATCTTCGAGTCGGGCGTGCTCAAAACACTGCTCGACGCCGCGTGCGTCAGGTTGAAGGCCGATGCCGCCGAGGGAAAAGCCTGGACACCCGACTCCACCGAGGCCTTCATACAGATTCTTCGCGCGCAGCTCCTCCTCGTGCAAGGGGGTTCCGCATCTTTCCCCTTGCTTGATCCCTTGCTGCGTGAAGCCTTGCGCACCAACGACGGATACTCCGCGGCCAGTGGCGGCGGTGCCGCTTCAGATGTTCCCGAACTTCAGGCCATCGCACGTGAGCTCTACAAGTCGGGCGAATCTGGCGCTGTGCGCCCAACATCGCTAGCCGTGCTCGCGCCGCTCGATCTCCAGTCCATCGTTTCAGCCTTCACCAACTCGCTGGAGCGACCCCCGGCGGATGGTGGGCTGGCGGGCCTTACGCGCCTGGCCGAAGTGCTCTCGGCATTCGATGCCGCCGAGCGCGCCCTTCATTCAATCGATGTCGGGAGATCCACGCCCGATTGGATTTCCGACTGGCAGCAGCGTTTCGCCCTTCTCGCCGACTCGAAGCAGAAGGTCGAAGCCGACATGAAATGGCTCGACAACCGCTCACTCTCCAAAGCCTTTGCCGACGAACTCAGGCGCTATCGCGAAGCCCGCGGCGGCGAGATCGACCGCCTGCTCGATGAGTTGAAGGTTCTGAACAACTCAACCTCCGCTCCGGAAAGCAGCGGCGGGGCATCAACACCGCGCATCGCCGCCAAGGGAGGAACACCCGAGGCTCAGACACTTGCCGCGCTTGTTCAGGCCAGGGCCAGCATCGCCGCCGGGCGCGAGCTTCTCTCCGCAGCTTCCAAGGACCAGACCGAGCTCGCATCCTCGCTCGCACGCCTCGACGCGGCCCACATCGTCGATGCTTCTCGCCCCGCCTTCCAGAATCGGTTTGCCATTTACCAGAGGCTCAACGACCGTTTTGCCGTCTCAGCACCACCAACCGCAGAGTCCGATCCGCGATCTCAACTCGCATCCATCGATTCCGAGCTCAGCACCGATCTTCGAATCATCGATGATGAACTGCGCGATCGACTTGGAGCCTCTCGCGAAGCGATCGAAGCCAACGCATTGGTGGCCGCGGCACGCGCCGTCGCTCGCAAGGCCGCCAACCTCGGGGCCGACGCGCGGCGCACGAACATACTCCGCAAGATCGGTGATGGTCTTCCCACCACCGCCGAGGCCATCGCCGAATCCGTCGCACGCCTCGCGCAAGAGTCGCGCCCGGCAGTTCAGGCCAATCCACCCATGCTTCAAGTGGGTTCCGAACTCGCCGATCCCGGTTTCGATCCTCTCGCCGCGTCCGCAGTGCTCGGCGATGTCGCCTCCGTGCGGGCCGCGCTGAAGCCCGCATCCCCATCGGCCTCCAACCCCGTTCCCACACTCTCCGAAAGGTTTCGCACGGCTGATCTGGCCGCGGCGGAGTACACGGCTCGCTACCTGACGCATTGGTCGGTCCGGGTCGGCGGATCGATCAAGGTGGTCGCGCCGCGTTCATACGCCGAGCTCCGAACCGAACTCGCGCGCACAGGCCAGATCGCGTCCATTCTCGACCCGCTCGCCACCATCCATTCCCGCGCACAAGAGGCCGTCGATAGAGTCTCTCCGTTGATCGATACCGCCAATCGTGATCTTGTCGCCAAGCTTGATGCGGCCAGAAGATCGCTCTCCAAGTCCAGATCCGCACTCGAAAGTCCGGAGTTCCGCCAACTCTGTGCCGCCGTCCTCAACCGGTGGAACGCACTCCCCGCTCAGGCCGACGAGGCCAGACGCATCATCGCCACCACCGCGTCAGGCCCTGCGCCGCTCGAACCTTACTACATCCGCGCGGCGGATGATGACTTTGTCCGTATGAGCTGGCAAGCACTCACGGTTGCGTGGATGCAATCGCTCGCCACGGATGCGCCGCCATCGGCCGATCGTTCTGCCAACAACGATCTGCGGTCATTCGATCGCTTCCCCCTTGGTCGATACGGCGCTCAGGGACGTTCATTGAGCATCGCGGAAGTTGCCGCGGCACGCTCGGCCCTCGGCGGACTGCCGGCAACAACGCCCGTGACGAGCAGTGTGTGCGATCGTCCCATTTCTGATGTTCCCGCCATCAACGAGGCAGGCCGTCGCCTTCTCGGCTGCGGCTCACCCGTCGCGGCCGCGAGTGCCGACCCCGCGCTCGCCGCACAGATGCAACGGTGGTTGGATGTCCTCCCCGCAGATCCTTCTCGCCTGACCTGCCGCGTAAGCATCCTCACCGACCGACCACCCCGTGCAGGCGCACGCTCGGTCGCATCGGTCGCAAATGTCCGCATGCTCATCGTCAATGCCCCCGGCGAACCGCCGCGCGGCAAGAGTGTCTCGGTTCGGAGTGGCGATCCACTCGGACAGGTCACGCTCGCCGCCGAGAGCGTGCTTCTCGAACTTCTCACCGGACCATCAGGCGATCGACCGGTGGGCGAGCCATTCACGATGAATGGACCTTGGATTCCGCTCCAATTGATCGCGCAGTTCGACGGGCGACCCTCGGGAAACGACCGCACAACATGGGAAACCGAAGTGCTCTTGACATCCGGCAAGGTCCAATACTCCATGTGGCTGAGGCTCGCGTTTGACCGTCCCTTACCAGAGCTGCCCTGGCACCGTTGACCGTTCGACTTGTGCCCGCCACCCGCGAACGATCCGCCTCGGTCAGAAGCCAGCCGCAGGGAGCATTGCCCATCGCCAGCGTCGAGAACTCAACATCGTCCCCCTCGCTCTCGCGCATCTTCTTTGCTCGACCGCCGCAGATCAGTCTCGCGGCATTCGGCAAGCACCCGGGTTGGAACGACCATATCGATGACCTCGGCCTTGATACCGAGCGACTCATCGGTTTCAAACGAACCCTTTACGTCGATGGTATTGCCGCGTGCATTGAAAGCGGCCAATGGGAAAGACTCGACTCCGGGCTTGCACTGCCGGGGTTTGACCACACCTTCGTCTTTCGCGCCGCCGCGACTGCGGGCGCCGTTTCACCGAGTGCATCCGCGGCCGGCACAGAGCGTCAGACCGGAACCATCGGCGAGAATAGCGGGGGTGGTGGGGGTGGGGGGGGTGGTGTACATCAGATCGGTGAGTTCATCGTGGGTCGAATGTGGTCGAGCGAGGATGGCAAAGGCCGATCGATGTTCCCGATGGTGGTCTGCATCCACGCCGTCAATGTCACGCTTCAACACGCCCTCGCGGTCGCGCTTCCCGCTTTGCAGTCAATCCACGCGCATTGCCGCCAGACCAACCTCGCCTCCGAGGTTGTGACCTTTCTCGATGCGCAACGACTGAAGCTCAGGACTGAGGTTGCCAGAATGCCGCTTCGCGTCGCCGCTTCCTCCCGCTCCATCAGGCAGCTCGCCGATCACGCCGACCTCGGCCCGCAGCATCGCGGCCTGCACCGCGTGCTTTACCAGATCGAGCGCGAGTTCACACCTTTCCTCCGTACGGGCTCTTCGCCCTCCAAGTCACGCGACAACATCGCCCCGTCGCGACAGATGCGTGTTCCGGCATGTGGAACCTCACCCGAGGATGTGCTCGTATCATGGTTCGGATTCCTCGATCTTCAGATCGATCCTTCCGTACCCATCATGCTCATCCTTCCCTCTGGATGCGCATGGCTTGATATTCTGGTCGGCGAGCCCGCCGGTTCGCAGATGTTCGTCCTTCGTGCCGGTGATTCAGCCGTACCACTTGTGAGCACCGTTCCCTACACCATCGACCCCGAGTTCGCCCGCCATGCCGAGCAGGTCATCGCCTCAGGCGATCTCACCTCGCGATCATCCGCCGATCGATCGTCGGATGGTCCGCACCGCATCGCGCCTGATACGACGCGGTTTGGTTCCAGGCAGGTGGTCATCATCATCGTCTTAAGCGTCGCCCTCGCAGCCGCGCTCTGGGTTTTGCTCGGTGCCGCATTCGTGCCCATGGCTCAGGCGCAGAGTGCCCTCTTCCAGCCTCCTGCATCCACTCTTGCTCCGACCTTTGAATCCACCTCGATCACCAACGCATGGCAAGAGCAACAGGCTGTTCGCGCCCGTGCAGTTGCGGCCAATCCGCAGAGCGCCACCGAGGTCACTTCGAGTGCAAAGCGAACCGAATCCTTTCTTATGCAGCTTGATCGGTCCCTCCCCCGATCGGTCCGTCGCGCTGATCCTGTCCCTTTGTGGCTCAAGGGTCTCAATGACGAACTCACCTTGGCCCGAGAACGGAGGCTGCAACGTGCCTTCCGCGTCTGGGGCGGTCTCATTGTTGACACGGGTTCCCCAGGTGTGACCGACGATCTCCTTCGCGAGGCCGCTGAGATCACCGCCCTCTACAAAACCGCCGCGGCCTTCACCGATGACATGGTCGCCGTCGAGAGGTTGCTCAACAACGGCTACGGACTTACAGAACGCCCGCCACCCACGGCTTCATCGGTCGTTGCGCCCACGGCCGAGCGAGGCGCAAGCATTCATGAACTCGTCGAACCTTGGCAGGCAAGGCTCGCCAACGAACGGGCCGTTCGCGCCACACTCGCGCCGGTCCTTGACAGGGTTGAAGCTCTCGGCAATATCGAGGTCGCCACCGAGGCCGATGCCCTGCTCGAAGCCATCAATGTCCCCACCAACCCCCCAACCAACGCTCGCCCGGAGTTTGCTCTGGCCGCGTGGCGACGATTGGGCGATCGTGCCGGCATCCTCTGGCCCGCAACACTCTCCGAGCTCGATGCCGAGGCCGCGATTGCGACAACACTGAACCCCATCATAAGCGCGATACCCGATGCAACCCGTCGTCGGGCCGTGCAGCAGGCGTTCCGCACCGGTCAGATACGCCGGCTGGCACGCTTTCTTGCGCTCGCCGCCAATCCCGCGCATATTGATGCGGGGTTTTCCCGCATGGCCACGTTCGACGTCCGTGTCGAAGACCTCGAGCCCTGGCTTCAATACAACCACGGCCTGCACTCACTCCGCACATTCGCGGCATCCGCAACCGGCAGTTCCGCTGATGCGGAGCTGCGTGCTGAGATCGCCAGGTTTGTCGAACGGGTGCAAGAACTTCCCTCAGGTGTCTCCTATCGGGCCGATGTCGCCAACACTCTCGCCGCGCTCGACCGCGCGTTGGATGGCAAAGATCCATCCAAAGGACCGGCATGGTGGGCAACTCTCGGACCCGCCGCAACGGGCCATTACAAAGCGGTTCTCGACTCACCACGGGGTGAGCGTCTCCAGTTTGTCCCAAGCGATCGCACCAACGCCGAGATCGGCAGAACTCCACTCGAGTTCGCACTCATCACGCCTGATGCCGCGTCCGGGCTGCGTCCGTTCTATCTCGGTGTCAACGAGGTCTCCGTCGGAATGGTCGCGAGCATTTACGCGGCCAGTTCCACCGATGTCCTTTCTCCTCCCGCCGCGATCACCCGTCTGCTTCCGGTCTTTGAGCAATCAGAAGATCCGCGATTCGGGCCAAGATCGTGGGAGTGGGATGCACAGCGCACCACAGTTCTCCCTGCACGCGATTGGCTCTTCCATCTCGGACGTGCGCCCTCGGACGACTACTCCCCGGGCACTCTCCCCGCACGCCCCACGCTCGGGTCTCCCATTCAGCAGATTCCCCCTAAGTCCGCCGTCTACCTCGCCTCTCTCGCGGGCTGCCGACTGCCAACCGCCGCGGAGTGGTTAGCCGCCGAAGCTCAACATCCACTTGCCAATCTTGATGATGCCAACCTCAGAGATCAGAAGTGGGATCGTCACCGCCGCCACACCTCCGACCAACTCGCCGGGCTTCGATCGGTGTACGCGGCCGATGCAGGTGCCTTTGACGCGAACGGACCGAATCCGAAAGCCGCGCGAATAAATGACGACAATATTCTCTGGTTTGCCTCGGCCGATGTGGATGACCTGGGGATAACCCCAACCACCGAGTTGACCCGAAATCCGGTCAAGCACCTTATCGGCAACGTCTTTGAGTATGTCCTCGATGCTCCGTTCGATCCTTCCGATCCACCTCCGGCAGATCCTCGCGACCCCAAAGCGGGGGGGTATTTCAAGCGACATGCCGACCAGTTCGGGGTGATTGGTGGATCAGCCCTCTCTGACCCGACGCGCCCACCATCCCAAAGGTGTGCTCTTCGGCTTGATGATGCGAGTGAGGGGTACTCGGATGTTGGGTTCCGACTCGCCTTTTCGGGAAGGAACATCGGTCCTGATGCGGATACGCTCGCAGCTCGTGTTGAGCGTTACCTGACGCCAACACCGTATTTGCGCGGCAAGTAATCGCGAGTGACGGACAAGTGTGGAGCTTGACGATTGGCCGCTGATGACGGTAGCTTGTAAAGACTTCAGCGGGGTCATTGGGCGTTGGTGTTTGCGTTCGTGGGTCATTGCTTCGGTCGCAGTGGCCGAACAGGGTTTGATGTTCAGGAGAGGTCATGCGCAATCTTTGTATCGGCTTTGAGTTGCCGAAGTTTGTTTCACCAAAGCTTGGTCCGGCCTGCCTGATCGCGGCGGTTGCGGGCCTTGCCGCTTCATTCGCAGGGGCTATGCAGCCGGGTGTCGCCGAGTTTCGCGATCAGACGCGACCGCCTCCCGGTCAGCCAGCCACCGTTCGTCCTGAAGACCCCAAGCGCACGGTCGATTACAAAGCCCCCGAAGGTTCCGGCACCGCCACTGACGATCGCCCGGACCCCGAGAAGCCCAGCTACCTCGTGGGTGTATTCGTTATTCGCTATGCCGTTGAGCATCCGCAGTTCCCCGCGCTCGACGATCTTGTAAAGGCCAAGGTCACGCTTGGTATCGTCGATGGTGGGTACGCCAAGCCGTCGTCGGATATCCCGAGCGCGACGTACACAATCGAGGAACTCTGCACGCAGCCGCCGCAGCGGTATACGACGTTCGCGCTCTTTGCTGTTCAGCGTGCCGTGAAGACCGCGCTTGAGGGCTCGGGCATCTTTGCCACGCTCGTGAGCCTTTCGGATCAGGAGTTTGCACCGAACGATGCTCGGGTTGAGGGTGAAGCACAGTATCTTGATGAGCGTCCGAAGGGTTCGACGGCCGTCACGCTCGTCATCCGCACCGGAGTTGTCGGCGAGACGCGGACCCTTTCGTTCGGCGATCGCATTCCTTACGAAGAGCGTATCAACAACCCGCGACATGAGCAGATCATAAAAAACTCGCCGGTGCAGGTCTTTGAACTCGACGATCCGCGTCGAGAAGATCTGCTCCGCAAGGACAGACTCGACGACTACGTCTTCCGCTTGAATCGCCACCCTGGTCGCCGGGTCGATCTTGCGCTGGCCGCCGGCGATAAAGATGGCGAGCTTGCGCTTGATTATCTGGTGAACGAGAGTCGTCCGTGGACAATCTATGGACAGATCTCGAACACCGGCACCAAGCAGACCAGTGAGTGGCGCGAGCGGTTCGGGTTCGTCAACAACCAACTGACCAACGCCGACGACATCCTCAGCATCGACTACGTCACAGCGGGCTTTGAAGACTCGCACTACGTCGGGATCAGCTACGAGCGCCCGCTCTGGGGCGAATGGTTGCGCGGACGCCTCTACGGCAACGCCAACAGCTTTACGGCTTCCGATGTCGGCGATACCTCCGAGAGCTTCGATGGCGATGGCTGGGCCTTCGGCGGCGAGTTCATTGCCAATGTCTATCAGCGTCACGAACTGTTCATCGATCTCTTTGCCGGGGCGCGCTGGCAGCACGTCAAGACCAGCAGCCAGGTCACGGATACACGCGGCGAAGAGGATTTCTTCCTTCCGGATATCGGCCTGCGACTCGCCCGACAAACCGATACGTCATCCACCAATGGCGAGGCGGGTGTCGAGTTCAACCTCCCGGATGTGGCCGATACCTCTGAAGATCTGACCAGTCTCCAGCGCAACAACGCCGACAGCGATTGGGCGACCTTTCACGGCGAACTGACCCACTCGATGTATCTCGAACAGTTCTTCTCGGGCAATACCGATGCCGAGAACCCGTCCACAACCCTTGCCCACGAGGTCGCGCTCTCGGTTCGTGGTCAGTATGCGTTCGGCAGTCGTCTGATCCCCAACTTTCAGGATGTGCTTGGCGGGTTGTACACGGTTCGCGGATACCCTGAATCGGTGGTTTCCGGTGACTCGGTAGTCGTGGCCTCAGCCGAGTATCGCTTCCATCTGCCACAGGCGCTGGGCATCGAGGCGACCCCGGGCACCCTTTTTGGAGAGACTTTCCGTTATCAGCCTCAGGTGGCGTATGGAAGGGCCGATTGGGATCTGGTTCTGAAGGGGTTTCTGGATGTAGGCCGCGCCGAGATCAGCGGAAAGACCGGAACCGAACGGGATGAAACCCTGATCGGTACCGGGGTTGGTATGGACCTCTTGTTCCGTCGTAACTTCAACGTCCGTGTCGATTGGGGGATTGCCCTTGACGAAATTGATAACGAAGTTACCTCGGGCAGCAACCGTTTTCACATTTCCGCGACAATCTCGTTCTAGCAGACGTATGGGTATCGGGCGAGGCTCCGGTGAATCCGGGGTCGGGTTGCGGGGGCAGCACGGGGTGTAGGACGAAGCCGCGGGCAAAGCCGCCCGCGGCCGGGGTCATTCAAGAACCTGTCTGTTCAGAAGCGATGCTGTCCGGGAAGACCTCCCGGACCTTCGGCTCAGGAGCTGGCCATGCGGATGCACAACGAGTTGAAGCCGGTCACACGTGGTCGGGTCATCGGGCTTGGTCTGGGCAAATACATGTTCGTGGGCGGGGGCGTTGCCCTCATGCTCGCGGCCTCGTCAGCCTTTGCCGGGCCGGAGGGCGCGAAGGTCTCATCGGGCTCAGCCGAGATACGACAGCGGGGAAACCGCACGGTTATTCGCGTCAGCGATCGCGCGGTGATCGATTACTCCAGCTTTGACATCGGGCGCGGCGAGCGCGTCCGGTTCATTCAGCCCGGTGCCGATTCTCGGGTGCTCAATCGCATCCAGAGTGCGCGACCGACGACGATCGAAGGATCGCTGAAGGCCAACGGTCGGGTCTACATCGTCAACCCGAATGGCGTGCTCTTCACCGGCAGCAGCGTGATTGATGTTCCGCATCTTTTCGCCGCGGCGGGCAATATATCGAACAGCGACTTCCTCGGCGGTCACGACCACTTCACCGGCATCACGGGCGATGTGATCAATCAGGGTGTCATACGCGCTGATACCGCCACGTTGATCGGCCAACACGTGGCCAACACGGGCGTGATTTTCTCCGATTCACCCGGCGGTGTTGTGGCGATGGTATCGGGTTCGGATGTCACGCTCACGCCGCGTGGTGGCAACATGAGCGTCACGGTCGCCGTGCCTGCGGGCGGTGAAGCTTCAGCGATCAACGACGGGCGGGCCGCAGTCGAAAACTCCGGCCAGATCGATGTCCGCAAAGGCAGTTCGCTGATGATCGCGGGCGATATTTATGCGCTCGCCATCAAGAACACCGGTCGCGTCAAGGCCAACGACATCACGCTTCGCGGCGGTGAAGGGCGCGTCGAACTCTCCGGGCGGCTCGATGCCTCCAACCGATCAATCGGCGGTCGTGGTGGCGATGTGACGGTGACCGGCGGCGATATTGTGGTTCGCAATGCGCAAATTGATGCCTCGGGCTCGCGATCGGGCGGGCGTGTGCGCATCGGGGGCGATGTTCGCGGCGCGGGCGAACTTGCGAACGCAACGACAACGACCGTGGATGCCGAGACTTCAATCCGCGCCGATGCCGTACAACGGGGCGACGGCGGATCAATCGTGGTCTTTGCCGATGATCACGCGGAGTTCAGTGGCGAGGCCACGGCCCGCGGCGGGCGTGCGGGCGGCGATGGCGGGTTCATCGAAACCTCCGGCAAGAACACGCTCGACATCGCCGGGGCACGCGTTGATGCGGGCGGGACGCGCTCGGCATCATCAGGCGGCAAGAACGGACAATGGCTGCTCGACCCGACGGATATTGTGATCGACACTGCCGCGGCGACCGCGATCGTCTCGTCCCTCGACAGCGGGACCGATGTCACGGTCGAGACGGGTTCGACCGGGTCGGATGTCGGCAACATCACCGTCGATGCGGCCATCACCAAAACTGCGGGGGGTGAGGCGACACTCACCCTGCGTGCGGCCAACGATGTGGTGGTCAATCAGGCCGTGACATCAACAACCGGCGAGCTTCATGTCAACCTGTTGGCCAACAACAGCGCGGGCGGGAACACCGATGCGGATTCAACTCTTGGCTCGGTCACCATCAACAACGACGGCATGACGACCGACGGGCGTGTTGGCACCAACGGGGGCGACTTCGCGGCCGAGGGTGTGAACATGGTGCTGACCGGATCATCCACCATCGCGGGTGCGGCCGTTTCGCTGCGGGCCAACAGTTCAACCGATCAGTCGATCGGTATCGGCGCTGGCGCGGGCACGTTCAATGTCGATACGACCGAGCTTGGCGCGATCACCGCCGACAGCCTCACCATCTCGACAACGACGCGAAATGATGCCGCGACCGTCACCGCGCTCGACCTGACCACTCAGGGTTACAACTTCAATGTCCGCGCGGGATCGATCACTGCCGACCAGCTTCAGGTCGCGGGTGGCAAGGAGATCCAACTGCGGGCCGATGCGGGCGCGGTGGTGGCCACCGGTGCGCTGATCGCAACAGGTGGCGCGGTGCGCATTCAGGCCGACGATCTGCAACTCGACTCCGCCGGCTCGTCGATCACCGCCGACGATGTTCGATTGACGGTCAACGGCAATCGAACGATCGGGCTGGGCGGATCGGGTGACTTCTCGCTCTCTCCGACCGAGATCGGCAACATCACGGCGACTTCGCTCGAAGTCGCTTCGGCAGGAATCGGCAACATCACGGTGGGCAATGAGGGCGACCCCACCATGCCCATTGCCCCGCTGGTCACCGACTTGATCCTCAGCACGGGAGGCAAGATCGACGAAGTCGCTGCGGATGACAATGTTGATATCCAGATCACCGGCCAACTCAAACTCCAGACCGGAACGGGCATCGGCAACGCAGGCACCAACGACGGAACGGGTACGGGTCCGCTGGATATCAACGCGGGGCAACTCGTCGCTACCGTGAGCGGGGCGGGTGGCATCTTCATCAAGGATACAGGCGGCATCGATGTCCTCGACGTCTCGACGACCGATGGAGCAGTTTCAATCCGCTCGACAGGTGCGTTGAGCATTGCCGATCTCGCCGCGGCGCAGTCCGTACCTTCGGGGCGCACGCTTGAACTGGTTTCGACCGGTGGCTCGATTGTTGCGAGTGGTGGCACGGTGGCCTCGAACGGCAGCACGTACATTGAGACCACGCAGACGAATGACGACATCTCGATCGCCGCCGCCGATATTTCAGCGAGCATGGGTGTGGAGACAACCCTTCGGACCATCGGCGCTGGTGGCGACGCGACCATCACCAACACCAACGCCCTGACTTTCTCTGATACATCCGTTGGCGGTAACCTCAGCGCAACGGCGACAACGGGCGATATCTTCGATGCCAACACCCTGGCTGTCGGTGGTGATGCGTCGTTCGCAACACTGGCGACCGATGAGGTCATCGACCTGAACACTCTTGATGTCACGGGTCTGATCAACGCCGACACAACAGGCTCGGCGGGCAACGTCAACATCGTGAATGCTCAGGGTGTGAACATCGGGGCGCTGAACATCGGCGGAAGCCTGGGCGTGGTTGCAACGACAGGGAACATCACCAGCACGGGAGCGATCACGGTTGGTGATGTCGCGGGCTTCACAACTTCAGCGGCGGATGCGGACATCACGCTCACGCAGCTCTCGTCATCGGGCCTGCTGGTCAATACCAATGGCTCGGGTGGCGATGCATCCGTCGCTTCAATCGGACCCATGACCTTTGGCGCATCGGCCATCGGCGGATCGCTCACGGCTGTCGCCACCGGCCCGATCACCGATGCCGCCGCGCTCACGGTTGACGGGGCCGCGAGCTTCAAGACGCTGAACAATGCGGGCGCGGCCATCACGCTCGACAACGCGATGAACGTCTTTGGCGCGCTCACCGCTTCATCGCGTGATGGTGCCGATGCGGCCGCCGCGGCTGGTAATATCACCATCATCGAACGTTCCGTCTCCGGCAACACGCGGATGACCGTCACCTCTATCGCCACCACCGGCAACATCGCGCTTTCGGCTCCTGATATCGAGATCGATACGGCTTCGCCGGGCGAGGCTCTTTCGGCCGGTGCCGGGTCCATCACGCTTCGCCCAGTGAATGCGGGCGCGACGATCGGGCTTGATGCCGCCGCCGATTTTTCCGTCAGTCTCGCGGAACTTCAAGAGCTTTCGACGACCGGCACCGTCACCATCGGCGCGACCGACAGCGGAGCGATCTCGATCGGCGATGCGGTCAATCTCGATCTCTCGGCCCAGACCTACGACTTCCGCCTTCGCGGCGGCGCAACCAACTTCGCACGCACCATCACGCTCGCCAACGATCGATTGTTCACGTTCGAAACCGGCGCCATCACCAGCGGCGGCATGGCCCGCGATGTCATCATCGGTGGTCCCGATGGCCGACTGGTCATCAACACGACTGGCCCGGTCGATATCGAAACCAGCGTGAGCAAGCTGGCCGCGACAACCACGAGTGGCGATATCGATGTGCTGAATATTGGTACAAGTCTTGAGGTCGCGTCGATCGGCCTCATCAATGGCGTGACGGCCCCAACCGATGGCGATATCACCATCGGCACCGGTGGCACGCTCACCATCGCCGCGCCGGTCGCGGCATCCGGCACGGGCGTGGTAACGCTGAGCGCGGCAGACGGCATGATCGATGATTCAGGATCCGGCACGGCGGTCACGGCTGCGAACATCGCGCTCACATCAACCGCCGGCAGCATCGGCGGGCCGGGTGGTGTGGGGGCGCTCAAGGTTAATACCTCCGAACTCTCCGCCAATGCCCCGGGTGGCATCAACATCGCGAATGCCGCCACGACGTTGCTTGAGGCCACCCTTACCTCCGACATGGGCGCGGCCGTTCTCAGCTCGGGGGGTTCGATCTCGACCAACGGCAGCGGCTGGACGGCTGATTCTTTCGCCATTTCCGCCGGGGGCGCAGCGCCCGACGGCGTTGTCACCATCAACGACAGCATCGTTGCTGATAACGGCAACATCAGCATTTTGGCCAACGATCTGACGATCAATGGCCCATCGACCGTGCTGGATGCCGGAGCAAATGATGTCGTTGTCGCCCGCGCGACCGATGGCACCATCGGTCTTGGCAACATCAGCACCGAAGACCTGAACATCTCGAACGAAGAGCTGTCTGCGATCACCGCGGCCAACCTTATCGTGGGCGATGCCAACCACACGACCAAGATCACCGTGCGCGATGTCGGTGCGCCGGACTCTCAGGATATCGCTGTTGTTCAGTTGGTGGCCGAAAATGACAACGCGAGCATCGCCTTCACGGGTGCGAGCTCGACGTTCAACGGCTTGCGGGCCCGTGCCGATGCAGGGATCGAGGTCGATTCCAACATCACCGCCGATACCGGCATCCTTTCGCTCGACGCCGATGCCGATATGGCGGCCGATGCCGATGCGCCGGGCGTGGGCGGCATGCACCAGGATCAACTCTTTATCCGCAGCGGACGCACGATCACCACCCAGCCCGGTGGTGGCGACATCACCCTGCAGGGTTCGTCGGGCGGATCGGGCGCCACGGCGGGCATCTTTGCCGAGGGCAACCTCACCATCGATTCGCACGAGGATGTGATCATCAACAGCGCGATCACGGTTGGTGGAACACTCACACTCGATGCCGATGGCTCCGTCACGCTCGCGGGCGCGGGCGTGGGCATGGTGCTCAACATCACGGCCAACAACGGGATCAACTTCGCCGAGAGTGTGACGAATCAGTCGGGAAATCTCACCATCGATGCCGATGCCGACGATGATGGCAACGGCGAGTTCGCACTCGCCGCGGGCAAGACGCTGACGACCAGCGATGGCGATCTGTCCATCGTCGCTTCCGACTTCCTGCTCGACGGAAACCTGAACGCGGGCACGGGCGATGTCAGCCTGACGCGTTCCACAGCGGGCGAGATCGCCATCGGCGCGTTCACGACGATGGCCGGTCGCATGACGATCAGCGGCGATGAGCTCGGGCGCATTACCGCCGACAACCTGACCGTGGGTGGTGGCAGCACCACGGCGATCATGGTCGATGGGGTCACGCAGGCACAGTCGATGGGCATCACCGGCCTCACGACGCTTGATGCAGGCACGACGCTGACATTCTCGGGTGCTGCAACAACATTTGCCACCCTGCGTGGCGATGCGGACGAGGATATCACGGTCTCTTCCGACCTCACCACCTCTGGCCTGCTCACGCTCAACGCCGACTTTGATAGCACTGACTCCGGTATGTTGACCCTCTCCGGCAACATCACCACCGGCAACAGCGATTTCACCGCCAGCGGCACCGACCTGAACCTCACCGGAAACCTCAACGCGGGCACGGGTGTTGTTCGTCTTGCGCGTAGCGCCGCGGGCAACATCACGGTTGACAACGCGCCCGATGTGGCCGGTCGCATGGTCATCAACGATGCCGAACTTCAGAACATCACCGCGGGTGGTCTGACCATCGGTGGTGGGTCTACACAGGCAATCGTTGTCCGCAACTTCTCAGAGGCCGACGGAGCGGGTATTTCCGGCACCCACACCTTTGATGCCGGAACCGTGCTGACCTTCAACGGAACCTCTGTCTTCGACGCACTGCGCGGCGAGGCCGATGACCGCATCGCCGTCAACGGTAACCTGACCACAACTGTCGGCGATCTGGTTCTCGATGGCAATGCCGATGCCGCGGATGATACCGACGACAAGATCGAGATCACCTCAGGGCGGGTGCTCCAATCTGCACGCGACCTCACGCTCGGTGCCGCACGGGGCGGGGTCGAGGGTGTCGGCTCGCTCACGCTTCGCGCCGCTCGATCAGTCACGCTCAACAGCAACCTCACAACTTCCGGCGATACCATCGTTGCTGCGGATACGGATGGCGACGATGATGGTGATTTCAACCTCCTCGCCAGCACCACACTCTCGACAAGCGGGAGCAACCTCACGCTCACCGCCGCCGATGTTGTGCTGACCGGCAACATCCTGACCGGTGGTGGCGCGGCGAGCATTGACCGCTCAAACGCCGGAGACATCGCTGTCGGGGTATTCGATACTCTGGATGGTCGCCTCACGGTCTCAGGTGCCGAGATCGCCCGCATCACCGCCACCGGCCTCACCATCGGTGGTGCAAACACCACCAACATGACGGTCAGCGGCGTTACGGACTCGAACAGCAACTCCATCGCGGGAACGACCACCCTGGCGGCACTTGGCACCGATGGAACAGTGACCTTCAACGGCACGGTCTCGCGGTTCAACTCCCTGAGTGTGCGTGCCGCGCAGTCAATTGTTACGACGGTGAATATTTTGACCGACAGCGGAGCCATGTCGTTCGATGCGGGCGCGAACACCGCCTCGGTCAATGATGGTGTGATCGCGCTCGGTGCAAACTTGCTGGCGTCCTCCACCGGCTCGACGACCGCACCGACCTTCTTCGATATCAGTTTCAACAGCCCCGTTCGTCTGAGATCAAACGTGATCATCGAGTCGGAGGATGCAACGTTCGCCAGCCGGATCAACTCCAACGCCGGCAGCGGGCCGCTGCGCACGCTGACGGTCAACTCTCACCAGAACGGCACCACCACCTTCCGTGGCAACATCGGTGGCGCTGATCGTCTGGCCGGGCTTGTCACCAACCTCGATGGGTTCACACGACTCGGCGGCGACATCTTCACGACGCGCAACGGCATGAACTTTAACGACCGCGTCACGCTGATTGACAATGTGCTTTTGCGTGACTTCGGCTCTGGCATCCTCTTCAACAACACCGTCAACAGCGATTCGGTCGCGACGCCCCGATCCCTCACCGCCATCGCCCGCACATCCACCAGCACAACGGTGAACGCCCTGCCGTTCATCAACTTTACAAACGATGTCGGAACCACCGCGGCGCTCCGATCGATCAACCTCAACTACAGCGCAGCCGACAACATCAATGGTCGAGACAACGTTCCGCGCGTCGCCACGATTATCGCTCGCCCGATCGGCACCAACGGCCAGTTCGCACCGATCACGGGCACGCTCCGAACCTTCCGATTTGTCGCCACCGAAGGGTTCCGGATGGGGCAGAACGAGAAGATGACCGTCGCGGGCAACCTCGAGATCATCGCGGGCACGCGTGCTACCCTCGGCGACCTCACCTCGCTGGGCAACATGACCGTCACCGCGCCGAGTATCCGAATTCTCCGCCGCGCCGGATCGTCGTTGAGTGCTCGCAACACCAACAGCCTCACGGGCACGGGCGTGCGGGTCAACGACATTGATCGCGGCGTCGATTTCGTCTCGGGCGGTACGTACAACTTCTCAAGCATCCCGGTCGCCGTGGGCGAAGGCTTCGACCCGCAGTTTGGCTCGCGCAGCGGCGTGCGCGATGCCGCGGGAAACCTCAATGGCTTCATCTTCCAGACCTTCGAGGGCTTTGCCAACGCCCTCATCGATGTCGGCAGCCCAATTGTGACGCAGGATCTCAAATCTTCCGGACCTTCGGATACCAACTTTGCCACCGCACTCGCCGGGGCAATCCCACGTGAATCGCGCCAGAACGATGTCGGTCAGGAAGAGACCATCAGTTCCGCGAGCTTCAACGATCTCGAGCAACTCGGTGTCTTCCCGCGTGATCTCACCGACGATGAGCGCGTGGCCGGGCTGATCGGCTGGTCTACCTACGACGACTATCCAGAGACCGGTGGTTCGGCCGAGTCCGACTTCCGCACCGCAGTCACTCGCCTTCCGGGCGCGCAGGCAACATCCATTCTCGCAAAGCATCAGGCACTCCTTTATCGAACGGTCAAAGACCCTCAGACCGGCGAGGATCGGCCCCAGAGTCTTGCTCCGGAGATCAAGAAGACGTTTGAGGAATCTATCAAGCACTTCCGTGCTCAGTCGGGCAGCGCATCCGACCGTGTTGATCCCGTGGCACTCCGCGAGTACATCGAGCGCGTGCCCGAAGAGATCCAGTCGCTCACCTATGCACGCAATCTGCAATCGCTGCTCAAAGACATCGAACTGCTCGGCCTCACCAAACGCGAGTTGCGCAAAAGCAAGAGCGCGATCCTCCGCCTCGTGCGTCCCAATGGCCTCGGTACACGCGAACAGTTCGAGACTTTCCTCAAGACCGATATCCAGGCGCTCGAGCAATCGGCTCGCGCGGCCGAGGCCAACCCTGAGCCATTGATTCCCGGTTGATCAGTTTGACTTGCGGATGTCTAACATCATGCACTTATCACGGGGGGGGCGGGGGACCTTCCGTGGAACCCCCATTGCGTTTTCACGGCCGCGCAAGGAGGTTTGTCGTTGCTTCCACTCTTGGTTCTCATCGCGCACTTCACTGCGGGTGATCCGCTTCCCGAGCTGCGGGTCACCACCGACAATACCCTTGTCACGCGCTCATGCCGCATCATCATTGAGCCCGACACCATCATCGCCGATCCCGATGGCAATGGTGTGATTCAGATCATGGCTGATGATCTCACCGTCGAGTTTGCCGAAGGCAGTCTGCTTCGCGGTGCCGGCATTGATCGATCCGACGATCAGCTCACCGGCACGGGCATCCGCATTCACGATCACCGCAATGTCACGATTCGCAACGCCTTCGTCGAAGGTTTCCATTGCGCCATCCACGCAACATCTGCGGACAAGCTCACGATCGAGGGTGGCCGCATCACCCGCGGCTTCCGTCAGCGCCTGCGTTCAACGCCACAGGGCGAAGATCAGGCCGACTGGCTCTGGCCCCACACCAACGACAACAACCAGTGGCTTACCGACTACGGCGCAGCGATCTACATCGAAGACTCCGATGCGCCGTCGGTTCATGGGGTTCACGTCCGCCGTTCTCAGAACGGAATCATCCTCGATCGTGTGCGCAACGCGCAGATCTTCGACAACGACGCTTCATTCCTCAGCGGCTGGGGTCTTTCGATGTGGCGGTCGAGCGACAACCTCATCTCTCGCAACGCCTTCGACTTCTGCATCCGCGGCTACTCCCACGGTATCTACAACCGCGGCCAGGATTCCGCCGGCATCCTCCTCTTTGAGCAGTGCTCCGACAACCAGTTCATTGAAAACTCCGCGACCCATTGCGGCGATGGGTTCTTCTGCTTCGCCGGCAAAGAAGCCCTCGGCGAACTCGCAACCACACAACCCATGGACTTCACAGGCATCGGTTGCAATCGAAACATTCTCAAAGGAAACGACTTCTCTTTCGCCGCGGCGCACGGGGTTGAGCTCACGTTCAGCTTCGACAACTGGATCGTCGGAAATCGGTTGGTCGGCAACGCCATCTGCGGCGTGTGGGCCGGGTATTCGCAGCGCACGGTTGTGCTCCAAAACGACATCGGCATGAACGGACGCGCATCATCATCCGAAGGCGGCGGCATCAACATCGAGCACGGATTCGAGAACGGCCTCTCCGCCAATCGCTTTCACGACAACAGCATCGACATCTCACTCTGGAGTGATGACGATGCACACCTGCTCACACTCCCCTGGGCCAAAGTAAATCACAAGGGTTCAGACCGCAACATCATCGGCGAGAATACTTGGTCGGATGCGCAGCGCGTCGTTCGTCTTCGCAAATCACCCGTCACGCTCGTCTCTGAGGCCTCTCTCGCCGCACTCGCAGGTCGCACCGATACCGATGCCGAGAGCACGCTCGTCACATCACCGGTCGAGGGTTTCAGTCCGCCACCCGCCGTTGTTCGCAGCGCCATCGGCGATAAACGCCCGGTTGGTTCAAGAAGCCAACTCGACGGTCGAGAGAATATCTTCATGGGCGAGTGGGGGCCTTGGGATCATCAGACCCCATTGCTCCGTCTCACCGCCCGGCAAGGTGCTCGCGACCTCTATGAGTTGTTCGGCGATGCCACCTCCGGCGGCGGCGGTGTGGCCATGATCGGTCTTGATGGTGCTGGCGATGTCGGCACACAGTTTGGCGACATCGTGCCCGGCGTACCCCGCGCGCTCACCGTCGGCACGCGCGCCGGGATCGTCGGTCTTCGCCCCTACGAGTTCCGCGTGCAGTCCACCGGCCTCGATCAGATGCTTCGCGGCACACTTATCAGCACACTCTGGTCCATCCGTGTCTTTCCCTGGTCCGATGTCGCCGACCCACGCAAAGAGCAAGAGGCCTGGCGAAAGCTCGCCACGCTTCCGACCGCCGTCGCCTTCACCTCCGACGATCTCGGCGGCGGGTGGCTTCGCTTTGGCCGCGGCGGCACGCGTGATGTTCCCTTCCTCGCCGAGTTCCGCAACACACTCCCCGGGCCCGATCACTTCGGCCTCATCGCCACAACGCGGCTCAACATCCCCGCGGGCTCGTGGAAGTTCACGACCCTCAGCGATGATGGTGTGCGCGTGCTCATCAACGGCCAACCCATCATCGAGAACTGGACATGGCACGGCCCCACCACCGACGCGGCCACGTTCAAGCAGGCAGAGTCGTCAATCGTTCAAATCACCGTTGAATACTTCGAGATCGACGGGAACGCCACGCTTGATCTTGACATCCAGCCACAGCCATAGCTGTCGAATCAGCAAGTGCTCTGTCATCATCCCGCTCACTTGAGTTCATGAATAGAGATACTCCCGAACTCGATCAGCAAGCTGTGCATCGGTCCGCGGCCCGGTGTTCACGTTCACCCAGCCTGGCAGGTCCTTGCCATTGAACAGTCGCACGAACACTTCATCGATTGGCGGCCTGTCGTTTGGTGGGTTGCCGCGTGTGTGCTCGCGCTGGACTGGCCGAAGGTGCCGCTCGCTGTGCAGGCCATCATGGCCACAATGAACCGCAGGCATCCAAGTCGGGCGATCAGCATGTGCGAATCTTCATGAATCGCACGAGCATCTCACAGATAGGCAGCCCGATGTTCGGCTCACGTCCGTTGCTGGCGCGTCCCGCGATGTGAACTCGCGAAGAGATCCACCAACTCCCTGTCACACGCGGCCATCGATTTCGCATCAGAATGTAACCCGATCGTCCGCACATCTTCATTCCTCCAAAATCAGTCCTCCCGAAACACCACCGACCGGTGTTTGTTGATGGGCGCTCGATCACCCGGAGGTCCGCACCATGTCCGCAACGCTCTCACCCGCACGCCGAAAGACCACCACAAAGAAGTCGGCGCCCAAACCCTCGTCAAAGACGCCGTCCAAACATCAAGTGTACGGTCATTCGTACTGCTCACTCCGACCGACGGAGCCGCGCGAGTTCAGCCCGAATGTCAACTCCGTTCGCGCCGAGTTGATCCGCCTCATCGCCACCAAGTGGGTCAATGGCACGGTGCTGCATTACTATTTCTTCGATCGCAACTCCGACGGAGAGACCATCACCATGTCCGATGGCTCACAGGCCTGGCGCCCGTGGACAACCTCGACTGCGGAGAAAGACGTTGTTCGTGCGGCATTCAAGGTCTGGGCCGATGTTGGCATCGGCGTGCGCTTTGTCGAGGTCAACTCGCGTGATGATGCCGAAATCCGCATCGGCTTCATGCGTGATGATGGGGCATGGTCATACATCGGGCGAGATATCCTCGATTATGGTCGCGACCAGCGCACCATGAACTTCGGTTGGGATCTGACACGCAGCGCAGAGGAACTGGATACCGCTGTCCACGAGATCGGCCACTCGCTCGGCTTTCCTCACGAACACCAGAACCCGAATGCTGGAATCGTCTGGGATGAAGAGGCCGTCTACACCTCGCTTGCGCAGCCGCCAAACAGGTGGAATCGCGAGAAGACCTTCTGGAACATCATCCGCAAGATCGAGCCCGACTCGGTGCAGGGTTCCAACTGGGACCCCGACTCGATCATGCACTATCCCTTCGAAGCGGGGCTTATCAAACTCCCCATCCCATTCCGCAACGGGCTCCAGCCCGCGGGCGGCCTCTCCGATCGTGACAAAACCTGGGTCAAGACGTTCTATCCGTCGCTCAGCCCCGCCGACCACTCGGTGCTCGTGCCGTTCAAATCCAACCCGCTCACACTCGCCGCCGGCGAGCAGGCCAACTTCACATTCATACCCGCCGCGACACGAAACTATGAGATCAAGACCTTCGGCACATCCGACACGGTCATGGTGCTCTTCGAGGATACCGGCGGCGAACCGCGCTACATGACCGCCGATGATGACAGCGGCGAAGACTGGAACGCCTACATCCGCACCAAGCTCTACAAGGGCCGCAAATACATCGTTCGCCTTCGACTCTACTACGCCGAGCGCACAGGCGAGACCGCGATCATGCTCTGGTAACACACCAACCGGACAACGCGGAGATCGCCGATGGTTCGCGGAGAAATGTAACAATCAACAACGAGCCCTCCGCACAAGCGGAGGAGCTTGTTGCATTCCAGCCCGAAGAGGCGGATGGAACTTCCCAAACTTCAACCACTGTACACACGCTCGCCCGGGTGGTGATTCATAGAACGGACGTAAGCCTGAGCCGCCGGGAAGCGGGCCGATCATCCGGGAGCGGATGGTCGGACGACTTCACCATCTGTATCAGAAGGCGGCGTGAACGCTGTTTTTGGGAATGCAATGGGCTTTTTCACATTTACACCCGGCCGTTGACCGGCCACATATTTCGCAAAAAGTAAAGCACTCAACGTGACGAAAAAGATAAACGCCTGACAGCCAGAAAAGAGAACTAGAGCGGTTTCACTTCACGCCGAGCGCCGTACGGCGCGTGTAAGGCGTTGCGCTTTTTGCGATGTTTGTGCATCTTCCCTCTGCCGCCCGTTGATGGTGCCGCGAAGGCAGCCATGGATGGGCGCGGCATGCTCGCAGGATCTTCGTGATAAAGTTCTCCACGCATACGACCGAGGCATGAAGACGCGGCAGATCGCACAGGCCTTTGACGTCAGCCCATCCTGGCTCCGTCGCGTCGCGCAGCGGCGGCGACAGGGCATCCCAATAGAAGGACCAGTTGGATGGACCGATTGCCGACAGGAGCGGGATGGTCTGATGGCCAATACCTTGATACACGTTGAACGTGTGCGTGATGCCGAGACTGCTCAGGCGATTGTGGAAGTCGATGTTGGCTGACAGCACGCTGTCGTCTCCGCCGACGGCGATGCGGATGAGCACGTCATTGCCCGCCAACGCCGGACCATGCACCGCCGCGAGTGTCCACGGGTTGGCGGCAACGACCAGCGCGGGATCACTGTTCCACACATCCTCAAAGATCGTGTCGCGGCGAGCCGGAGGGATGGGCGCATCGGGTGGAGCATTGGGGAAGTCAACCTGCATGGGGGCCGCCGCGAGCATCGAGATGCCGCAGAACGAGCCGCTGTGCCGTATGCCAAGTCGGCCTGTGCCGTACCCGCCCATGCTGAAGCCTTCGAGAATGCGCCCGTTCTGCGAAGCAATGGTGCGGAAGTTCACATCGACGTGCGGGATGAGCTCGTTGATGATGACGGTCTCGATCGGCTCTGACCCGTCGGCGGCGTCGCAGTACATGCCGTAGGGCATGCCGTTCGGATAGACGATGACCATCGGTGGCAGCAGTCCGAGTGACATCGCGTTCGAGAACCAACCGGTCATCGGCGCGATGCCCGCCGTCGCCGAGCCCGCACCGTGAAGCCAATACAGCACGGGAAAGCGACGCAGCGGCTGCAGGTCATACGCGGGCGGAGTGTAGATGTGGAAGCTGACGCTGGTTCCCGCGGCCGCGCTTTGAAAAGTGCGATACTGCACGCCCGGCGCCGTGACCGGCGACGTCGTCCATTGAGCATGTGCGGTGGTCGTCGGAGCGACGACCACCACGATGACAAGCTGAACACCGCGCAGAGCGGCAAGACACGCGGCCACGAAGATACCTCCTGAGGCCGTACATCCCGCTGGGTCAAACGCCGCGAAGCGGCCTCTATTGCCGATCAGCCAGACACCACCATCAACACCCGGCAAAGTACGCCGCGAGGAAGTCGAAGATGTCCTGGACGCTGATCACGCCGGAGCCGTTGAAGTCGGCCGGGCAGCAGGCGTTGACGGTGCCGCCGCGCACGATGGGCGAGCAGGTGGTGCCGTTGCCGAGATAGGTTCCGGTGGGGATGCCGCCGGTGCACCCAGCCGCGCCGGAGACCAGCGTGCAGGTGGCCACGCGGCAGCACGCGCCGGAGATCACCGGAGGCGCGATGACGGTCAGTCCGGCGGTGATGCTGAGGGTCGAGCCGCAGGTATTGGTTGCGACCGCGTCGAAGGCCTGGCCGTTATCCGAGAGGTTGGCGGGGCTGATGGTCAACATCGTGGTGGTCGCGCCGGAGA
>Ga0209591_10000395_pt1 | contig 56767 bp, 44 predicted proteins | sample MAT01_FD_187207 | JGI IMG/M metagenome (GOLD analysis project Ga0209591, IMG submission 187207) | Freshwater microbial communities from Lake Fryxell liftoff mats and glacier meltwater in Antarctica - MAT-01 (SPAdes) (version 2) | ecosystem: Environmental > Aquatic > Freshwater > Ice > Liftoff...
AAGGATGTATCGCGGTACGCCATGTCGCTCAAAATAGCGGGACCGGAGCATGGCGAACCGGGTGGCGAGCGCCCGCGAAGTTCGTTGAAATCGGTCTGCCATGGCAAAATACTTCAAAACACACACATCTACGCAAGTGGTAGTGTTTTGTGAATTTATAGCCCGCACCTCAGACTGGAACGACTCCCCCCAAATTGAAGAGGGGACCGTAGGCTTGGCCGCTATCGTGCACCCGGACGCTGGTCGCACCGGTATGTTGTTGGATGCGTTATGAACGCAAACCCCTTTCGGTCAGCAGGTCCATAAACGCTTTCTTTCTCGAGTGCCGGTCGCAGAGTGCTTGGAGCTGGCGGAGGAACTCAGGTTTTGCCTGATTTCGAACCGCGATCTCCCGCAGGTCCACAAGCAGGCGGGCGGCTTCTGCATACGCCACCCGCTGCGTCACCGACACCAGTGCTTCCACTTCATTCCAGGTCTGGGGGACTTTCAGGGAAAGCTCGTCCAGGCGTCGCGCCTGAGCAGCTCTCTCCTCCCGCTCGGACCTGGCCAGTTCCTCGGCCGCCCGCCTTGCCGCCTCTCGCTCGCGGACTTGCCGCAGGGATTTCGCTGCGTCGAGTAGCTGACCGACCGTCCGGGAAGTTGGGAGCTTCGGCGACTGCGAAGCCGTGCGCTGCCCCTCAAACCGGGCCCGCAGCTCCATTCCTGCATGAACGGCATTGCCCTGCATCAGGCGGAGGAGCGGTCCGTCCTTCTCCGCGGACGGCAATCCGGCGATCCACTTCACCGCTGCTGCCGGGTCTACATCGACGGGCGCGACGTCGGCACTCGCCGCCGCTGCTGCCATGATCAGATCATGATCGATTTCGAGGAAACTCGCGAAGGCGGCGAGCGACGGCGACAATGACCTGAGTCCGGGAGGGACGGGAGGCTCGGGCATCCCCGGCTGTTCGCTCCCCTTCTGAATTCCGCGTAACCAGCCGAGGTAGAGAGAGCGCCGATCGCCCTGCGCCAATTCCGAACGAATCGGCAGCAGTGAACCCAGGAGGCCTGCCCCGTCAATCCACTCGCCTCCTTCCTGATTGCGTGAACCGAATTTGAGGATCACGTGCCCCGGCGCGGTCCCGACGGTCAGCGATTCATCGTATTGTCCATTGTCGGAACAATAGGGCCTGGAGGCGCTTTCTGAAAGCACGCTGGAGGGCAGTCGCAGCATCAGGGTCCGGGTACCCCAGTTCGCGACATAGAGGAAGGCGTCAAAGTACACCGCCATCCACTCGTCCTCATTCCCCTTGAAGCTGCCGAACGAGTACTCGTTGACGAAGCTCGACGGGGTGATATGGGCCCGGCTGGAGTGACTACGGAGCACCCGAATCTCTTCCGAACTCAACAGCCGGTCAATGGCCTGGAATTCGTAACACTGGTATTCGCTCATGACTCGGCGGAGGGGAGGGCATGCTGTGCGGCGGGCACGAAGGAGATCCCATACTCGGGATCCGCTGAACGCAGGTGTGGACCACGCTACGATTCGCGTCAACCAGGGTCATGTCCTTTGGGCGGGGGATGAAGGGCATTGATCCCGGGCAGGCAGCCTGCTGAATTTTTAAACTAATCGTCATTTTCGGCGGATGGAGCATCGTCAGGCCGAAGGACTGATCGCCGAGAAGATTCCTGGGAAAAACCATAGCGCATCACTTTGTACTCCACGAAAATGGACTCCCGCGATTTCAGGTAGGTGCAATATCTACCTTGAGTAGACGACTTGGCAGTGCCGTAGCACGCTGCCCAGGCTGAGTCTGCTGTCCGTCTATGGCTCGCACCGATCACAATTGAACTCCGATTGAAGCCATCGGAGTTCCGGGACCGGACATGAGAGACACGCAGATGTTTTCTGCCACGACACCGGAAGAGCGCGATCGATCCCGATGGGGACACGGCAAAAGTGATGGAATCGTGCGGGGTTCTTGGGTTTCTGGAACTACACAGTCTTCGAACGATTGGCGAAGAACCGAATAGATTCGGGTGAGAGTCGATGGATCGCTGTGTATGCCGGTGATCATGGATCATTGAAGATCCGTGTCGTCACCGCCTCACGGTCCAAGCGCAGAACCGAAAGACGGCTTAGCTTCTAAAAATTGGCTGAGGGGTAAGTTCCAGATCGAAACGTCGTCGTCTTTTCGGAAATCCTTCGGAAACCGTTTTTACTTCGTTGGTGGAAAACGAGTTATGGCTCCAGAGGTAGGACTCGAACCTACAACATCACGGTTAACAGCCGCGTGCTCTACCATTGAGCTACTCTGGACCACTGTTGCGGGCGCGGAACCTAGCGATGCGATTTCCAAGGCGTCAAAGGGTTTTTGTATCATTTACTCCTACACGCCTCCTCCCACTTGCTCCCGAGCACGCCCCGGTACGCGTCAGTGGCCTTGGCTTCAAAGCGCACCGAGGCCGAAAAACTGCCTGAATCCAGGCATTTGGTCGCGTTCGCACGTCCCATCAGGGGAGCGAATTCACCGCGGCTCGCAGACGTTCATTGGTTCCCGGCTCGGAAATTCTTTTTGTGCCGGAGGAGTGGCAAGAATTCGGGCGTCGCTCAATTCGCCTCCTCTAGGCTGACTGGGAGGGCGACGTAGAAGTCGGAATGGGGTCGGGGGTTCATCAAGGGCGGGCTAGGAGGGGGCGGCATCTGGAAACTGTATTCCCGGGTTTGGGGTGGGGGGAGTCAGATGGAGACTCTCTTGACCGGGTCGGCTGCGGGGTTGTGGGGATGGCGCTTGAGCGTTCAGGCGGTTGCGGCGCAACCTGGGCCCGCCGTTCACCCGCTGTTCCATGGATTCTCCTTCCCGTCCTCGTCGCGCCGCTCGCTCCTCGAACGAGGCTACCTACCGGCTGGCGGTTAATCGCTATGCCGATCTCGGGGTCGAGGTCGGCCCAGCGCTCCAGGCCCTGGCGACCCGCTCGATCTCGCTTCAGTGCTGGCAGGGGGATGATGTCGTCGGATTCGAGCATCGGGGCGCCTCGCTTGGAGGTGGGCTGGCCGTGACTGGTCATTACCCCGGCCGCGCGCGGAATTCGGCCGAACTGCGGGCGGATTTGCAGCAGGCGCTGGCCCTGATTCCCGGACGCCATCGCGTGAACGTTCACGCGATGTACGGGGAATTCGGTGACCGCCCAGTCGAGCGGACCGATCTGGAGCCGATCCATTTTCAGCCGTGGCTCGACTGGGCGCGAACGTTGGGCTTGGGTCTGGATTTTAATCCGACGTGTTTTGCGCATCCCCAGGCGGCTTCGGGCCTGACCCTGTCGCATCCCGATCGGGCCCTTCGGCAGTTTTGGATTGCACATTGCGCGGCCTGCCGACGGATTGGTTCGAGCTGGGGCGCGGCTTTGGGGATGCCCTGCGTCAATAACCTGTGGATTCCCGATGGGTTTAAGGACACGCCGGCCGATCGACTCGGCCCCCGGGAACGCCTCTTGGAATCGTTGGACGCCGTGTATCAACGTCGGTTTCCGGCCTCGACGCTGCTGGATGCGGTGGAACCTAAGCTGTTCGGAATTGGGGCTGAAAGCTGCACCGTGGGTTCGCATGAGTTTTACCTCGGCTACGCGATTACTCGGAAGAAGTTACTGTGCCTAGATGCCGGACATTTCCATCCGACGGAAACGATCAGTGACAAGATTTCGGCAATCATGCCCTTTGTTCCGGGAATGTTACTCCACGTCAGTCGGGGTGTTCGCTGGGATAGCGACCATGTGGTCACGCTGAACGACGATCTGCTTTCGATTGCTCGGGAGATTGTGGCGAACGGTTATTTCGGGCGGGTGCATTTGGGGTTGGATTACTTCGATGCCAGTATTAATCGGATTGCCGCGTGGGTGATTGGGTCGCGGAATCTGCTGAAGGCGCTGCTCGTGGCGTTGCTGGAACCGCCGGGGATTAGGGCGGCGGAACGGGCGGGTGATCCGACCACGCGGCTGGCCTTACAAGAGGAGGCCAAGATGTTGCCGCTCGGGGCGGTGTGGGATCGCTTTTGCGAGCTGCAGGGAGTGCCGCCCGGGGGATTGTGGCTGGGCGAGGTAAAGCGCTATGAGGCGAAGGTATTATTGAGCCGCTAACCCTCCTCATTCTCCCGATTAACCCGCATGAATTAGCGCTGGGTAGTGGTTTGAAAACTCTGCTTCAACTGTCCGGGATTACGAAGTCCTTTGGCGCGGTGCGGGCGCTGAAGGGTGTTTCGTTTGACCTGTGCGCGGGTGAAGTGCATGCGTTGCTCGGCGAGAATGGGGCGGGCAAGTCGACGCTGATCAAGGTCATCACCGGAGCCCACGCGCCGGAGGCTGGCGTGATTGAAATTGAGGGGCAGCCGGTGACTGCGCTGACCCCGGCGCGGGCGCATGGACTTGGGATCGCTTGTATTTACCAGCAGCCGGTCTTGTTCCCGGATCTGACGGTGGCGGAGAATCTCGCGCTCCGGTTGGAACCGGTTCGTTCCGGTGCGCTCGTGAATTGGCCCGCGCGGCGCCAGGTCGCGGAGCAACTGCTCGGGCGGATCGGGGCAGAGTTTTCTCCCGAGGCCGAGGTTCGGTCGTTGTCGATGCCGGAACAGCAACTCGTGGAGATTGCCGCTGCGCTCGGTGCCGGCGCGCGCATCGTCATCATGGATGAACCCACCGCGTCGCTAACCCAGAAGGAGCAGCAATTGCTGTTCGGAGTGGTTCGGGAATTGCGCCAGAGCGGCGTAGGAGTGATCTACATTTCACATCGGTTGGAAGAGATTTTTACCCTGGCCGATCGCGTCACGGTGCTGCGGGACGGCGCGAGTGTGGGGACGAGTCGAGTCGGGGAATTGACCGAGGCCTCGTTGATTCAACGCATGGTCGGGCGGGAGGTGTCGCAGCGCTTTCCCCCGGCGGAGGGATTGCCGGGGGAGGCGGTACTCTCCTTGAAGAAGGTCGGTTACGGTCAGACGGTACATTCTGTCACACTGGAAGTGCGAGCGGGGGAAGTGGTAGGACTCTCCGGATTGATGGGTGCGGGACGCACCGAGCTCGCCCGGATTCTGTTTGGGCTGACGCCCGCGGACGCCGGAGAGATTCACTTTCAGGGTCGTCTGGTCACAGTCTCGTCACCGGAAGAGGCGATTGCCCTGGGGATCGCCTACGTGCCGGAAGATCGTCGACGGCAGGGCGTCATTTTTGAATTGCCCATCTCCACTAATATTACCCTCGCTAGTCATCGGCGGCTCTTTCCGGGCGGATGGCTGCGACGGCGATCGGAGCAGGCGGTGACGCTGAAATTCCTGCGCGATCTGGCGGTGAAAGCGGCGGGTCCTGACGCTCTGGTGAGCTCGCTTTCCGGGGGGAATCAGCAAAAGGTGGCCCTGGCGCGCTGGTTGGCGACCCAGCCACGGTTGCTCATTCTGGACGAACCGACGCAAGGCGTGGATGTGGGGGCCAAAGCGGAGATTCACCGGATCATTCGGCGACTGGCGGGGCAGGGATTGGCGGTGTTGCTGATTTCGAGTGACCTGCCGGAGATTTTGGGAATGAGCGATCGAATTGTCGTTATGCGCGGGGGCGCGGTTGTCGCGACGCTGGTAGGTCGGCAGGAAGCTCCGGTGGTGATGGCCGCGGCCCTGGGACAACGCGAATTGAAGGGTTCCCCCAAAGCCACGGCCGAGGGAGGCGCGGGTGGAGGTGCGTGGAGCCGGTGGGGGGCCTCGGTGGGGAAATTTCCCGAGCGAAGCGTCTGGGGTGTGCTGCTAGTGCTGCTGGGGTTGTTGGCGCTGATGGCGCCTAGTTTTTTTGAGCCCCAGCCGTTGCTTTCCCGGCTCACAGCGGCGGCGCCCAAGTTGGTCCTCGCCGGTGGCCTCGCCCTGGTCATCATAGGTCGGCAAATCGACATTTCGGTGGGTTCGCTCTTTGCGGTGAGCAGTGTGTGTGCGGGGTGGCTCGCGTCGTCGGTACCGTTCCCGCTTGTGGTTTGCGGCGCCTTGGGCGTCGGAGCGGCTGGTGGGGCGCTCAATGGGGTGCTGGTGGCAGGTCTGCGTTTGCCTTCGATCGTGGTGACGCTGGCCACAATGGTAACGCTGCGCGAGGCGTTGCGGTTGGCTCAGCAGGGCGTGTTCGTGAATCTGCCCGAGGGGGTGCAGTGGTTCGGACTGTCCATGCGGGCCGGCCAAGCAACGGTGTGCGGGCTCGCCTTAGGATTGTTCGTGCTTTTGGCCTGGGGCATGAAGCGACTGTCCGTCGGCCGCTGGGTGTACGCGCTGGGATCCGAGGCCGAGGCGGCCCGGTTGGCGGGATTGCGACCCCAACGGGTGACGTTTCTGGTCTTTGTTCTCATGGGTGGATTGGCGGGGCTGGCGGCGGTTCTGAATCTGGTGCAATCGCCGCAGGTCGATCCGAGTGGGGGACGGGGGCTCGAGCTCGAAGCGATTGCGGCGGTGGTGGTCGGTGGGGTCGCGGTGTCTGGCGGACGGGGTCGGCTGGGGGGCGTGTTGGCGGGATTGCTCTTGCTCGTAAGCATTGGCCCAGCGCTGACTTACGCTGGAGTACCGCCCTATTGGGAGAAGGCCATTCAGGGCGCGATCATTTTGTTGGCGGTGGTGGCGGATGTGCGGCGGCGAAGAGAGTTGAGAGCTGAGAGTTGAAAGACAGGCCTTGGCTTGCGTTGCCTGGGACCTTCATTGTGAACGCGGTCATTCTATGTTTGGACGGAAAGATACTCCGGCTACGGGTGCACTGAGTTTGCGGCGGCACGAGACGGTGCTGTGGGTCGTGCTCGTGCTGGAGGTGCTGTTCTTTCAGTTCGCCGGCCGTAACTTCGGGACGGCCGACAACGGGGCGAACATCGTCCGACATACCGTAGAGATCGGGCTACTCGCGCTGGTGATGACGCCGATCATTTTGACCGGAGGTATTGATCTGTCGGTGGGGTCGACGCTGGGACTGTGCGCGGTGTTGTTCGGTAAACTGTGGCGCGATGCCGGATTGCCTCTGTGGCTGGCGGGAGTGCTGACCCTGGGGAACGGGGCGTTGTGCGGTGCCTTCAACGCCACGCTGATTACCCGTCTGCGTTTGCCGCCGTTGATTGTGACCTTGGGAACGTTCTCGTTGTTCCGGGGTTTGGCGGAGTCGATTACCCATGGAGTCGATGCCTTCACCCACTTCCCGGAGTCCTTTCTGTTTTTAGGTTTGGGGCGGGTGGCGGGTCTGCCCACGCAAGCGTGGATTCTGCTGGGTGCATCCGTGGGAATTTGGCTGTTGGTGCATCGAACAACTTTTGGGCGGTGCTTTCGGGCGATTGGGTTTTCGCCGGAGGGCGCGCGTTACGCCGGACTACCGGTCGAACGGCGACTGGCGTTGGCCTATGTGTTGGCGGGCGTCATGGCGGCCGTGGCGGCGCTGACGTATACGGCGCGTTTAGGGACGGCTAAGGCCGATGCGGGAATGGGCTACGAATTGTACGCGATCACGGCGGTGGTATTGGGAGGGACGAGCATTTTTGGCGGGGTAGGTTCGGTGTCCGGTACGATGCTCGGGGTCGCTGCCATTGCGGTGTTGAGCAATGGACTTTCCCGCGTGCCGGCGACCATGAGCAATGCCGCCGAGTTATCCGGGTTGTTGACCGGCGGATTGCTGATCTTGGCCCTGACGGCGAGTGCCCTTTCGCGCGGGTGGGGGCGGCGGCGTTTGCGAGGGGGGAGGAGTGAGGAGCGAGTTGAGAGATGAGAGATGAGAGTTCACCGCTGGCGTTGCGGCGGTGGACTGGTGTTTACTCGGATCGTTCCAACGTTATGCGTCCAATTCTCGTTCTCCTGACCGCGCTGGGTCTCACCCTGGCCGCTGGCTGCAAGAAGTCTGAAACAACCTCTGTCGACGGTGGTGCGGCGGGGCCGGGCTCGACCGGCCGAAAACTCACGATCGCCCTCATGCCAAAGTCGAAGGGCAATGCGTACTTTGTCTCTTGCAAACAAGGCGCCGACGCTGCGGCCAAGGACCTGGGCGTCGAGTTGATTTTTGATGGTCCGGTAAATCCAGATCCAGCCAAACAAAACGAGATCGTGGAGAACTGGATCACGTTGGGAGTCGATGTCATCGCGGTGGCGTGTGAGAACAAGGACGGAATCTCCACCGCGTTGCGCAAGGCCCGGCACGCGGGCATCAAGGTGGTGACCTATGATTCCGATGCGGCGCCTGACGCGCGGGATTTCTTTGTGAACCAGGCGACTCCGGAGGGAATCGGCACGGCGTTGATGGACGAGGCGGCCCGCTTGTGTGCCAACGAGGGCGAGTTTGCAATAATCACGGCCTCGTTGACCGCGCAGAACATGATTGAATGGCAGAAATTCATTGAGGCGCGTCGGGCGATGAAATTTTCCAAAATGAAAATGGTGGCGCTGCGTCCGTGCGATGATTTGAAGGACAAAGCGCAAGCGGAGGCAACTACCCTGCTGAGTGCTTATCCGAATCTGAAGTTGATCATGGCGATCTGTTCGCCCGCGGTTCCGGGAGCCGCGGAGGCCGTTAAGCAGGCGGGCAAAAGCGGGAAAGTGAAGGTCATCGGGCTGGGTCTGCCGAATGAAAATCGGCGTTATGTGAAGGAAGGGACGACTGACACGGTGATCTTGTGGAAGACGACGGATCTGGGGTATTTGACCGTGCTCGCGGCGCAGGCGCTCGCGACCGGGGAATTGAAGGCTGGCGCCACCTCGTTCAACGGGGGCAAGTTGGGTGAATTCAAAATTGCCGGCGACAACATCCTGCTAGGCGAACCTTTCAAGTTCACCAAGGACAACATCGATCAGTTCGATTTTTGATGATCCGAAAAGCGTTCGTAATGGCGGTCAATCCGGGATCCGAAGCTGAGTATGAGCGTCGGCATACTCCCATTTGGCCGGAGTTGGAGGCGGTGCTGCAGGCGCACGGGGTGGGAACCTACTCGATCTTTTTGCAGCCCGAGACGCGGCAGTTGTTTGCCTATGTTGAGTTCGCCTCGGAGGCGCAGTGGCGGGCCATTGCCCAGACGGAAGTTTGCCAACGTTGGTGGCACTATATGAAGGACGTGATGCCGACCCAACCTGACCACAGCCCGATGAGTCAGGAACTCCGGGAAGTCTTTCACCGGGGCCCGTGAGGCGAAGTGCGACGGGGGGTGATTCGCACTTACCGCAGACCGGCTGGGACGCCGCCAATTTTTTGCAGCAGGACTTGGGAGGCGGTGGGTCGTTTGCGGAGCCGGCTCCGCTCCACCTTCACCGAGACGTAACGCGCTTCGGGGATGATGAATTTCTTCACCTCCACCCGCACGGACTGTGGCTTGAACTCGGTCAGTATGAGTTGAGCAATTTCATCTGCCAGGGTCTCAATCAGCTTCCATTGCCGACCGTTTCCCAATTCGAGCAAACGGCGGCTGACGCTGTAATAATTGATGGTTTTTTCGAGAGTGTCGGACTGAGCTGCCGCGGAGAGGTCATGATCCAGTTCGACCGTTAGGAGGAGTCGCTGGGGCAGGGAACGTTCTGCGTCGGGGACGCCGATGTGAAATTGAACCTCGAGATCGCACAGGGTGATGGTGTCCATGGGCTAGGATTCAGTATTCCTCGGAAACGGCCGCCGATCGTTCGAGGGGGATCGGGCAGACCGCCTCGAGTAGGATGCGCGTGGGCGTGTTCAAGGGGAGTTGCCAGGCCTCCTCGGCGGTGAGCCAGCGAAATTCCTGAGCCTCAGCGTTTAGTTGAACCCGCTGTTGGCCGGGGGCGCGACAGGTATAATTGAGTAAGAGGAAATGAGCGTCCTTGTAAAACTCAGGGGGGTGGATCGCGTCTTGGACGAGCACGAACTCCACGTCCGTGACGTCCAGTCCAGTTTCCTCTTTGAGCTCGCGTCGGAGGGCCGTTTCGCTGGGTTCCCCCCACTCGATTTTCCCGCCCGGGATACCCCAGAGATTGGACCACTTGTTGGTGCGAACCAGGAGCATCCTTCCGATGTCGTCGAACACCAGGCCGCCGACGGTCGGTAGCGGAAAGCGCTTGGCGGTGGGGGTGGTGGCTTGGAGGTGTAATCCCTGACGTTCGAGTAAGAGACGAAATTCGCCGAGGTGTTCCACGATCAGATCGGGCTCGGCTTGGCGCAGTTGAAGCAAAGAATTATAGCCGGTGAGCACTGCCACGCTGGGGATGCCGCCGTGCTTGGCTGTTTCGATATCATGCTGCATGTCCCCCACGAACAGAGTGGCGCCCCGATCGAGGTTGTTTTCCGTGAGCAGGTCGGTGATCCGGGTGCGTTTGTCGGCCACACCGGCGTAGACGCGCTCAAAATACTGTCCGAACCCGATGGCTTCGGCCTGGGTGGCGAAGTGATTTGGGTGAACGGCCGTCAAGACGAACAGCCGGAGCTGGTGCTGGGCGCAAAATTCGAGCAACTCGCGGGCGTGCGGGATTGGGACCACGGAATCCTGACATTCGGCGAAACGGGTGTGGAACCAAACCTCGAGTTGTTCCAGTGGAATGTGTGGCACGAACTTCGCGTAAAACCCGCGATAGGGAAGTTGGAACTCGGAACGGAATTCCTCCAGGGTCAAGGGAGCTAAGCCGGACTGACGGAAGACATGATTACTGGCTTCCCAGACGGCCGGCAGGTCGTCTACCAGCGTCCCGGACCAGTCAAAGATCACGTTCCGAATCACGCAGCGGAGAGTATGGCGGGTGGCGGGAATGTCGAACGGGGAGTCTCGAAGTCGGCAGACGAACGTGACACGAAGAGTTGCATTCGTGGCGAGAAGGCGGATGAGTTTGTGTCGGCGCCAGTGGTGCCGAATTTCAAGGCCGCCTTGAAGTGCGCCTTGATTGAACCGCACCTGGGTTAGCCGGTTCCGAACACGAACACGTACCGATCTCACGTCCTCAATGTCTCTTCAACGAACCCCCCTTTTTGCGGCCCATCAACGTCTCGGTGGCAAGCTCATCGAATTCGGCGGCTGGGAAATGCCCGTGCAATACTCGTCCATCGTGGATGAACACCTCTGCGTCCGTCGCGCCGCCGGGATTTTCGATATTTGTCACATGGGCGAAGTCCTGGTGACGGGTCCAGGGGCCGAAGAGTACTTGAACGAGACACTGACCAATGATGTGCGGAAATTGGGGGCGGGGCAGGGACAGTATTCGCAGATGTGCCAGGAAGATGGGGGGACGATTGATGACCTATACGTGTACCGGCTCGCGCCGTTAGAATTCCTGTTGATCATCAACGCCAGCCGAATCGAGGTGGATGTGGCGTGGTTGCAGGAGCGAATTTGTGCTTCCAAGCACCGGTCCGGAGTGATTTTTGAGAATGCCTCCAATCGTTTAGGGGCGGTGGCGATTCAGGGGCCGCGGGTCGTCGACTTCATTTCTCAGGTTTTTCCCGGTGCCAGTGAAGCGGGAACCCAGGTGGCGTCGGTGCGGGATCTGAAGAAGAATGAAACTGGGCGCTGGAGCACCTTTGCGGGAACGCCTCTTTGGGTGGCTCGGACGGGGTACACTGGGGAAGACGGATTCGAGGTGGTCGCCCCCGCGGCGCTCATCGAGCAGGTTTGGAACCGAACCCTCGATCTGGGTCACGTCGGATGTCTGCAACCGTGCGGACTGGGGGCTCGGGACACTCTGCGAACCGAGGTCTGTTATCCACTCTACGGACACGAACTGGACGAAACTACGTCACCGATTGAGGCTGGGTTAGGCGTATTTGTGGCCTTTGAGAAGGGTGAATTCGTGGGACGTTCCGCCCTGCTGGAACAGAAGACCAAGGGTCCGAAGAAACGTTCCGTGGCCTTCCGAATGACGGATAAGTCGCCGCCGCCTCGGCCGGGCTACCTGATTTTTGTCGATGGACAGAATGTCGGCACCGTGGTCAGCGGTACCCAGAGTCCCTCGCTCAATTTGGGGATTGGACTTGGATATGTGCCGCCGGTCGTGGCGGTTCCGGGTAGCCTTTTGGAGGTTGAAATTCGGGGGCGACGGTTTGCCGCTGAGATCGTGAAGAAGCCGATTTACCGCAAAGCCTGATTGACCCAGGATTTATGGTCCCGCCAACCTTTCCCGCGATGAGTTTCCAAGTTCCCTCTGATCTTCGTTACGCCAAATCTCACGAGTGGGTGCGCGTGAATGACGATGTTGCCACGGTTGGCATCACCGATCATGCCCAACATGAGCTGACCGATGTGGTCTTTGTCGAACTGCCGGCCGTGGGGCGGGTGGTCAAGGCGGGCGAAGCGTGTGCCGTGGTGGAGTCGGTCAAGACCGCCAGCGACATATATGCCCCAGTTTCCGGGGAAATTGTGGGCATAAACAAAGCCGTCTCCGACAATCCAGCCTTGGTGAATACGGCTCCGTTTGGGGAAGGTTGGTTCCTGAAAATTAAGCTCTCGAACGCCCCGGAGGTCGAGAACCTGCTGACTCCGGAGGCGTACAAGGCGCAGATTGGTGCCTGAGTTCGGGGCGGCGAGGGCAGGTCTTTGGCCGGTGGCCGGCGTTAGCTTGGTCGTTACCCAAATCCCTCGCGGCGGAGCCCCTTGGTGTCTTCCGGCAGGCTGTTAAATTCCGCGGCGAAAGCGTTCCCGTTCGCGGCGATTGTAGGCTTTCAAATCCACTGCCATCTCACCGACGGCGGCTTCGACCTGGTTGATGAAGGTGGCGCAACTGCAGGCCAATCCCCCGAAGTTCGAGACCGTGTCCCGTTCGGCGTAGTCGTCCGTGACCACCAGGACTTCGCCGAACGGACGCATCCGGAAGGCGACTCGCTCGATCATTTGGTCAGCGGTTTGACCGGCTTTGGAAAAGAGGATCTCCAGGTCGGGATTGGAGGGCATTTTTGGGGTTCCCGGGGGTGCGCCGGACCCATCGAAGAAGAGGCTGATGGGGGTGTGGGTGGCGTCGCGATAGCTGGTGAGCTTGCGGACCAGGGCTTCGCGAGCAGCAGCGGAAAAGCGGGAGGCGCCTGGAGCCAGTTCCGGCCACTGGTGCAACAAGCTATAGCCGTCGATAAGGATGCGGACCAACGCCACCCCGGCAGGCTGGCCTTTTTTGGAGTTCAACGCACGCCGGAACCGGCGAGAGCGGGCGCTAACCTTTTGTCCCATATGCGACAAAAGGTTGTGGGAGCTTACCAGCGGTCCTAACTCGAAATTTTTCGGCGTTGGGGCACTCTTCGCGGACGAATGAACGTTCCGGTCTTGAATCCGCAAATCTCCCATCTGCCCGTCTATGTTCCCGGCAAACCCATTGAGGAAGTTGCTCGGGAACATGGGCTGGCGGTGGGCGACGTCATCAAACTCGCTTCGAATGAAAATCCGTTGGGTCCTTCTCCTCGAGCCTTGGCGGAGATGGAACGTGTCCTCAAGAACCTGCACCTCTATCCGGATGGCAATGCCTTCTATCTGAAGCGGAAACTGGCGGAAACGCTCTATCTCGATCCGGCCAACCTCATTCTAGGCAATGGCTCGAACGAGATCATTGAGATGGTCGGTCATGCCTTTCTGAATCCCGACGCCGAGGTGGTGGTGTCTGAGTACTGCTTTGCCGTTTACCCGATTGTCACTGCGTTGTTCGGCGCAAAATTGGTGACCGTGCCGGCCCGCCGGTTTGGGGCGGATGTTGCGGGCCTGATCCGGGCGATAACGCCCAGAACGAAGGTTTTGTTCCTCGCCAATCCCAATAATCCGACGGGTACCTTGGCTTCTCATGGTGAGATCACTCAATTGCTCGCCGAAGTTCCGCCGCACGTCCTGATTGTCATGGACGAAGCCTACGTGGAGTTTCTGGAAGACCCGGCGGATTGCCTGGCGCTGGTGCGGCTAGAGGCACAACCGAATCTGTTGCTGATGCGGACGTTCTCCAAGATTTTCGGCTTGGCGGGACTTCGGCTGGGTTATGGGGTGGCGGTTCCGTCGCTGATTGCGGCGCTGGAAAAGATCCGTCAACCCTTCAACATCAATGCGATTGCGCAGGCGGGAGCCCTGGGGGCGCTCGAGGACGCCGAGCACATTGCCCGGACTCGGTCGAACAACCGCCAGGGACTGGAGTATTTGCACACGGCGTTGTCCCAAATGGGTTTGGAGCACGTTCCGAGTTACGCCAATTTCGTTTTGGTGCGGGTGGGCGATGGGGTGCGGGTGTTTGCTGATCTCCAGCGATTGGGAGTGATCACCCGTCCGATGGCCAGTTACGGCTTGCCCGAGTGGCTTCGGATATCGGTCGGGAAGCCGGCGGAGAATCATCGGTGCCTGGTGTCGTTGCGGCAGGTCTTGGGGAAGTGACCGGGGTTAGGCTGTGGCGGTCTTTTTCGTAGGCGCCTATGGGGAAACAGGACACTTTCGAGTTGTGGAACGGGCGGTTGGCCGGTTGAATTTGGAATGCTTGAAATGGGGTGACTCCGGCGGTGGTTCGTCGCGAAACCCGCAGCTAATTTTCGGACCGACCGAGAAAGAATCCGGATGGGTGGAAGAAAACCGTTGAACCGGAGTCGGTCGCGCCTAATATCCCGGTGCCTTCAGTGGCACTTGGTCGGGGCGTAGCGTAGCTTGGTAGCGCGTCTGAATGGGGTTCAGAAGGTCGTGAGTTCAAATCTCACCGCCCCGACCATCGTCTTTTCCGCGGGTCGCTTCTCCCGCTTAGTTCCCCGCCCATTTCAACGCGTCCAGCACGATTCCTTCCGTGAGTTGGCTAGGCAGAATCTTCGGCGGAGAGTTCGGGTTTTTCGGATAGACGAGGACCAAGGGAACCCCGGCTCGGCCGAACTTTCGGAATTCTTTGGCGATGAGCGGGTCTTCGCGTGTGTAATCCGCCTTCAGGGTGACGACTTGCAGGTCAGCTAGCTTCTCTCGAACCGTTGGAATCTCGAGGGCGATGGCCTTGTTGACCCGGCAGGTCAGGCACCATTTGGCGGTAAAATCCACCAGGACAGGGTGGCCGGCGGCACGGGCACGGGAAATGGTTTCTGGGGACCAAGGTTCCCAGGGAATGCCGCGGGCTTTCGCATTACTGCGGTTGGTATCACTGCCCGGCGTCGAACGATCCCACCAAGCGGTCATTGAAGCGTCGGTGCTTGCTCTGGCGATCTCCAGCGGCGGTGGGGAACGCCAGTGGAGTTGGGATTCAAGAATCACGAAATAGGCGCCGAGCAGCGACGCGGCGATCGTGCCCCAGGACCAGCTCCGGCTCCCAGTGCCGGTCTGGACGTAGCGGCCAAAGATCCAGGCGGCCAAACTGACGCACACCAGAAATAGTCCAAGCCAGAAGACCCCGGTCTCACCAAAATGATCCGGTGCCAAAGAAAGCAGCCAGAGAGCGGTGGCGATCATGGGGAACCCCATGAGGATCTTGAACGTGATCATCCAGTTGCCTGGCTTGGGTAAGAAGCGTAACCAGGCAGGTTGCAGCGACAGGAGCAGATAGGGGGCGGCGAGGCCGAGTCCGGCCGAGAGAAACATGAGTAGGAGAACAGGGGCCGGTTGGCCAAAGGCAAATCCCAGAGCGGCCCCGAGGAATGGGGCGGTGCAGGGGGTCGCCAGGACGGTGGTGAATACGCCGTTGAAGAAGGCGCCGGTAGCCCCTTCTTTGGAGGCGAGTTGGCTCGCGGTGCCCATGGCGTTGGGGTGCAGGGTTACCTCAAAGACCCCGAACAGATTGAGGGCAACCAAGGTTACCAGGGTGGTGATGGCGACTAGGAAAACGGGATTCTGGAACTGCATGCCCCAACTGGCTGTTTGGCCGGCGGATTGGACGCCGATGATGACCAAGGCTAAGACCGTGAAGGACGCCAGGACACCGGCAGTATAGACCAACCCGAGAAAGCGGACCTTTCGGGGATTTTCTCGGCTCTGTTTAACAAAGCCGAGCACCTTGAGAGCGATCACAGGGAGGACGCAGGGCATGATGTTAAGGATCAGTCCGCCGACGAAAGCCAAGCCCAGCATTGCCCAAAGTCCCGCGGGAGCTTCGGTGGATGTGGCGAATTCGGCACCTGCTCCGTCAGCAGGGGCACTCACCGAGAGGTTGCCGGCGCCTGCGGCGCTCTCGGTGATCGGTAACTTGAGCGTGAGGGCACGCGGAGGTGATCCGGCGGTAGCGAACACCATTAGGCCGCTGAGCTCGCTCGGCCAGGCATCACCTGATTTGGTTACCGCAAAGGTAATTCCTTGGGCTGCGGAGGAGGCGGGTTGCCGGACCAGTTCAAATTCCTCATTCTCGAAAGGGAAAAAGTCGCCCAAGCCGGAGTCTGGGGAATTGAAAACGAGAGGTCGGGTTTCACTGGTGGCAGGTGCGGTCCATTGGACCGTGGCTGGGACGGTGGAATCCTGTGGGGGGAGTGCGTTTAAAGCGGCTTGAATAAGCGCTACCTCGGGGGATGGGCGGAGTTCTGGACCCACCGAGAGCGTGGCGCTTAGATTGGTTCGGCCGGGCAGGCACTCAGTTTTGCATTCGAGCCAGGAAACGCGCGCTTGGAGGGTCATCTGGCCGGCGGGTCGGTTGGCCGCCACGTGCAATTGAACCGGCAGGACCACCCGGCCATCGTAAACGTAGGTGGTTAGGTCGGCTTCCGTGAGCCGGCGGGGTGCGGGCCAGAGAATTTCAGATGCGGTTATGCCTTCGGGCAGGGTCCAATCAATTTTCGTCCGTTGTCCGGAGTCCCCGGGGTTTCGCCAGTAAGTATGCCAATCATTGGGCGCGACCAACTCGACGGCGACGTAGAATGAACTGCCGGGTTGGACTTGGGTGGAGTCCACGAGTAATCGGGCTTCACTGCGTCCCTGAGCCAACAGTTGCAACACTCCAACCCACAGACCGGCGAGCCACGCCAGATTACGGAACGACATAGGGCTCATCATCGGTGGCTAGGAGCCCGCGGCAAGGTTGGGATTGGGGGAAAATAAAAAGTGCGCCGTACTGGCGCACTTTTTCTACTGCGATTTCTGAAACAGATCCGTTAGGATTTGCGCGAACGGCGGGCTGCCAGGCCGAGCAGGCCGGCCAGTCCGAGTCCGGCCAGAGCGATGACGCTCGGCTCGGGAACAGCGGTGATGGAGACCTGGAAGTTGGCGAGGTCGCCATTGGCCATTGTGCGGAGCTGCCACCCGGTGCCAGTCGTGTTTTCCCAGTAGTCGTTGAAGCTCGTACCGACGGAAGGCGTAAGATTCGGAACGATCAGGCCGGCCGAATTGTTTCCACCAACCCCAGCGAAACTCACCGTGTAGGTGAAACCGCTCGGGGCGATGTTATCGATGGTGTTAGCAAAAGGGATCGAGATTGTGGCTCCGTCATCCAGGATATCCAGAGGGGCGCTCGAATACAGAACAGTACCAGGCGAACCGCCAAAGCCATCATTGGCGTAAAGTTTGACGGTGAGAGCACCGGTGCTGGCGTAGTTGGAATAGTAGGGAATCGTGATGGACTCGAGAGTCCAACCTGGTGAAAGGCCACTCAGTGCAACTTGATCGCCGTATTCCAAAGACGTGGAATAAAACGAGTTATTGCCCGCAGGCACTTCGAAAACCGTGGCCGCGAAGGCACTTCCCGCACCGGCGAGACTGACGGCGACTACCAATTTCAATTTCTCCTTAAAGTTCATGATCAGAATGACTATTTGGGTTATCGGTTGAAGCCCATCGGGCGCTGAGCTGATTAGGATTAAGCCTGGTGAAGCAAAGATCGGTCAAGTGATAATTTTGAGCGAAGTAAGGGATAAGGGACAACTGATTAACCGGAGCAATCCGTGAGGAAAATGAAACGGCGCGGTTTCCCGCGCCGTTTCAAGTTTGCGTCGATTCTAACTACAGACTGGATTTATTTCTGTTTCGCTCTCCGGTACCCGACAAAAATGCCGAGTCCGGCCAGGCCGAGAGTCAAGGCCACGCCAGGATTTGCTTCCGGCACAGCGGTCACTCGGGCTTCAAAGTTGGCGGTGTATCCAGGCAGCTTGTTGAGAGCCCAACTGCCTGCCTCAAATTCCCAGAAATCGTCGCCACTGGCGCCAATCGTCGGTGCATCCGCGATCAACAGGCCAGCCGTGCCGTTTCCAAGGAATTCCACCACGAATGTCAATCGATCCGAAAGCGGATCGGAAGGATTCGGGGTGAACGGAATGTCGATGTCGACGCCGCTGGTTCCGGAGACGACGTCGTAAGTGTCTGAGAAAATGAGGGAACTTGGGCTCGGAAAGCCGTTAACCAAGGGGCCATCGTTTTCATACAGGGTGAAGCTCAGAGCTCCCGGTTGGGAGTAGTCTGAGTAGTAAGCGAAATGAAACTCGGTCAGCACACGATCGGTGCCGCCCAAGACAATTTCATCGCCGTAAGCGTTTCCCGAATTGTAGTACGGGAGAATGCTGGTGCCCGTGTACTTCGCTTCGTACACGACTGACGCCGCGCAGGTGCTGGCCACCCAGAGGGAGGCCATAGCTGCGGACGCAAGGCAGAGCTGGTTGTTTAACTTCATGCCACAACGGTTTCGAATTGCAGTTGCCGCAAGGGGTTGGTCCGCGACAAACTTCCCGACTCGGGAAGCTCACTCTTCCTAAGCAAAAGGAACCATAGGGTCAAGCAGTCACGGCATAACAGAGTCGATTGGGGAACTACACCCAGCCGTTTGGCCTGTGGTGATATTAAATGCCTCAATCCCTCGACCCTCCAGGCTCTTCCCCTGCCATCGCGGTCGATTTAGGCCAATACTTCTCGAACCACTTCGCCATGCACATCGGTCAGACGGAAATCGCGACCCTGGAAGCGGTACGTCAGCTTTTCGTGATCGAAGCCCAACTGATGCAACAACGTCGCGTGGAAGTCATGGACGTGGACTTTGTCCTTCACGGCATTGAAACCTAACTCGTCAGTTTCCCCCCAACTTAGGCCCGGCTTAAATCCACCGCCGGCCACCCAGTAGCTAAACCCGTTGGGATGGTGATCGCGGCCATCATCTCCTCCTTGAACCATCGGTGTTCGTCCAAATTCGCCGCCCCAAATAACAATGGTGTCTTCCAATAAGCCTCGTTCCTTCAGGTCTTTGACCAGAGCCGCACTGGCCTTGTCCGTGACCTCGCAGTTTCGCTTCAGATCCTTGGTCAGATTGCCGTGCTGATCCCAGGATTCATGAAAAATCTGGACGAAGCGGACGCCACGTTCGATCAGTCGACGCGATAGGAGGCACGCGTTGGCGAAGGTGGGTTTACCGGGTTCGGCTCCGTAGGCTTCGCGGACCGCCAGCGGTTCTCGGGAAATATCCATGACCTCGGGCGCCACGTGCTGCATTCGGTAGGCCATTTCAAAGGCGCTGATTCGGGCGGAAATTTCGGGATCACCCATCACGCCAAGGCGTTGGGTGTTCAAGCGGTTGACGGTCTCAATCGTGTCTTTTTGCAGGGTCTCGTCCACCCCCTTGGGATTCGACAGATACAGCACGGGATCCCCACCGGTACGGAATAAGGTTCCGTTGTGAACGGTGGGCAGAAACCCGCAGCCCCAATTGGAAGCGCCGCCGCTGGTGCCCTTGTCACCCGTACTGAACACCACATAGGAGGGCAAATCCTGGGTTTCGGCGCCGAGTCCATAGGTCGTCCAAGCCCCAAAACTGGGCCGTCCGAATTGTTGCGACCCCGTGTTCATGAAGATCTGGGCCGGTGCGTGGTTGAAGGCATCGGTTTGCATCGACTTGATCAGCGTGAGTTCATCGGCGACCCCGGCCAGATGCGGTAGCAATTCCGAGAGTTCGAGGCCGCTTCGACCGTGTTTGGCGAACTTGAATTTAGGACCGAGCAATTTGGCACTCGGATTAATAAAAGCGGCGCGATAGCCCTTGAGCAGTTCGGCGGGTGGCAAGGTTCCATTGAACTTTGCCAACTGCGGCTTGTAGTCGAAAAGCTCCAGATGGCTGGGGGCGCCGGCCATGAACAGGTAAATCACCCGCTTGGCTTTGCCGGGGAAATGCGGGGGCCGCAGCGCCATCGGATGTTCCGGGGCGGCGGCGACCCGACCGCCGAGCAGGGAGTGGAGGGCAATGGCTCCCAACCCCACGCCGCAGTCTTTGAAAAACCAACGACGGGTTAGGTTTTGACGATAGTCCTCGCGGGCGTGTTGCTGGTGGTTTAGTCGGCTCATGGCGTCACTCTTTGGTGATGGCTTCGTCGAGATTCAAGAGGGCGCGACTTACCACCGTGTAGGCGGCGAGTTGCGTTGGCGTGGTTCCAGGGGGCAGGGTGGGGAGTTCGTTGCGGCCACTCGCGAGTTCGAAGGCATTCACCCATCCTTCGGCAATGCGTTGCCGCTGACGTTCGAGCAACCCTTTCAATTCGGTTCGTTCCAGTGGGGTCGGCGGGCGGGACAAAACTCGGCGAAACGCAAATTCGAGCCGGGCTTCATCGGTGGTGCCCCCTTCCCGGAGGGTTTTGGCGGCCAAGCCTTGGGCTGCTTCCATAAACTGCGTTTCGTTCAGGGACGTCAAAGCTTGCAGCGGCGTGTTCGAACGGGCTCGCCGAACGCAGGAGAAATCGCCGTTGGGAGCGTCGAAATTCATCAACACCGGATAGGGCACACTGCGGAATCGAAAGACATAGAGGCTGCGCCGAAACCGGTCGGCCCCCTTTTCTTCGATCCAGACCTTGGGGCCATAGCTGGCCGGGGGTTGGAATAAAAAGTCCGGCGCTGGCGGATAAACACTTCGGCCTCCGAGTTGGGGGTTGAGTAATCCGCTCGCTGCCAAGGCAATGTCCCGGACGATCTCGCCGTCTACACGCAGTCGGGCGCCGCGTGCCAATAATCGATTGTAGGGATCCAATTCGCGTAGCTGCGGTGTAAGCCGGGAGGATTGCCGATAAGTTGCAGAATTGACGATCAACCGGTGCAGGGCTTTGAGGCTCCAGCCCTGGTCCATGAACTCGCAGGCAAGCCAGTCCAGTAATTCCGGATGTGATGGGGCAGGGGATTGAGTGCCGAAATCCTCGGGCGTCTCCAGGAGCCCGGTTCCGAAATAGGTTTGCCAGACGCGGTTGACCACCACGCGGGCCGTGGTGGGCGATTTCCGGTCCGTTAGCCAGCGGGCTAGCGTTAACCGGGAACTGTCGGCGTCGGCTGGCAAGGGATGTAACGCCGCGGGCGTACCGAAAGCCACTTCTTGACCCGGTTTGAGCCAGTCTCCCCGCTTAAACAGGTGGGTGGGGCGTCGTTCGTCCGCGGGTCCCGCGCCGGTGCGCCTTGCCAGTGTGAGGGCGGGTGTGCCTTCAGGCCACTGACGCCACAGGCCTTCAATCTGATCGTTGGTCTCCTGGAATTCCGGGACCAGGGTGCGCCAATAACTGAAGACGGCGGCCACTTGCAGCGGTGACCGTTGCTCCCGCGGAATCCGGAAGATCTCGCGAACGTTGGCGGAGACCACGTCGGCCACGGCGTTGGTATCGGATGTCACGCTCAAGCGCCAGCGGCCGAGGTTGTGGTTCTGGTTGTCGTCGGAATTGTCGCCGCCGTGCTTTTGGTGAAGTTCAAATACCAAAATGGTTCCCTGGGGAAACTCGACGGGCTTCTCCGCTACGAATACGGCCTGACGCGCCACGTTGCGTCGGCCGGGGCCGGCATCAATGCCCCAAGCGGTATCGTCCTTGCCATCGATGGCGTGGGCCACGGGACCATAGGTCCGCTTATCCCCTTCTTTCTGATTCCGGCTTTCCGACTGAAATTCCGGTTCCAGCGGTTTCTCAGGATTCTCAAAGTCCGCTGTGGCCTTCACGAGCTTCACCGAGACTTTGTTGGTGGGTTGAGTCCCGTCCATGGCCTCAACTTTGAATTCGCTCAAGGCCGACATTCCCTTGATCGAACGTCCCGGGCCGCCGGAAGGCAGGTTGAGATCGGGAAGTTGTTCAATCCGGAAGGCGCCAATGCTCTGGAGCTGGTTGGTACCCTGCAGATGCAACGTCCAGAAGGTGGGCGCGTAACTCGCCGCCCGCACCGATCCATCCGCATAGTGGTAAAAGCGCTCGCCGTTGTCGCCCGTGTGGCGCGTTTCTACGACCTGCCATTCGAGCGGCAAGACTTTCACGGAATCTTCCCAGGCATTCATGCGGGTCTGCCAATCCGAGGTGGTGTGGCGCAGGCCTTCCTCCAAATCCCGCAGTTGTCGGGTTAGATTGCCCACGAGCAGTTGCTGGGCGGGCGCATAGTATACCCGGCTGGATTCGTGATCGTTGTTCAGGAAGGCGAACAACTGGTAATACTCCTCCTGGGAAATGGGATCGAATTTGTGATTGTGGCACTGCGCACACTGGATCGTGACTCCCAGGACGGACTTACCCAACGCATCCATGCGATCAATGAGTCCATCGGTCCGGAATTGTTCCGGGTCGACTCCACCTTCCTCGTTCAACATCGAGTTCCGGAGGAAACCCGTGGCAATTCGCTGCTCATCGGTGGCCCCAGGCAGGAGATCGCCGGCAAGTTGCTCGACAATGAACTGATCGTACGGCAAATCGCGATTTAGGGCGTTAACCACCCAGTCGCGGTATGCCCAGACAAACCGCGGTTTATCTTTCTCAAATCCGTCCGAATCCGCATAGCGCGCCGCATCTAGCCAATGCCGGCCCCAGCGCTCGCCGTAATGGGGCGATTTCAATAATATCTCGACCGTGCGCGCATAGGCGTCGGGACGCCGGTCGGCGACGAAGGCATCGACTTCCTCGGGCGTCGGGGGCAGGCCTGTCAGGTCGAAATGCAAACGGCGGAGCGCGGTAATTGGGTCGGCGGGCGAGGACAGGGTTAGTCCGTCCCGCTGCAACCGAGCGGAGATAAAGGCGTCAATTGGGTGGGCGGGCTTCGAGGAACCCTGGGTTTGGGGTAGATTAGGGCGAACGGGCGCTTTCCAGGCCCAGTGATCCAGGCGGACATCGTGTTTGGCCGCGGTCGAACTGGGCCAGTTGGCCCCCTGATCCACCCAGGCACGGACTCTTCCTACCTGTTCAGGAGTGAGTTTGTCCCCCTTCTTTGGCATCGGCTTTACCTCGCTGTGGGCTCCGGCCAAGACCGCCACGAGCAAGGAATTGGCTGACTGACCGGCCACGAGCAACGCGCCGTGGTCGCCACCTCGGAGTGCGTCGTCGCGCTGATCGAGGCGCAGTCCGGATTCCTGTTTTTTCTCGCCGTGACAATTGTAACAGCGCTCGGCCAGCAACGGTTCCACCTGCGTCGCGAAATCCACCGGCCCCGTCGCCGCCGGGGGAAGTTTGGTCAGATCAATCGCGGCCTCAAGGCTTCCGGAGCTGTTTCTGAACAGCACGAGCGCCAAGCTAGCCACGGTCGCAGGCCAAAAGGACTTCATGAGTGGAAACTAGTGCCATCGGGGGTCGCTTTTCCAAGGGAAACTCGTTCGGACCCTGGGCGGGGGACGAGTTACTGAAGGAGAACCGTCAGTTCGCACTGATCAGACCGGGACGAAGCGGAATTCAACCGGGGCGAGAGGGCGCTCAAGATTCGGCCTTGACCTCGGCGAGTTCCACTTTTGCTTTGCACCCCCTGCCTCACCACGGGAATCTGCAAGCCCATGAAGTATATTTTCGTGACGGGCGGGGTGGTGAGTTCCCTGGGCAAGGGTCTTACGGCCGCCGCGCTCGGCACGTTGCTCGAAAACCGGGGACTCAAAGTCACCCTCCAGAAGTTTGACCCCTACCTGAATGTGGATCCGGGGACCATGAGCCCCTACCAGCATGGCGAGGTTTATGTGCTCGATGACGGTGCCGAAACCGATCTCGATCTGGGTCATTACGAACGTTTTGCCAGTCCCAAACTCACTCGTCGTAACAACACGACCAGCGGCCAGGTGTACCAACAGGTCCTCGATAACGAGCGCGCCGGTAAATATTTGGGCAAAACCGTGCAGGTTATTCCGCATGTCACGGACGAAATACAGCGCCGCATCACCTTGCTCGCCGATGAATCCAAGGCTGACATCGTAATCACCGAGATTGGGGGCACGGTCGGCGATATCGAAGGGTTGCCGTTCCTCGAAGCCATCCGGGAATTCGCCCTCGAGGTCGGTCCCCACAACGTGTGCTTCATCCACGTCACCTATGTTCCCTTCATCAAGGCCGCCGGTGAACTTAAGACCAAGCCGACCCAACAAAGCGTCGCCAAACTCCGGGAGATTGGAATTGTTCCCAATGTTTTGGTCTGTCGTTGCGAGTTCCCTTTGAACAAGGAATTGCGCCAAAAGCTCAGCCTCTTTTGCAATGTGCCCTTCGAGGCCGTCATTGAGGAGAAGGACGTTGATCATTCCATTTACGAAGTGCCCTTGATGCTCCAACGGGAGCGCATGGATGATCTGGTGTGCCGGCAACTCCATTTGGAAGTGCCCCCGGCCAACATGAGCCACTGGCAGGATATTATTCGCCGCTTGGTCGCCCCTCAGCACCGGGTGCGGATCGGAGTCGTCGGAAAATACATCGAGCTCCAGGATGCCTATAAATCGGTTTACGAGGCATTAACCCACGGCGGGATCGCCAATGATTGCGGGGTTCGGATCGAGCAAATCGAGGCGGAGGACATCGAGAAGGACGGTGCCGAGAAGATGCTCAAAGATCTTGGAGGTGTCTTGGTTCCAGGAGGTTTCGGGGAACGCGGTATCGAAGGAAAGATCCTGGCGGCAAAATACGCTCGGGAACAGAATCTGCCGTATTTGGGGCTCTGTCTGGGCATGCAGATCGCGACGATTGAGTTCGCTCGTAATGTGCTGGGACTGGCCGGAGCGCACTCCACAGAATTCGATCCCCAATCACCCCATCCGGTCATCTGTCTGCTCGAGGAGCAGCGCGCGGTGACGCAAATGGGCGGCACGATGCGCTTAGGTTCGCAGCCCTGCCAGCTCAAGGTCGGGTCCCGCGCCCAGCACCTTTACGGCGCCTTCATCGTCCACGAACGCCATCGGCACCGGTATGAGTTCAACAACCTGTATCGGAAGCAGTTCGAAGACGCTGGTTTCATTATTAGCGGGACTTCCCCGGACGGTGAACTGGTGGAAATCATCGAGATTGACGCCCATCCATTCTTCCTTGCGTCGCAGTTCCATCCCGAATTCCTGAGCAAGCCCAACGCACCTCATCCGCTGTTTCGCGGGTTTATCGCGGCCGCCCACGAACGGATGCATCGCAAGCCCCTGTAAAGCGGAGCCATAACAAGATTGATCCGACGGTTCACCGTATTGAGTGCCGTTCCCGCTTTTGTGCTTCTGCCGGCACGGGAACTGGTCTGGAATAGCCGTGGCTAACCCAGCCACCCAAACGTGAACCGAATTCGTGTCGTCCTCGCCGCCCTAATGGGTGGGATCTCCGTCGTTCTCGGGGTCGCGGTGGTCGCTCGGACCTATCAGGAACAGACCACGCCTGAGGCGCTTCTGCTCGTAGAGGCCTCCCGACCACCCGGTCACCCAATCGCAGAGCAATGGACCCAATGGGGCTGTCAGGCGATTCCATCCCTTTGCCAAGCTTTGGGGCGGCAGGAATCAGCGGTCGGCCGTTATCTGCGCCTCAAACTCAACGGCGTGGCGGTCCGTTTCGATCGTCCCGGCTTGTTCCGTCCGTATCCCGGCGAAGTTCGCTCCGCCGCCGCTCGGATTCTGTCGAGTCTGGGACCTACGGCGGAAGCGGCGATTCCCAGTTTGATTCGGGCGGTAGAACTCGGTTCGGCTCGTGACGAAGCCACGTTGGCGCTGCTGAAGCTAGGTCCCGCCGCCTCCAACGCCGTTCCGATCCTGAGGGCCCAGATCCGCGACCCACGTCCGCGAAATATCGCCTGCCGGGCCCTGCTCCGGATCGGTGCGCCGCGGGAGGCCTGGGAGGAATTGCGCGCGGATCCGCGTCCGTTTGCGCGGGTCACGGGTCAGGTGGGACTACTCCTGTCCGCCGGCCAGACCAACGCGGCTCTAGAGCTTCTAGCGGAAGCGGCCGCCCGTCCGGAAACCTACGTTTGGGCCGGCCGACTGCTCCGCGATTTTGGGCCGGAAGCCGCGCCCGTTTCGGGCCGGCTTGCGCGCGGCTTGCGCTTGCCCAATCCGGTGGCCCGGCAGTTTACCGCAGAATTATTGGGGGATTTGGGGACAGGCTCAAGTGGGGTAGTCGAGCCCTTGACCCAAGCGTTGGCGGCCGAACCCGAGCGCGATGCCCGGCTGATGATGATCTACGCGCTGGGACAAATGGGTCGGGCGGCGAGCAACGCCCTGCCGCAATTGGAACAATTCCGCTATGGAGCCGATGAAGAGCAAATCCAGTTTGCCCGCGACGCCGTCGGTAAAATCCAGCCATAGCGCCTGTTTTTAACAGACCCCCTTCGAGTTTTCAAACAGGCTCGTAACCCGAACGGCACCGGATACCCTGGGTGAACGATCCCATTGAGAATTCCAATTGGTGCCAGCTCGGCAGTTTGATTGAATTCAAGGAACGCGAGCGGCCACGGTGCTTTCAGCGCCTCCTGCTCCGGGTTTCCGCCCGCTCGCCTCGCTTTCCCTCCCTCATGCATCTTTCCGCGCTTGATTGGGCCATCATGGCCGCTGCGTTTGCGGTGTATCTCGTCATCGGCCTCTGGGCCGGCAAAAGTGCCGGACAAGACTACGAGCATTACTTTCTGAGCGGCCGGTCTATGCCATGGTGGTTGCTGGGCACCTCCATGGTTGCCACCACGTTCGCGACGGATACGCCCAATCTTGTGGCGGGCATCGTCCGGCAGGATGGAGTCTATGGAAACTGGGTTTGGTGGGCGTTCCTCCTCACCGGGACTACGACGGTATTTCTCTACGCCAAATTGTGGCGTCGCAGCAATGTGCTGACCGACATCGAATTTTACGAATTGCGCTACTCGGGTAAACCGGCTGCCTTCCTTCGTGGGTTCCGGGCCATCTATCTGGGCGTGATCTTCAATGTCATCATCATGGCCAATGTCACGCTCGCTGCCGTCAAGATTGGCGGCGTCTTATTGGGTTTGACGCCGCTGCAAAGCATCACGATCGCCGCCGCCATCACCTTGGCCTACAGCATGGCGGGTGGTTTAACGGGGGTCCTGCTGACCGACCTGGTTCAGTTCGCCATTGCGATGGTCGGTTCGGTGGGGTCGGCCATTTACATCATCGGGCTGCCCGAAGTCGGTGGTCTGTCGAATATGCTCGCCCGGCCGGAAGTCGCGTCCCATCTGGCGATCATTCCTGATTTTTCTAAGGTCTCACCCGATGTTATCGTCGCTGTCTTCTTGCTGCCTCTGTTGGTCCAGTGGTGGTCCGCGTATTACCCAGGGGCCGAACCCGGCGGCGGCGGTTATGTCGTTCAACGCATCCTTGCCGCCAAGAACGAGAATCATGCCGTCGGGGCGACGCTGTTATTCAATGTGATGCACTACGCCTTGCGTCCCTGGCCCTGGATCCTGGTCGCCCTCGCATCCCTGATCGTTTATCCAACCGTGGAGTCGCTCCGGCAGGCTTTCCCGAACATTGATCCTCAATTCGTGCAGCATGACCTGGCGTATCCGGCCATGCTCACGCGACTGCCATCGGGGTTGCTCGGGTTGGTGGTCACCTCGTTGATCGCCGCTTACATGAGTACCATGTCCACCCAGGTGAACTGGGGCTCCAGCATCCTGGTCAATGATGTGTATCGGCGGTTCCTCAAGCCGGAGGCGAGCGAACGGCAGATGGTTTGGATCGGGCGAATTGCGACCGCAGTGCTGATGGTTCTGGCCTGTGGGCTGGCGTTGCTGATGCGAGATGCTCTGAGTTCGTTTCAACTGCTGATGCAAATCGGGGCGGGAACCGGGCTGCTTTTGCTGCTGCGCTGGTTCTGGTGGCGCATCAATGCCGCCGCTGAAATTGCGGCCATGGTGGTTTCCTTTTTGGTGGCGGCGGTCTTCTTTGTATGGGGCAATCGGAGTCCTGAGACTGTTCCCATGGCGTGGCAGCAGATGCTCTGGGGAGTGGGCTTGACCACGATCAGTTGGATGATCGTGGCGTTGGTAACCCCGGCCACGGAGCCCCGCACGCTGAGGGAATTCTATCGGCGGATTCAACCCAGCGGACCGGGTTGGAAGCCCGTCCTGGCGGAAGCGGACCGGCACCACATTTCACTGCGGGATCCGCAAGCGCGCGGGGATCTCCCCGCGGCGTTGTTGGCGGCGGCCGGAGCCACGATGGGAATCTGGGCGCTTATTTTTGCCGGCGGATTCTTTCTTTACGGTCAACCGGGGGCGGCGTTGGGCATGCTTTCTTTGACGGTCGTGGGCGGCGTCATCGTGAAGGTTTGTTGGGGTCGGCTTTCGTTCCGATGATCGCCGAGGCGTGCCGAGAAGAACCCGTCGGTGCACTCCGCAACGTCGCCTTGGAGCCGATAGCGCGAATCGAAGAGGCATCACCAAAAGGCCTCGGTAAAGGACCCTTTCGAGTTTCTTAAAGGCTCGTAAAGTTGGGTGAGTTTAGCGACGTCGGTTCCTCAGCCCGTGGAGATGCTCCCGTCCGGTCGGGTCGACACGACTCTATCCCCGAGGTGCTACCGGACCCAGGTGACCACCACGCCGATCGCTACGGACAACAGCAAGAGCGCGGCGGTTAGCCACCACAGCCAGGCGAGGGGACGTCGTTTTGGTTGGCCTGATTCCTCCCGCTCCCATTCCTCAGGGTCGAACTCATCGGGATCGGAAATCCCCAGACGTTGCCCCATCGCCGTGTCATTCCATCCCGTTTCTTCATCCGCCCCACACTCGGGACACATTCGTGCTTTCTCCGGAACCAGGGCGCCACAGTTCGGGCAGATTTCCGGTGTTTCGAAGACTTCGTTCTGGGGCATGGAAAATACGCGGCAGCGGTTAAGTGGTCATCCCGGATTCCGACTGATCCCTGCGAGTTTCTTGGATTCCACGTCGCCAATCGGATTTCCTAAATCCATTCCTACTTGTTCAGGAATCCCTTCGGACTCGTGGTCGGCTTGGCGCCTTCGAAGGGCAGGGTGTTGGGCGTTACCGTCACATCCGTGGTTAGCTTGAGCGGAGTGGGGGCGCCGACATCGAACGTCAATTCGGCGAAGTAAGCGGTCCAACCTCCGGCCGGTTGGGGGACGCGAGTGGTGAAAGTCCCTGGGCTCGTCTCTTCCATCGGCACCGATTTGTAAATCGAGCCGGCCACCTCGAGCCGGAAATCGCGCACCTCTTGATTGTGGCCCGTCCAAAGAACCACTTGTTTTGGCTGGGTTGTGGTCGTAATGGTCAGCGCGCCGCCGGCTTCGTGTTTCCAAGTGAATTCCGGCAAGGGAACCCGGTTGACGATAGCGTACTGCCAGGCCAGCAGCGTTTCGTAGGCGTCGCTGCCCCGCATCGAATGATCGGTGTTGGCCACATAGCGCAGGTATTTCGGGCTCGGCAGTTCGTCGAAGAAAAATTGCGAGGAATCCGGCAGGAAAAACTGATCGCCCGCGGCATTCAGGAGGAGCTTGGGCATGGTGAACCGTTCGCGGTAGTGGAAAGGATCCTCGATCTTCTCCAGGGCATTCATTTCCGGCGTGCCCAACCAGTCCATGATACGGTGTTGTTCGGAGTAATTCCCGACCGCCGGCGCATAGAACCCATAAGCCCGATAGTGGTGGTCCATGGATTTGGTCAAGTTCAGTACGTCGATCACGATTGGGCAGATGGCGACCACGCGTCGGTCCACTGCCGCCGTGGCCCAGGTGGTCCAACCGCGTTTTGACCCCCCGGCGACGACGAAGGTGTTCACCGCCGCTTTTCCGCCCGCCTCCGAAGCGAGGAATTCGGTGGCGGCGTCCATGGCGCGGACCGCTGACTTGGTCATCGGCAAACGGGCCGGCCAAGTTTCATCGCCGGTACGGAGGAATTTGTCCCAAGTGTATCCAATCAAATCATCCTCGGAACGTTCCTGTCCGTCGCCGCCGAAGATGAGTGGTTGATTGGGTGCCATCTTCAGTTCCACCACGACACACTTTGTGGCCTTGGCGATGCGGATGAGTTCCTGGGAAGGCGTAGGCGGTTTGTTGCCCTTATTACTGCCGCCGGAGATGAACAGCAGGGCGGTCGAATGGGCGAGGTTATCTGGCTTAACGACGAGCAACCAGTGTTTCCAAGTGGGACGGTCCACTTCACTAGCGGTGCGCCAGGTCTGCGAGGTCAAGTCGAGGGCATACCCAGTGGCGCTGTCATCACGGAGCGAGACGGCCAGCTTCCAGGCGTAACTGGAATCCGGTTTGGCCACGTAGCGATCCAAGGCAGTCTGCTCGGTGAGCGGTATCGGGCGGGAATCGGCCGTGCCGAGGTGGGTGGCGGCGTAGAGGCCGCAACTCGCCAGGATACAGAATTGAGCTAATCGAACGAAGGTCGGGCGAAGTTGGGTAAATTGACCGGACATGACCTCTAGAAACTGGGGGATTCGGGCGAGGTGGTGCGAGCCAAATTCCGCTAAAGCCTGTCGACACTAGGCTCCGGCGATTCGGCGGCACTAGCCCCGTGCGGCGCCGATGCGACCTCAGGTAGCGGCGCGGTGGGCGGACCTAAAGTTCCGCCTCGCTAGCCCCCCATGAAGTAGTAGCTTGGCGTCGATGTTCCTCACCCCCGGCAATGGGTCGCGCCGAGACTTCCTCGGCCGGATGGGGGCAGGGTTTGGGGCCTTCGCTCTCAGTGCCCTGCCGCTCCTGAATGCTCGGGGGGCGGTGGCGAACCTGGATCCCTTGAATCCCTTCGCGCCGCGGGCTCCGCAGTTCAAGCCCCGCGCCAAGTCGATCATCTTCCTGTATCTGGTCGGTGGTCCCTCGCCGGTCGACACGTTCGACTACAAGCCGCTGCTCCAGAAACTCGCCGGACAGCCCGTGCCTCAGTCGTTGCGGAAAGCGGTCGAAGCTACCCGTTTCGCCAACGTCTTCCATGGCTGCAAGGACGAACTGATGGCCAGCCCGTTCCAGTTTTCGCAGCACGGTCAGTCCGGAATGTGGGTGAGTGAACTGTTCCCGCAGGTCGCCCGGCACGTGGATGAGCTGTGTTTTCTGCATTCCCTGCAGGCCGATTCCAACAACCACGCTCCGGCCAGCTACCAGTTCCACACGGGCGATATCCGACCGGGCAAGGCCAGCCTTGGTTCTTGGGTGACCTACGGACTAGGCACTTCGAATCAGGACCTACCTGGCTACGTGATGCTCTTCGACGCCGGTCCGTTGGGTGGGGCGGCGAATTACTCCAATGGCTTTCTTCCCGCCGCCTTTCAGCCAACCCGCCTGCGCGATACGGGCACGCCGGTGTTGGATCTTTTGCCGCCGGCAGAATTCGCCGCGGGCCAGCGCGCTTCGTTGGATTTCTTGCGCGAGCTGAATTTGCGTCATCGTGAGGCCCGACCGGGGTTCACCGAACTGGAGGCCCGCATCGCCAGCTATGAACTCTCGTATCGGATGCAATCGGCGGCGCTGGAGGTTGGCGATGTGGAGCGAGAGTCCCTGGCGTTGCGGCGCAGTTACGGTTTGGAGCATCCAGAGAAACGGACGCAAACCTTCGGGCGTAAATGCCTACTCGCCCGCCGCCTGGTCGAGCGTGGGGTCCGCTTTGTGCAGGTTTATGACATGCCTGATAAGGACGGCTGGGACGCCCACGCCGAGTTGACCAAGAATCACGTGCCGCGCGCCCGCTGGATTGATCGGCCGATTGCTGCATTGTTGGCCGATCTTCAGCAGCGGGGATTGCTTGAGGAGACTTTGGTGATTTGTGGGAGTGAGTTCGGCCGCACGCCAATGATGCAGGGTAATCAGGGTCGCCAGCACAACGCGGCGGGATTTACGATTTTTCTGGCTGGCGGCGGGGTCCGGCCAGGACAGCGAATTGGAGCGACGGACGACCTGGGGTTGCTGGCGGTAGACCAACCGATTCAGTTCCGCGACCTGCATGCGACCCTGCTGGCCGCGATGGGCTTGAAGAATGATGACCTGTCCTTTGAGGTCAGCGGCCGGCCGGAACGTCTGACCGGAGTGGCCGGCGGCGCTCAGGTAATTCCGGGCGTACTGGCCTGAATGAATCCTCCCCGAGAGGCGACTGTTCCCACCATATTGACCGGTTAACTCCCAGACTCTTCCATCAGGAGGTGCAACCTTTTGTCCCATATGCGACAAAAGGTTGTTGCATTTAAGGATCGTACCGCAGCGGTAGGTCGGGTTGTTAGGGTCATTCATTTTCCCTCAGTTGCTCCGGCGACGGGCAATCGGTTAGGGTTGTCCTTCGCGACATGACCGAGATTCCCAAGGCCTACGAGCCGCAGACTGTGGAGGCGAAGTGGTACCAGTTCTGGCTGGACCAAGGTTGCTTCATTGCCGACCCGGCGCGCGTTTCCGAGAAACGCCCCGCCTATTCCATTGTCATCCCGCCGCCTAACGTCACCGGCGTCCTCACCCTGGGTCACGTGCTCAATAACACGATTCAAGACATCCTCGCCCGCAAGGCCCGCATGGATGGCAAGGAGGTCCTCTGGCTCCCAGGCACCGATCACGCCGGTATCGCCACCCAAAATGTAGTGGAGAAATCGCTGAAGAAGGCCGGCGAGATCAAGCATCGGGACGACCTGGGTCGTGAGGCCCTCGTCGCGAAGATCTGGGATTGGAAGGAAAAGTACGGCGGCATCATTCTCCAACAGTTGCGCGCGTTGGGGGCTTCCTGCGATTGGAGTCGCACCCGGTTCACCATGGACCCGGAGTATTCCCACTGCGTGCACAAGGTCTTCGTGGACCTCTACCAGAAGGGGCAGATCTATCGCGGTAAACGCATGGTGAACTGGTGCCCGGCGTCGCTGACCGCGTTGTCCGATGAGGAAGTCATCATGAAGGAGCAACGGGGCTTCCTGTACCATTTCCGGGTGGAAGTCGCCGAGGATCCCGGAACCTTCCTCACGATTGCCACGACCCGTCCGGAAACCATTCCGGCGGACACCGCGGTGGCGGTGCATCCGAAGGACCCGCGCTATCAGCATCTCATCGGGAAGCACGTGTACCGGGCCTTGCCTCTGGACGTGCCGAAGGAGCAGCGCCGCATTCCGATCATCGCCGATGAACACGTTGATTTTGAATTTGGTACCGGAGTCCTGAAGGTCACCCCGGCCCACGACAAGGCGGACTATGAAATCGGTCTGCGCCATCGGCTGCCGGTAATGGATGTGCTGACACCCGACGGGAAACTGACAGCGGACGCGGGAGTTGATCTGGCTGGCTTGGACCGTTTCGCCGGACGCAAGAAGTCGGCGGAACTCCTCGAGGCCGCCGGAGCGCTGGAGAAGGCCGAGCCCTACGTGAACAACGTGGGCTTCAGTGAACGCGCTGATGTGCCCATTGAGCCGCGCCTGAGCGAACAGTGGTTTCTGAAGTATCCCAGTGTGGCGGCGGCTCGGTCGTGTGTGGAGCAACCGGCTGAAAAGGGGACTTTCGATCGCCGGGAAACAAAGGCAGATCCCGACGCGGCAACGTTCCCGGAAGAGCAGTTGAGGTTCTTTCCTGTTCGTTGGGCCAAAGTGTACGACCACTGGATGAATGGCCTGCAGGACTGGTGCATTAGCCGTCAGTTATGGTGGGGGCACCGGATTCCGGTGTGGACGCGAACCCTTGAAGTCAAAGCGGACGAACCGCTCCTGCCGCACCATTTCAAGTTTCCGTTTGAACCCGCAGGGGCCGGTGTTCGCGTCTCTGTGAATGGCCGTGAGATCAGTCAGGCCCAGGTGGAATTGAATCCGGGTGATGTGGTGTTCTTTAGCGTTGCCACCATCGAACCCCTGTTGCAGGAGCAACTGGAGCAAGCGGGCTTCACCCAGGATCCCGACGTCCTCGATACATGGTTTAGTTCCTGGCTTTGGCCCTTTGCGACCATGGGGTGGACGGGAGACCGCGACGTGGATGCGAAGAATGCCACGTTGAAGGCCTTCTATCCCACCACCGACCTCGTCACCGGGCCCGATATCATCTTCTTCTGGGTCGCCCGCATGATCATGGCGGGCTACGAATACTTGGGCGAAATGCCGTTCCGAAACGTCTACTTCACCGGCATCATTCGCGACAAGCAGGGCCGGAAGATGTCGAAGTCGCTCGGCAATTCGCCGGACCCGCTTGACCTGATCGCCCGGTACGGGGCCGATGCGTTGCGCTTCGGCGTCATGCGGGCGGCGCCGCTCGGACAGGACGTGCTCTTTGACGAGCAGTCAGTTGAGTTGGGGAGAAATTTCTGCAACAAGCTGTGGAATGCGTGCCGCTTCCGGCAGATGCAGGGCGGGGCGACCGAATCCGAGATTACTCCCGCTCTGCTCACCAGCGACGATCAGTGGATTTTGCTGCGGTTGGATCAAGCGATCCGCGAGATCACGCAGTCCTTTGTGGAATACAAGTTCAGCGAGGCCACGGCCACGCTCTACCGGTTCTTCTGGAGCGAGTATTGTGATTGGTTTGTCGAGGCGTCGAAGGCGGCTTTGGCGAAGGCGGAAGGCGAGACGCGAAGTCCTGAGGCGGAAGCTCGCGCGGTGAACAAGCTGGCGGTGATGGATTTTGTACTCGGCCAGTTGCTGCGGTTGTTCCATCCGTTTCTTCCGTTCATCAGTGAGGAACTCTGGCATGGGCTGGGGTTCAGCCGCGACATGCCCGAGAATCAGGGCGGAAAGACCCTCCTCTTTGCACCGTGGCCGAAAGCCTTCAGCGAGGACGAGAAGGCTTATTTCGGGCTCGATGACACAGCCGACGCAGTGGCGCAGGCTAAGTACGATCTGGTCACCCTGGGCCGCGGTTTGCGTCGAGACTGCAAGGTGGATCCGGCGAAGAAGGTGAAGTTCGTGCTTCGACCGGCGGGTACCTTGCCCACGGCGGAAACGGAGGTGCTCAAACTCCTGCTAAATGCCGAGACGCTGATCCTGGATTCGATCTTTGTGCCCTCGAAGGGGACGCCGATGGCGGCCAATGGCCTGGGTGAACTGTTCCTGCCACTAGAAGGGTTGGTGGATATGGCGGCGGAGCGGGTTCGTCTCTCTAAGGAGTTGGAGAAGATTCGGAGCGAACTGGCCAAGGTGGAGGCGAAACTGGGGAATCCGGCCTTCACGGAAAAAGTTCCGGCCAAGGTCCTCGATGAGCACAAACAACGTCTGCTGGACTGGCAGACCAAGGAAAAGCAAATGCTCGCCGGTCTGGAGAATCTACCTGTCTAGCGCGGAACTGGGTAGGGACGGTGCGCGGCGGCGTCCGTGCCCAGTCGCGCTCGGAGGGAAAGGGAAGTTTCTTAGCTTCTTCTTCGGCAGCGAGGGCATCGGGCTTTCCGAACGGGAGTGAATGTTTCACCCTCATGTTAATCATGGCCCGCGAACGCAAGCCTGCTCTCCTCTTCATCTTTGTTACCCTGCTCCTCGATATTCTCGGGATCGGCCTGATTATTCCGATTCTGCCTAAGCTGGTGGAACAATTGCAGGGAGGAAACCTCGGGGCGGCTTCCCTTTCGGTCGGACTACTGGCCTCGCTGTATGCCCTGATGCAGTTCGCCTTCTCGCCCGTTCTTGGAAGTCTCTCGGATCATTTTGGGCGTCGACCGGTGATCCTCGCCTCGCTCTTTGGCGCGGGTCTCGACTACGTGTTGCTCGCGTTCGCGCCCACTCTGGGTTGGTTCTATGTGGGGCGTATCGTGGCGGGAATCAGCGGGGCGAACATCACCGCCGCTACCGCTTACATTGCGGATGTCAGTCCTCCGGAGAAGCGGGCCGCGAATTTCGGTTTGATCGGGGCGGCGTTTGGTCTGGGATTCATCCTGGGTCCGGCCGTGGGCGGTTTGCTGGGAGAATATAGCTTGAGGCTCCCGTTTCTGGTCAGCGCCGGGCTGACCTTTGCCAACTGGCTGTATGGCTACTTCGTCCTGCCCGAATCGCTCGCCCCGGAGAATCGGCGGCAATTTTCCTGGAAGCGCGCCAATCCCATGGGTTCGTTGGCCGCACTGCAGCGCTATCCCTTGGTCCTCCGCCTCGCCGTCGCGTTGTTTATTAACAACCTCGCGCAGGTCATGCTCCACAGCATTTGGGCGCTGTACACGGACTACCGATTCGGTTGGACCCCGACCCAGGTGGGACTTTCGTTGACGTTCGTGGGTGTCATGGCGGCGGTCGTGCAGGGCGGATTGGCTCGAAAGGTCATTCCCTGGCTAGGGGAACCACGGTCTATCCTCATTGGCTTCGCGATCGGGGCCGTCAGTTACTTGGGCTACGGTTTGGCCAGCCAGGGCTGGATGATCTATCCGGTGCTGGCGTTTGGGTGTCTCGGCGGGATTTGTGGTCCAGCGGCCCAAGGCCTGGTGTCGCGGAGCGTGGGAGCCGATGAACAAGGTGCGATTCACGGTGCCATCACGAGTCTGGCCAGTCTCGCGGGTATTATCGGACCGTTGGTGGCCACGAGCCTGTTCGGTTGGTTTGTGAGCCCGCGCGCTCCACTTGAGCTACCGGGAATCGCCTTTTTTGTCGCCAGTTTGCTGACCGTGGTGGCGTTGGGACTTTCCGTTCGAGCTTTGCGTTGGCGGACTCCGGTCGCGGAGGTTCAGGTGGTTCCGGCGGGCTGACGTCATCGGCGGGGTGGACTCGGGTTGAATGTTGGAATTTTACCTTCGTCCAAATTCGAGTGCTTGCGGAACGATTCCGCCAGCGTAGATGTCCCGTAGGTTTGCCATGACGTCCAATCTTCTTTCCCGCCGAACCCTGCTCAAGGGCCTGGGTGTTTCGATGGCTTTGCCATTCCTCGAAGGGATGCGTCCCTGGCAGGCGTCGGCCGGTCCGGCGTCGACGACCCTCGGACTTGCGGGGCGAGCGCCGATCCGCTTTGCCGCGTTGTACATGGCCAACGGCGCGTTAATGGATCAATGGACTCCGAAGGGCACCGGTCGCGACTTCGAATTATCCCCCAGTCTGGCGCCGTTGGCCGGGTTCAAAGACGACCTGCTGGTGTTGACCAATCTCTGGCATCGGGCGGCCAATACGGGAGATGGTCATTACGTCAAGACCGGTGCCTGGCTAACCGGCACCACCATCACCCGGACAACCGGGAGTAATCTCTGTGCGGGCAACAGTTCGATGGACCAAGCCATCGCCCGAAAGATTGGCAATCTGACGCCGCTGCCGTCGCTGGAACTTGGGATTGAACCGGTTTCGACTGGGGTGGACGTCAATGTCGGCTTCACCCGACTTTATGGGGCCAATATTTCCTACAGCACGCCCACGACTCCCCTGGCCAAGGAGATCAATCCGAAGTTGGCGTTCGATCGTTTGTTCCGTTCGAACGTAGCGTCCCGGACCGGCGGGTACGGCGATGACCAAAGCGTCCTCGACCTGGTGTCGGAAGATGCCCGTCGGTTACAACGGCAGTTGGGCCACGCCGACCGGCAGAAGTTGAACGAGTATTTTGACAGCGTCCGGGCGGTCGAACGGCGCCTTGAGTTCGATCGTAAGCGCAAGGCCGAGGAAAACCTGGAAGATCCTTTGGTCCGTGCCGAAATTGAGCGGCTCGGGCGTTCCGTGGATTTTTACCATGATCCGGCGCAGGTGAGCGAACGGGGAGACAACCACACGGAGCAGGTTCGGTTGATGTTGGACATCATGGCCCTGGCGTTCTGGACTGACTCGACCCGGGTGAGCACGTTCATGTTTGGCAATTCGGTCAGCGGTCGTAACTTTTCCTTTCTGGAAGCCGGGTTGGGTTCGCATCACGAGAACAGCCACCACGAGCACAAAGCGGAGAAGAAGGCGCGGTACCGTCGGATCAACGAGTGGCATGCCGCACAATGCGCCTATTTCTTGGAGAAATTGCGGGGCTATCAGGAAGGCGAGCGGTCTGTGCTCGATAATTCCATGGTCTTATTCGGTGCGGGCATGAGCGATGGCAATGCGCATAGTCCGCATAATCTCCCGCTGATTCTGGCGGGTCGCGGTGGCGGTTCCTTGAGCCCGGGTCGACACCTCGTCTACGAGAAGGACCACCCGATGTCTAACTTGCACGTGGCGCTCTTGAAGCGCATGGGTGCCGAGCCAGGACAGTGGGCCGACAGCACGGGTGAACTGGCCGGGCTAAGCGACCCAGTTTGAGTTGGCGCGTTCGCTTCTTGGAGCCTGTTTGAAAACAGGGGTCCTTCGAGCTTTCCTTTTTTCGCGGAATTTCCGTGGAGGGTTGAATGGGAGAAACTAGGGATAAGGGATTTTGGCGGGTTGGGGTGCGTACAACCCTCCGGTGAGCTCGTTCCGTTTTAGGGTCAGGGTCCTGGTTGGGACCCCCTCTCAATGAATCATCCAGGTTTCCGGCTGGAGCTTTTGGTAGTGTGGTTGGATAAAGGTCACCAGATTGATCATTTGTGACACCGTCATGCTTTCATTGTACTCGGGCATGGGTGAGTGGCCGCCAGTCAGGAGTCCACGATACTTCTCCGAGACAATGTGGTTTGGATTGATAATTGACGTGACGAGTTCGCCGTAGGTTTTGACGCGCAGGACTTCGCCTCCCAAGACGACCGTGATCGGTGACTTGGAACCTGGGGCGGGTAGTTCGACACCCTGGACGACATGGCAGGCGTGGCATTGGAGCTTCACAAAGGCCGCTTTGCCTTGCTCGGTGTCGCCGTCGGGCAGGCGAAAACTCTGGGCGGGTTTTTGGGGCGTATCGCATCCGGCCGCGAGCAGGGCCAGCGCAAGCAACGGGAGCGACGCCAATGAGGAAATGGAAACAGGAGTGGGATTCATGCTAGTTGAGGTAGGAGGTTGAGGCTGGCCGGAAGCGCATTCGCCTTTGGGTCGAGGGCGCGGAACCTGCCAGCGGCGACACGATCAGATGGTTCAGATTCAGAGGATTCTAGACCGAGGCCGAGGGAAGCGCTCGACGGATGTTGGCAAAGATTCCCCATTCCTTGGCTGCCACGAGGGACTTGAGGAAACTCCTGTAACTTTCCTCAACCAATGACTATGAGAGACGGAATGTCTTCTGTCCGGGCCGAATCCGCCGTCAAGAGCCGCTACGCTGCCGCCGCTGCCGCACCGGAAGCGGCCTTGTGTTGCCCGGTTGAGTACAATCTAGATCTCCTCAAAATCATTCCGCAGGAAGTCATCGAAAAGGACTACGGTTGCGGCGATCCCTCGCGTTATCTGAAGCCCGGCGAAACCGTGCTCGACCTCGGCAGCGGCACCGGGAAAATTTGCTTCATCGCCGCGCAAGTCGTCGGCTCCCAGGGACGCGTTATTGGCGTGGACATGACCGATGACATGCTCGAAGTCGCACGCCGAAATGCGCCTATCGTGGCCGAGCGGTTGGGTTATAAGAATGTCGAGTTCCGCAAAGGACGGATTCAGGACCTCGGTCTCGATCTCGAAGTCCTTGATGCCGAGCTAAGACGGAATCCCATCGGCGATGCCAACACTTTTCTGCGTGCCCAGGAACTGGCGGCAGATCTGCGCGTTAAAAATCCTCTGGTGGAAACCGAGTCAGTGGACGTGGTCGTCTCCAACTGCGTGCTTAACCTCGTTGAGTTCCGGGAAAAGCGGCAGCTGTTTCAACAGATCTTTAACGTGCTGCGCAAAGGCGGCCGGGCTGTTATTTCTGATATTGTGAGTGACGAGGACGTGCCGGAGTCGATGCAGCACGATCCGACCCTTTGGAGTGGTTGCATCAGTGGAGCGCTTCGCGAAGATCTGTTTCTGAAGGCTTTCGAAGACGTGGGCTTCTATGGTATCCGCCTGCTCAAGCGCGACGCCCAGCCGTGGCAAACCGTGCAGGGAATCGAATTTCGATCCCTCACGGTCGAAGCCTTCAAAGGCAAACAAGGGGACAGTTTGGAGCTCAACCAGGCCGTGGTGTATCGCGGCCCCTTTCGCGAAGTGCTGGACGACGACGGCCATCGATTGCGACGCGGCGATCGCGTGGCCGTCAGCGACAAGACCTTCAATCTCTACCGCAAGGCGCCGTACGCCGAGCAGTTCGAGTTCATTGAGCCGCGTGTGGCTGTGAAGCCCGAGGAAGCCAAGCCCTACGACTGTGCCCGGACCCAACTTCGGCATCCGCGCGAAACCAGGGGAATGCACTACGACACCACCACTGAAGCCTCGAAATGCTGTGACAGTGGCACCGGAGGTTCTTGCTGATGTCGTCCTACGTCGTTTGCACAATTCAAGGTCCAATTGAGAATCGGGATTTGCGGTGCTGAGTTCCCGGACTTGGGAATAACCAGTCGATGACAAGGGCCTCTCTCGGCGAAACATGAATCGGTTTGAATCCAAACTGGCGGAACACCGCTTGATCCTTCGAAGGGGAAACCTCCGCACGCTCCAGATTAACGTCGGCCGCAAGTGCAATCAGACCTGCACCCATTGTCATGTGGACGCGGCACCGTGGCGAACGGAAATGATGTCCGAATCCATCGCCCGGCGCGTGGGGGAATGGATTCGAGAACATCGACCCGCCATTGTGGACCTCACGGGAGGTGCACCGGAGTTGAGCGAACATTTTCGGTATTTCGTAGAGACCGCTAGTGAGTGCGGATGCCACGTCATGGACCGAAATAATCTCACGATCATCGAAGCGACCGCCTTCGGCTGGTTACCGGACTATTTGGCTAAGCATGAAGTCGAGGTGGTGGCCTCTCTTCCGTGCTATTCGGCAGATAACGTGAACGCGCAGCGGGGTGAGGGGGTGTTTAAGAAGAGCATTGCCGCTCTCCAGAAACTCAACGCGGTCGGTTACGGGACGAACCTTCCCCTAAATTTGGTTTTCAATCCGAGGGGCGCAACGTTACCCGGCTCGCAGCGGGAGTTGGAGACGGATTACAAGGAAGCCCTGAAGCGTGAGTTTGGCATCGTGTTCAATCAGTTGTTCACGATTACCAACCAGCCCATCGCACGTTTTGCAGAAGATTTACGCCAGCACGGACAGTGGGACGAGTACCTGGACTTGCTGGCAAACAGCTTCAATCCAGCGACGGTCGAGGGCTTGATGTGTCGAAGCACGATCAGTGTCGGCTGGGGTGGCGAGGTCTTCGATTGCGATTTCAATCAGATGCTCAAGATGCAGATGCGCGACGATGCTCCGCTTTACCTTTGGGACGTCAGACCAAAACGGCTCGAGGGGTGGGACATTTTGACCGGCGTTCATTGCCTAGCTTGCACTGCCGGTTGCGGGAGTAGCTGCACGGGAGCGGTCAAAGAACAAGAATCACAGAATGCCACGGCCGACATATACCTCCGCCCCTGATGCTCCGACCCCGAAAAAAATACACCGTTTTCGACCTCCAACAGCTCAAAGGCAAACGCTGCCTGACCCACATTCACGTCAAATCTTCACAGGAGGCTGCGGCTGCGGAGGAGGCAGGAGTTGATTTGATGAGTTGCAGTTTTGACAGTCCGGACGCGCAGGCGCGCCTGCCGCAACTTGTCGCGGCGGCGCCGCACAGTTTTCTCTCCGCGGCGACCCCGCACGGGCTCGCTTCGCCGGAGGAAGCAATTCGGGTGGCGTTTCGCGCCCTGGAGGCCGGAGCTAGCTCCGTTTATTGCTCGGCTAGCCCCTTTATTATCGAGGCGATGGCGCGCGAGGGCGTTCCGGTCGTCGGGCATCTCGGTCTCGTCCCACGCCATGTTACTTGGACGGGCTACCGGGCGATCGGTCGGACCGTTGAGGAAGCCCGACAGCTGCATCGTCGGATGAAGGAACTGGAGAATGCGGGCGCTTATGCGGCCGAACTCGAAGTTGTGCCGCACAATCTGGCGCGTTTTCTCACGTCGCAGACTCGGCTTATCCTAATGTCGCTCGGTTCCGGCAGTGGTTGCGACACTCAGTTCCTTTTCTCCGACGACATCCTGGGCGACTACTACGAGCGGCCGCCCCGTCACGCCAAAGCCTATCGCAATTTCGCCGAAGAACACCGCCGCCTCCAGCAGGAGCGAATCGCCGCATTTCGCGAATACCGGGCTGACGTCCAGGAAGGTCGTTTCCCTGAGTGCGGTCATCTGGTGGAAATGGAAACCCAGTTGCTCGATGAAGTTGTCCGTTCGCTCGGCGGCACGCCGGCGGCGGATCGGGCGTAAGTGGACGATTCGATGATCGGTGTTTCGGAACGAACACGTCATTCAACTAGACGATCGTGAAAAATTCTTTTCACTCGCGCGGTAACTCCCTGTCATGGGGCGAGAAATTGAGCACCGGCGAATCGGTGGCACTCTTTTCCCAAGCCAGTGCTTGCCAGAACTGACTGAAACGACGCATGCCGCACAATCCAACCTCTCTCTCCGCCACCCTGCCGCGGGATCTTCTTTCCAGTATCGTACTCTTTTTGGTCGCCCTGCCCTTGTGTATGGGGGTGGCGGTTGCGTCCAATTCCCCGCCCATCGCGGGTATCATCGCCGGAATTGTGGGCGGTATTCTGGTCGGTGCGTTGAGCGGTTCCCAAAAAAGCGTCAGTGGACCGGCGGCGGGGTTAATTTCGCTGACGGTTTCGTACTTGGCTCTTCTGGGAAGTTTCGAAGCGTTTCTGCTGGCCGTATTTTTTGCGGGCCTGATTCAGATCCTGCTCGGGGTGATGCGAGCGGGCATTTTGGCGGTGTTTTTTCCCAGCAGCGTCGTGAAGGGGTTGCTGGCCGGTATCGGGGTCATCCTCATTTTGAAACAGATCCCGCACATCCTCGGTCATGATGCCGACCCCATGGGCGAGAAGTCGTTCTTGCAGCCGGATAGCAAAAACACCTTCTCCGAACTCATCGGAGCATTTTTCGATATCCACCCTGGTGCGGCGTTGGTGGGAATTCTCTCTATCGTCGTGATTGTTCTGTTGGAACGGGTGCCAGCCCTCAAGAAGTTCCCAGTTCCCGCCACCTTGGTGGTCGTGTTCCTGGGCGTGCTGGTGAACCTAATCTTGAAGAAAATAGGCGGTACTTGGGTCATTCAGTCGAGCCATTTGGTCAATGTGCCAACGGCCGGCAGCGTGGCTGAGTTTTTTGGATTTCTGCGTTTCCCGGATTTTTCCAAGATAGCGAACCCCATGATCTATACGGCCGCACTCACGATTGCGGCGGTCGCGAGCTTGGAGTCTTTGCTCAACCTGGACGCAGTGGACAAAATTGATCCGGAGCAACGCAAGGCTCCCCCTAACCGTGAGTTGTTGGCGCAGGGCTTTGGAAATGTCGCTTCGGGCCTCCTCGGTGGCCTTCCGATCACCAGCGGTATTGTGCGCAGTTCGATTAACATCGATGCCGGCGCCAAGACAAAGGTGAGTGCGATCGTTCAGGGCATGCTGATGCTTCTCTGCGTCATGCTTTTGCCCGATTTGTTGAATCAGATTCCGCTCGCCGCAATTGGAGCTTTGCTCCTGATGACCGGTCTTCGGTTGGTCAGTCCCAAGCTCATTCGGCAGATGCTCAGCGAAGGGAAAAACCAGTTTCTCCCCTTCTTCATCACTATTATCGCCATCGTGCTGACTGATCCGTTGCGCGGTATCCTCATTGGGTTGTGCGTTAGCCTGGTCTTTATTTTGCACAGCAATCTCCGCCGCCCGCTGCGTCGAGTAGTAGAAAATCACGTGGCGGGGGAGGTGCTCCGGATCGAATTGGCCAACCAAGTGAGCTTTCTCAACCGGGCCTCGTTAGAGAAAACCTTGTATGAGGTGCCACGGGGTGGGCAAGTCCTGCTAGACGCTCGCCATACCGACTATATCGATCCAGATATCCTAGACTTGATTGAAGACTTCCGGAAGAAAACGTCAGTGGCTCATGGGGTGCAGGTGAGTCTGGTGGGCTTTAAGGAAAAATACCTGCTGAGTGACCACATCCAGTACGTGGATTTCAGCAGTCGGGAAGTGCAAAGCGGGCTGACTCCGGAACGGGTACTTCAGATTTTCCAGGAGGGTAATAAACGCTTCCTCAATGGCGAGCGCCTCACTCGCGATCTGGGACGTCAAGTGGGAGCCACCTCAGTGGGGCAGTTTCCCATGGCGATAGTGCTTAGTTGCATTGACTCCCGCAGTCCGGCGGAATTGATTTTCGACCTGGGTTTGGGAGATATCTTCAGCGCTCGGATTGCCGGTAACATTGCCCGCGACAAGGTCCTTGGGAGCATGGAGTACAGCTGTGCCGTGGCCGGGGCTAAGATGGTTCTGGTCATGGGCCATACCTCGTGTGGGGCCGTGAACGCGGCTGTGGACCTGATCTCGAGTCACCAAACCGCGGCGGAAGCCACCGGATGTGCAAACTTAGATTCCCTGATTTCGGAGATTCAACTCTCGGTGGACCTCACTACCTGTAAGCGACCGGAACAGTGGTTACCCGGGGAGAAGGCGGCCTACGCTAATGAGGTGTCACGGCGAAATGTGCTACGCACTATGCGCATGATTCGCGAGCGTAGCTCCACGCTCGATAAGTTGGTTAAGGAAGGCCGGGTCGCGATCGTTGGTGCCATGTATGATATCCAGACGGGGCAGGTCTCATTCTTTCAAACACCGGAGTCGAGTATCGATAAGCTGCCGATTCCCATGGTAATGAAAGTTTAGTTGGGCTCGGTGGCAGGCGAGCCTCGTTGGCTCCGATGGGTCAAGGGCGGATGCGCCGTCGCTTTTCTGTCATGCTCCAACCGAACTCGTTGAGTAAATGGAGGACCACCGGAAGTACGGTGAGTGAGGCGACCATGCAGCTGCCTGTGCCAATGGCCATCACGGCTCCGAGTCTCGAGATACTCAGATGTTTCGCCACTTTGGATGGGTGAACCCGTCACCTCGGGAGCGACCGTTCTGAGTTCTTGAACAAATCGCTTTTGGACCGATCGCGGCCATAGGTCGCCGCGCAGATAAACCTCGAGCAGAAAACTCACGGAACGACTGATGAAGCGTTCCCTTAAAAATCCAGAAATGTCCGCCAAGGTTAACGGCCCGGTGGCGTCTTGGTCCCGAATGAGGGAGAATGCCGCTTGGCTTCACTCTGGCCGTAAGTACCGTCATTGTCATTCCCTCTTCAAAGCATCTTCTTCTGCGTTGGATCTTCTGGTGGCTAAACGGCCTCGGTGCGGCAGTACTGCCGGCTCTAGGCCAATTATTAATACCCGCAGTCTCTGATTGGCCTTTTCTCAAGGGTGTGGCTGAGCCTCCGGTCGGTTGGCGGGACGTTGGATTTTCGGCGGCCGATTGGAATGTGGGCGGACAGCCCTTGTTTGCCGGGGTGTTGCGACCGGGTACGGAGCTCATTGGGTTCGGAAGCGACTTCCACACGGTCTATCTGCGGCACACCTTTACCGTCGAAGAACCGCGGGTCGTTGGGGAATTGCTCCTCAATGCGTTTGTGGACGATGGGTTTGTAGCGTGGCTTAACGGGCACGAAATTGTCCGACACAACGTGCCCGATGAACCGTTAAGCCGGTTTTCGGAAGCGTCGGGTCCCGCTCCGGAACCCCTCTCTGAAGAGACGTTTCAAATCGTCCGGCCGTCGGAGGTTTTGGTGACGGGAGAAAACGTGTTAGCCATCCAGGTGTTGAACGCCCCTTCGGGAGGCGTCCCGGACCTGCGTTGGTATGCGACGTTGATCGCCACCCTGGACCGAGTGCCGCCCACCGTGGTGGCTCAGGTGCCACCCCTCGGTTCAAGCGTGGAAGAACTCATCTACGCCGAGGTGATCTTTGATGAGCCGGTTGTGGGTGTCGACGCTTCCGATCTTCTCGTCAACGGGGTGCCGGCCGCCCAGGTGGAGGCAATCGCGCCGGGTCATTTTCGCTTCGACTTTCCGCCGCCGGCTTTGGGTTTGGTGGAATTGACCTTTGTCCCGGAACACGGAATCACCGATCGACTAGGACTTCCCAACGCCTTTGCTGGCGCAACGTGGACGGTGCAGGTAAACCCTCTAGTGGACCGCCGCAAGGTCATCATTTCGGAACTGATGGCGGAAAGTTATCGTTCATTGAAGGATGAGGATGGAGACTACCCAGACTGGATTGAGGTGGCCAACACAGGCAGCGCCGACGTCAATCTCCGTGGCTGGGCGCTCACGGATGAAGCTGCTCTGCCGCGTAAGTGGGTCTTTGGGGACGTGACGCTTCCTGCCCACGGTTATCTAGTTGTATTCGCCTCCCAGAAAAACAAAACGAACCTCATCGGCAGACTGCGATTGCATACCAACTTCCGGTTATCCAACGAGGGTGAGTACCTGGCCTTGGTGGCGCCGGACGGTGAAGTGGTGTCCGAGTTTGATCCTGGCTTTCCCTCCCAGACCCGGGACGTTTCGTTTGGTCGGGTGCCTGGTTCACCGGAAGTCACTGGGTATTTCGGGGTGCCGACACCGGGAGCTCGCAATGACACCAGCGGGGCCGGGTTCGCCCCCCAAGTGGGATTTTCCAAGAACAGTAGTCCCTTTGTTAATGCGTTCCCTCTGAAGCTCACGGCGCCGGGGCCGGGGTTGCTTATCCGGTATACGCTCGATGGACGAGTGCCGTCCGCCAGTTCGGCGCTCTATGTGGAGCCGATCGCCGTAACCAATACCGTGGAGGTCCGCGCGCGGGCCTTTGCCGAGGGGCTTTTACCGGGGGACGTCCACAGTGAAGCGTTCATCCGGCTAAGCCGTGACCCGGCGCAGCAAGCGCTCTACACCTCCACCCTGCCGATCCTGGTGATGAGCACGCTCCGTACCGCCACGCTTGGAGCGACCCGCAACACAGCGGTTCAATTCTCGCTTCATGAACCGATCGAGGGTCGGGCTTCGTTGCTGAACCCGCCCAACTTTACTACCCGGGGCGGCGCCAAGATCAGGGGTTCCAGTTCTGCGAGCCTGCCCAAGGTTCCTTATGCGATCGAATGGTGGGATGAGTTTAATGAAGATGTGAAATTCGGGCCACTTGGCCTACCCGCGGACTCCGAATGGGTCCTGTACGCGCCCAATGCCTTCGACCCCGTGATGATTCACAACCCCTTCATTCACCAGCTTGCGCGCGATCTCGGTCAATACTCGCCGCGAACCCGATTTGTGGAGCTCTACGTGCAAAAGACATCAGGCACCTTGCTCACCAATCAATGGATGGGGATTTACGTATTGGAGGAAAAGCCAGCGATCGGTGGTAATCGACTCGACATCGCCAAACTCCAGCCCGAAGACACGGCGGCTCCCGAATTGACCGGCGGGTACCTCATGAAATTCGACCGATTGGATCCAGGCGATTCGGGTATCGCCTTTAGTGGTGGGGTCGCGGCGGCGGTTGATCCCAAGGAGCCAGAACTCAGATCGCTGCAACGGGCTCCCCAGAACGCCTATATCCGAGGTTACCTGGCGAATTTCAGCAAATCGCTGACAGCCGCCAACTGGCGGGATCCTGTTTTGGGTTATCTTCCCTATATTGACATTACTAACTGGGTTGACTATCACATTGTAGAAGTTGTGAGTGGGAATGTGGATTCACTGGTGTTGAGCGCCTATTTCTATAAGGAGCGGGAAGGTTCGCTCAAATGGGGGCCGCACTGGGATTTTGATCGCGCGCTGGGGTCGACCGACGGGCGTGATGCAAATCCGCGGATGTGGAGCACGGGCCCGTTCTTTGCCGCTACTTGGTGGAGTCGGGTGCTGCGCGATCCGACGGCTTGGCAACTTTGGGTAGATCGTTATCAGGAATTCCGGGCCGGCGGCATGTCCCGAAGTAATGTGAACCGGATGATTGATCGCTTTGCCGGGGAGGTTGCTCCGTCCCAGAAGCGCGAGGAAACGAAATGGCGCGTTCGTCCGCGCGGTGGCAGCTACCAGGCCGAGGTCAATTTGATGAAGAACTGGCTCTCGAACCGTTTCGACTACATCGACCGACAACTCGTCTCCCGACCGACACTCAGTTCGCCCGGTGGGCCAGTGGTGCCTGGCTTCTCGGTGACGCTCACCAAACCCGTCGGGTCAACCTTGTACTACACTCTCGACGGCTCTGACCCACGCCGAGCGTTTGGTACTAACGAAGTCAGTCCGAACGCACTCGTTTACGCTGGTCCGATTTCGATTAACGAAAATACTCGGATTGTCGCCCGTGCCCACGATGTAGCGAAACGTCAAACAGGGGGTCCGCTCACGAGCACGCCTTGGTCTTCGCCGGTAACTGCGACCTTCACCGTGACTCCACCGGCACTCGCCCTTACGGAACTCATGTTCCATCCGGCTGAGTCGGTGACAGACGATGGGGAAGATGAGGATGAGTTCGAGTTTGTGGAACTTCGCAATGTGTCAGATCGCGTCGTCGCTTTGGCCGGTTATCGTCTTGGAGGTGGGATGAATTTCACGTTTACCCCGACCAGCTCGGTGACCGAATTGACCCCAGGAGAACGACTATTGCTCGTCGCTAATCGGATCGCCTTCGCTTCGCGCTATCCTGGGGTGGGACGGATCGCTGGAGAATATTCCGGGCGGCTGGGCAATGGTGGAGCGCGCGTCGTTATGACCGGACCGCTGCTTGAACCGGTCTTCGATTTCGAGTTTGAGGATCGCTGGCATTTGGCGGCTGACGGCAGTGGGTTTTCCCTTGTGCGCCGCGACGATGGCTGGAATGGGTCCACTGATCCGTCCCAACCAGCGGCGTGGCGGTTGAGCACTCGGTTCGGAGGTTCTCCGGGCACTGAGGATCCGGCCTCGGAGCTGAGTGAATCGCTTCGGGCCGCCCTGCGGATCAGTGAACTGTTCGGTGGGGGCGGCAAAAGAAACTTTGTGGAATTGGAAGCCCCGGCTGGTGCGGACGTCGGGACCCTTGATCTTTCGGGGTGGTGGTTGACCGACGATCGGAGTGACTGGCGGAAGTTTCGACTGCCGGCGGGTTCGATCCTCGCTCCCAACGGGACGACCGGGGCATTCCTACTTCTCGAACAGTCCGAGTTTGATCTGCCCAACGGCGGCGGAATGAAGCTGGACCCCTTGGGTGGGGAAGTCTGGTTGTTAAGCGCTAATGCGGACGGTGAGCTTACGGGATTTATTACCGGCGGTAGTTATGCTCCGGCTGATCCCGGAATCAGTCTGGCAGCGGACCCACAGTTTTTGGTGGAGCAGCGCTTTGCGGCGGCCACGGTGGCCACGCCAGGATTGCCGAATGCACCGTTTCAAGTCGGACCTGTGGTGTTTCGAACGGTCCAGTTTCAGCCGGTCCCGCTGGGAAATATTAATAACACGCGCGATGAATTTATCGAACTAGAGAACATTTCGGGAGCGCCGGTGCCGCTGTTTGATCCGGCCCAACCGACGTTGACCTGGCGTTTGAGGGGCGGGATCGATTTAGATTTGCCGAGTGGACTTTCACTGGCACCCGGTGCACGGATGGTTCTAGTGGGTTTTGATCCGCTTCGCGACCGCGTGGAACAGGCAGCGTTCCGGGCACGTTATGGGCTAGCGGCCGGCACGCCGCTGATCGGGCCTTGGCAGGGGAATTTGTCCAATGAAGGAGATCTAATCCGACTCGAACGGCCGCCGTTCGGTCCGGGCGAGCCAACCGCCGCCGTCCCGTACGTGGATCTGGACGTTGTATCCTACGGGGTTGCCGCTCCTTGGCCGGAAGATGTTTTGGGGACCGGGCGGGCGCTGGTCCGGGTGAATCTAGCCGGTCTGGGTTCAACCGCGACCAGTTGGACCCTTGCGACTCCGACGCCGGGATATGCTGACGCGGATTTGGATGGGTTGCCGGATGTTTGGGAATCGGTGCACGGATTGGATCCGCACTCCTCGTTCGGTGTGAATGGTTCCGACGGGGATGCCGATGGTGATGGCTTCACCAACCGCATGGAGTTCCTCAACGGCACCGAGCCTCAGGATGCCACGAGCGGGTTGCATCCGCAGGTGATTTTTGGCGGACGCGGACAATTGGTGGTTCACGTGGCGACGCCTCTGGGCACTGTTCTGAAGGTCCAGCGGATGGACGTCTTGCCGGCGGGTTCTTGGGAAACCCTCCGCGCCCTGACCACGGGTCCGGATGACGCGGCGGGATTCACTTTGGATGAAACCGACGCCCCGGTGATGCGCTTCTATCGAATTATAACGGAGTGAACTTGGACGGTCGGAATTGCAGCTAGTTTCGTCGTTTTCTTCCTGTGAGTTTTTGGATTCCCGCTAGGTTTTCGCCGAAGTTTAAACGCATGAGTGGAAATAAACGCATCCCCACCGATGGTGGAACGGGCTTGAGTCACAATCCCTTTGCGGGGCTTTCCAGCGAAGGACTTCCTCCGGCCCCCGGAGCTCTGCCCGAGGAGGCTCTCCCCAGCCGTCCGGTCAGCGCGAAACCGGTGCGAAAGACTCGTGGACGCATCGACATCATCCGACAGAAAGCCGGTCGCGGTGGCAAAACCGTGACCGTAGTTACTGGGTTTGTGGGCATCGGGCTTCCCGAGAAAGAGCAACTGGCCAAGGCCATGCAGAGAGCCTGTGGCACCGGCGGGACCGTTAAGGACGGCAATATCGAAATCCAGGGAGACCAGCGAACGAACGTCGCCCGAATCCTGACCGAGGCGAACTTCCGGCCTGTTTTCGCCGGTGGATAGTTCGGTGACCTCGAGGCTGGAATCGCTTGGGCGAGTGACAAGTCCAGGATCGACTTTGTCGGTGGGAATTGGAAGATCACTCCATGATCCGATTGGTGGTTTGCGGCCTTGCGCTCGTGTTGGCTGGTGTAGTCGAGGCGGCCAGCCCGGTCTTCCATCTTTCCTGGACCAATAATCTTCTCACCGTGCGAGAGGAACGTTTGCCCAGTGGAAAACTGGAGGTGTGGTATCTGGAAGCCTTCCTCCGACCCGGGGCCAATCAGCGAGATTGGGGTAAGACGACGATTCGGCACCGGACGGAACTCCTGTTTGCGGCTCCCGACGGACGTGAACTGCGATTTCGCACACGAGTGGAACCGGCGGTGGAAGTACTCCATGAGGTTCGGGCTCTGGGCGACGAACTTGAATTCACATTTCTGCTGTCGAACCTGGGAAACGAACCTGCGCCCCTCCAATGGTTCCAGCCGGCCTGCATCCGGTTGGCTGAATTCACCGGTCGTGGTCAGTCCAATTACACCGCCCGTAGCTTCGTCTTTACCACGAACGGAATCACGCTCCTGGATCAGACGCGTCGCACCACCCATGCGCTTTACCTCGGGGGACAGGTTTACCTGCCGCCCTGGACGCACTCTGCCGACGCCAATCCGCGCCCGGTGGCCCACGACCGCGTCACCAATGGTCTTATCGGTTGTTTTTCAGCCGACAATCAGTGGGTGCTGGCCACCGCCAGTGACCGTACCCATGAGCTTTTTGAAGGCGTGTATGTCTGCCTGCACAGCGATCCGTTGATTGGTGGACTTGCTCCGGATGAAACCAAACGCATCCGGCAAAAGCTTTATCTCTTACCCAATGATCCGGGAGCCTTGCTGCGGCGTTATCAGCGAGATTTTCCCGAGGCGACCGCCACGGCGTTCTGAGCTCGATCGGTTGGATAGATTGTGAATCGACCTCTCCAATTGCTGCCAAGAAATTCCACTTGTTGAGTCGGGTGGGATTCCGAGTAACCTGCGCATCTCATGGAAACCATCGCCTTCCTTCTGGTAGCTGGTGCGGTGTTAATGCTCCTCGAACCGGTCTTTCCGCATCTGATCGCCGGCTCGATCGGGCTTTGCTGCTGGGCGATCGGAGTCGTCTTAATTTACTCGCGTTATGGTTTCGCGGCCGGTAATTGGAGCAGTGTTGCGGTCCTGACAGTCGCTCTCGCCGGAACTTGGTGGTATCTTAAGAGGCTTCCGGACACGCGGGTCGGTCGTAGTATTCAGTCCGACCATGTCACCCCGACGGAGACGGCGGCCAAGGCGTACCTCTTGGATTCCGATGGGTTCGCCTTGACCCCACTTCGTCCCGGCGGACTAGCCCAGTTCGGCCCTGAACGCGTTGATGTTCTCACCTCGGGCGAGCCCCTGGAGAAAGGACAACGGGTTCGCGTCGTTAGCGTGGATGGATCGCGAGTTCTTGTTCGCGCGATCTAAGAACCCATTTCAAGTCACTCGAATCTTTACTCACTCGTTCACCCTTCTCTCATGAATCCTTTCCTTGCCGCTCAGCTTGAAATCGGCTCCCTCGTTATCATCGCCATTCTGGGGGTCGCAGGACTTGCCCTGCTTTTCCTAATGGCCAGTTTTGGTTCAATCTGGCTCCGGGCCATGGCTTCCGGAGCTCCGGTGGGTTTGGTTGAACTGATTGCTTTGCGGCTCCGGGGTATTCCCGTCGGCCATATCGTCGATAAACGAATTACCGCAGTGAAATCGGGCCTCCCGTTGACGATTGACGATTTGTCGACTCACTACCTCGCCGGCGGCAACGTCGATATGATTGTGCAGTCGCTAATCGCGGCTCAGCGCGCCGGGATTCACCTCGATTTCAATCGTGCCTGTGCGATCGACCTGGCGACGAAGGGCACGGGCAAAAACGTGGTGGATGCCGTCAAGACTTCGGTTAATCCGCGGGTGATCGACTGTCCTGCCCCGATTAGTGGTAAGAACACCATCGATGCGGTGGCCAAGGATGGGATTGTGATTAAGGCTCGGGCACGCGTCACGGTCCGGACCAATCTCGACCGTTTCGTTGGCGGAGCGACGGAGGAGACCATTATTGCCCGAGTGGGTGAGGGTATCGTCTCCACGATTGGCTCGGTCGAGACTTACAAATTGGTGTTGGAGAACCCTGACCGGATTTCGAAGACGGTTTTGGATAAGGGACTCGATGCGAACACCGCGTTTGAGATTCTTTCGATCGATATCGCGGATGTGGATATCGGAGAGAATGTGGGAGCGAAATTGCAGGCCGAGCAGGCGGAGTCGAATAAGTTGAAAGCGCAGGCGGAGGCGGAAGTGCGGCGCGCGAATGCCGTAGCCCTGGAACAGGAAATGATTGCCCGAGTGGCGGAAATGCGGGCGCGGGTGGTCGAGGCGGAAGCTCAGGTGCCGTTGGCACTCTCGGAGGCGCTCCGGGCTGGTAATTTTGGAGTGATGGATTACTACCGGATGAAGAACATTCAGGCGGATACTTCGATGCGGGAGAACATCGCCGGTGTTCCGCCGAGCAAGTGAACGGTTGCGGTTACACCGATTTTGCGCCGATGAACACGTTACTGGCGGCTGGTTGGGGTCCGTTGATCCCCTTTTTTGTTTTCTTCGTCTTTCTCACCTTGTCGTTGATGCATGCGGCCTACCGACGCAGTCAACGTTCTGATCGAAGCGAACCGGGAGGCTGGGAGGGTCTACCGGAACCATTGGAGCAAGGTGAGGAAGTAACCGGAGGAACAATCGTCGGTCGTTATGTCCGGCCCGTGGCGCCGCCTCAAATGTGGGCGCCCAGTCCGCGTCAGCTCAGTCCTTGGGAACAGGAACTTGAGAGAATTCTGCAGAACGAACCCCCGCCGCGACTGGAGCCCATCCATGAACAGGTACGTCCCGTGACGGTCGCGTCTGCTCCAAGCCCATTCGCTTGGAGTGCCCTAAACCGGGGCCCATCTGTGGAACAGATGAGTGATTTCGACTTAGAGGGCGCTTCGTTGCAACCGACTCCGGCTGCGTCGTTAGGATCATTGACGACGGCGCACCCGAAGGTCGCGAGTTTGCAGGAACGAGTGCAGAGTTACCTGCACCACATGGATGCTGGTGGCAACCGACCGGTGGCGGCGATTGCGCTTCATCGCCCGGTCGTGTCGACTGCAACGGCGACCTTTGTGGCGAGCTTCCGTTCCCCGACAACGGCCCGGCAGGCAGTCTTGGCCTCTCTGATCTTAGGGCCGCCGAAGGGGTTGGAGATCTAAATTCAGGAGGGTGCGGGTGAGGATTTGTTCGGATCCTACATTCCCAGCTTCACCAGCTCCTGTTCGAGGGCCGTTTGGAAGTCCTGCATGTCGGCGGGGCTGGGGCGGTAACCCTTGGTTTCGGGCATTAGTCCTGGCCGTCCGTATTGGTCCACCAACCAGGTGGCCTTTTGGTCATCGCTGAAAGTAACCTTTCCGCTGACCATCGATCCGGGGCGAGTGACGGTATCGACCGAGACCCTCACTCCAGTCCCGAGATCCGCGGGCTCGGCTGGCGGTAGTGGTGCTTCGGGCGCCAGCAGGCCTGCTGCTGCTGGCGGCGGTGTCTTTGGGGGGTCCGGGTCTTTGGGCATGACCTGGAGATCCGTCACCAACATACGGACATCCATATAGGTGAGGCGGAGCCCGAAATCGGTTTCGAGGCGTTTCTGCAACTCAGACAACTTCATCCCCTCGGCGAGCCATTGGCGGGCCTGTTGTTGCTGTTCGTCGGTCAACTGCATGGACACCACAATAGGAACCGCCGGCGAAACGGGCAAGACGCCGGAAGAATTGAGTGCAGAAAGAGGTCCGATACGCCGGGAATCGGGCTGATTCAGGGAAGGAGTTCCTTGATCCGCAAATGGCGAAACCTGTAAATAAGTCCCTTTTCGCCGTGATGTTGGAGCGCGATTACGCCCCGGGAATCGGTCGAATCCTCGATATCCGTAGTTGTGACACCATTAACTTCAATTCGGATCCGTGTTCCTTGGCACGTAATTCGATAGGTATTCCAATCATGGCGCTTGAAGGCGTCGCCCGCTCGCTGGCGGAAAGTTGCCTCGCTGGCAGAATCGCCCTTGATGGGGCTAATAAACCACATTCTTCGTCCCTCATCGTAGAGACCGCCCGACCAGCGCCGTTGCAAATCACCATCCACCTCGGCCTGGTAACCAAAAACGCGACCCGGGGTAGATTGGGCACGAAACATGAACCCGCTATTCGCATCTCCGGCGGGTAGCAGGACCTCTCCTTCGAAAATGAAGTCGCGGTAAGTCTGTTCAGAGACGAGGAAAAACTTTCGGTCGGAAGATAGGTGGATTTCATTTCCTACCGCGGTCGCAGCGCCCCATTTGTACGGGTTTCGCCAACCGGTCAAATCACGATTGTTGGTCAATGGGATAAAACCATTGGTTGTGACTGGACTTCGAGTGGAGGGGGCCGTGTTTGTGTTTTCCCCGGCGACCGTGAGGAAAACGCTGCTTGTTGCCAGCGCCATGCCCAGCATCAGCAGTTGGCAACATGCCGAGAGACGTTTCACCAGAGTTGTGTTCCAGGCACCGTTGAGAATTTGCGCAGGGAATCGGCCAATTGGGTACATCAGAATTTGGTCCACATGATTTTCAGGGATCAGTCGACCTTTTGGGCGGCTTTACCGCAAGCCTGTAAGCAGTCGACATGGCTCCAGAACAGGTCGTCATCCTTCCAAGACTGGGCAAATGAAAACCAGGTAAGAGAATGCCCGCTCGCGAGGTAATTGGCCTCCCTTCACCGCTGAACCGGTCATTTACGTTTGGTGCAGTTGACCTGGCCATGTATGGGGCACCCACAGCTGAACAGGTCATCAGTGGGGTGGAGGCCATGGGGTTGCACCGTTGGCCAGGTTCGGAATTGGGGGAGTCGGGGGTGGCTGAGGGTGTTTTTTGGGACGAACTCCGTTCGGAGTAGGGAAAAGGTGCGGAGGGAGGTGCAGACACTCACCCTAGCGGGTGAATTCCTTGGGTTTTGGGAGGCGAACTGAGTTATGAAGCCAAGAACCGTCCGCCGGGGTGATTTCTCACCTCGGCGGACGGTCAGCGGTTGGAGATTTATCGGTTGATTCCTAGCCTCAGCCTAAGGGGCGCCGGCGCAGCGCGCGCAGGCACCACAGCGGTGATCCGACTAGGCCGCGGATCCGGCGGGCGCCGTCTCGGCGGTTGGGTCCGAAGCGCGAGCGGTTGAGTTGGAAGATCTGGTTCACAAATTCGCGGCTACCCAAAACAGCACCCGCAACCAAATACCTGATCCGCACCTGGAGCAACTCCGGGAGGCTCACCTTTCCCCCTGCTGCCACCACCGCCAGCACCTTTTCCCGCGGTAACCCCCGGCGCAGGGGACGACCGGCCGCATCCGTTCCCTCCCGCTCTTCTCCCTGCCCAAAGAGCCAAACGCGGTATTCGGGTAGAACCAACTCCACGGTGGTCCCCAGGCTGGTGGCCAGACCGGCCTGCGCCTCCGCTTGACCCACCATAGCTTCGGCATAACCACACCAGCGATAATCCTTGGGATCATCCACCAACCCGGCCCGCACCGGGTTTAAATCCAAATAGGCCGCCATGGCGGCCACAGCCGGCCCTATCCCCTCGACCAACACACTGCCAAAGCGACTCTCCCACAAGGTGCCCCGGCGCTGGTGTCGGCGGTTAAACCATTGACTGAAGCGTTGTTTGAGCAGCTTCATGAATTGGCTGATGTTCTGCATTTGCCGCCACTGCCGTCCTCGCCAGGCCTCTTCGGCCGCGGCATTGTTCTGCTGGCGCCAGAGGTCAATTCGCTGACGGGTCGCCGCCGCACTCAGGGCCGTACCGGTAAGGTGCTCCAAGCGCTTCAGCAGAAACTCGGTGGTCGGCAGTTCCGCCGGCTTGGCGGGCACTTCGACCAACAGATGGAAATGGTTGTCCAACACGCACCACGTGAGCAGGCGTACCCCGCAGAAGGCGGTGTATTCCGTGCAAAACTGGCGGAACTGCTCCTTCTCCTGGGGCCCAAAGGCATGACGCCCATCCACCACACGCGAGTAGCAGTGATAGTAGCCAAAAGGATGATCAGCGGGTGCAAGGTTGCGGGGACTAGCCAGAGCCTGTCCCCCAGGTGAGAGGGGCCTGAAGGGATTGGATGGAAATGCAGTTTTTGGGAATGGATGGAGGGTCAATTTGGAACGGAGGCCCCAAATCGAGCCCTTATGATGAGGTGGCGGGCTT
>Ga0209591_10000396_pt1 | contig 56742 bp, 49 predicted proteins | sample MAT01_FD_187207 | JGI IMG/M metagenome (GOLD analysis project Ga0209591, IMG submission 187207) | Freshwater microbial communities from Lake Fryxell liftoff mats and glacier meltwater in Antarctica - MAT-01 (SPAdes) (version 2) | ecosystem: Environmental > Aquatic > Freshwater > Ice > Liftoff...
CGCCGCTAGTTTCGCCGACCAACATGAAACTGCCGCGCATCGTGCCACCGGACTGTGCGTGACCGTCACTAATGCATTGGAAGTAATAGGTTCCGGGCGCGCTGAACACGATACGGAAGAAGGTGCCGCTAGCTGTTGGCGAAACCACCGGGTACTGCGGTGTCCGAGTTGGGTCCGTCCACCTTCCGTAACGGATGGAAGCTGAAAGCGCCGCTCCAGCTGACACTGTCATCGGGGGCGATGGTCAGCTTGTTGGTTGCGTAGGTGCAGCAGACAAGGCGATGGCGTGATTCACCGCCATCGCCGCACGGGCGCCGAACGACAACAAAACGGCCATCGCGACGCGCATCGGTGCTGCGCCCGCCGGAGGGCTAAAAGGATAAAGGAGGAAGTCCAAATCCTCGCTTGGGTCAGTGTAGGCGGCGGCTTCGCGCGGTCAAGGGCTGGCCGGTCTGCCCGGCTGCACTCAAGGCCACGCATCCCGACGCCACCCAGCAAGGCAATCACCATCGGTTCGCTGCCGCGCAGAAGAAGCGTGCTTTGCCGGCGACGCAGTGAGAGAAGCACTTCAGTGCCCTACAATGCCGTGCTGCAACCCATCGAATCCGTCATGGCCGCCAATCCAGCCCCCGTCTCCGCCCGCGCCCGTCAGGTCAATCGCGCCGAGGTGGTCGACCTGAACTTCCAGGATTATGTACGGGCGCATCCTGGGCAGTCGTTGCCGCGGCCGGCGGCGAGCGAGCCGGTTGTTGTCGGCAGCGCGCTGGATGCAGGCGCGTTCCTGGAACTGTTCGAGTCGCAGCTGATCAGCCGCCACCTGGATCTGATGGCGCGCGTGCTGCGCGTGCAGAACAAGGTGTTCTACACCATCGGATCGTCCGGTCACGAGGGCAATGCGATGGTGGCGCGTGTGGCGCGGCATACGGATCCGGCTTTCCTGCACTATCGCTCGGGCGCATTCATGGCCGAGCGCTTCCGCAAGTTGCCGGGCATGGACCCGATCATGGATTCGGCGCTGAGCTTTGCGGCCAGCAAGGACGATCCGGCTTCCGGTGGCCGCCACAAGGTGTGGGGCTGCAAGCCGCTGTGGGTGCTGCCGCAGACTTCGACCATCGGCTCGCATCCGCCCAAGGCGCTGGGCACGGCGATCGCCATCGAACAGGCGCGGCGCCTGCATCGGCCGCTGCTGGTGCCGGCAGACAGCATCGCGATCTGCAGTTTCGGCGACGCTTCGGCGAATCACTCGACCGCGCAAGGTGCGTTCAATGCCGCGCAATGGACCGCCTATCAGGGACTGCCGGCTCCGGTGCTGTTCGTGTGCGAAGACAATGGCATCGGCATCTCGGTCAAGACCCCCGGTGGCTGGATTGCGGCGTCCTTCGCGCAGCGGCATGGGCTGGACTATTTTTATGCCGACGGCCTCGATCTGGCGCAGGGTTACGCGCAGGTGGTCGCCGCAGTCGCGCACTGTCGCAACAGCCGTCGCCCGACTTTCCTGCACTTGGGCACTGCGCGCCTGATGGGGCATGCCGGAACCGATTTCGAAGTGGAGTATCGGCCGCTCGGCGAATTGATCGCGGCCGAAGCGCACGATCCGCTGCTGCGCTCGGCGGATATCGCGCTGTCGACTGGACTGCTGACGGCCGAGGGATTGCTGCAGTGGTACGAGTCGTTCCGCACGCGCTGCATGGATGCAGCGGTCGCGGCCGACCTGCGCCCGCGCCTGGCCAGTGCGGCAGAGGTGATGCAGCCGCTGGCGCCGTTCTCGCCGCAGCGGGTCGCTGCAGAGGCAACCCGTGTGGACTACGCGGAGGAGCGCGCGCGCGTATTCGGCGGCGAGAAGAGCCTGCCGGAGAATCTGCCGCCGCGGCATCTGGCGGTGCAGATCAATGCCGCCCTGTTCGATCTGATGGCGAAGTACCCCGACGCGCTGTTGTTCGGCGAGGACGTGGCGCAGAAGGGCGGCGTGTACACGGTGACCAAGGGCCTGCACAAGGCGTTCAAGGGCAACCGGGTGTTCAACACCCTGCTCGACGAGCAGACCATCCTTGGTCTGGCCCAGGGCTACGCCAACATGGGCATGCTGCCGATCCCCGAAATCCAGTACCTGGCCTACTATCACAATGCCTGCGACCAGATACGCGGCGAGGCCGCATCGCTGCAGTTCTTCTCCAACGACCAGTTCCGCAACCCCATGGTGGTGCGGATGGCGGGCCTGGGCTACCAGCGTGGTTTCGGCGGCCACTTCCACAACGACAACTCGATCGCCGCGCTGCGCGATATCCCGGGGCTGGTGATCGCGTGTCCGTCGCGCGGTGATGATGCGGCGATGATGCTGCGCACGCTGACCGCGCTGGCGCGGATCGATGGCCGGGTCAGCGTATTCCTCGAGCCGATCGCGCTGTACATGGCCAAGGACCTTTACGATCCCGGCGATGGCGGCTGGCTCACGCGCTATCCGGCCCCGGATCAGGCGATCGCGCTGGGCGAGGGCAGGGTCTACGGCGATGGCAGCGAGGTGCTGTTCATCAGTTTCGCCAATGGGGTGCCGATGAGCCTGCGCGCGGCGCGCGCGCTGGCACAGCGCCACGCCGCGCGCTGCCGGGTACTCGACCTGCGCTGGCTGCAGCCCCTGAACAGCGCCCAGATCGTCGCCCATGCAGCCGCCTGCGCGCGCATCGTGGTGGTCGACGAAGGCCGCCGCAGCGCCGGCGTGGGCGAGGGCATCATCACCGCCATCGTCGAGGCCGGACTCGGCCACAAGCCGCTGGTGCGGGTGGTGGGCGAGGATTCCTACACCCCGTTGGCGGCAGCGGCCAATTTCGTGCTGCCCTCGGATGCCAGCGTGCTGGCGGCCGCCGAGGCCCTGTTGCGGGCTTGACGAGGGCACCGCAACGCGGGTCGTGAGGCGGGGTCTATGCAGTTTGGCCCCTCGGGCGGTGGAGCCGACTCGGCGAATCGCCTATCATCAAGATCAGCATGAGCAATTCCCAGCCCACCACGATCCTGTTCGCCGACGTCAGCGGCAGCACCAAGCTGTTCGAGCAGCGCGGTGATGTCGAGGCGAGGCGCATCGTGTCGTCGATCCTCGGCGCACTGGGTGAGGTGGCCGGCCGTCACGGCGGCAAGGTCATCAAGACCATCGGCGACTCGGTAATGTGTACCTTTCCGGCCGCGATGAACGGCCTGCTGGCGGCGACCGACATGCAGAAGCGGATCGCGCACGATCCGGTATTCGTCAAGGATAACCTCGCGATCCGGGTCGGCCTGCACCATGGCGACACCCTGATCGAAGAAAACGACGTTTATGGCGATGCGGTGAATACCGCCGCGCGCATGGAGCAGCTGGCCAAGCGCGAGCAGATCGTGACCACCGCCACCACCGTGGCCGGGATCAATCCCGGTGCGGTGCGCTCGCGCGCACTGGGCACCGCGCGGGTCAGCGGCAAGCAGTTTCCGATCGAGATCGTCGACGTGCTGTGGCAGGAAGACCTGTCCAATGTCACCACCGTGCAGCGCGCGATCCGGATCGACTCGCTGCCCGGCGCGGGTGGTGCCAAGCTGACCCTGCGCTATCGCGACACCACGTTCCAGCTCGACGGCGAGTCGCAGCCGTTCACGCTCGGTCGCGAGCTCAACTCGACGTTGGTGATCGACGCCGAATGGGTCTCGCGCAACCACGCGATGATCGAGTACAAGCGCGGCTATTTCGTGGTCTCGGACCGCAGCACCAACGGCACCTGGGTCAAGCTCGGCGAAGACGACGAGCTGCGCCTGCATCGCGACGAGACCCAGCTGCGCAAGTCCGGCACCATCAGCCTCGGTCAGGCGGTCGCGGTCAACAAGCTGGACGTGCTGTATTTCCAGTGCTCCGGCTGAGCCCGGAACGCGACAGCGAAAGCCGGACGCTCAGCCGCCAGCGCCACCATAGTAGGCTTCAACCCGCGGGTCGATGATGCGTCGCCACAGCGGCGGCAGCAGGGCCAGCACGAACATCGCCGAATAGCCGCCCGGCAGTTGTGGACTGTCGTCGTGGTGGATCAGCGCCTGATAGCGGCGGCGCGGATTGGCATGGTGATCCGAATGCCGCTGCAGCTGGAACAGCAGCAGGTTCGACAGCAGGTAGCTGGAATTCCAGCTGTGCTGGTGGGTGGTGCGTTCATAACGGCCCTCGACCTGGCGCCGCGTCAGTCCGTAGTGCTCGATGTAGTTGATGATCTCCAGGCTCAGCGCAGCCCCAAGTCCCTGGATGAGGAAGAAAGCCAGACCCGGTGGGCCCAGCCAGATCAGCATCGCTGCGCCAAAGGCAGCCCAAAGGGTCGTCCACCACAGCATCTCGTTGCGCCAGTTGAGCCAATGCACGCCTTGTCCGGTAAGGCGTTGTGCTTCCAGACGCCATGCCGCGGTGATGTTGCTTGCCAGCGAACGCAGCATGAACGGGTAGACGCTCTGCCCGAAGCGCGCCGACGAGGCGTCCAGCGGCGTCGACACGTTCACGTGATGACCGCGCACGTGTTCGATCTTGAACCCGAAGTAGCCGACCGAGCACAGCAGCGCGCCACCTGCCCACTGGTCAAGACGTTCGCGCTTGTGGATCAGCTCATGCGCGACATTGATGCCGAGGATGCCGCTGACCACGCCCTGCGATGCCAGCCAGCCGAGTATCCCGACAGCGCCAAGCTCGGCGTGCACGACCCACCAACCCGACCACGCGATCAGCACGATCTGCACGGCGGCTGCCAGCAGCGTGAGCAGCCGGTAGTAGTGCTGGCCCTCCAGCTTCACGATATCGGCCGCGTCGCGCGGATTGCGCAGATCGCGCCCCAGCGCATAGTCGGCCAACGGCAGCAGCACGAACAGGAACAGCAGCGGAAACCATGCAGCTGCGTTGGGCACGCCGCTGACTGCCGCCAGCCACGCCGAAAACGGCATCAGCGCGGGGACCACGAAGACCAACAGGAATCCGAACGGTTTCAGGTGCATGGAGACACGAGCTCGACAACGGTACGCCTGCACAAGAATAGCCCAAACTTGCGTGGCTCGGGTCTGGCAGACCGGTAACCGGCGCCTGCGCGGTGTCTCGACTGCCGCACGGCAGCATGTGAGGCGCCGCTGACGCACAGCAGGCGACTCTGTGATTATCATTGCCATTCACTCCTGCGGAGGTTTGCCATGCGTCGACTGATTCCTGTCCTGCTGGTGCTCGCGCCGATGGCTGCACCGGCCGCCGAGGTGGTGCTGCTGCGGACCGATCGACTGATCGTCGATGCGCGCGAGGCGCCGCGCGGGCCGTCGACCATCGTGGTGCGCGACGGGCTGGTGCAGGCGATCCTCGATGGGGTGAGCGTGCAGCCGGCGCTCGCAACCGGCGATACCGTGCGCGAGATCGATCTGCGCGGGCGCACGGTGCTGCCTGGCCTGATCGACAGCCACGTGCACCTGACCGGCAATCCGGCCACGCCATGGTGGCAGGCGGCGGTCAACACGCCGGAGCGCGCCGCGATCATCGGGGTGAAGAATGCGGCACTCACCGTGCGCGCCGGATTCACCACCGTGCGCGATCTTGGTGGCGAGCGTGGCGCGCCATACGCATTGCGCGATGCGATTGCACAGGGCACCGTGATCGGCCCGCGGATCGTGGCCGCCGGGCAAGCGGTATCGATCATCGGTGGCCACGGCGACGTCAACGGATTCCGTCCCGAGGTCACCGCGGCACTGTCCAAGGGCAACACCTGCACCGGGCCCGAACAGTGTTCGGCGCGCGTGCGCGAGATGTCGCGCGCCGGCGCCGATGTGATCAAGATCACCGCGACCGGCGGCGTGCTCAGCCAGCAAAATCGCGGGCTCGACCAGCATTTCACCCTGCTCGAGATGCAGGCGATCGTCGAGACCGCGCACACCCTGGGGCTCAAAGTCGCCGCCCACGCGCACGGACCGCGCGGCATCGAGGCCGCCGCGCGCGCCGGCGTCGATTCGATCGAGCACGGTACGTATATCGATGCCGCTGGCATCGATGCCATGCGCGCTACCGGTACCTTCATGGTGCCGACGCTGTCGCCGACCATCGCCTACCGCGAGCGCGTCGGCACGGGCGTCTACACGGCGGTGGTCGAGGCCAAGATCAAGCAGCGACTGGCCGCGACCGGCAACAACATCGCCGCTGCGCGCAAGGCCGGGTTGCGGATCGCCTTCGGGACCGATGCAGGCGTGTCCGATCACGGCCGCAACGCCGAGGAGTTTCCACTGATGGTGCGCTACGGCGGCATGAGCGCACGCGACGCGCTGGTCGCCGCCACCGTGGACGCGGCAGACCTGCTCGGGGTGTCGGCCGAAGCCGGGACCCTGGCGCCCGGCAAATCGGCCGACATCATCGCCGTCGATGGCGACCCATTGGCCGATGTGGCGGTGTTGCAGAAAGTGCGCTTCGTGATGGCGCGTGGCGTCGCGGTGCGCACCGAGTGATGGGCATGCAGGGAATGCGCACTGTTCCGTCGTCTCGACTGCACGCTGCGTTCGCGACGCTGCTGCTGATCCCGGCGCTGGCTCTCGCGCAGTCCGAGCCCGCGTTGGCAGCAAGCGAGCCGACCCGCGTCGAACGCGGCGCCTTGCTGCTGGAGAACGTCGTCGAGCCGAGTGCTGCGCGTGCGGCAGCGCAGGCACCTTACGGCAACATCCGCTCGGCGAGTTTCGCCGGCTGGCTGCCCAATGGCGCCGGCATGGCGATCCTGACCCGTTTCGGCGAAACCAGTCAGCTGCACGTGGTGGGCGCACCGGGTGCTTCGCGCACCCAGATGACGTTCTATCCGGAACCGGTATCGGCGGTCGCGGTCAGTCCGAACCGTGACACGCCGCAGCTGGTGTTCGCCAAGGACAGGGGCGGCGATGAATATTTCCAATTGTTCCGGCTGGATCTGGGCAGTGGTGCGATCGAGCAACTGACCGAAGGCCGCGCGCGCAACACGGTGCCGCTGTGGAACCACGCCGGCACCCAGCTCGCGTTTGCCTCGACGCGGCGCAACGGTACCGACACCGACGTCTGGCTGTGGGATCCGGCAGGCGGCGCGCGCGTAATGACCGAGCGCGCCGGCAGCTGGGCGCCGGTCGACTTTTCGCCCGATGGGCGCGGCTTGCTGGTAGTGCGCACCGAGTCGATCAATCGAAGCGAACTGCATGAGGTCGTGCTCGCCGACGGCAAACTGCGCAAGCTCGCCGACGTCGGCGGCGTGAGCACCTACAACAGCGGATACCCGGCGCTGTATGTCGACCAGGGTAAGCGGCTGCTGTTCGCATCCAGCGTCGGCACCGAATTCGCCAGCCTCGCGCTGCTCGATCCGGCGACCGGCAAGCGCAGCGCATGGGGCCCGCAGCGTCCGTGGGATGTGGAAGCGATCGTGCGCTCGGCGGACGGTACGCGGATTGCGGCGCTTTACAACGAGGATGGCAACAGCGTGATCCGCGCGCTGCAGTTTCCGTCCGCCAAGCTGATCGGCGAGCACGCGCCGCAAATGGGCGTCATCGCGGGCCTGGAGTTCTCGCCCGATGGCGCGCAACTGGGCTACAGCATGAGCGCGCCGCAGCTGCCGGGCGATGCGTTCGCCATCGATATCGCGGGCAACCGCGTGACGCGCTGGACCGCCAGCGAGGCCGGCGGTCTGAATCCCGAAGCCTGGGCCAAGACCGAGCTGGTGCGCTTTCCGACTTTCGACCAACTCGACGGCAAAACGCGGCAGATTCCCGCGTGGGTCTATCGACCGGCCGGCCCCGGGCCGTTTCCGGTGGTCATCGACATCCATGGTGGTCCTGAGGCGCAGCGACGGGCGAACTTCGACAGCTGGGTGCAGTTCCTGGTCAAGGAACTTAGCGTAGCGGTGGTGCTGCCCAACGTGCGCGGCTCGGCGGGCTATGGGCGCAGCTGGCTGGATGCCGACAACGGTGCGCAGCGGATGGATTCGGTGCGCGACATCGGCGCCTTGCTGGACTTTATCGGCACCCGCGAGGAGTTCGATCCGAAGCGGGTCGCGGTCTACGGCGGGTCCTACGGTGGATTCATGGTGCTGGCCGCGCTGGTGGAGTACTCCGATCGCCTCGCCGGCGGGGTGAGCATCGTCGGCATCAGCCACTTGCGCACCTTCCTCGAAAACACCAGCCCGTACCGCGTCGACTTGCGCCGGGTCGAATACGGCGATGAGCGCGTGCCCAGGATGCGCGCGTTCATGGATCGCACCGCGCCGTTGAACAACGCTTCGCGGATCAGCGCCCCGTTGTTCGTCATCCACGGCGCCAACGACCCGCGGGTGCCCGCCAGCGAAGCCGAGCAGATCCTCGCTGCGGTGCGCGGCAATGGCGCGCAGGCGTGGTATCTGCTGGCACGCGACGAGGGTCACGGCTTCCGCAAGAAAGCCAATCGGGACACCCAGCAGCGTGCGGTGACCGCGTTCTACGAGCGCTATCTGCTGCCTGCAGCGACGCCCTGAGCCGATCTGCGGGCGGTTCATCCGCACCGCTTGCCGCGGCACTTGCACCGTGTGGTCGCGTGCGGCGGATTTCTGCCGCCACGCGGCACGCGGTTTGCACCGCCCAAGGTGCGACGACCCGAACCGGACTCCCCGGCGGGCGCGCAGGCCGAGCATGACCCGCGAACTGGCGATCGACTACATTGGACCCAGCGACGAGGATCGCGCCCACCTGCGCCTGCTGATGCGCAAGCTGGGCGACTCGCTGGCGTCGCGCTGGCGCTGGGGCGAGGAGCACCGCGCCGATGCCCTGTTCATCGACCCGGCCACCCTGGCGGGCCAGATGGCGCGCACCCGGGCCCAGGAGAGCGGAGTACGCTGCATCCTGCTCGATGCGGTCGTGGCCACCGCCGCCAGCGAAACGATCCTGCAGCGGCCGTTTCGCGCCGACACCTTGCGTGCCGCGCTCGATCGCGTGGCCAGCTTGCGCCTCGGCGGCGCAGCAGATGCGCCAGCGCCCGCGCAAGGCTCCATCACGCTGGAGCTCGAACCGCAATGGCCCGCAGTTGATGGCGGTTTGCTCGCTGTCGGCAGGCCCCAGCGTGGTCCTGCAGTACTTCAACCAAGCCATGATGACGCGGAGTCGCTGTTCCGGCGCCCGATGATCGGCGAGCGCGACACTGGAGCGCTGACACTGCCGACGCTGAGCACAGCCAGCGTCGCTGCGGTTGCCGCGCCGACTGCGCGTTCGGTGTTTCGTGGCGCATCGGAACCGGCCGGCGGCATCCAGCAAGCCGTCAGCCCCGCCGCGACCCGGCCGCGCAAGGACAGCGGCCATGCCTTGCGCGAGTTCCTCGATGGCGACCTGCTCGGTGGCCCGAGTCGGATCGTGCGCGAAGGACTGCCGCATTTGGCACTGGATCCGAAAGAGCAGGCCTTCCATGCCGATGCGCCGCTGGCGGGGCTCAAGCCGTATCTGCAGCTTGCCCTGCGCAGTTCCGATTGGCAGCCGTTGACCAATTCCCAGTTGCGCGAGCTGCGCGAGCATGCACCGGCGCGCGACTACCTGCACCTGCGCTGGCTCGACCGCATGCATGCGGCGGCTGGCCAGTTGCCGCGTCATCTGGACCCGGGCGGGTCGTATCTGCTGCGCGCGCCGTTCGAGGTCGCGGCTGATTTCCCGGCCCAGCAGCGCATCGTCCGCGCACTGTCGCGACCGATCCGCCTGCACGAGCTTGCAGCTGCGGCCAGCGTGCGTATGGTCGATGTGTTCGACGCGGTGGCGGCACTGGATGGCATCGGACTGATCGAGTGCCGTGCGCGCGAACGCCTGCGGCGAGCCGGCGATCCTGCCTCGCCAGCGCCGGCCGGTCTGCTGGCCCGGGCGCTCGCGAGCATCAGTTTGCCGCTCGGCAAAAGCTAGCGAAGCTGAATCGCGTTGCGGCAGAAGCATCAGGCGAAGTTGCGAAAAAAGGTGTCACCGCCGCACGATCTGTCGTAATTGCTGTACCTAAAGAGCGCTATCGCACGGAGCGGTTTGGCACGGACAAAGACAATTGAGAAAAAGGGCGGCTGTATCGCGGCGGTCATGATATTCGACTGCATTCGTAGCACGGGACGTTTTCTGGTGAAACTGTGGAGCGTGAGCGCGTAGTCGAGTTTGTCAGCGGCACCGACGAGGAGCGGGCGCACCTGCGCCTGCTGTTGCGGATACTTGCCGATCGCCTGCTGGTGCGCTGGCGCTGGGGCACCGAAGATACCGCCGATCTTCTGCTCGTCGACCAGTCACAGCTGGGTGGTGAGATGGCGCGGACCCGCGCCATTGAATCGGGCGTGCGCTGTGTGGTGGTTACCTCCACGCCGGGCGCGGTGCACGGTGATCTGCTGCTGCCGCGTCCCTTCAAGGCCGACGATTTGCGCCAGGTGCTCGATGCCGCGTCCGAGGCAAGCAAGATCGGGGTGTCGACCATCGAGCAGGGCGCGGGTTTTTTCGACGAACCAGAGCACACCGAATCGAACACGGACTGGCAATCCGGGTTAAGAGATTTCGATTTCGATGCCGATGCGCCGACCTGGTGCTCACCGCCGGGTGTGGATGAAGCACAAGCACTGTTCCGCCGCGATCCGAGCTCCAACAAGCCCAGCACCCTGATGCCCGACCCGCTGGACCCGCGGACAGCGATCGAGTGGACCGGCGAGGCAGGCGAGCGCGCGCAGCTGCGGATCGGTCGCATCGACGGCAGCGGCGTGGAGTCGCTGTCGACCAACATCGATCCAGCGCTGCGCCGCTTCGCACCGCGCGACGATACCTGGCACCACCTGATCGATTTTCTGCACGACGCCAAGATGGGCGGGCCAAGCCGCATCGCGCCGCCCAACCTGCCCGCTCTGGTGCTCGATCCGAAGGAACACGTGTTCCACACCGCCGGCAACCTGCCGAGCCTGGAGCCCTACTGCCGCCTGATGATGAAGCGTTCCTACTGGGTACCGCTGACCAACGGCGGCCTCGCCGGCGTGCGCGAAAGCCAGCCTGCCCAGCCCTACCATCGACTGCGTTGGCTGGCGGCACTACTCAAGGGCGATGGCCACCTTGCGCGACATCTCGATCCGGGTGGCGTGTACCGATTGCGCCGGTGGCTGAAGATCGCACAGGACTATCCACGCGCCTACCGCATTTCGGCCACCATGCTGCGCCCGGCGCGCCTGCACGAGATCGCGGCCGCCAGCGCGATGCCGATGGCCGAGGTTTTCGACGTGGTCAACGCCTGGGATGCGATCGGCTATCTGGAGTGCCAGCCGCGCGAGAGCCTGCGCCAGGGCGGCAGCGGCCAGCAGGCCCGCCGATAGCAGTCCGGAACAAGCGCGAAGAACCGCTTGCGGTCAGCGCTTGATGCTCGCGCGAATGAAACCGCGCACTTCCGGGTAGATCGATTCGCGCCAGCGGCGACCGCTGAAGATGCCGTAGTGACCAGCGCCCTCGGCCAGCCAGTGACGCTTGCGCCTGGCCGGTACGCCGCTGCATAGATCCAGCGCTGCCCGCGTCTGGCCGATCCCCGAGATGTCGTCGAATTCACCTTCGATGGTCAGCAGCGCGGTGTTGCGGATCGCGGCGGGCTCGACGCGTTTGCCGTCCACCATCCAGGTGCCGTTGGGCAGGGCATGCTCCTTGAACACGATGCGGATGGTGTCCAGGTAGTACTCCGCCGGCATGTCGAGCACCGCGTTGTACTCGTCGTAGAAGGAGCGGTGCGAGTCTGCATCGCTCAGATCGCCCTTGACCAGGTCCTCGTAGAAGTCCCAGTGCGACTGGAAATGCCGGCTCGGATTCATCGCGATGAAACCGGTGTGCTGCAGGAAGCCCGGGTAGACCCGGCGTCCGCGCCCCGGGTAGTTGTTGGGCACGAACTGGATCACGTTGCCCTCGAACCATGCCAGCGACTTGGTGGTGGCCAGGTCGTTGACCTTGGTCGGGCTGCAGCGGGTGTCGATCGGGCCGCCCATCATGGTCATGCTCAGCGGCGTCGGCTCGCCGGCCGCGGCCATCAGCGACACCGCGGCAAGCACCGGCACCGTTGGCTGGCACACCGAGATGATGTGCAGGTTGCGCGCGCCAATGTGGCGGATGAATTCCTGGATGTAGGCGATGTAGTCGTCGAGGTGGAAGGGGCCGGCTTCCAGCGGCACCATGCGCGCGTCGATCCAGTCGGTGATGTAGACCTTGTGCTCGGCCAGCAGGGTGCGCACGGTATCGCGCAGCAGCGTAGAGTGATGGCCCGACAGGGGAGCTACCACCAGCACGATCGGATCGTCCTTGAGATCGCCCACCGTCTGCGGGTCGTCCGAGAAGCGCTTGAAGCGCACCAGGTTGCAGAACGGCTTCTGGATCGCGCGATACTCCACGATCGGTACTTCGTGGCCGTGGGCGGTCACGCTGCGGATGTTGAACTCGGGCTTTTCGTAGTCCTTGCCGATCCGGTACAGCAGCTCGTAGCCGGCCGCGACACGATTGGCGCCGGGAATCCGGCTCATCCAGCTGCCGGGCTCGGACAGAATCCGCGCATTCGCCTCCGACCAGTAGATCAGCGGGCTGAGCATGGAACGCTGGAATTCGTGCAGGTGGTAGAGCATTCGCTGATTCCTCCGGGTCGCGAGCGGCGGTCCCGATCGCTTATTGTGCGCCGCAACATCCGCGGACGCCACTTGCAATGCATGCGCCGGGCCAGACCCTGGTTGGACCGCGCTGCTTGAGGCCCGGTTTGGCATGCGCGAGTATCGGGGCAGGGGAGGGGCCATGCACAAGCGCGTTGCGGTGATCGGGGCGGGACCCAGCGGGATCGCAGCACTCAAGGCGCTGCTCGCCGAGGGTCACGATGCAGTGGCCTTCGAGCAGGGCGAGCGCATCGGCGGCAACTGGGTGTTCCGGCCCGGCCCCTCGCATTCGAGCGTATGCGAGACGACCCACATCATCTCGTCCAAGCGCTGGTCCGCGTTCGAAGACTTTCCGATGCCGGACGACTATCCGGACTATCCGTCGCATTCTCAGGTGCTGGCGTACTTCGAGCGCTATGTCGCGCACTTCGATCTGGCGCCGCGGATCGCGCTCGAAACCCGTGTCGATCGCGCGATCCGCAGCGATCACGGCGGCTGGACCCTGCAGTTGTCGAGCACCGGTGTCGTCCGCGGCGAGCACTTCGACGCAATTCTGGTCGCCAATGGACATCACTGGGATCCGTTCCTGCCCGAGGTCGACGGCCGCTTCGATGGCCAGGTCCTGCACTCGCATGCGTTCAAACGTGCCGATCCGTTCCGCGGTCTGCGCGTACTGGTGGTTGGCGCCGGAAATTCCGCCTGCGATGTGGCGGTGGAGCTATCGCGGGTTGCCGCGCACGTAGGTCTGTCGGTGCGCCGCGGCCAGCACATCGTGCCGAAATTGCTGGGCGGCAGGCCCGGCGATGAGAACAACGCGCGACTGCTGTGGCTGCCGCGCGGCGTGCGCCAGTGGCTGCTGGGTCGGGTCCTGCGCCTGGTGCAGGGTCGCTACAGCGACTACGGGCTGCCCGAGCCGGAGGTCGGCGTGTTCGAGATGCATCCGACCGTCAACTCCGAACTGCTGTACTTCATCCGTCACGGTCGCATCCACCCGCGTGCGGCGATCCGCAGCTTCGATGGCGCCAGCGTGGTGTTCGCCGACGGCGCGCGCGAGGCCTACGACGCGGTGATTTTTGCGACCGGCTACAACATGCGCTTTCCGTTCCTCGATCCCGCGCTGGTGCCTTGGGTCGGCGCGCATGGCGTACCGCTGTACCGCAAGATGATCCCGGCCGCGGTCGACAATCTGTACTTCATCGGTCTGTTCCAGCCGCTGGGCTGCATCTGGCCGCTGGCCGACTACCAGTCGCGCATCGCTGCGCGAGAGATTGCCGGTCGCTGGCAGCGTCCGGCCGATCTGCAGGTTCGCATCGACCGCGAGCAGGCCAACCCGCACTACAGGTTCCAGCGTTCGCGGCGGCATGCGACCGAGGTCGACTATCACCGCTTTCGGGCCGAGTTGCTGGCGGAATTGGGATAGGCGTCGCGACGCCTTGGCTCCGGTTCGCGTGAGTGCCGCGATCCTGTCAATCGCCCTGTTCAGTGCCGGCATGCAGCCTGCTACCCGTACCGCACGCATGCGCCGGCAATTCACTCGGTCCGGATGCTGGCAGACGGTACACTGTCACGCCGCACCCAGAGGTTTGCATGGCCAGCATCTACGACTTCACCGCCACCGATATCGATGGCACGCAACGCTCGCTGGGCGAGTTCAAGGGCAAGGTGCTGTTGCTGGTCAACGTCGCCAGCAAGTGCGGGTTCACGCCGCAGTACACGGGCCTGGAGGCGGTGTACCGCCGGCACAAGGATGCGGGTCTGGTGGTGCTGGGCTTCCCCTGCGACCAGTTCGGCCATCAGGAGCCGGGCGATGAGAAGGAAATCCGCAGCTTCTGCTCGCTCAACTACGACGTCAGCTTTCCGCTGTTCGCCAAGATCGACGTCAACGGCGCCAACACCCATCCGCTGTTCCAGTACCTGAAGTCGCAAGCCAAGGGCCTGCTTGGCAGTGAAGCGATCAAGTGGAACTTCACCAAGTTCCTGGTCGACGGGCAGGGCAACGTGGTGCAGCGCTATGCGCCGACCGATAAACCCGAGAGCATCGAAAAGGACATCGCGCCGCTGCTCTGAGCGCGCGATCGCGCGGCAACGGCCGCGCGGCCCCACTCAGGCGCGACGCTGTAAGCGGCTTGCCGATACTGGATTGAGCGCCGCGCGCGTGAGCAGCGTTTCGGTCACCGGCTTGGCAGCCAGCAGGCGCGCGAGCAGTTGCGCATCGTTGCCGCTGGCAGGACGTTGAGGCCTCATCGGATTGGCTGCTGCAGACCGGATCTGTGCTGCCGCAGGTGCCGGCAGCGGCGCGATCAGCCCCCACACTGCCAGTCGCTCCAGCGCCGTGTACCCGTAGCGCAGGTCGCTGCACACCATCGCAAGCTGCGCGACCGTGCGCTTGTCATCGATCAGCTCCAGCAGCCAGCGCTGCTCGGCGCTCAGGCCCAGCATGCGCACCATGGCCGGTTCGCGGCCCATTGCCGTGCGGACAAAAATCGTTTGCGCGTTCATCGCATCTCCGCTGGTCGGGTGCCTTCGGGCGCCAAGTCCGGTTGCGGCAAAGGCCGCACGACCTGCAGGGCGCCGGGAACCCGACGCCCAGACAGTGCCATGGACGCATTGCGCTTGCTACAGCGAAACGACCTGTTTGCCGAAGTTTGCACCGTTGTAGACGCGGCGCAGGGCGTCGGGGAACTGGGCCAGCCCCGCAACCGTATCGATCCGGCTGCTCAGTTTGCCCGCGGCGACCCAGGGACCGAACTCGGCGAGTGCTTCGGCCGCGCGGTCCAGATAGTCGATGACCACGAAGCCTTCCATCCGCGCGCGCGCCGAGATCAGCGCCAGATAGTTCGCCGGACCCCGTACCGCGCCAGTGGCGTTGTACTGCGATATGCCGCCGCACAGCACGATGCGCGCGTGCAGGCGCAGGCGCTTGAGTACCGCGTCGAGAATCTCGCCACCCACATTGTCGAAGTAGACGTCGATACCGTCGGGGCAGGTTTCGGAAAGGCGCTTGCCGACTTTCTCGTTCTTGTAGTCGATCACTTCATCGGCGCCGAGCGCGTCCTTGATCCACGCGCACTTGTCGGGTCCACCGGCGATAGCGACCACCCGGCAGCCATAGTTGCGCGCCATCTGTACCACCGTGGACCCGACCGCTCCGGCGGCCGCCGAAACCACCACGGTCTCGCCGGGTTTCGGGCGGCCGATCTCATTGAACCCGAAATATGCGGTAAGGCCCGTCGCGCCGAACACCGACAACGCCCACGCCGGATGCGGCAGCTGACTGGCATCGAAAGCGCGAAAGCCCTTGCCATCGCTGACCAGCTGTTCCTGCGCGCCGGTCATGCCGCTGACCCAGGCGCCGACCGGAAAGCGCGGATGGCGCGACTCGGTGACCTCGCCGATACCGCTGGCACGCATGACCGCCTCCAGCGCGACCGGCGGCCAGTACGATTTCTGCTCGCTCATCCACACGCGCATGGCCGGGTCGATCGACAGGTAGCGCACTGCGATCCGGATCTGTCCATCGCCCAGTTCGACCTGCGGATGGCCGCGCAGTGCGAAGTCGGAGTCCTTGGGCAAGCCCTCGGGGCGCGCGACCAGATGCAGGGCGTGATAAGCGTCGCTCATGCTCGATTCCATTGGCAGGGTCAGTGGCTCAGGTCGTCCGGTCGCGGCACGTCGACGGGAATGCCGTCGGCATTGCAACGTCCGGCAGCGCAGATCCGCTCGCGCAGCAGCGGCGTCGCCTGCAGCATGATGTGGAACAGTACGTTCTGCTCCATGCTGCCGCGGACCGCCTCGGCGCCCGGACCGCGAGCGTACACCGCCACGTCCTCGCCACCATGGGTCTCGCTCTTGAGCGGAACCGTCGCTTCCTGCAGGAAGTCTGGCGCGGCGGTATCCACGGCGCGCAGGTCGGGCCGACCGGCGCGGATCTTCGCCATCGCGCTGAAGTCGTGCAAGAAGCGCTTGGGGCCCTCGGGCTGGGTATCCGATGCGCCGCTGTAGCCAGGTCCATTGGCATAGCCCAAGGTGGTGAACGGCTGGCCGAGCTCGTCCAATGCATAGTCGGCCGTCGCCTCGAGCACACCGCTGCTGCCACGCACCTTGCCGAGGATCGGATTGCCACGCGCCGGGTAGCCGGCAAAGGTCAGCGTGTGCGAGTGGTCGGCGGTGACCACGATCAGGGTCTCGTCCGCTCGGGTGGATTCGACCGTCACCCGCACCGCATCGGACAAGGCGATGGTATCGACCAGCGCGCGATAGGCGTTGCCGAAGTGGTGCGCGTGGTCGATGCGGCCTGCTTCCACCAGCAGCACATAGCCCGAGGGTGCAAGCGACAGGCGATCGATCGCGATCTGCGTCATCTGCGCAAGACTTGGCTCGCCGCCGGGATCGCCGGCGCGGTCGTGCTCGAAGCGCATGTGATCGGGCTCGAACAGGCCCAGCAGCGGTGCATTGTCGCGCGGATCGAGCGCATCGAGCTGGCTCGCGTTCCACACGAAGTTGCCGGTGGGGTTGCGCGCTTGCCACTCGGCGATCAGGTTGCGGCCGTCGCGGCGGACGCCGGTAGCCGCCGCGTGCTCGGGATCGCGCTCGGTATACGGCAGGAATTGCGCGCGTCCGCCCGCCAGCGTGACGTCGACGCCATTGCCGATGCGCGGCTCGATGAACTGTCGCGCGATGTCGCGGCAGCCGGCAGCAGCCGCGGCCGGCGCAATGGCGTAGTCATCTTCCCAGTTGCGGTCCGGACTGCGCGCGAAGGTCGCCGCCGGGGTCGCATGGGTCAGGCGGGTGGTGGTGACCACGCCAGTCGCCAGACCCGCGGACTCGGCGATCTCGAGCAACGAGACCAGTTCGTCGGCGGCCGCGGCGCGGCAATCCGCTCTGCGCGCACCCGGGCCGACCGACAGCACTCCGATGCGGGTCTTCACCCCGGTGATCATCGCGGTCATGGTGCCGGCCGAGTCGGGCGTCTGCGCGTCGGTATTGTAGGTGCGCGAGAGTGCGGTGTACGGCAGCTGCTCGAAGCTCAGCGTGTTTTCCTCGCCGGGGCGACCGTTGCGCTGGCCCTCCAGAATGCGCGCGGCGGCCACCGTAGTCAGACCCATCCCGTCGCCAACGAACAGGATCACGTTGCGCGCCCGGCCGCCACTTGCGCCGTTTGCAGCCGCGCGCGCAGCACCGGCTCGAAAAAACCATGCCGAGGTTTCACCGTCGGGGTGATCGACCGCTGGCACTACAATCGGTTGCGGTGCGGCGGGCGATGCCGGGCTGATTGCAGCAGATTCGGCACCGCCGCGGGTGGCGCAGCCGGCGACGGCCGTCAGGCACAGCAGCCATAGCATGCGCAGGAACATCGACAGTTCTCCCGGTCAGATCAGGCATTCTGCCCACAGCGCGATGACATTGGCCACCACAGTCGCGATACGCGGCCGCGAACTCGCATCAACATCGAAGCTGGGACGCTGCACGCACGCAAAGGCGGGTCGAATGCGACACTATGCCGAACGTTTCGCCTCCCGGGTAGGCACACCGATGCGCATTGCAACCACCATGCTGCTGCTGGCGCTCACGCTGGCTGCTGCGGCGAACGCCGGGCTGCCTGCGCCCTACCTGCCACCGCAGCGGATCGGTCCGTCCGTCACCGGCGATGGCGCGATCGGCGACCAGCTCGGCCGTGCCATCGCGCATCAAGGCACCACGCTGCTGATCGGCGCGCGACAGACCGTGCTGCCGGCGGTCGATGCGGGCGAGGGTGTCCAGAGCGGGGCGGCCTACGTGTACCTCGATACGGGCACCGCGTTCACCGCGCAGCAGCGACTGCAGGCGCCCGATCCCGGCGAGGACGATCTGTTCGGTGCCGCCCTTGCGCTCGACGGCGATCTGCTGGTGGTCGGCGCGCCCGGCGCGGATCGCCAGATGCTGGTGAACCGGGGTTCAGCGTACTTGTTCCGACGCGGACCCGGTGGCTGGACCTGGGAAGCCACGCTGGCGCCACCGGATGCCGCAGCCCATGACAACTTCGGGATCGCGCTGGCGGTCGATGCCGGCACGGTGCTGATCGGTGCGCCGGGGCGTGCAGTCGGCGACGCTGCGGGTGCCGGCAGTGTGTTCGCGTTCCGCCAGGTGGCTGGCATCTGGACTGCGGTGGCCACGATCAACCCGTCGCTGCCAGTGGCAGGAGACCGCTTCGGCAGCGCACTCGCGCTCGATGCCGATCGCCTGCTGATAGGGGTGCCGCTGGCCGATGCCGCGGGCGGCGTGCAGGATGCAGGCGCGGTCGATGCGTTTATGGTCGGTGCAGGATTCGTTTTTGCGACGCGACTGGTCGAACCGCTGCCGGTAGCTCAATCACGCTTCGGCAGCGTGCTGTGGATGGGTGCCGCGCAGGCATTGGTCGGTGCGCCGGGAAACACCGACACCGGCAGCAACCGGGGTTTCGTGCGTGCGTTCACCCGCAGCGCCAACAATTGGTTGGCTGCAGAGCGACTCGTGGCATTGGATGGTGCGATCGCCGATGGATTCGGCAGCAGCATCGATGGCGATGGCAGCAGCGTGTTGATCGGTGCGTTGTCGCGCGTGTTCGGGCAGGGCGGTGGCTACGTGTTCACCCGGGTCGGTGGCGTGCTGACGCAGCGTGCGCGGCTGGAGGATTTCAGCGAGCCGGAAGGCGGCGGCCTGACCGGCGTCGGCGCCGCGCTGATCGGTGGCCGTGCGCTGCTTGGTGCCGACCTCGCCACCGTACTGCCTAATCGTGCGCAAGGCGTGGTCCGCGTGTGGCGCGGAAGCGAGGCAACATGGACGCCGGAGCCGCGCATCGATCGCGGCGACGGCGCCGCCGGCGATTTCTTCGGCTTTGCGCTGGCCATCGACGGCCCGCGGTTGGCGGTCGGTTCGTTTCTCGAAGATACGGCTGCCGGTGGCGACGATGCCGGCACGGTGAGCATGTTCGATCGGTCCAATGGCAGCTGGACCTTGCGGCAAAAGCTCGAAGCACCCGATGGCCAGCCCGAAGACCTGTTCGGGCGCGCAGTCGCCATTGCCGGCGATCTGCTGGTGGTCGGTGCGCCACAAGACATCTTCGGGATCGAGGTCCGCGCGCGCGGATCGATCTACGTGTTTCGCCGCGCGACCGATGGCCAATGGGCGTTCGAACGCAAGCTCACCGCGCCCGATGCGCAGCCCGACGATGGATTCGGTTTCGCGCTGGCCTTCGACGGGCGCCGCCTTCTGGCTACCGCTCCCGGTCGCGATGACGGCGCGACCGACCGTGGTGCTGCCTATGCGTGGAGCGTGCTCGACGACGGCAGCTTTCGCTTCGACGGCAAGCTGCTGCCGGCTTCGGTACCGGATTTCGGACTGGCCGGGATCGGGCTCGCGCTGGCTGGCGAGCGCGCAGTGCTCGGTGCGCCCGAGGCCACCGTCGGCGGTCGTGCGGCACAGGGCATGGCAGTCGTGTTCCAGTGGAACGGAACCAGTTGGGTCGAAGCCAGCAGCGTCGTCGCTGCCGATGGCGCGCAAAGCGATCGTTTCGGCGGCGCGGTGGCGTTGGAGCGCGACGGTTCTCCGCTTGCCGTTGGCGCCACCGGGGCCAGTGCCGACAGGGACAATCGCCGCACCGGTGCTGCGTACGTTTTCCGCATCGATTCTGGCGCTGCAGTACAGGAGGCGCGTCTGCAAGCCGCGATTCCGGAACCCGGCGCGGGTCTCGGCAGTGCGATCGACCTGCGCGACGGACGCCTGCTGGTCGGCGCATCCGGCGAGGACACCGGGGGTATCGTCAACGTCGGGCGCGTGCATCTGTGGCAGCGCACTGGGACCGGCTGGACGACTCGGGGCACCATCGAGCCGGTCGACGCCACGCCGTTCACCTTCTTCGGCCGCAGCGTGGCCACTGACGTTGGCACTGCGGTGATCGGCGGGCCGCTGCGCGCGTCACTGGGTCCGGCCGAAGGCAGCGCGTGGATCTACGCCGACAGCGATCGCCTCGGTGCGGACGGCTTTGAATAGCGCCGCTTTGGCGGTTCGCTGGCATTACCCGAAGCGCGAAGCGGGCACCCCGAGCCACTCGAGCGCGGTGCCGCTGTAAAGTCGCTGTGCGTCGGAGTCCGACAAGGCGAGCGCATCGATCAGCGCGCCCGGCTGCTGCTCGCCCAGCGGAAACGGATAGTCGGTGCCCAACATCACCTGGCTGGTGCCGACAGTATCGAGCAGATAGCGCAGCGCGCGCGGATCCGCGACCCAGGAATCGAAGTACAGGCGCGTCAGATACTCGCGTGGATTGCGCGGGTTGTCGGTCGCGACCAGGTCCGGTCGCATGCGGAAGCCATGCTCGATGCGCCCGATGGTGTAAGGGAATGCGCCGCCGCCGTGGGCCAGGCAGATGCGCAGGCGCGGCAGGCGCTCGAGCACGCCGCCGAAGATCAGGCAGCACGCCGCGCGACTTTGTTCGGCCGGCATGCCGACCAGCCATGGCAGCCAGTATTTCGGCATCGACTCGCTGCCCATCATGTCCCACGGATGGACCAGGATCGCAGCACCAAGATCCTCCGCCGCGGCGAAAAAATCGAACAGCTCCGGCGCGTCCAGATTCCACTCGCCGATGTGCGAGCCGATCTGCACGCCGGCCATCCCCAATTGTTCGATGCAGCGCGACATCTCCTCGATCGCGAGCCGCGGCGCCTGCATCGGTACCGTGCCGACACCGGCGAAGTGGCGCGGATGCGCGCGGCAAAGCTCGGCCGTGTGGTCGTTCAATGCGCGGTGCAACTCGAGCGCCTGATGCGGCTTGGCCCAATAGCTGAACATCACCGGCACCGTCGAGACCACCTGCACGGATATGCCGTGCGTCGCGTACTCGGCAATCCGCAGCTGCGCATCCCAGGTATTCGGCCCGATCTCGCGGAAGAACTTGCCACCGCGATAGATCCGGTGCCGGCCCTCGGCCACGTGCATCACCGGAAACCGATCATCGCCGAAGCGGGTGGCCAGATCGGGCCAGGTCGCAGGCAGGATGTGGGCGTGGGTGTCGATTTTCAGCATTTCAGGTCCGACAGCGGGCATTGCCGCCGGATTGTGCCGCATCCGCGGCGCCCGCGGGCGACTACTCGACGGTCACGCGGGCAAGCGTGCTCTGGCGGCCGCTTTCGCCGCCGCCGGAGCTGCTCGACTCGCTTTGGTGGCGCGCCACGACCAGGCGATCGCCGCTGCGGACGAACTCCCACGATTCGCGGGTCTCGTTGGCGAAGTTGATCACCAGCATCGCGCGGCCGCTGAATTTGACTGCCTGTTCGGCGGCGACCGGCATGCCGTCTGCGTCCAGCCAGACGCTGGCGGTGGCGTCGATCTCCTTGACGTACTTCTTCGCCTGTTTGCTCAGCGGTGGGTCCAGCTTGAGGGTCAAGCGGCGCAGCGACTGGCCGTTGCGGGTGTCGGGCGCGTCGGATTGCAGGCTCGCCTGCGCGATCACGTTGAGCAAGGTCGGTGCGGCATCCAGATAGTCGTCGATGTCCTGCACGGCAATTTGCGACAGCGCGCGACGCACCGGCCGCTTGGCCTCCGGATCGCGGTTGCTGCGTTCGGCTGCGGCTGCATCCATGAGTTCGCGCGGCCAGTGCAGGCGTATCCCGTCGGCGCCATCCTCGGCGCGAAGCGCGATCTGCGCGGTCTCTGGCTTGGTCTTCCCGTCAGCGTCGCCTTCGCCTTCATCTTCGTCGATGTTGGTGAACTCAAGCTCGACTTGTGCTGTCAGCGGCTGGCTGGCCGGCAAGGTCGCCAACAGTTGGCGCAATTCGGCCAGCGCATCGGCGTGGGCGACCGAGGACCAAGCCAGCAGAAGGGCAGTCAGAAGCAGACGCATGGTGGGATCCCGGCAGCTGAAGGAAAGACTGGTTGCGATCTGGGTGCGCGCCGTGCTGACACGCGCTCGGCGGCGACTGCCACTATCGGTGCTTGCGCAGGGCTGCACCATAGGCCAGTTGGCAGGTGCGGATGTTCCGATCCCGCGGCTTCACGAATGCTGAACTATTGAACCAAAGGCACTCATTCCAGACGGTGTTCTGGCGCCGCGTGCACCATTCCGCACGCGGTGCATGTGCGATGCGCCAGTGAGCTGTAGTAGCGCTCGAAGACCGGCGGAAACTGCGTCTCGATGCTGTCGAGCACGAAGAACTGTTCGTAAAGAAGATGGTTGCAGCGTTCGCAGAACCATTGCAGTCCATCGCGTTCGCCGGGCAGGCGGCGGCGCTCGATCACCAGTCCGATCGAATCCGCCATGCGCTGCGGCGAGTGCGGCACGCGCGGCGGCAGGTAGTACAGCTCGCCCGCGTGGATCGGAACGTCGCGCGGCTGGCCGTCGTGCTGGATGCGCAGCACCATCTCGCCCTCGATCTGATAGAAGAACTCGGGGCCCTCCTCGACGTGCCAGTCGCTGCGCTGATTGGGTCCGCCGACGATCATCACGATGAATTCGCCATCGACGATGCACTTGTTGCCGACTGGTGGCTTGAGCAGGTGCCGGTTGCTTTCGATCCACTGCGCAAGGGGAATGGGAAAGGCCATCGGCATGCCGTATCCTCGTGCTGTCAAGGGGTGCAGCCCAGTGTAACGGGCTCGCGATTGCCTGAGCATGCGCCTGAACGATTACGACGATGTCCGATAGCGCCTTTCTCGCAGCGTTACCCGGCATGCTTTCCCATCTCGATGGCGAGCGCGTGCTGTGGCAGCAACACAACGGCAGCCGGATCGCCGCACTGCCCGCGGCGGAAGGCGCGGTGCTGGCGCAGGCTGCTCGTTTCGAGACGCGCAACGCGCATCTGGAAGCAATCACGGCCGCGACCCGGTTGCCGCGCGAGCGGGTCAATGCCGCGCTGAACCGTCTGGTCGAACTCGGGTTGTTGCTGCCGCTGGAGCAGTTCCTGCCCGCTGCCGCCGCGCTGCCACCACCGCCACCGCCACTGATCGCCATCCGCACCTGCGCGCGGCCGCAGTCGCTGGCCCTGTTGCTGCGCTCCCTGCTCGACGACGAACACCGCTTCGAGGTAAGGCGGCGCTACGTGGTGATCGATGATTCGCGCGGTGGCGATGCCACGAGCGTCACCCGCGACGAGGTGGCCGCATTCGCGCGCCGCTCGGCATCCGAGGTGCGCCTGCTTGATGCCCGCGAGCGCAGTGGTCTGCTCGATGCGATGGGTGAGGCAGGCTCGGAGCTTGCGCCACTGCTCGATCCCGAGCGGTTGCCGGGCGCCACCGGCGCGCGCGCCTGGAACTGGGCCACCCTGTTGGCCGCCGGCGGCACGCTGGGCATGCTCGACGACGACTTCCGCTTTCCGCTGCGGCTACCGCGCGGTGCGGCACCCGAGCTCGACCTGATCACCGAGTACGCGCTGGAGACCGAATTCTTCGATGGACCGGATGCCTTTCGCCTGCTGGCCGAAGTCGATGAAGACCCGTATGCGCTGCTGATGCGCCAACTCGGCCAGCCGGCGGGTGCGCTGCTGCGCAAGGTAGGTTTCAGCCCGACCTCGGCGCGCCTGCGCAGTGCTGCGTCGCTGGCCTGCCTTGCGCCGCCGGCGCGGGTGGCCGCGATCTGCGGCGGGGTGTATGGCGAGCTGCCGTTCGACAGCAGCATTCATCTCGACATGCCCAATCGCACTACGCTTACCAGCCTGCTGCGCGCACCGTTCAATCCGCAGCGGCTGCAGGCGGACAACATCTGGCAGGGACGGCGTCGCCCGCATTTCATGGCGACCGGGGTGTTCACGCCGTTGATCCTCGATGCGCGCGAGCTGTTGCCGCCGGTGGCCACCCTCGGCAAGGCCGACGACTCGCTGTTCCTGGTGTTGCTGTCGAGTATCGATCCCACCGCGCTGGCGATGGCAGTCCCCGCATCCATCGGTCACTTCTCGCAAACTCCGCGCGATCGCCGTGGTCGCGCCGAGCAGCCCGCCATCGAAGACCTCAACATGTTCCTCGCAGCGCAGGTGCTGTCGGCCGCACCGCTGCTCAATTCCGGCGATCGTGCGCTGCGCATGGCGGCGCTGGCTGCATTGCTGCGCGAGCAGGCGGCGGCATCCGACGCCGCACTCGACATGCAGTACCAGCATTGGCGCGACCGCCTGTTGGCGGGTGTGATCCAGCCGCTGTATCGCAGCCTGCGCGACTTCGGCGTTTCCGCCCCGCCGGAGTGGATCGATCATGTGCGGCGCGCGATCGCGGAGAACGAAGCGGCCCTGCGCGAGCGCGAACTGCCCGCAGCACAGCTTGCCAGCGCGCGCGCGGCGCTGCTGCAGATGGCGGTTGCATTGGAGCACTGGCCAGCGCTGTGGGCGGCAGCAGGTCCGCAGTTGCTGACCCGGTTGCGTCCGTTGCGCTGATGTCGCGGCGTGCGGGTGCGTTCGCTCAGCTTGCCGGAACGGATTCGGAAAATGCCGCAATGCACTTGAGCTCGATCGCGATCGGAGTCGGCAGGGCGGTGATTCCCAGCGTGGTGCGGCATGGCGGATCGCTGCCGAAATGTTCGGCCCACAGCCGGTTGTAGGTGCTGAAATCGCGCTGCATGTCGGTCAGGTACACGGTGACGTCGACCAGATCCTGCCACTGCGCCCCGCTGGCCTGGAGAATGCTGCGCACATTGGCGAACACCGAACGACACTGGGCTTGAATGTCGTAAGCGAGCAGGCTGCCGTCACCGGCATACACGTTGCCGGGAATCGCGTTGCTGCCGGGCAGGCGCGGCCCCACGCCGGACAGGAACAGCAGATTGCCGACCCGTCGTGCATGCGGATACGCGCCGACTGGCTGCGGTGCGCTGCTGGTGCGGATGCTGTCGCTCATGGGCGGGTGGCCTGGTCAATACGCAATGCAGACATTGCGCGCGTCGGTGAAAAAGCGCATCGCCTCCAGGCCGCCCTCGCGTCCCACGCCGGAGTCCTTCATGCCGCCGAACGGCGTGCGCAGGTCGCGCAGCATCCAGCAGTTGATCCACACCACGCCCGCCTCGATCGCGGCCGCCATCCGATGGGCGACACCGATCTCGCGGGTGAATACCGACGCTGCCAGTCCATACGGCACGGCATTGGCGATCTCCAGCGCATGGGCTTCGTCGTCGAATGGCAGCAGGCTGACCACCGGGCCGAAGATCTCTTCGGTGTTGGTGCGGCAGTGCGCGTCCAGACCTTCGATCACGGTCGCTTCGATGAACCAGCCAGCGGCGCAGCGTCCGGCTACTTCGGCGGCCACGCCGCCGGTCAGCAACGTGCCGCCTTCCTCGCGCGCGAGTGCGATGCAAGCAAGCACCTTGGCGTAGTGCTCGGCGGAAACCACCGCGCCGAATTCGGTTTGCGGCAACGCCGGGTCGCCGGCCCGCAGCGCCTGCGCGCGCGCGACGAAGGCGTCGCGGAATCGCGCATACAGCGGCCGCTGCACCAGCACGCGTGAGCCGCACAGGCAGATCTGGCCCTGGTTGGTGAATGCAGCGCGCACTGCGGTCTCGAGTGCCGCATCGAAGTCGGCATCGGCGAACACGATGAACGGGTTCTTGCCGCCCATCTCCAGCGAGAGCTTCTTGAATTGCGGCGCGGCCGCTGCAGCGATGGCAGCACCGGTTCGCGTACTGCCGGTGAACGACACGGCCTTGATTTGCGGATGCGCGACCAGTGGTGCGCCGGCATCGGGGCCGGTGCCGTGCACGATGTTGAGCACGCCCGGTGGCAGGCCCGCCTCGATCGACGCCCGCGACAGCAGCCACGCGGTATGCGGCGTGATCTCCGAGGGTTTGGCAACCACGCAGTTGCCGGCGGCCAGCGCGGGCGCGATCTTCCAGGTCAGAAGGTACAGCGGCAGGTTCCATGGCGAGATGCAGGCCACGGCACCGAGCGGCTGGCGCAAGGTGTAGTTCAGCCCGGCGCCCTCCATCGCATGCGACTCGCTGGCGAATTGCGTCGCGGCGGCGGCGAAGAAGCGCAGGTTGGCGATCGCGCGCGGGATATCCATGCGCGTCGCCAGCGCCACGGGTTTGCCGCCGTCGCGCGATTCGGCGGCGGCAAACCGGGGCAGGGCGGCTTCGATCAGATCAGCCAATCGCGCAAGGAGTCGCGCACGCTCCGCCGCAGGCGTGCGCGCCCAGCCCGGGGCGGCGCGGTTCGCGGCCGCCACCGCATCAGCGATGTCGTCCGCATTGCTGGCGGCGGCCTGCGCATACACTTGACCGGTCGCCGGTTCGTAGACTTCCAGCCAGCGCGCCGAGCGCGCAGCCACGATGCGGCCGTCGATCAGGTTGCCAAACTGCAGCGCCTCGGCATCCACGGTTCAGAGCGACTGCGTGCGCCCGCCGTCGACCGGCAGGTTGATGCCGCTGATGTAAGCCGCCGCCGGGCTTGCAAGAAAGGCGATGGCGGCGGCGATTTCGGCCGGTTCGGCGAAGCGTCCAAGCGGCACGTGCGAGATCATCTCGGCCCGGATCGTGGCCTCGTCGCGACTGCTGGCGACCGCGCGCGCCGCGACTATCTGCTGGATGCGCGGCGTTTCGGTCGAACCGGGCAGCACGTTGTTGACCGTGATCCCGTGCGGGCCCAATTCGTGGGCGAGGGTCTTGGCCCAAGCAGCTACCGCGCCGCGGATCGTGTTCGAGACGCCGATGCCGGGAATCGGCTCCTTGACCGAGGTCGAGATCACGTTGATCACGCGGCCGTAGCCGGAAGTCTTCATGCCCGGCAACACAGCCTGCAGCAGCGCATGCCCGCCGAGCAGATGCTGCTCGAATGCAGCGAGGAACTGCGCTGCAGTTGCGGACTGCACGGTGCCTGGCGGCGGGCCGCCGGAATTGTTGACCAGGATCTGCACCGGGTGCTGGGTCGCCGCGGCCTGGACCTGCGCGGCCGCGCCGGGTGCTGCCAGGTCGGCCGCGATCCATGCGTGCGACTGCGCGGCGTGGGTACGCGGCAACTCAGCGACCAGCGCACGCAGCACCTCGTCGCGGCGTGCGAGCACGGTGACGTTGGCGCCAAGGGCTGCCAGCTCGAAGGCGGTTGCGCGCCCGATGCCCTGCGAGGCGCCGCATACCAGCGCGTGTTTGCCGCTCAAATCGAGGTTCATGGCTTCATCGCAGGCGCACGGCCATCGCACCGGCGAGCATGCGCTCGTCGGCGATCGTCGGTGGACTCACTGCGTCGAGCGCGAAGCCGAGTTGTGCCGCGTCGTCGGGGTCGAGCCCGTCCCACGCACGATACTCGGCGCTCAGCAGGTAGTGGCGCGCCGCATCGTTATCGTCAAAGCGCAGCACCTCACCGGTCGCTTCCAGCAGCTCGATGCCGCCGTCTTCGCGCAGACGCAGGCGTGCCCACAGCAGCAGGTCGGGTTCCGGCAGCAGGAGCCACCATTGGGTATCGTTCATGACTCAGGTCCGCATGATGACGCCGACTGTGCTGCCGACGATTCCGACCGCAATGGTCCACAGCATGACCCGCGCCGGTGTCGCCAGCGGGTCGAGCGCGCGGTCGCGCATGGCGCGGTAGCGGCCGCTGAGCAGGAACGCAAAGAACGTCGGCGCGAAGGCATTGCCGCCGAGTCCGGTTTCGGCTTCGCGATCCATCAGGTGCCGGTACGACAGCGGGCCGAAGATCAGATAGCCGGTCACACCCGCGGTCAGAATGCCGAGTCCCGTCATCAACACCAGGTCGGGCCAGAACATGCTCAGAACTCCGCGCTGCCCGGCGCACGCGGATAGGGAATCGCGTCGCGGATGTTGCCCAGGCCGCAGGCGTAGACCACCAGGCGCTCGAAGCCGAGCCCGAAGCCCGCGTGGGGCACCGTGCCGTAGCGGCGCAGGTCGCGATACCACTGGTAGTGCGCAGGATCGAGGCCGAACTGGCGCATCCGCGCGTCGAGCACATCCAGACGCTCCTCGCGCTGGCTGCCGCCGATGATCTCGCCGATCCCGGGCGCCAGCACGTCCATCGCAGCGACCGTGCGGCCGTCGTCGTTCAGACGCATGTAGAAGGCCTTGATGCGCTCCGGGTAGTTCATCACCACGACCGGATGCTTGACGTACTCTTCGGTGAGGAAGCGTTCGTGTTCGGTCTGCAGATCGAGCCCCCACTCGACCGGGTATTCGAACTTGCGCCCGGACTTGCGCAGGATCTCGACCGCATCGCCGTAGTCGATGCGTACGAATGGCGCCTCGACGAACGACTGCAGACGCGCGATCACGGTCTTCTCGCCGCGCTCGGCGAAGAACGCCATGTCGTCGGCGCGCTCGTCGAGCACGGCGCGGAAGATGTACTTGAGGAAATCCTCGGCGAGCGTGGCGTCGTCGTTGAGATCGGCAAAGGCGATCTCCGGTTCGATCATCCAGAACTCGGCCAGGTGGCGGGTGGTGTTGGAGTTCTCCGCGCGGAAGGTCGGGCCGAAGGTGTACACCTTCGACAGGGCCAGGCAGTACGCCTCCACATTGAGCTGGCCGGAAACCGTCAGGTAGGCCTCCTTGCCGAAGAAGTCCTTCGACCAGTCGATCGCGCCGGCTTCGGTACGCGGCATGTTGGCCGCATCCAGGGTCGAGACCCGGAACATCTGCCCGGCACCCTCGGCGTCCGAGGCGGTGATGATGGGCGTGTTGATCCAGAAGAATCCGCGCTCATGGAAGTAGCGGTGGATCGCCTGGGCTATGCAGTGGCGCACGCGCGCGATCGCGCCGAAGGTGTTGGTGCGCGGGCGCAGGTGGGCCACCTCGCGCAGAAACTCCATGGTGTGCGCCTTGGGCTGGATCGGATAGGTTTCCGGATCGTCGACCATGCCGGCGACTTCGACCGTGCTGGCCTGGATCTCGAACGACTGCCCTTTGCCTTGCGAGGCCACCAGCTCGCCACTGGCGATCACCGCACAGCCGGCAGTCAGATGCTTGACCTCGGCTTCGTAGTTGCCAAGCGTGGCCGGTGCCACGATCTGGATCACCGCCTGGCACGAGCCATCGCTGAGGTTGACGAACGACATCCCGGCTTTCGAATCGCGACGGGTGCGCACCCACCCGCGCACCGTGACCTGGGTGCCGGCCGCAGTGCGGCCCGAGAGCGCCTCGGCGACGCTGATCGTTTTCATCTACTGCGGGCTCCTGCGGATCGAATGCGATTGGCGATGTGCAGCCACAGCACGCAATAATAGCCGAGCGCGACCGAGGGCGCGGCGCCCACGGAGCGTCCGGACAGGTTCCGCACGCTGCTTCAACGGCTTGCAGACGCTTGCGATCGTGCGCTGTGTCATCATATCGATCGACACGCCGAGGTGCATCCGATGAATATCGAGCTCGCAGCCATCCGCTTGACCGAAGCCGCCGCAGCGCGGGTCGCGGCGTTCGTGTCGGACAAGCCGGGATCGGTGGGGCTGCGCTTCGGCGTACGCCGCACCGGCTGTTCGGGTTGGGCCTACACGGTCGATCTCGCCGATGCGATTGCGGCGGACGACCACGTGTTCGATCTGCACGGTGTCCGCATCGTGGTCGACCAGCGCAGCCTGCCGCTGGTCGCGGGAACCGAAATCGACTTCGCGCGCAAAGGCCTCAACGCCGAGTTCGTTTTCCGCAATCCCAACGTCAAGGGCGAATGCGGCTGCGGCGAGAGCTTCAGCACCAGCTGAGCGCCTGAGCGGATCGCGATTGCGGCATACCGCATCGCAGCGCGGCAAGCGGTTCCCTTTCCGGTTTCTCCCGCCAGCGTTCTCCAGGCTTCGTCAGGCCATGCTGTGGTGGTTCTCCGGGCCGGGCAGAGAACGGATGGAGCGCGACTGCGATAGTCTTTCAAATCATGGGCTTGGGCGCGCAGGCAGCGGCCGCTTTCTATTTGTTTCCTGCCGGGGGTCAAAGCTGCCTGAACTTTAGTTTTCGATCCGAACCTATTGAATTACATGGGTTTTCGATGCCATGCAACGGTAAGGCAAGCTATTTCCGTGTTGAGAGCAGACCCGATTTCGCCTAGAATTCGCGGCCCTGCAGCACGCCATTTTCCCGCTGCAACCCTTGCCTCACCGCAACGTCGGGAGGCCTTAAGTCCTCAAGGAGTTTTCATGCGTCACTACGAAGTGGTTTTCATGGTCCACCCGGACCAGAGCGAGCAGGTTCCCGCGATGGTCGAGCGTTATCGCACGCTCATCGAGGGCGACAAGGGAGCGATCCATCGGCTCGAAGACTGGGGGCGCCGTCAACTGGCGTTTCCGATCGAGAATCTGGCCAAGGCGCATTACGTGATGATGAACATCGAGTGCTCGCAGGCGGTGTTGACGGAGCTGGTCGCCAGCTTCCGCTTCAACGATGCCGTGTTGCGCCATTTGATCATCCATCGCGACGAGGCGGTGACCGAGCTGTCGCCGATCATGAAGCAGAAGGACGAGAAGCCCGAGCGCCGTCCGCGCGACGAGGAAGGTGGCTACGGCGAGAGCCGTGGCGATTCTTCCGACGAAGTCCGCGCTGCCTGATCGAGACCAAGGAATTCCCTCATGTCCAAGTTTTTCCGCCGCAAGAAATTCTGCCGATTCACCGCCGAGAAGGTGGTCGAGATCGACTACAAGGATCTCAACACCCTGCGCCAGTACGTCACCGAGACCGGCAAGATCGTGCCCAGCCGCATTACCGGCACCAAGGCCCGATACCAGCGCCAGTTGGCCACCGCGATCAAGCGGGCGCGCTTCCTGGCACTGCTGCCCTATTGCGACAGCCACTGAGCCGACGGAGACCGCAGATCATGGAACTCATTCTTCTGACCAAGGTGGTGAACCTTGGCAACCTCGGCGACAAGGTCCAGGTCAAGCCTGGCTACGGTCGCAATTTCCTGGTTCCCCAAGGCAAGGCGGTTCGTGCCTCGGCAACCAATGTTGCGGAGTTCGAGAAGCGTCGCGCGGAATACGAAGTCAAGGCAGCCGCCCTGTTCGGCGATGCCGAGGCCCGTCGCACGCGTTTCGAGAATGCCGCAGTAACGATTCGTGCCAATGCCAGTACGGAAGGCAAGCTCTACGGGTCGGTCAATACCCGGGACATCGCCGAAGCTTTCACGGCAGCGGGTCTCCCGCTGGCGAAGAGCGAGGTGCTGCTCGGGGAAGGTCCGCTCCGTCGAACGGGCGAGTTTGATGTTCAGGTGGCGCTGCACGCAGATGTGCTGACCACCGTGAAGGTCATCGTCGTACCCGAAGAGTAGTGGCCGAAATTCCGCCGGCTTCGTGCGCTGGCGGATGCTGCTTCCAGGGATGTTGAGGCCGCCGATGACCCCGGCGGCCTTTTTTTTGCCTGCTGTCCGCCGAACCGGCGATCTGTTGCCATGAGATGTCCCCCGGATATCCACAGGCTTATGCGCAACGCCGCGCAGGCGTTGGCCGCTAGACTTGCACGCTTGTAGCGAGGGTCCGTCACGATGTCCGCCACCCCCAGTTCGTTCGACTCCGCGCAGCGCATCCAGCCGCTGCGTGTGCCGCCGCATTCGCTGGAGGCCGAACAGGCCGTGCTCGGTGGCCTGATGCTGGTGTCCGAGGCCTGGGACAAGATCGCCGACAAGATCACCGAGCAGGATTTCCATCGCCGCGACCATCAGCTGATCTTCCGCGCGATCGGTGAGTTGGCGGAGAAAGGTCGGCCCTGCGATGCGGTGACCCTTGGCGAATGGTTCGAATCGCAGCGGCTGTCCGAGCAGGTCGGCGGTACCCGCTACATCATCGAGCTGGCCAACTCGACGCCGAGTGCGGCGAACATCGCCGCTTACGCCGACATCGTGCGCGAGAAGTCGGTGCTGCGGCAGTTGATCGATGCCGGCACCGAGATCACCAGCGACGCCTTCCAGCCCGAGGGCCGCAGCCCACGGGAACTGGTCGAGATCGCCGAGCAGCGCGTGTTCCGGATTGCAGAGGCCGGCGCACGCGGGCGGCAGGGATTCGTGTCGATGCGCTCGGCGGTGAAGGACGCATTCGAGCAGTTGCGCCAGCGCGCCGAGAGCAAGAGTCCGATCACCGGAATGCCGACCGGCTTTACCGATCTGGACCATCGCACCGCAGGCTGGCAAGCCGGCGATCTGGTCATCGTGGCCGCGCGGCCATCGATGGGCAAGACCGCGCTGGCGCTGAACATGGCCGAATACGCCGCGCTCAAGACCGGCAAGGCCGCCGCCGTGTTCTCGATGGAAATGTCGGCCTCGCAGCTGGCATTCCGCCTGATCTCGTCGCTGGGCCGGATCAACCAGCAGCACCTGCGCACGGGCGATCTCGCCGACGAGGAGTGGCCGCGGGTGACCTCCGCGATCACCTTGCTGGCCGAGTCGAAGATCTTCATCGACGATACGCCGTCGCTGTCGCCGCTGGAGCTGCGTTCGCGCGCGCGGCGGCTCAAGCGCGAGCACGATCTGGGCATCATCGTGATCGACTACCTGCAGCTGATGCAGGTGCCCGGAAACAAGGAGAATCGCGCCACCGAGATTTCAGAGATCTCGCGCAGCCTGAAGGCCTTGGCCAAGGAGCTCTCGGTGCCCGTGATTGCGCTGTCGCAGCTCAACCGCTCGCTCGAACAGCGCACCGACAAGCGCCCGGTGATGGCGGATCTGCGCGAATCCGGCGCCATCGAGCAGGACGCCGACGTGATCGTGTTCATCTATCGCGACGAGTACTACAACCCGGATTCGCCCGACAAAGGTCTGGCCGAGATCATCATCGGCAAGCAGCGCAACGGCCCCACCGGAATGGTGAAGTTGGCCTTCCTGGGGCAGTACACGCGCTTTGAGAACTTCACCAGCGATGGTTACTCCGGAGGGTTCGAGTGAGTCGAGACACCCGCGCGACCATCCGGCTGGCCGCGCTGCGCGACAACCTGCAACGGGTCCGCGAACTGGCGCCGCGCTCGCGCCTGCTGGCGGTGGTCAAGGCCGATGGCTACGGCCATGGATTGGAGCGGGTGGCGCGCGAACTCGCCGCGGCCGATGCCTTCGGCGTGGCGTCGATCGCCGACGCGCGACGCATCCGCGCGATCGGCCTGCGCAATCGGGTGGTGGTGCTGTCGGGGATCGATGCGCCCGACGACATCGCGCAGATGCGCCGACTGGACCTCGACAGCGTGATCCATCATCACTCGCAGCTGGAATGTCTGGAAGCCGACCGGCTGCCTGCCGGCGAGCGACCGCTGCGGGTGTGGCTTAAGATCGACACCGGCATGCATCGACTGGGGTTCGCGCAAGACCAGGTGCAGGCGGTGCATGAGCGGCTGCGGCGTTTGCCCGCTGTCGACCCGGAAATCGTGTTGATGACCCACTTCGCGAATTCCGATGTCTACGACGACCCGATCAGCGGCGAACAGATCGCGCGGTTTGCACCGCTGGCGGCCGAGATCGGCGGTGAGCGCTCGCTGGCGAACTCGGCCGCGGTGCTGGGCTTGCCCGAAGTGCATGCCGACTGGGTGCGTGTCGGCGGTCTGTTGTACGGCATCTCGGTGATCGACGGACGCAGTGCCGGGGAATTCGGATTCCATCCCGCGATGAGCCTGTCGACCCGACTGATCGCGATCAACCGCATCGGGCGTGGCGAGCGCATCGGCTACGGTGGCACTTGGCAGTGCCCGGAGGATATGGCCGTGGGCGTGGCCACGATCGGCTACGGCGATGGCTATCCGCGCTCGGCGCCGTCCGGCACGCCAGTACTCATCGGCGGTGTTCGCGCGCCGATCATCGGTCGCGTATCGATGGATCTGATCACCATCGACCTGCGCGGGCATCCGGATGCCATGGTCGGCGATGCCGTGCTGCTCTGGGGGCCCGAGCTGCCGGTCGAGGAGGTCGCCTCTGCGGCAGGTACGATCGGCTATGAACTGGTGTGCGGCATGACGCGCCGGGTCGACTTCGTCGACGACCACGCGCTGCTGGCCTGAGCAATCCTGCGCCGCCGATCGGCCGCGTCGATCCCCGCGAAGTCTGGAGCTGCTGCATCCCATGGCCAAGCCGAAAACCGCGTACGTCTGCTCCGAATGCGGCAGCAGTTCGAGCAAATGGCAGGGCCAATGCCCGGACTGTGGCGTGTGGAACACGATGGCCGAGATCCGCCTCGACGCGGCAAGGCCCGCTGCCAGCAGCGGTCGCGGGAGTTTTGCCGGTGCTGCAGCGGGCGCGCCACGGGTCACGCCGCTGACTGCAGTGGTGGGCGTCGAAGAGGTGCGCCGTCCGATCGGCATCGGCGAGCTCGATCGCGTGCTCGGTGGTGGGCTGGTGCAGGGATCGGTGGTGCTGGTGGGCGGCGATCCCGGCATCGGCAAATCGACCCTGCTGTTGCAGACCGTCGCTGCAGTGCGCGCGAGCATGCGCAGCCTCTACGTCACCGGTGAAGAAAGCCTGGCCCAGGTCGCATCGCGTGCGCTGCGCTTGGGTCTTGCACTCGACGGCATCGAAGGTTTGGCCGAGACCTGCGTCGAGCGCATCGTCGAGCAGGTCGCCAGCCACAAGCCCGACTTGCTGGTGATCGATTCGATCCAGACCCTGTGGTCGGAGATGCTGACCGCCGCACCCGGCTCGGTCAGTCAGGTGCGCGAATGCGCAGCGCGCCTGGTGCGGATGGCGAAGGAAAGCACCACTGCGGTATTCCTGGTCGGCCATGTGACCAAGGACGGCGGGATCGCCGGACCGCGCGTGCTCGAGCACATGGTCGATGCAGTGCTGTATTTCGAGGGCGAAAGCGGCAGCCGCTATCGCATCCTGCGCGCATTCAAGAATCGCTTCGGTGCGGTCAACGAGTTGGGCGTGTTCGCGATGGGCGACCGCGGCTTGCGCGAGGTGCCGAATCCCTCGGCGATCTTCCTGTCCGCACACGGCGAGCCGGCACCGGGCAGCGCGATCATGGTCACCCGCGAGGGCACCCGCCCATTGCTGGTCGAAGTCCAGGCCCTGGTCGACCAGTCGCCGCTGGCCAACCCGCGCCGCGTCGCACTGGGCCTGGAGCAGAATCGACTGGCGATGCTGCTGGCCGTGCTGCATCGGCACGGCGGCGTGGCGGTCTCCGACCAGGACGTGTTCGTCAACGTGGTCGGCGGCATCCGCGTGCAGGAAACGGCGGCGGATCTGGCGGTACTGATCGCGGTGCTGTCGTCGTTTCGCGACCGCGCGCTGTCGCGCAAGCTGGTGGTGTTCGGCGAGGTCGGTTTGTCCGGCGAGATCCGCCCGGTTCCCAACGGCGAGGAGCGCGTGCGCGAGGCCGCCACCCAGGGATTCGAGCGGGTAATCCTGCCGCGCGGCAATGCACCCAAGCGCAAGGTCGGCGAGATCGAAATCATCGCCGTCGACCGCTTGTCGGAAGCAATTGCCGCCCTCTAGCGCGGTACGACGAACGCCCTCAGCCGCCGAGTGCGCCGATTTCCTGCACCGTGATATCCGGTTCGCCGAGATTGAGTTCGATCAGGCGCTTCAGGCGCACGAAACTGTCCAGATCGATGCGGCCGAAGCGGTAGCCGATGAAGCGGCCACCGGCGTGTGCGATGCGCGCGCTCGCGCTGATGATGATGCCGGTGGCGATGCGCAACTCCAGTCGCTGAGCGCGCCCGTGCTCGCCTTCCCAGCCTGCGGGGCGTTCCACCAGTGCGCCGTGCAGCGAGATATCGACCAGTCGCGTCGACCACATCGCCTTCTCGGAGTACAGCCGCGCCTCGCCGTCGAATCCGATCCGACGGAACTGGCGACGATTCTCAGGTTGCACCAGGGCGTGCACGCAATCGGTCCAAGGAACAAAGGCTTGCCGCGAGATTATCAGAAACCTTCGTAGAACAGTCCTGGATCGACAAGTAGAGAACCAACTGCATTCGTTCTCCAATCGTGCTCTCTACAGGGCGCTCAAACCGGTTTCTGGAGAACGATTTCCAGAACGAATTTGGTACCGACGAAGGCCAGCAGCAGCAGCCCCATCCCGTACAGGGTCAGGCGCGCGGCGCGCCGACCGCGCCAGCCCCAGCGCCAGCGTCCGAACAGCAGCGTGCCGAACATCAACCACGCCGCGATCGACAGGATGGTCTTGTGCGCAAGTTTCTGGTGGAACAGGTCCTCCACGAACAGCGTGCCGGTGACCAGGGTCAGCGTCAGCAGGATGAAGCCCGCGCCGATCAGCTGGAACAGCAGGCCCTCGACCAGGCTCAGCGGAGGAAACACGCCCATCTGCGCGCCGATGCGGTGGGTGCGCAGCGCGGTCTCCTGCGCGGCGAGCACGATCGCGACCAGGGCCGCGATCGACAGCACCGCATAGGCCAGCAGCGCGATGATCACATGCAGTTTGATCTGCCACGTGCCGGTGACCGCACTGACGTGGGGATTACCCAGAAAATGATCGAACAGCAGCAGCACCGTGGCCAGCGGGAACACCACCACGCCGATGGTCTCGACCGGACGGAACCAGCCGACCAGCACCGACATGCCCGCCATGCCGAGTCCGACCAGCGACAGCGCGGAGAAAAAACTCAGGTCCGGTCCGCCGATTGCGCTACTGATCGCCCAGTGGTGGCCCAGATGCAACAGCCCCGCCAGCGCGCCGAAGATCAGCGGGGTGCGGCGACCGCTGGGCGCGAACTGATCCGCGCGCAGGCGGCTGACCAGCATGGCGGTTGCGACCGCGTACAGCAGTCCTGCCGCCCACGTTGCGTATGAATCACCCATCGGACCAGTGTCGCACACCACGCGTCGCCGGTAGAGGCGCAGTCGCCTATAATCAGTGCTCCCGGCTTGCCAGATCGTACGTCCATGTTCGAATCGCTCACCCAGCGTCTGTCCGCAACCGTCGACAAGCTGCGCGGTCGCGCGCGCCTGACCGAAGAGAACATCCGCGAGGCGACCCGCGAGGTACGCATCGCACTGCTCGAGGCCGACGTGGCGCTGCCTGTGGTGCAGGCGCTGATCGAACGGGTGAAGGTGCGCGCTGTCGGCCAGGAGGTTTTGCGCAGCCTGTCGCCGGGCCAGGCGCTGGTGAAGGTCGTACGCGACGAGCTCACCGCCGTGATGGGCTCGCAGAACGCCGAGCTCGATTTCGCCACCCAGCCGCCGGCGGTGATCCTGATGGCCGGCCTGCAGGGTGCGGGCAAGACCACCACGGTGGCAAAGCTCGCGCGCTTTCTGGCCGAGCGCAAGCGCAAGAAGGTGATGGTGGTGAGCGCCGACGTCTATCGTCCGGCGGCCATCGACCAGCTGGAGACCCTGGCCGTGCAGGTCGGCTGCATGTTCCATCCGAGCAGCGCCGGGCAGGACCCGGTCGCGATCGCGCGCGGCGCGCTGGAAGCCGCGCGCCGCTCGTACGCCGATGTGTTGATCGTCGACACCGCGGGCCGCCTCGCGGTCGATCAGCCGATGATGGACGAGATCGCGCGGCTGCACGCAGCGCTGGACCCGATCGAGACCCTGTTCGTGGTCGATTCGATGACCGGCCAGGACGCGGCAGTCACCGCCAAGGCCTTCGCCGCTGCCGTGCCGCTGACCGGGGTGGTGCTCACCAAGACCGACGGCGATGCTCGCGGTGGTGCCGCGCTGTCGGTGCGCTACATCACCGGGCGGCCGATCAAGTTCGTCGGTGCCGGCGAGAAGACCGATGCGCTGGAGCCGTTCCATCCCGACCGCGCCGCGCAGCGCATCCTCGGCATGGGCGATGTGCTGTCGCTGGTCGAGGACATGCAGCGCAAGGCCGACGTCGACAAGCAGCACAAGCTTGCCGAGAAGGTCCTCAAGGGCAAGCGCTTCGACCTCAACGACATGCGCGACCAGCTCGAGCAGATGCTCAACATGGGCGGCATGGCCGGGCTGCTGGACAAGCTGCCGGGCATGTCGCAAGTGCCGCAGAACCTCAAGGACAAGGTCAACGACCGCGAGGTGCGGCGGATGATGGCCATCATCGGCTCGATGACCAAGAAGGAGCGCCGCCACCCGGACCTGCTCAACGGCTCGCGCCGGGCGCGCATCGCGCGCGGCTCGGGCACCCAGCCGCAGGACGTCAACCGCCTGATGAAGCAATTCATGCAGATGGAAAAGATGATGTCCAAGCTGGGCTCGGGCGGCATGAAGGGCCTGATGCGCCAGATGGGCGGAATGCTCAAGCCCGGTGGCGGGATGTTCCCGCGCTGAGCCCCGCGTGCGCCGGATGGACCCGTCGCGATGGATGCGTTTCTGGCGCAAGTTCCTGTCGCGCTGGATTTTTTCCCGGCGGCAGCTACACTATGCGGCTGTTTTTCCCGGATCGACCAACGGGTCGATCCTTCCCGAGCACCGAGACCAGCATCATGGTGAAGATTCGTCTGTCCCGCGCCGGCGCCAAAGGCCGTCCGTTCTATCATATCGTCGTGGCCGACGAGCGTTGCGCGCGCGATGGTCGCAACATCGAGCGTCTGGGTTATTACAACCCGGTAGCCAGCGGCAAGGACGTCCGGCTCGAGCTGGACACCGAGAAAGCCGCCGCGTGGATCCAGAAGGGCGCCCAGCCGACCGAGAAAGTGCGCCAGCTGATCAAGCAGGCCGGGAAGCAGAACGCCGCTGCGTGATGGCATGACCGTGGACGACCGGCAGGTTCTGCTCGGCAGGATTGTCGGCGTGTTCGGGATCGAGGGCTGGGTGAAGCTGCATTCCTTCACCGAGCCACGCGACAACATCTTTCGCTATCGCCCGTGGACGCTGCGCGCGGCGTCCGGTGGCCAGACCACGGTGGAGCGTCCGCAGGGCCGTTCGCAGGGCAAGGGCATCGTCGCCAGATTGCCGGAAGTGTGCGACCGCGATGCCGCCGCCGAGTTGGTAGGTGCCGAAGTGTGGGTGCCGCGCGAGGTGCTGCCGAAGGCGCGGGATGGTGAGTACTACTGGGCCGATCTCGAGGGCCTCGAGGTGTTCACGCTCGAAGGCGTGTCGCTGGGCCAGGTAACGCATCTGTTTGCGACCGGGGCCAACGACGTGATGGTGGTCAAGGGCGAGCGGGAGCGTTTGATTCCCTTCGTCCCGGGTCAACAGGTGGTGCGGGTCGACCTCGATGGCAAGCGCATCGAGGTGGATTGGGACCCGGCGTTCTGATCGCGATGCGTATCGATGTCATCACGGTGTTTCCGGACTACGTGGCGTCGGCGGCGCGCGTGGGGGTGGTAGGCCGGGCGCAGGAGCGGGGACTGTTGGCGGTAGCCACCTGGAACCCGCGCGATTTTGCGACCGACAACTACCGCACCATTGATGGCCGGCCATTCGGCGGTGGGCCGGGCATGGTGATGCTGGTCGAGCCCCTGCGCAGGGCGATCCACGCAGCCAAGGCAGCAGACACTGCGCCGGCGCGGGTGATCTACCTCACCCCGCAGGGCGTGCCGCTGACCCAGGCGCGGGTCGAGGCGCTGGCGCAGGAACCGCGCTTGCTGTTGTTGTGCGGTCGATACGAAGGCGTCGATGAGCGGCTGATAGAGCAGGAAGTCGACGAAGAGCTGTCGATCGGTGATTATGTTCTGTCGGGCGGCGAGTTGGCCGCCGCGGTGCTGATCGATGCGCTCGGACGGTTGCGCGAAGGCGCACTGGGCAACGCACAGTCGGCCGCGCAGGACAGCTTTTCGGACGGTCTTCTCGACTGTCCGCATTATTCGCGTCCTGAACTCGAGGGCGCGGATGCAGTACCGGCAGTGCTGCTGTCGGGCGACCATGCGGCGATCGCGCGCTGGCGCCTGAAGCAGAAGCTGGGACGGACCTGGTTGCGGCGCCCGGATCTGCTGGCGCGACTCGACCTGGACGGCAACAGTCGCGCACTGCTGGATGAGTTCCGCCGCGAGTACATGGCGGGGATTTGATCGAACCGCCCCGCAAGGGGCGGCTGGCCCGGCGGGGCCAGCGGGCAACCGCTGGATCGCGCCGGCAAACAAAGCGTTGCGCATCGCAACCGGCAGGCTCGGCGATCATGCTCCACGATCCCGCCGCCCGGAGTTGCCTCTGCGAACCGACTACAACATCCAGCCACAGGTGCACTGATGAATATCCTCCAGCAGTTCGAAAAAGAGCAAATGGTCCGCAAGTTGCCGGGCTTTGGCCCCGGCGACACCATCGTGGTCAACGTCAAGGTCAAGGAAGGCAACCGCGAGCGCGTGCAGGCCTATGAAGGCGTGGTCATCGCGATCAAGAACCGCGGCCTGAATTCCTCGTTCACGGTGCGCAAGATCTCGCATGGCACCGGCGTCGAGCGCGTGTTCCAGACTCACAGCCCGGCGATCGATTCGGTCACCGTCAAGCGCCGCGGCAAGGTCGCGCGCGCGAAGCTTTACTACCTGCGCGAGCGCGAGGGCAAGAGCGCGCGCATCCGCGAAGATCTGAGCCAGTCGATCACCGAGAAGCCGTAAGGCCCAGCGCTGGCAATCGGCACCCAACGGCCGCCCGCAGGGGCGGCCGTTGTCGTTGGAGGCCTTGAAAATCGGGTCGGGAGGCCGCAAGCCCAAGCCAGCGCGACGCCCTCCGCAATTGATTCGCACAGCCGAGCACCCTTGCCATGAGCCAGACCGAAACCCGCCGTTTCGCCGCCGAAGTCGACCAGGTACTGCATCTGGTGACCCATTCGCTGTACTCGCACAAGGAGATCTTCCTGCGCGAGCTGGCGTCGAATGCTGCAGATGCCTGCGACAAGCTGCGCTTTGAGGCCATCGGCAAGCCGGAGCTGCTCGGCGACGATCCGGACCTGCGCATCGAGGTCGAGTTCGACCGCGAAGCGCGCACCATCACCGTGCGCGACAGCGGTATCGGCATGAGTCGCGACGAGGTGATCGAGAACATCGGCACCATCGCCCGTTCAGGCACCAAACGATTCATCGAATCGCTGTCGGGCGATGCGCGCGCCGATAGCCGCCTGATCGGCCAGTTCGGCGTCGGTTTCTACTCGGCGTTCGTGGTGGCCGACAAGGTCGTGCTGTCGACCCGCCGTGCCGGCAGTGCGCAATCCGAGGGCGTGCGCTGGGAGTCCAGCGGCAGCGGCGAGTACACCATCAGCGAGGCGACGCTGCCCGAGCGTGGTACCGAGGTGGTGCTGCACTTGAAGGCCGACGAAAGCGAGTTCCTCGACGGCTGGCGCCTGCGCTCGCTGATCGGCAAGTACTCCGACCACATCGGATTTCCGATCCGTATGCGCAAGGGCGCCGGCGACGATGGCCAGCCCGCCGAGGGCTGGGAAGCGGTCAACCACGCGTCGGCGCTGTGGACGCGGCCGAAGTCGGAGCTGACTGATGCCGACTACCAGGGCTTCTACAAGCACCTCGCCCACGATTTCCAGGACGCCGTGGCCTGGACCCACAACCGGGTCGAAGGCTCGCAGAGTTACACGCTGTTGCTCTACGTGCCGTCGAAATCGCCGTTCGATGCGGCATTCTCCGGGCGCGAGGAGCGGCGCGGGCTGAAGCTGTACATCCGCCGCGTATTCATCATGGACGCCTCCGAGCAGCTGCTGCCGGCTTATCTGCGCTTCGTGCGTGGCGTGGTCGACTCCGACGACCTGCCGCTGAATGTCTCGCGCGAGATCCTGCAGGAGAATCGCCTGGTGACGCAGATCCGTGCGGCCTGCGCCAAGCGCACGCTGGATGTGCTCGACAAGCTGGCTGCCGACGAGGCACCGAAGTACGCCGCGTTCTGGAGCGAGTTCGGCAACGTGCTCAAGGAAGGCATCGCCGAGGATCATGGCAACCGCGAGCGCATCGCCAAGCTGCTGCGTTTCGCCAGTACCCGTGGCGAGGGTGCAACCCAGAACGTCTCGCTGGATGACTACATCGGCCGCATGGTGGCGGGGCAGGAGCTGATCTACTTCGTCACCGCCGACAGCTACACGGCCGCGCGCGGCAGCCCGCAGATCGAAGCGCTGGTCGCGCGTGGGGTCGAGGTGCTGCTGCTGTCCGATCGGGTCGACGAATGGATGAGCGGTTATCTTTCCAACTACGCGGGCAAGAGTCTGCGCCACGTCGGCAAGGGCGAGATCGATCTGGACAAGCTGGGGCCGGCACCCGATCAGGAAGCGCGCGAGCAGGCGGCCAAGGATTCCGAGCCGCTGCTGGTGCGCATGCGCGGCCTGCTCGAGGGCAAGGTGTCGGATGTCCGGGCCAGCCAGCGACTGACCGAATCGCCCTCGTGCCTGGTGCTTGGCGCACACGACATGGCGGTACACATGCAGCGTTTGCTGCGCCAGGCCGGTCACGATGTCGGCGCATCCCTGCCGATCCTCGAGATCAACCCGGCGCACGCCTTGCTGCAGCGTTTGCAGGCGGAAACCGATGATGGGCGCGCACGCGACCTTGCCTTGATCCTGCTCGATCAGGCCTTGCTGGCCGAGGGCGGCCAGCTCGAAGATCCGGCCGCTTTCGTGCGCCGGGTCAACGGAATGCTGGCAGCTTGAGTCGCGCCTGCGGAACCGTGCGCGGCTCATGTGCGGATGATCAGCCGCGATCGCGCCGACGCCGGAACCACAGCAGGACGAGCAACGCGATCGGGATCGACAGCGCAACGGCCAGCAGCGGATGCCAGGACTCGGGCAGTTGCGTGGCGCCCAGCAGCATCGCGAGCAGCATCGCGACCGCGACCAGGTTGAAGTTGCTGCCCTGCCGCGTTGCCTGCAGGTGTTGGTGGGCGGCGGCCGTGCAGTGCGCGATCCACGCACGTGCCAGCGCCTCGTGGTCGGCATCCAGGTCGACCTCGCGCTCGAGTGCGGTTGAGCGCACGCTCAGGTTGTGGGTGGCAACCAGTTGCGCGGCCGACTGCATCAGGGTCGCGAACGCCTGTTCCGCCCGCGCGGGCTTGACCCCCGCCACCTGCGGCACGACCACGATGCGGGTCGGCTCGATCTGCCAGTCCAGGCCAAGGCCTTTGCGGGCTACCAGCGACAACGCATCGTCGTCGCCGGCGATCGGGTCGCCGAGTTCGGGATCGCTCGCCCGCAGCGCGCGGACGAACTCGTCGCGCTGCGCGCGCGTCCATGCCGGTGCGCTGGCGCCGGACGGGTCGGGCTTGGCTTGCAGGATCAGGGCAAAATCCATCGACAGTTCTCTGGCATGTCGTGAGTGTAGGCCTCGTCGCGTGTACCGGTGAGGTTGGCGGCCACCGCAACGCTGCCACAGTCGGCGCGCACTTGCTAACCTCGGCTATCGAATCCGCGCCGAATACACCATGGACCTCAAAGCACTTCGCGACCAGCTCGACAGCGTCGACGCGCAGTTCATCGCACTGGCCGCGCAACGCCAGCGCATCGTGGCCGAGATTGGGCGCTTCAAGCGCGCGCAGGGTCGCCAGGTGCGCGACTTCGCGCGCGAGCGCGAGGTGCTCGAGCGGGCGGCGGCCAACGCGCGCGCGGCGGGGCTGGAGCCCGCACTGGGCCAGGAGCTGTTGCGCCAGCTGATCGAGGCCTCCCTGGCCACGCAGGAACATGAGCGCGTGCGCGCCGAGGCCGGCGGCAGTGGCCAGTCCGCGCTGGTCATCGGTGGCGGTGGCCGCATGGGCCAATGGTTCGCGCGTTTTCTCGACGCGCAGGGCTATGCGATCACGGTGGCCGACCCCGCGGGCTGCCCGGATGCGTTTCCCAGCGTGGTCGACTGGCGCACGCTGGAACTGGATCACGACCTGATCGTGGTCGCCGCCCCGCTGCGCGCCAGCGCGGGCATCCTGTGCGAACTGGCGGCGCGCACACCACCCGGCATCGTGTTCGATGTCGGCTCACTGAAGTCGCCGCTGACCGATGGATTCGCGGCACTGAAGGCCGCCGGTGTGCGCGTGACGTCGATCCACCCGATGTTCGGGCCCTCAGCCAACGTACTGGCCGGGCGGCATGTGATCTTCGTCGATCTCGGCGATACTGAAGCCACCGCGATTGCGCGCGGTCTGTTCGCGCAGACCATGGCGACCGCGGTCGAGATGGGCCTGGACGAGCACGATCGCCTGATGGGCTTCGTGCTCGGGCTCTCGCACGCGATCAACATCACCTTCTTCACCGCGCTCGCGGAATCGCACGAGATGGCGCAGCGGCTGGCACAGGCGTCCAGCACGACTTTCGACAAGCAGTTGGCGATCGCGCGCGGGGTGGCGGGCGAGAACCCGCACTTGTACTACGAGATCCAACATCTGAATGCGCATGGCGGCGAGGCGCTGGCTGCGCTGGAAAACGCGCTGCGCAAGGTGCTGGCGACGATCCGTGCCGGCGATGAGGACGCCTTCGTGCAGGTGATGGCGTCAGGGCAGCAATACCTCGAGAACCAGACCTCCTCATCCGCGTCGATCTGAGCTGCGCCGATGGAAGCCAGCATCATCACCAACCTGCTGCTGCCGATCGCACTCGGCATCATCATGCTCGGACTGGGCTTGAGCCTCGGGGTCGACGATTTCCTGCGCGTGCTGCGCATGCCGCGTGCGGTGTTGATCGGGCTCGCTGTGCAGACCCTGCTGCTGCCAGCGGCAGCGTTCGCGATCGCGATTGGCTTCGGCCTCGCACCGGAGCTTGCGGTCGGGCTGATGCTGCTGGCTGCATCGCCCGGCGGCGCCACGGCCAATATCTACAGCCATCTGGCACGCGGCGACGTAGCGCTCAACATCACCCTGACGGCGACCAACAGCGTGCTGTGCCTGCTCACCCTGCCGCTGATCGTCAACCTGTCGCTGGCCCACTTCATGGCGGCCGAACAGTACGTGCCGCCGCCGATCCGCAAGATCGTCGAGGTCGGCGTGATCATCCTGCTGCCGGTGTTGCTCGGCATGCTGCTGCGCGCGTGGTTGCCGGCATTGGCCGCACGCCTGGCCAAGCCGGTCAAGTTGTTCTCGGTACTGGTGCTGATCCTGGTGATCGGTGCTGCGTTCGGGCGCGAACTGGATCGTCTGCCGGCGTACTTTGCGGCCGTGGGTCTGGCCTGCCTGACCTTCAATCTGGTCAGCATGGGTTCGGGCTATCTGGTGCCGCTGGCCTTGCGACTGCCGCGGCGGCAGGCGATCGCGATCGCGATGGAGATCGGCATCCACAATGGCACGCTGGCGATCTACATCGCGCTCAACGTGCTGGGCAGCTCGACGATGTCGATACCGGCGGCAATCTACAGCCTGATCATGTTCGCGACCGCCGCGCTGTTCGGCTGGTGGGTCAGCCGGCGCCGCGGCACCGATTGAGCAGGCCATGGGCAAGATCGCCGACAGCGGTGCCGTGCGCATGGATATCTGGCTGTGGGCGGCGCGCATGTACAAGACCCGCTCGCTGGCAAAAGCTGCGATCGCTGCCGGCCGGGTCGCGATCGACGACACACCATGCAAGCCCTCGCGCAGCGTGCGCGTCGGCGACTGCATCGTGCTCGATCGCGCCAGCGAGCGCTACGAGCTCACGGTGGCAGCGCTTTCGTCGCAGCGCGGTCCGGCCGTCGCAGCGCAGGCACTATATGTGGAAACCGAAGGCAGCCGGCTCGCGCGCGAGGCGATTCGCGAGCAGCGCCGGCTGCAGGGTGCGGGCTACAGCGCACCGGCCGCGCGGCCGGACAAGCGCGCACGGCGGCTGATCCTGCGCCTGCAGGATGAGACCTGAGGCGCTATCCTCGCGCGCCTGATTGCAGCAGATCACCAACCGACGATGTCGACCGCCGCCGCCGCACAGCAGTTCGAAACCGGCCTGTCGATGCACCGCGAAGGCCGCGTGGGCTTGGCGCAGAGCCACTACCTGCGCGCGGTGAAGCTCGATCCGCAGCACGCCGATGCGTGGCACCTGCTCGGCGTGATCGCGTTTCAGACCGGGCTGCTGCCGAAGGCGATCAAGCACTATCGACAGGCGCTCGCGGTGCGCCCGCGGTTTGCGCAGGCGTGGAACAACCTGGCACTGGCGTTGAAGGCCAAGGGCGATGTGGCGGCCGCGACCGATGCGTTTGCGCAGGCGCTGGCCGTGCGGCCCGAGTATGTCGAGGCGGCGTACAACCTCGGTCTGCTGCATGAACAGGCCGGCGATGCGCCGGCTGCGGAGCGCGCCTGGCAACAGGCGCTGCAGTGGCAGCCCGAACACGCGCCAAGTCTGACCAACCTGGGAAACCTGTTGCGGGCGCAGCAGCGCACGGTGCAAGCCGCAGCACTGCTTGAGCGCGCGCACGAGGTGGCGCCAGATGCCGATACCGCGATCAACCTCGGTCTGTTGATGATCGATCGTGGCGATTGGCAGCGCGCGCGCAGCCTGGCCGCCCAGGCATTGGCAGCGCAGCCGGGCTCCGCGGATGCGCTGGAGATCGACGGCGTGGCGGCCCGGCTCGGCGACGATATCGAGGCCGCACTTTCGTCGCTTTCGCGCGCGGTCGCGCTCGATCCTGCGCGCGGTGGTGCATGCTTGGAGATGGGACTTGCGCGCAATGCAGCGGGCGACTGGCGCGGCGCGCTGGATGCATTCGCGCAGGCGCGCGCGACGCGCTGGGACTCGGCGCGATTGCGCTGGACTCAAGCGCTCGCGCTGCCGGCGCTCGCGGCCAGCGACGACGAGATCGACGCGGCAATGGCAAGTTTCGCTGCCGGCATCGACCGACTCGCAGCCAAACTCGCGCCGTCAGGCTCGGCTGCGGCGAGCGAGGCCTTGGACGCTGCCGCCAGCGTGGTCGCTTTCAATCTGCACAATCTGCCGCACGATACGACGGCGCTGCAGTCGCGCTTCGGCGATCTGTTGGGCGAGACCGCAGCACGTGCGCTGCCGTTGCTGGCTGCAGCGCCGGAATGGCAGGCGCTGGCGCACGGTGGGCGGCTCCGGGTCGGATTCGTCAGCGCGTACTGGTCGCGCCACACGGTATCGCGCTACTTCGGCGATCTGGTGAGCGCACTGGACCCGCGCCGCTTCGAGCGTCACGTCTGGCACACCGGGTCGCTGCATGATGCCGACAGCAGCGCGCTGGCCGCGCAGGTCGAACACTTTGTGCAGACCGACGCGGCGCTGCCGATACTCGCCGCGCAAATCCGCGCCACCCGGCTCGATGTGCTGGTGTTTCCCGACATCGGCATGGACCCGCGTCAGCAGATGCTGGCCGCGCTGCGGCTGGCACCGCGCCAACTGCTGCTCTATGGCCATCCGGTTACCAGCGGCCTGGCCAGCGTGGACGCCTTCGCCGGCGCGCAGGCCTTCGAGCCCACTGATGCCGCTACGCACTATCGCGAACGCCTGCATCGGCTGCCCGGCATCGGCGCGGCACCGCGCCGTTGGGACACGCCGGCGCAGGGCGCGTGGTTCGATCCGCCGCGTGCATCCAGACCCAGCCTGCTGTGCGCGCAGAGCCTTTCGAAGTGCACGCCGGCCTTCGATCACGTGCTGGCGCAGATCCTTGCGGCCAGCAGCGCGCGCCTGTACCTGTTCGATCGCGAGGGGCCGCTGAGTCGCCGCTACCTGGCCGGGCTTGGCGCAATCGCAGCCACTTACGGTGTCGACGTCACCGAGCGCGTGGTGCTGCTCGGTGCGCGCCCCTATGCGGAATTCCTCGGTGCCCTGCAGGGCGCCGATCTGCTGCTCGACACGCCGTGGTTTTCCGGTGGCAGCACCAGCCTCGATGCACTCGCACTGGGCGCGCCGGTGTTGACCTGGCGCGCGCCGATGGCACGCGGACGGCAAACTGCCGGGATGCTCGATCTGCTCGGCGTCGACGGATTGGTGGCGGATGATTCCGCCGCGTATGTCGCGCGTGCAGTACAGCTGCTGGGCGCGCCCGATGAGCGTGACGAGCTGCGTCGACGATTGCGCGCCGCAGCTCCGATCCTGTTCGACGCCGGTGCTACGCATGCAGCGTTCGCCGACTTGCTCGAGCAGCTCGCAACCGAGGGTCGCTGACGCCTTGGCGTCATCCTCGTTCGACGCTTGCACCGGTCGCTCAATCTCGCTGTGGGAGCCGGCATGCCGGCGACCGCAACATCGCAGGTCGCCGCTACTCCTGTCGCTGCCATGGCAGCTCCCACAGCGAGCAAGTGCTGCCATCGCCCGCCGTTCAATCGCGTGCTTCGAAACAGTATGCCTTTCGCCGAGCGATGTATCTCGGTGTGGGAGTCGGCATGCCGACTCCCGCGCAACAGCCGATCGCTAAAGTCGGTGCCGTGGCAGCTCCCACACCGAGCAAGCGCTGCAATCGCAGTCGTCCGATCGCGCGCGTTGAAACAGCCCGCCTTGCACCGACCGCACTCTCTAACTGTGGGAGCCGGCATGCCGGCGATCGCGGTAGAGCAGACCGCCACAGTCGCTGTGGGTCCGCATTGCGCCGAACAACGCGACGAAGCTCGGCAGCTAAACCAGCGCCTTGAGTCGATACAGCAGCGCCAGCGCATCGCGGGGGCTCAGGCTGTCGGGATCGATGCCGCGCAGTTCGCTGACTGCGGGTGGCTCCGTGTCGAACAGACCCAGCTGCGGCGTCGGCGATTGCGACTCGTGGCGTGCCGCGGCCGCACCGAGTGCAGGTGGCGTACCGCGCTGCAATTCATCGAGAAAACCGCGCGCCTGCGCGATCACGCTGCGCGGCACGCCGGCCAATGCGGCAACCTGCAAGCCGAAGCTGCGATCAGCCGGCCCGTCCTTGACCGCATGCAGGAACACCAGCGAATCGCCGTGCTCGACCGCATCCAGATGCACGTTGGCCACGCCATCGACCTGCGCTGCCAATGCGGTCAGCTCGAAGTAGTGGGTGGCGAACAGGGTCCATGATTTGTTGCTGGTGGCCAGATGGATCGCGGCCGCCTTGGCCAGCGCCAGTCCATCGTAGGTGCTGGTGCCGCGCCCGACCTCGTCCATCAGCACCAGGCTGCGCGGCGTTGCGTTGTGCAGGATGTTGGCGGTCTCGGCCATCTCGACCATGAAGGTCGAGGCGCCGCGCGCGAGGTCGTCGCCCGCGCCGATGCGGGTGAAGATGCGGTCGATCGGTCCGATCACCGCCTCGTCGGCCGGCACCCAGCTGCCGACATGCGCCAGCAGCACGATCAGCGCGGCCTGCCGCATGTAGGTGCTCTTGCCGCCCATGTTGGGGCCGGTGATGACCAGCATGCGACGCCCGGGGTCCAGGCGCAGGTCGTTCGGCTCGAAGGGTTGGTCGCGCAGCGATTCGACCACCGGATGGCGGCCGCCACGGATAGCGATCACCGGCTCGTCGACCAACCGTGCCGGCGACCAGCGCAGACTCGCGGCGCGCTCGGCCAGGCAAGCCAGCGCGTCGATCTCGGCCAGCGCCGCGGCGCACTCGCGCAGCGCAGCCAGGCCTGCGTTCAGCGAGTCCAGCAGCGCGTCGTACAGTGCGCGCTCGCGCATCAGCGAGCGCTCGCGTGCCGACAGCACCTTGTCTTCGAACAGCTTGAGCTCTTCGGTGATGTAGCGCTCCGCGCCCTTGATGGTCTGCCTGCGCGTGTATTCCGGCGGCACCTTGTCCGCATGGCTGCGCGCGAGTTCGATGTAGTAGCCGTGCACGCGGTTGTAGCCGACCTTGAGCGTGCCGATGCCGGTGCGCTCGCGCTCGCGGTTCTCCAGCGCCAGCAGGAAGCTGTCGGCATCGGTCGACAGCAGCCGCAGCGCATCGAGTTCGGCATCGTGGCCGCTGGCGATCGCGCCACCATCGCGCAACAGTGCCGGCGGCTGCTCGACCAGCGCGCCGCCGAGCAGCGCGGCCATCGCGCCGTGTTCGCCCAGTCCGGTCGCCAGCGCGGCCAGGCGCGGACTGTCGACTGCGGCCAGACTGCAACGGATTTGCGGCAGTGCCTGCAGCGCATCGCGCAGCGTCGACAGATCGCGCGGGCGCGCCGAGCGCAGGGCCACGCGGGCCAGGATCCGCTCGACATCGCCAAGGCGCTGGAACTGCGCGTGCAGATCGGCCACCGCACCGGCGGCCAGCAATGCGCCGATCGCCTGCGAACGCTCGGCCACCACCCGTCGCTGGCGCAGCGGGCGGTTGAGCATGCGTCGCAACAGGCGGCTGCCCATCGGCGTTACCGCGTGGTCGATGATGCCCGCGAGCGTCGCGCGATGATCGCCCGAGGCGTGGCTGTCGATCTCCAGATTGCGCCGGGTCACTGCATCCATCGCCACGCTGTCGCCGGCGGCTTCCGTACTCAGGCCTGCCAGATGGGGCAGGGCGTTGCGCTGGGTATCCTTCAGGTACTGCAGCAAGGCGCCTGCCGCAGCGATCGAAAGGCTATCGGCCGCGACGCCGAAGCCGAGCAGATCGTGGGTGCCGAAGAAGGCGGTCAGCGCGTGCTGCGCGCTGTCGGCCTCGAAGTGCCACGGTGGTCGGCGACGCACACCGCCCAGGCCTGCCAGTGCGGCGACTGTGCCCAGATCTTCGGACACCAGCGTTTCGGCCGGACGCAGGCGCGCAAGTTCCGCCGCCAGTGCCGATTCGTCATCGGCCTCCGACAGCACGAAGCGCCCGCTGGTGACATCCACCCATGCAAGCCCGAAGCGCTGGGCACGGCGCACCAGCGCCAGCAGCAGATTGTCGCGGCGTTCTTCCAGCAGCGATTCTTCGGTGACCGTGCCCGGAGTCACGATGCGCACGATCTTGCGCTCGACCAGCCCCTTGGCCGCAGCCGGATCGCCGATCTGCTCGCAGATCGCGACCGATTCGCCCAGACGCAGCAGGCGCGCCAGATACACGTCCAGTTGATGCTGCGGCACGCCGGCCATTGGAATCGGTGCGCCCGCCGATTGGCCGCGCTGGGTCAGCGTAATGTCCAGCAATTGGGCGGCCTTGCGCGCGTCGTCGTAGAACAGTTCGTAGAAATCGCCCATCCGGAACAGCATCAGGGTGTCCGGCACCTCGGCCTTGGCGCGCAGGAACTGCCGCATCAAGGGGGTATGCTCGGCAAGCGGGTCGTTGGAATGATTCATCTGGACGCCGCGCGCGCGCTGGGCTAAAAGGTCCGGCTTTATAGGATGCACTGCAGATATGCTCAAGTCCGATGTGCCTGACGATGCACAATTGCATGAACTGGCCGAAGATGTCGGCGCGCGACTGTCGCGCAGCGGGCACACCCTGGTCACCGCCGAATCCTGCACCGGTGGCTGGATCGCGAAGACCATCACCGATATTCCCGGTTGCTCGGGCTGGTTCGACAGCGGACTTGCCGCGTACAGCTATGAGGCCAAGCAGGCGCTGCTGGGCGTGCGTGCGGAAACCCTGATCCGGCACGGTGCGGTCAGTGAGGAAACCGTGCTCGAGATGGTGTCCGGGGCGCTGATCCACTCTGGCGCCGGCGTCGCGGTGGCCGTGACCGGGATCGCCGGCCCCAGCGGCTCGACCCCGGACAAGCCGCTGGGTACGGTGTGGATCGCCTGGAAGCGGCGTGGTGGCTATCCGAGCATGCAGCGCTTCCAGTTCGACGGCGACCGCGATGCGGTACGCCGCCGCACGGTGGCGGCCGCCCTGCACGGTCTTCAGAAAATTCTTACATCCTGACGCGGCGATTTCCTCTGGCCGGGTGGGCCGGGTGTGGGATAATTCTCCTGCATCGCACGCGCTGAGACGGTCGCAGCCGATAAGTGCGGCCCCGCCAATCAATCCCTCCGAGGAATCACTATGGACGACAACAAGCGCCGCGCCCTTTCTTCTGCCCTGACCCAGATCGAAAAGCAGTTCGGCAAGGGCACCGTGATGCGCATGGGCGACAAGGTCAACGAAGCCATCGAGGTGATCTCGACCGGCTCGCTGGGTCTGGACATAGCGCTCGGCATCGGCGGCCTGCCACGCGGCCGGGTGGTCGAGATCTACGGCCCGGAATCCTCCGGCAAGACCACCCTGACCCTGCAGGTGATCGCCAATTGCCAGCGCAATGGCGGCACCGCGGCGTTCGTCGATGCCGAGCACGCACTCGACCCGACCTATGCCGAAAAGCTCGGCGTCAAGGTCGACGACCTGCTGGTGTCGCAACCGGACACCGGCGAGCAGGGCCTGGAGATCACCGACATGCTGGTGCGCTCCGGTGCGGTCGACCTGGTGGTGGTCGACTCGGTCGCCGCCCTCACCCCGAAGGCTGAAATCGAGGGCGAAATGGGCGACAGCCATGTCGGTCTGCACGCGCGCCTGATGAGCCAGGCCCTGCGCAAGCTGACCGCCAACATCAAGAAGTCGAACTGCACGGTGATCTTCATCAACCAGATCCGGATGAAGATCGGCGTCATGTTCGGCAGTCCCGAGACCACTACCGGCGGCAACGCGCTGAAGTTCTACGCCTCGGTGCGGCTCGACATCCGCCGCATCGGCTCGGTCAAGCGTGGCGACGAGGTGATCGGCTCGGAGACCCGGGTCAAGGTCGTCAAGAACAAGCTCGCGCCGCCGTTCCGGGTCGCCGACTTCGAGATCCTGTACGGCGAGGGCGCCTCGCGCGAGGGCGAGATCATCGAACTGGGCGTGCTGCACAACCTGGTCGAGAAGTCCGGCTCCTGGTACAGCTACTCGGGCGATCGCATCGGGCAGGGCAAGGACAATACCCGCCTGTTCCTGAAGGAACACCCCGAGATCACGCGCGAGATCGAGGACAAGATCCGCGCCAAGCTGGTCAATGCGAAGCTCGGTGCCGCGCCGGTTGCCGAGGCCGAAGAAGCGTGAGCCGGATGCGCCGGAAGGACTCCGGCGCCGATCCGCCCGGTGCGCGCGATACCGCACTCGGGATGCTGTCGCGGCGCGAGCACTCGCGCCGCGACCTCAAGCGCAAGCTGACCTCCCGCGGCATCGACGCGGAGGCCGCAGACGACGCCATCGAGCAGTTGCAGCGCGACAGCTACCAGAGCGACGAGCGCTTCGCCGAAGCGCTGGTGCGCCATCGGGCGGGCTCCGGCTACGGGCCGCGTCACATCCTGTCCGAACTGGGCAGCCACGGCATCGCCGCGGCCACCGTGCGCCCGTTGCTGGACGCACACGACTGGGACGCCATCGCGCAGGCCCTGGTGTTGCGCAAGAAGTCCGCCGGAATCGATCCGGAAACCCTGCGCCGCAGGCTGTTGGGCATGCTGCAGCGGCGCGGCTTCGATGGCGACAGCGTGCGCGGCGCGATGGCGGCACTGAAAGCGCGGCCGGCTGCGGACGAGGAATAGGGAGCGTGTGAGCAGGTCTTGCGCGGCGCGCAGGCACCTGTGCACAGGCTTTCCAAGGACCGCAGCCGCCGCAACCCCCTGGTGCACTGCAGCGCAGACCGCACAATCGGGATATCCTTGACGGTTCATCCCCAAGGTCCCGCGTCATGAAGTCCAGCGCCCAGATTCGCCAGACCTTCCTCGAGTTCTTCCGCTCCAAGGACCACGCGGTGATCGCGTCGAGTCCGCTGGTGCCGGGCAACGATGCCACCTTGCTGTTCACCAACGCGGGCATGGTGCAGTTCAAGGACGTGTTCCTCGGTGGCGACAAGCGCTCGTACAAGCGCGCGACCTCCTCGCAGCGCTGCGTGCGCGCCGGTGGCAAGCACAACGACCTCGATCAGGTCGGCTACACCGCGCGCCACCACACGTTCTTCGAGATGCTGGGCAATTTCAGCTTCGGCGACTACTTCAAGCGCGATGCGATCCGCTATGCGTGGGAGCTGCTGACCGAGGTCTACGGACTGCCGGCAGAGCGGCTGTGGGTGACCGTCTATCACTCCGACGACGAAGCCTACGCGATCTGGAACACCGAGGTCGGGGTGCCGGCCGAGCGCATCGTGCGCATCGGCGACAACCGAGGCGCGCCCTACGCCTCCGACAACTTCTGGCAGATGGCCGACACCGGCCCCTGCGGCCCGTGCACCGAGATCTTCTTCGACCACGGCGCCGACATTGCCGGCGGCCCACCAGGCTCGCCGAATGAGGATGGCGACCGCTATATCGAGATCTGGAACCTGGTCTTCATGCAGTTCGATCGTGCCGCCGATGGCACGCTCAATCCGCTGCCAGCGCCGTGCGTGGACACCGGCATGGGCCTGGAGCGGCTCGCCGCAGTGCTGCAGCACGTGCACTCGAACTACGAGATCGATCTGTTCCAGGCCCTGATCCGCACCGCCGCACAACTGACCGGCACCGTTGATCCGGGCGACAAATCGCTGCGCGTGATCGCCGACCATATCCGCGCGTGCGCGTTCCTGATCGTCGATGGCGTGCTGCCCTCCAACGAGGGGCGCGGCTACGTGCTGCGCCGGATCATCCGCCGCGCCTTGCGCCATGGCTGGATGCTCGGCACCAAGGGGCTGTTCTTCCATCGCATGGTCGCGCCGCTGGTCGAGCAGATGGGCGCGGCCTACCCCGAGCTCGCAGCCAAGCAGGCGCTGGTCGAGTCCGCGCTGCACGCCGAGGAAGAGCGCTTCGCCGAAACCCTCGACCAGGGCATGAAGGTATTCGCCGAGGTTGCCGCACGCAGCCAGTCGACGATCTCGGGCGACGACGTTTTCCGCCTCTACGACACCTTCGGATTTCCTGCCGACCTGACCGCCGACGTCGCGCGCGAGCGTGGACTTGCGATCGACAGCGAAGGCTTCGAGCGCGCAATGGATGCGCAACGAGCCCGTGCGCGCGCCGCCTCGCAGTTCGGCGCTGCGGCCAGCCTTTCCAGTGAGGTGATCCAGGCGACGCCGCCAACCGTGTTCGAGGGCTACAGCGCGCTGTCGTTCGACACCGCGCAGGTATTGGCCATCGTGCGTGACGGCCAACCGCTGGCGGCGCTTGCCGACGGCGAATTCGGGATCGTGGTGCTCGACCGTACGCCGTTTTATGCCGAGTCCGGCGGTCAGGTCGGCGACACCGGCGTGCTCTCGACTGCAGCAGGGCAGTTCGCCGTAGACGACACCCAGAAGCTGGCCGGCATATTTCACGGCCATGTCGGAGTCTGGCGCGGAACGCGGCTGGCGCTTGGCGACCGCATGCGCGCGGTGGTCGATCAGCCGCGCCGCGCCGCCATCGTGCTCAACCATTCCGCCACCCACCTCCTGCATGCCGCGCTGCGCCAGGTGCTGGGCGATCACGTGCAGCAGAAGGGCAGCCTCGTCGCGCCCGACCGCCTGCGCTTCGACTTCGCGCATTTCCAGCCGCTCAGCGGCGATGAGCTTGCGCGGGTCGAGGCGCTGGTCAATACCCAGGTGCGCGCCAATGCGCAGGCCGATGCACGCGAGATGGCCTTCCAGGAGGCGATCGATACCGGTGCGATGGCGCTGTTCGGCGAAAAGTACGGCGAGCGCGTGCGCGTGCTGCGGATGGGCGACTTTTCGACCGAGCTGTGCGGCGGCACCCATGTCGGCCGCACTGGCGACATCGGCGTATTCAAGATCGTCGCCGAGTCGGGCGTGGCTTCCGGGGTGCGCCGCATCGAGGCGGTGACCGGCGCGAACGCGCTCGAATACCTCGCCGGGCGGGAGCACACCCTGGGTGAGGTCGGTCGCTTGCTGGGTGCCCCGGTTCCCGAATTGGTCGAGCGGCTGCGCGCGCTGTTCGAACGGCACAAGTTGCTCGAGCGTGAACTCGAATCACTCAAGGCGCGTTCGGCGAATGCCGCGCTCGATGCATTGATCGCCAAGGCACCGGAGGTTGGTGGTATTCGGGTGCTGGCCGCACGCATCGACGGCCTCGACCCCAAGGCCCTGCGCGAGGGCGTCGATACGGTCAAGCAGAAACTGCCGGATGCGGTGATCCTGCTGGCCACCGGCAGTGCCGGAAAAGTGTCGCTGGTCGCCGGTGTGGCCGGCAAGGCGCAGGGCAGGGTCAAGGCAGGCGAATTGCTGGCACATGTCGCCGCACAGATCGGCGGCAAGGGCGGCGGCAGGCCGGACCTGGCGCAGGGTGGCGGCGAGGATTCCAGTCAGGTAGCACCCGCGATCGCCGGGGTCTTCGATTGGGTGGCTACCCGGCTTGAGTAAGCCGTTTGCGCGCATCGACCCAGTTGCGTGGCGCGCTTGGCGCGAGCGTTTGCCCGCTGACCACAGCTGGGTCAGGTCTTGGGCGATCCTGAACTACTGGAGCGGTGCGGGCTGAATCGTGTCAACGGCACGGTCCATGCCTGCCCGTGTCGAACGGTGAAATTTTCGTGCTAGACAAAAGTCCGTACCAATTTCGTTGCACAGAGCGGCGGGACGGGATTACCATTCGATTTTGGCTACGCGCGTTCGCGAGCGATGTCTGGTGCGCTGGTCAGGTCAGCGCGCTGGGCGGCACAGCGGTGCAGTCGCTTGCGACAGGTCAGGGCCAATTCCATGAGGAACCATAAGAAATGCTTATTCTGACCCGCCGGGTTGGC
>Ga0209591_10000397_pt1 | contig 56549 bp, 38 predicted proteins | sample MAT01_FD_187207 | JGI IMG/M metagenome (GOLD analysis project Ga0209591, IMG submission 187207) | Freshwater microbial communities from Lake Fryxell liftoff mats and glacier meltwater in Antarctica - MAT-01 (SPAdes) (version 2) | ecosystem: Environmental > Aquatic > Freshwater > Ice > Liftoff...
CGCGCCACGCCCACGCCCACGCCCGGCCCACGCTTGACGGCTCCGTCCGGGAAGACAAGAATCCGCGCGGTTCGATCGCCCATGCAGGAAGGTGCTTTGCTCGATGCCGTCCCGCTGTCGGCGTTCATCCGACGCTTCCGTCTGGCCGGCCGCGCGCTTGCGGTTGGCGCGTGTATAAGCGCCGCGCTGGCCCCGGCCTGTCGTCCGCCCGACCCCGCGAGCGCCCGGGCCGCCGAGGTTGAATCGATCCTCGAGGCCCACATGGAGCACGAGGACGCGTTGCTCGACATCCTCGAGCGTCACCGCGCCAACCCGACTGCCGCCGAAGCCGAGCTCGACGTCTACCTGGCCGAGTACGGCGGCGCGATGTCGGCGCTGTGCGCCAAGCGGCGCCAACTCGAGGCCGACCCGACTGCACTGGCGACCGCGATGCGTGAGCTGTCGCCAGAAATGAGCCGCGTATTCGAGCGGCGCCGCCTGCTCGCCGCGGGGGCTCCCGAGCTCCTGGCACGCGAGAAAGTGCGGGCTGCACTCGCAACGCTCGACGCGTTGTGACGCCGCACGTCTCCGGCCGGGCAGCCGGATTCGGAGCGACCCCATCGCGCCCGGGACGAGCGGCGGACCTATCTACGACGCCCCCTGTCGTCGCCGCGGCAAACTTCCCGCGCCTCCGAGCGCGAGAGTGGCTTGACAGGGGCCAATGCCCGGCCTAATGCCGCGTCTCCTACTGGGCCTGGGCCCATCGACCGGAGGAATCAATGCGTTTCATCAGCATCAGCAAGGGACTCATCATCGCGGCCACCACCGCATTCGTCATGGCCTGCGGCGGGGGATCGCCTGCCGACAAGCTGATGGGGCACCAGGAGAAGATCCTCTCGATCCTCGAGAGCAACAAGAGCGACCTCGACAAAGCCGCGACCGAGGTCAAGACCTACGTCGACGCCAACAAGGCGAACATGAAGGCGGCGATGGAAGAGATGATGAAGATGGGCGAGGCGCTCAAGGCCGATCCCGAGAAGGCCGCCAAGATGATGGCCGATTTCGGCGAGAAGAAGGACGCGATGGAGAAGCGCATGGAGGCGCTCGAGAAGGAAGTCCCCGGAATCAAGGACCACGCTGGCATCAAGGCCGCGATGGCAGGCTTCGCTGACTGATCGTCCCCGTTGCTAGATCGCCATGAACCGGCCGAGCTCGCTCGGCCGTTTCTCGTTTAAGGGCCTGGCTCTCGCACCAAGCCGGCCCAGCCGACGGGACGCTTTATCGGGCGTGTCGGCGCCGCCACGAGCACGCTACCTCGCCAGCGGACCACGAGGCACCGACATCGGTCCCATGCGCAACCACCTCGGCTCGCGCGAGCAGCACTTTCTGGTCGTCACCTGGGATCAGCGAGGTACCGGCAAGTCCTATGACCACACCCCGAACGCCGAAGGGGTCGGCGGGTTCTCCGCGAACATCCGCGCCGATGAACACACTCGTCGATGAGGCTCACCTGTTCGCCGGCTTCCTCGATACCTTCACTGCGATCTACCCGCAGCTCCAGGGCATCGATTTCCGTGTCGACGCCAAGCGGCTCGAGGTGCCCGTCTACCTCGTCGAAGGCGCCCACGAGGGCACCGGCCGGTCCGGCACTGGGTCCTATTGGCGTTCGTGTTCCCCGTTGTCTTGATGGGGCTGGCAGCCGCCAGCGCATGTGGCACTTGTTGTGGCGCGGCCAACCACTATCAAACAAGGTCGACGCATGAGGCCGCCCGCGACCCGCTCCGGTGCGGCACGCTGTTCCCGGTCAACGGCTCGCACTTCGACAAGCGGCTCGGCGGCGTGGCGATGGCGTGCTCGGCTGCGTTGGTCGTCGCGGGCTCGGGGGCCAGGACGTTGGCTCGCCACAGGTATGCCTGATCGAGCGACGCCCTGAGATCGATGCCACGAGCTTCGTCCCAGCATCGAGCGGACTATCTAGATGATCAGGGCCGCACCGCGCCAACGTCCGCAAGAACCCGATCAACCAGCGCAGCGAGATCCTCGATGAGCTGGCGTCGCACGAAGTCCAGCGCTTCAGCCTCGCCCTGGTGCTCGAACTGGAGGAATGCCGCGACCGACAGGTCGCTCACCTGCATGGCATCAGGCCGCTCGCGCGGCACAAGGCTCGTGCGCAGCTCGACCTCCCAGCGGTAGCGCCCCGACAGCAGTGAGAAGAAGCGGGCCCGCGCTTCGACCAGCAGCACCCAGGGCGCTGTGCCCGCAGCAGCAGTCGCACGCAACAGGGCCGCCACCCGCTCCTGAGACGTCCGCACGTCACCGATCGCCCCTACCGGCACCGGCTCAGCCTGTAGATTGCGGGCCGCGAGCGTCGCCGCGAGCTCGTGCTGCACCCGCGCCGGCACTTCGATCGCGACACCGGCGGCCGACTCGAGCTTCACCACCAGGGCGATCGGCGTCGCGGTCGCGAGCCGTTGGGGCGGGGTCGTACCGAGACACCCAAATGCGCACAAGGCGAAGACGAAGCCGGCCAGGAGTCGAGACCGAGACAGGCCCGCGACATGGGGTCTCAAAACCATGCTTCGACCTCCAATGCGATCACATGGTGCCAGCGCTGATTCGGCGAACCGTACTGGTTGAACTGGTCGAGGCTCTCGACGAAGGAGTTCCCAAACGCGTTGATCTGGCTCGACCATTGGAGCCCGTACAGCAGCCGGAACGACGGCCGGGCATAGACCCCGAGGCCGAGCGGCGAGAGCACCGGCCCGAGCTTCAACTGCCAGGTATCACGCGTATCACTATCGCCGATCTCGAGCCCACGCGGGTCGGACAGCCCTGCCGTCGAGCCGAACACCGAGTCGCCCGCGCTGCGGTAGGCATTGCCGTTGTGGGAGATCTCGCGCGCGAGGCTCGTCTCGACGAGCAGGTGCAGCTCGGGCGTCACATACGTCTGCAGCCGCAACACAGTCGAGTAGTACGAGCGGTCGTAGTCGCTCGGCACGATGCTGTTGTCGCCGTCGCTGTCCTCGCCGATGAGCACACCCCACACGAGATCGAGCGCGCCCGGCACGAGCTCTAGCTGCGCCTCGTTGCCGAGCTGGACGCTCATGCGCTCGTTGGTCAGCGCCGCGACGTGCAACGTGAAGTCGCGTTCGGCGAATGTCTCGACGACGAACTGGTCGGGCAGTCGCAGTTCGACCTTGAGGAACAGGTTGTTCCACTTGAGGGGGCCCACGCCGAACCCGAGATACGCGACCGCCTTCCAACCAAGCGCCGACGTCGGCTGCGGGCGCGGCAAGTCATCGAGGCGTCCTGGGTTGGCCTCGTCGTAGCGCTGCACGACCTCGCCCCGCACATAGTCCTCGTAGTCGATGCCGGGCGTCACGTGCGGCGCGAAGCGGTTGCCCTTGACCTCGGGCTCGTAGACGAGCTGTCCGCCGGCCCCGAGCTCGAAGCGCGCGGCCACCCGTACCCGCAACGCGAGCCCGCCGGTGAGGACCGTGTCGTACTTGTCACCACGCAGAAGGAATCCCGAGTCGCCGACGCCGACCAGCAGGTCGACCACGCCCCGGCGATAACGCGCGGACAGCCCGACCGTCTCGAAGAAGAGCTGGGCCGGCCTCAGGTCGTAGAGCCCGAGCTCACCAAAGTAGTAGTCGAGGCTGCCAATCTGCCAGGTCACATCCGCGAGCCCGACATTGCCGGCGCGCGCGTAAAGCTGCGACAGACGAAAGCTCGCCAGACTCCCGTTGTCACGGCTCGCGCCCTGGACGCTGCCACCCTCGATCTTCGCGTGCAATGACGTCCACGGTGTCTTGCGCGCGGTCTCCGGCAGCATGTCCAGCTTCAGCTCGAGCGCGGCGTACGGCCCCTCATTCAAGAGGCGCCCATGCAGGTTCCAGTAGCCGAGCTTGCCGTCACCGCCCTGCAGGTCTGGCCGCGTCATGACGCGCAGATAGCCACCGGCCGAGAATCGGCTCCGCTCCGGCTCGGCGTGCACTCGCGCGCTCGTCGCGATGAGCGCGGCGACGCCGGCACAGATGAGCCCTCGCATACCCATGCGCTCAGCTCCCGCTGCTCGCGCGCCGCCGCAGGAGCCACAGCCCCAACAGCGCGGCGACACCCGAGAGGCCGAGCCCGCTGCCCGCCGCACCGCACACGCCACCACCATCGCCACCGCCGCGGTCCACGTGCTTGGGCACATCGGTGTAGAGGGCACAGATCCCATCGCTGTCGTCTTGCGCGAGCGTGCGCGAATCCTGCGCCTGGTCGGCCGAAGCTGCGTAGGTCGCGAACATCGTCGCGGCGGTCTGGGTCGAGTGATCGAGCCCATAGAAGTGCCCGAGCTCGTGCGTCAGCATCGATAGGAAATCGACCTCGCCGGCGGCCGGCGAGTCGTCGTACGAGAACTTGTAGCCGCCGTCGTTGATCTCGACGTCCACGTCGACGATCTCACCGGTCTCGGGATCGTGGGCAATCTGGGTGATCGCAATCCAGGTCGGCGAACGCTCGAAGCGCGTCCACTCCGACACCGACCGGATGAATACGATGATGTTGTCTGGCGCCGCTCGCAGACTCACTGGCTCGGTGCGACGGGTCGCGTCGGTCGTACCCGCATACGTCACCTCCGGCACGAGCCCACACGACGTCTCGATCCAGGCGTCGAACGCCTTCTCGACGAGGGGGAGGATGTTGCTGTTGGCTGTCTCCTCCGGCTCGACCGCCGAGATGCGGAACGTTATCTCCGGCCGCTGCCACCAGCGCAACGGCTCGAGCGTGAGCTTGGTCCGGTAGAAGTTGTAGGCCTGCGCCTCCCCCGACCGCAGCCCCCAATGCAGGGCGCCGCCCCCCAGGAGCAGGCCAGCGACCAACAGTGAAGCGATCGACAGCTTCCGGTTCATGGCGTCGAGCCTAGCTCAGAAGCGCCCGCGAACCAAGCGGGTCCGCGTCGAAGGAGCGACGCCGCCTCACGATTTGGATCCGAAGCCAGGCGACACTGTTTATTGTGGCAGACCAACACCCGGCATGACTCCGCCGCAGCTGCGGAAGCCATTGTTGATGTTGGTCACTTCCTGATCGAGCGTCGTGGCATCCGTACACGTCGTGGCGCCCGTCGGCGCCCCGCTCACGACCGCCTCGGCGCGACGCGCTATCTCGCGCAAGGGCAACCCCGCGCACGCGCCCGTCGTCCGGATGAGCTCACCGAGCGGCACCCCACTGGGAGCCGGCAACACACCCGCGTCCGAGAGCGCAATCGAGAGGCTGAGCGCCAGCACCCGGCCGACCTCCGCCCGCGCCGTCGAGGCCCCCGGATTGCACTGGTCGACGGAGAAGCTCACCGAGGCGGTCGCCGGCAGGAATGCGTCGATCTTCTGCGCGCTGGTGAAGCCCCACCGCTTATAGCCGGTATGGCCACACGCCACGCCGCCGATGCTGGCCCCACAAGCGGTGCGCTCGTTGGCGATCGCATTGAACCCCTGGACCAGGCGACAGGCGCCCGACTGCGGTGCGTTGGCCGAGCACGAGCTGCCAAAGTCGACATCGGTATAGGTGCAGTAGTCGCCCACCTGGAGGTCGCGGCACTGGGTCGCGACCGTGCCGGCGACACACCCCGTCGCGCTGCACGTGTCGGCGTTCTGGCAGTGCTCGCGCTCGAGGTTCAGGCGGATCGTGCCGACACCCTGGCGCGTTCCGCGGATCCACTTGACGGGCATCGACGCGCCAAAGCCGAGATTGCGCCCGTTCGCGCGCAAGCCGAGCTGCAGCGGCAACGATTGCAGGCCCGTGTCGGCGCGCAACGACGCGCTATCGGGCGTTGGCTGGATACGGGTCAGGCTCGCGCCGGTGGCCACCGTCCAGTACTCCCAGTTGTCGGTCCAGACCGCGCCCTGCGTGCCTGCTGGCAGCTCGTAGTAGGGCGTGCCCCCCTGTCCCGCACGCCCGATGCCGCGGAAGGTGAACGTCATCGCGATCTGCCAGACCTCGTTTTCGACGCGCAGGGCGCCCCCGGTCGGCACGTTCACACTGCCGCGCAGCGCGGCCGTCCCATTCGGCAGGACGACCCAGCGCAGATCGCTAGCACCCGTGAACGAAGCCTTGCCGGTCCCCGGACCGATGAACTGATCGAGCTCGATCGACGCCGTCACCGCGGTCGGGAAGTAGCTCGCGTCCGGCTTCGCATCGAGCGCGTGGAAGCCGCGATTGACCTTCGCCTCGGGCCACGGGCAGCCGGTGCACTCCTCGCTGTCTTCGCAGACCGAGCCGCTTGCGAGCGCGATGTTCTTGCACTGGCCCGTTGCCGGCAGGCAACTGTCGCTCGTGCACGAGTTGGTGTCCGCGCAGCTCTTCGGAGAGCCCGGCTCGCAGCGCCCGGACAAGCACGTGTCGCCGAGCGTGCACAGGTTGCCATCGTTGCAGCCGCCAGTGACTGGCTTGTTCGAGCAGCCAGTCGCCCCGCACGAATCGGCGGTGCACTCGTTGCGATCATCGCAGTCGAGCGCCGCGCCACCCACGCAGCGCCCTTGCTGGCACGTGTCGTTCGTCGTGCAGCTGTTATTGTCGTTGCACGGTACCGAGCTGCGCGGCAACGTCGCACAGCCGACCCCGACCTTGCAGTAGTCGGCGGTGCACGGGTTGCCGTCATCGCACACGAGCGCCGGCCCGGCGACACAACTGCCGAGGTGGCAGGTACCCTGACCGGTGCACGCATTCCCGTCGTCGCAACTGCCGCTGACCTGGATCTGAACGCAGCCTTGCACCGGGTCGCACTGGTCGGAGGTGCAGGGATTGTTGTCGTTGCAGGTGAGGCGTGTGCCCTTCTGGCAGACGCCCTGCCCGCATACCCCACTGCCTGTGCAGATGTCTTTATCGTCGCAGATCCCGCCGTTGGCCGCGACGTGCTTGCAACCGGTCGCCGCAGTGCAGGAATCGGTCGTGCACGGGTTATCGTCGTCGCATGTGAGCGCGTTGCCCGGCACGCACTGCCCCGCATTGCACACGTCGGGTCCGGTGCACTTGTTGCCGTCTTCGCATCCTCCGTTCTGCGGGATGTGCACGCAGCCGGTGCCCGGCACGCACGTCGAACTCGTGCACGCACTGTTGTCGTTGCACTGCGTGAGCTGCGACGCGATGCAGGTGCCACTCTGGCAGCTCTCACCCGTCGTGCAGGCGTCCTCGTCGTCGCAGCCAGAGCCGTTGGCGCTGGCGAGATGGCGGCAACCGAGCAGCGGGTCGCAGCTGTCGACCGTACACGGGTTGTCGTCGTTGCAGTCGACCACAACCGTGCCCTTGCACTGGCCCTGCTGGCAGCTCGACGCGCTCGTACAGGCGGTGTTGTCGTCGCACGACCCGGCGCGCGGCGCGTTGAAGCACCCGAGCTCGCGGTCGCAACCATCGTTGGTGCAAACGTTCTGGTCGTCGCAACTGGCGGCCGCGCCCGCGCGGCACTGCCCAGCGACGCACTGGTCGCTCGCGGTGCAGGCGTTGCCATCTTCGCAGGGCGACAGGTTCGCCTTGAGCGTGCTGACGCAGCCGGCTTCGGGCGTGCACGACTCGACCGTGCAGGGGTTGCCGTCGTCCTGGCAGGTCGGCCCGATCCCAGCGATACAAGCGCCCGCCTGGCAGCGGTCACCGACTGTGCAGGCGTTGCCGTCTTGGCAGCTGCCCGCGGGACCACTGACCGGCGTGTTGATGCACGAGCCGTCGTTCGCGCAGCTGTCGGTCGTGCACGGCTTGTGATCGTCGCACGAGATCACGGCACCACTTCTGCACACGCCCTCCATGCACAGGTCGTCGACCGTGCACGCGTTGCCGTCCTCGCAGTCGCTGCGGTTCGCGAGGTTCGTGCGCACGCAACCGAGCACCTCGTCGCACTGCTCGACGGTGCAGCTGTTGCCGTCGTCGACGCAGCCCACCTCTTCGCCCGCGGTGCACTCTCCGCCGACGCACATCTCACCGGACGTGCAGGCGTCGCCGTCGTTGCACGGCCCGTCGTAGGGTTCGCGCACGCAGCCGACGCCGACCACGCACTTTTCCGCCATGCATGGATCACCGTCGTCGCAGCTCGCGACCTCGGCCGGCGAGCAGCGATGCGCAGCGCACAGGACGCTGGTGGTCGCGACCGAGCTCACGGGTTCTCTGCCGTCGCCGAAGTCGAGCGTCGCTGTGTTCGACAGCGTGCCGCTGCACATGGCCGCGCCAGCGCAGTCGACGATGTCGGCGCACGAGATGTCGCCCTTCACGTTGACCACCGTCTCGGTGTTCGGGAGCCCGCTGGCTGCCACCTCGAACGTTATCGGCGTGGCACCCGGCAAGACCGGCAGCAACGTCGCGCTCGGCGACACGAGCGGCGAGCCGGAGCGCGCCTTGAAGCCGTTGGGCAGAATCCAAGAATGTGACGGCACCTGCATCGACTCCTGGAGCGACACGCGCGCGCTGTCGGGCTTGGCATAGTCTCCGAACTCGAAGCTGCTGCAGGCTCGCACCGAGCGCACCGAGCCGCCCTCGTCGAAGCACCCGTCGACCGACGCTTCGTCCGATGGCGCGTACTGCACACACGCCTGGATCCGCACGAGCTCGCCCGGCAGCACGATGCCCGCTGACAGATCGTAAACAGCGTCGAGCTGCACGATGATCTTCTCGCCGTACTCGAGCGACTCGATGAGCACGCCCTCCGACTCGGGGATCTCATTGCCAAGCTCGTCCCGCAGCTTCACCGTCAGGTCGCCGGCCGCCCCACCCGCGCCGCCCGGCGCGACATACGGGCAACCACACGCCGGATCGGCATCGCCCACGAGCGCGCCGGCGATCGACGTATAGAGCGGCGTCTCGCCAGGACCGGCCGGGTTCGAGACCGGCTGCGCGCGCTGCAGGCTCACGACGATACCGCGCACCTGCGTGCCTTCGGGGATGAGGCCGGCGAGCGTCACGATCGACGTCATGCCGAGCTCGTAGCGCGTCTGTCCCTCGATCATGCGGATGGTATAGGCGAGGCCCTGACGGCTCGGCTGATCCGCCAGCGGCACGTCGACCGTCTTCTCTACCGACCAGTCGGTCACGACGTTGCAGAACGAGCTGCCCTCGCCGAGTAACGTCTGGCAGATCCCCAGGCGCCGCTGCCCATCCGTGCGCTCACCGGGGGTACCGGCGGACGCGACTCCGGCCAGCGCGATGAGCGCGAGCAGGGAGCTGATGGTGGACAATGGCTTCATGTTTGATGGGCTTCCAATGCGGGGCAGCGACGAATGCCTCGTCCTGGCGCTAGGGGTTGGGCGCGATGAGCGGGACCGGGGCGCCGCAGGTGACCGTGGGACGCGGGCTCGGCTGCGTCGCGTCCCAACCGGTCTCGCAACGCGCGGTCGAGGTGGCGAAGCCGGTGATCGGATCGCCGAAGGTGATGCGCGCGGCCTGGTTGCCGTCGCGTCGCAGATCGATCGCCTTCAAACCCGGGTAAAGGGTCACGCCCTGCGCTGGTTCGTCGCACGTGCCGAAGCGCCGCTGCCAGGTGACAATCGCACCGAGGCGACCGGGATAGATCAACATCAGAAGCTCGGGCGCGGGCTGCCCGATCTCGCGTGGCGCGACCGCGAGCTCGGCCGCGAACTGATAGATGACGGGGCCGTTCTCACGTCGGATCGTCTGACCCGCCTGGCGTTCGAAGTGGGCGCGCGACGCTGACAGACCATTCCAGACCTTCACAGTGCCATCGGCGCTGGTGAGGGTCGGATCGGCCTGGCTCATCTTGAAGACGTCGAGCGCGATCACCCCGAAGAACCACTCACCGTTGTGCTTGGGCACCGGGAAGAATGCGTCGGCCTGTTCGCCGATCACCTTCCAGTCGGCCGGATCACCGCAGATCCAGAAGGTCGGCGCCGCGGCCTGGACCGCCTCGCAGGTGTTCGCGAAGATGAACAGCTCATCGCTGTCGCCGCACTTGGAGTCGGGGCACACGCCGAGCCAGCCGTCGTCCTTCATGTCGACCTTGCTAGCGCACAGCGTACCAGCGACCATGCCGTTGATGTCGACGTTGCCGCCGTTCAACTGGTCGAGCACGTTGAGCACGATGTTGACGAGCACGTCCGCGTTGCGCACGCAGGTGAACACCGACGCGGCGTTGGCCTTGAACGGCTCGTCCCGCCCACGCACATAGATGAGCGCCTCGATGTCGACCTGGTTCAGGCCGTCGCCATCAGCGCCGGTCGTGCACGGCAGGATCGTGAGGAGCTCACCGCCGAACGTGACCGAAGTATACGTCTCTTCGAGGGTCGGCGTCGGCGGGCTCGTCTCGAGGAACGTTATCCTCACCGTGTAGTCGACCTTCTCGATGACACCGGAGTCGGGCAGCTCGAGCGCGAACGTCGCCTTGCCAGTCGGTCCATCGCTAACGGGTCCATTCGCCTGGCCACAGGCGCCGAGCAACGATGCGATGAGCAGCGACGCGAGTCGAGCGGCACGCAAGCGCAACCCCGGGGACGACCCCACATGGCTTACTTCGCTGCGATGCCCCCGCACTGACTTCATTCTCTCTCGCTCTCCGCTGGCTGTTCCGGACGCCCACGGTCAGGCTTCGGATTCAACGGCACCCGCATGCCAGTCGCACCCTGCTGAATAGGTGGTCAAACTACACCACAACCGCACCCGATTGGAAGGGGGTCTTCGCGCCGATTGATGACACACTGCGTCATGATCGCGCGAAGCTTCACGGTACGAGCTCCAGGATGACTATCGACGAGTCCTTGACGGTGTAGTCGTCCTCGACCTGGACGGCGTTGTCGAGGGTCGCGTTGCCGCTCGTGCGCGGCGCGATCTTGGCCTCGCTGAGATAGGGCTCGCCATCGAAGTAGCGCTGCGTGTCGACAAGCCGCTGCCAGGTCCCGGGCGGCAACGTAAAGGTGACATCGTTGCGTTCGAGGTTGATGAGGATGGCGAGCGGCGGCCCACCGACCGCGTCGGTGTAATGGATCATGAGATGGCGCGAGCTCCAGTCGGGCGGCTCGCTGTTGCGCTCGTTCTTCCATGCGAACGCTGCTCCCTCCCCGTACACGGTCGGCGATAGCTTCGCGAACCGCTCCTTCCGGAAGCGGATGACCTCACGCACGAAGTCGTGCATCCGCGCGCGCTCTTCGGAGGCGCCCCAGACACCCCACGCGAGCCAGTTGGCGGCGTTGTCGGAGCGGGTCGAGTAGGCGTTGTTGTTGCCGAACTGGGTCCGCATCCACTCGTCGCCAGCGTAGAACATCGGCGTGCCGTGAGCGATCATCAGCGCCACGAACAGGTTGCGCATGAGCTGGCGCTTCATCGCCTCGCCGTTGGCATCACTGCCCCAGTCGCGGCTTCGGTTGTGGTTCTCGCCCGAGTCGAGGTCGCACCAGACCGACAGCGGGTCGTCGCAGCACACCGGGTTCAGCGGTCCGCACCCGTTCTTCTTATCGGGGTAGGTGAGGAGATCGTACATGGTCATGCCGTCGTGCACGCTGACGAAGTTGACGGACGTGTACGGACCGCGCCCGTTCGCGCCGTAGTAGCGGTCGCACGCGGTCAAGAGGAACCCGCCATCGGCGTCCCCCTCCTGGCTGTTGAGCTTCCAGTCGTCGTCATTCATGAACGCGCGCCACCAGTCGCGGAAGCGGCCGTTCCACTCGTACCAACCACGCTTGCTCTGGCCCGCGACAGCCGCCTCGGTAGCCGCCGGGAACGCACCGATCTGATAGGCGTAATTGCCGCCTGCAGCCCAGGGCTCGGCGACGACGCGCACGTTCTGAGCCTTCAGGACCGGGTCGTCGATGATGTCCTGCAGCACCGTCTTCGAGACCTCGTCCCAGACCGAGTAGTCGGCATCGCTCGCGCCCAGCGCCGGTGCCAGGTCGAAGCGGAAGCCGTCGATGTGCATCTCCTCTGCCCAATAGCGGAGCGAGTCGATGATGAGCTTGCGGAACGGCGCATGGTTTGCGCGCATCTGGTTGCCGACGCCGGTCACCTGCCAGTAGGTCTGGTTGTCCTCGCTGAGGCAGTAGTAGGCCTGGTTGTCGAGGCCACGCAGGCTGTAGAGGCCGACGACCTCCTTTGGCTCGAAGTTCAGGAGATCACTGCTCGTGATGGGATCGAGCGAGACGTCATCGGTCTGCTGCTTCTCGCGCCAGAGGCCGCCCTCGCCCGAGTGGTTGTAGACGACGTCGAGCCACACCTCGATGCCGTGTTGGTGCAGCGCGTCGACCATGGCCTTCACCTCGTCGACGATCATGAGCGGGTCGGGGTTCGCTGCGTAACCGACCTCGGGCGCAAACCAGCTGATCGGGTGATAGCCCCAGTAGCCGCCGTCCTCGGGCTTCTCGAAGATCGGCATCAGCTCGATCGCGGTGATCCCGAGATCCGCCAGGTACCCGGCCTTCTCGGCGATGCCGCGGAAGGTGCCCGGGTGCTCGACGCCGGACGCCGGATCGGCGGTCATGCCCTTGGCGTGCACCTCGTAGACGATCTGTTCGTTCCAACCGTTGCCGGGCGCGCTCGCGTCTTGCCGGCGCGCGCGCCAGGTCGCCTCGTTGGCGCTCCACACATAGTCGCTCGCGACGATGACGCTCTTGGCGCCAGCCCCCCACGTCGATTGCGCGCGGGCGGGGCCCGTGGCGACCGACGCACGCGACCAGTCGTGGTCGCGACTCACCACCTTGGCGTACGGGTCGAGCAGGAGCTTGTTCGGGTTGTAGCGATTGCCCTCGCCGTCGACGTCGGCGACGAAGCCGTCGATCTTGCCGGGCCGCCAGCTCTCGACATAGTTCCAGTTCGGACCCCATGCGACGTAGCCGTAGAACTGCCCAGGGCCGATGCCCTCGACGTGCACGCTCCAGACGTCGCCAAAGCGCGTCAGCGGGAACTGGCGGGTCGGTCGCTCCGACTCGGGGTCGTCGAACAGCAGCACCTCGATGCGGGTTGCGTGCTCGCTGTAGACGGCGAAGTTCACGCCGCGGTCGATGACGATCGGCCCGAGGTGCTCTAACGCGATGAGCTCGTTCTCGGGGAGAGATGGCGCCAAGGCGGTCGCCCGATAGAGGCGCGCACGCTCGCCATCGGCGCCACAGGACGCTGGTGAGAACGCGAGGAGCACCAGGAATACAGCGGCCGCAAGGGATTTCACGGGCGCGAGCATAACCAACGGCGCGGCTCGCTCATAGCGACTTCGACAAGAGCAGCAACCATTCGCGGTTGCCAGCCGGCCCGGCCAGCGGTGAGTCCAGGTGGCCGCCGACAACGAAGCCTTCGGTCAGCGCGGCGGCGACGACCTGGTCGAGCGCGAAGCGCCGGTCGACGTCGTCGCGCACGACCCCGCCCTTGCCGACACGCTCGCGTCCGACCTCGAACTGCGGCTTGACCAGCACCACGAACAGGCCCCCTGCGGCGAGCTCGCGAAAGACGACGCCGAGGAACAGGCGCACGCTGATGAACGAAGCGTCGCATACCGCGATGCTCGGTTGGAACGGCAAGCTGCCCGCGGGCAGAAGCCGGATGTTGGTGCGGTCGAGCACCGTGACCCGCGGGTCGGTCCGGATCCGCTCGTGCAGCTGTCCGTAGCCGACGTCGACCGCGACGACACGCGCGGCACCCTGCCGCAGGAGCACGTCCGTGAAGCCGCCGGTCGAGGCGCCGATATCGATCGCGTCCGCCCCCGCGATGCGATCGCGAAACTCCGGGAACGCCGCGATGGCCCCGAGCAACTTGTGGGCGCCACGTGACGCCCAGCCGTCGTCAGCCGCGACCTCGACGTGCGCGCCCTCGGCCACGACCGCCCCGGCCTTGTCGGCGCGCTTGCCATCGATCGTCACCTTGCCCGCCAGGACCAATGCTTGCGCGCGCGCACGCGATTCGGCGATGCCTTCCGTCACGAGCCAGGCGTCGAGCCGTGTGCCCTTCAACCCTCGACCTCGGCCACACCCGAAGGTGCGAGCTCGAGCGGCACCTCGCGCACTTCGCCGCGGTCGCCTTCCATGAGTCGCACGAGGCGCGACTCGGCGCCTTCGAGCATCGTCGCCGCGCGCTTCGACAGCGCCATGCCGCGTTCGAATGCGGCGAGCGCCTCCTCGAGCGGGATGTCGCCACGTTCGAGCAGCGCCGTGAGGCGGTCGATCTCCTGCATCAGCACTTCGAACGACAACAACTCCATGGACTCTTTTGACTCTTTGGACTCTTTGGACTCTTTGGACTTGGGGGACTCAGGGCTGGTCATGCTCGCCTGCTTGCGGGGGTTCATGCACGGGTCGATCGTCGCTGCGACGGGGCGCGAGCGCTCAACGCAAGTCGAGCCGCTCCATCGCTTTGTACAAGCCCGGGCGCGTAACGCCGAGCGCGCGCGCCGCTTCGGTGACGTTACCCGCGCTATGGGCGAGCGCGGCTTCGATCGCCATGCGCTCGGCGCGAGCGACCGCATCCTTGAGCGGCACGACCCCGCCGGGAGTTGCCGTGAACGAGGCGGGCGCGTTCTTCTGGAGCGCCTCGGAGAAGAGCTGCGCACTGATCGGCTGGCCGTCATTGGAGAGCGCGGCCGCCCGCAGGATCTCGTTGTCGAGCTCGCGGATGTTGCCGGGAAAGGCATAGGTCGACAGGGCCCACAGCGCGTCGGGCGCGAACCCGGGGATCTGTTTGCGACACTGGGCTGCCGCCCGCGACAGCAGCACATGCGCGATGAGCGCGATGTCGTCGCCGCGATCGCGCAAGGGCGGTAGGCGCAGGGTGACCGCGTTGAGCCGATAGACGAGGTCGGACCGGAAGCTGCCGTCGCCGATCATCTTCGCGAGGTCGCGGTGGGTTGCCGAGATGACGCGCACATCGACGTGCACCGGCCTATTGGCGCCGACGCGCCGCACCTCGCCGTCCTGTAGCACGCGCAGGAGCTTGGCCTGCATGAGCGCGGGCATCTCGCCGATCTCGTCGAGGAACAGGGTGCCGCCGTGGGCCTCCTCGAAGAGACCCTTGCGGTCGGCAATGGCGCCGGTGAAGGCGCCGCGCTGATAGCCGAACAGCTCGGATTCGATGAGGTTTTCGGGGATCGCGGCGCAGTTGAAGGCGACGAAGCTCTTGCCGGCGCGCAGGCTCGCCTTGTGCACGAAGCGCGCGAGCACCTCCTTGCCGGTGCCGGTCTCGCCCTGGATGAGTAGCGGCACGTCGGTCGCTGCGACCTGACGGGACATGCGCACGACGTCGGTGAACACCTTCGAGCGGCCGATCGGATCGACCTCGGCCCCTTCGCTCAGGCGCCTGTTCTCGCTCGCCAGCGCGGCGATGCGTGCGTCGCTGGCAAGCCGACGCGAGAGCTCGCCAGCGCCGAGCGCGAGCAGCGATCCGGCGATCGCGGCCTGTTCGATCGTATCGGCCGGAAACGCCGCCGGGCCAAGCGGCGACGCGGCGTAGAGGAGCCCCCACGAGAGCGACGCGGCATCGCGCGCGCGGGTCGCCAGCGGGATCACCAGCGCCGCGCGTGTGCCCTGAGTAGCGATCGACGCGGTCTGTGGCAGCGGTACGTTCGAGCCTTCGCTCAATATCTCGGCCTGCGCGAGGCCGCGGTCGGCCATCGCCGTCTCGACCAGGCCCCGTGGGAGGGTATCGCCGGCACGCGCGGCGAGCCCCGGCCCCCAGAGCGCAACGCCCCGCAAAGCCGCATGGGGTGCGAGCCCGGCGACAAACTCGAGCGCGAGCGACGCCAACGCCTCGGCGGTCGCGACCGTCATCACGCGGGCAGCGAGCGACGCCAGCTCGCCGAGGCCAGCGGCCGGGCGCGCGAGCAGGTCGACGAGCGGTGCGTGGGCCAGCACGGTGCGCGTCGCCGTCACAGTCCGCGCGAGCTCGGCGGCCTCCACGCGGATAACGACCGCACGTTCCCGATCGCCCAGGAGCAGCACATCGCCCGCCAGCAGCGGCAGGGCCTCACCGGCATTGCAGGCGATGGGCGCCGCGCCACCACGCACCAGCGCCGAGCCGTTGGTGCTGGCGAGATCGGTGTAGGTGTAACCGAGCGAGGTCGGCGCGAAGCGACCATGGCGGCCGGAGACCGAGGCCTCGTTGACGAACAGCTCGGCACTGTCGTCACGCCCCACCACGAGATCCTGACCGACCAGGAGGAACGTCGCGGGCTCGGGTTCGCCAGCCTCGCTGGCTGACAGACGAAGCGAGGTGGGCGCAGGCAGGGAAGTTGGCGTCTTCATCTGGGAAACTCCGCGACGAGATCGATAGTGCCAACGACCGGCTCGGAGGTGCCGCCGGAATCCCCCCCGAGCGCCATCACAAGACCCACGGTAGCGCCGATCACGACCGCGCCGATAGCGGTCCAGAACCACCAACGCGACGTCAGCGGTGGGGCCTTCACGACCGGCGGCGGGCTCACGACGAGGCGATGTGCCCCCTGGGCGGGCCAGCTCGCGAGGTTGCCGGCGCGGTCGCTCACCTCGATGCGCACGAGCACCTCGGGCACCCGTACAACCGCCGTCGGGATCTCGCCGCGGAACACGACGCCATCGGCCGACACCAACACGATGCGAGTGCTATCGGCCAGCACCAGCTCGCAGCGCGCGATGCCGCCGGGGTCATGCGCATGGACCTCGATCGCGACGCTACTCTTGGGTCGCACCTCGGCCGGCAACGTCACGGACAGCTCGGGCGGGAGGCGATCCGGCGCCGCGGCCCGGGCACGACCCAGCGCGTCCAGCCATGGGCCTGGCCAGGCGGCCGGAAGAAAGCGTGGCTCGAGCTCGAGCAGCGCCAACAGATGCATCTGGGCGTCGCCGGTGCGATCGGTCGCCAGCGCAACCTCGGCACTCAGGCGCAGCGCTTCGATCTTCAGCTGGGGCGCGAGCTCGGAGGCACGCGCGCGGACCTCTAAGAGTGCCGCCTCGGCGCATTCCGGATCGAGTGCGGCCCAGCACACGCGGGCACGATCGAGCTGTGTTGCGAGATCGTCGGGCGACGGGGCGGCGGCGCGCGTCGTGCCACACGGCCCGAGCAAGACGAGCAAGAGAACGACTCGGAAACGGCCACGCTCAGGTGGGGTGAACCGCGTCATGGTGGTTCCGCGGCGCATGGCCCCGCCTCGTCGAACGGCGTCAGCACCGCCAACGGCGCGGTCGCCGCGGGCATCAACAAGCGATGACCACCAAGCCGCATCAAGAGCGGCGGCCGCTCGTCCGGGCGCGCCGCGTGTGCATATCGATGCAGCAACGCCTGACCCTCGCGGTCGACGATCGCCAGACCACCACCGACCTCGACCCCGAACACGACGTCGCTCGTGTCGTCGAACGCGAGCGCTTCGGGCGTGCTGCCGGTCTCGACGAAGGCGAGTGACTCGGCCGCTACGTCCCATAGGCCGATGCCACCTTGACGGCATCCAAGCGCCACACTCAGGCCGTCGGCGGAGACCGCGATCGCGCTTGGTGCATCACACCACAGGTCGGACTTCTCGAGTGATGTGACGGTCACGACGCCGCCGGTCGGCTCGCTGACGAGGCGCCCCTCACCGCTCGTGGTGCGCGCTGCGACGAACATCCGGTCGCTGCTCGCGGCCAGCGCCAGGAGCTCGAGTGAGGCGTCGAAGCCGCCGACGGCGGTCACGCCTGCCGGGTCGACGCGCACCAGGCGACCCTCGGCCAGGATGGCGAACACCTCGCCCGCGGTTGCGGCGAGGGCACGCACGGCGGCGACCCCGGACACTTGTCGGGGGGCGCTGCCAGCGCTCGCAAGATCGATCGAGAAGAGCCCCGCGGGGCCTCCGACCCAGGCCGTATTGCCCTTGACGGCGAGCGCATCGGGAACAGCAGAGAGGCTCCATGAGGCGCCCGGATCCAGCGGACAAAGCGTGTCGTGCAGATGCATCCACGAGACGCTGGCACTGCCATCGCCGCAGCCCCAGGCTACGAGCACCGCTTCGTCGACGAGCACCGCGGCGCGCGCGCTGGCACCGGCACAGCCGGGTCCGGCGGTGACCAACGCCTCGCCGAGTGTAGGCCCGATGACGCGCAGATCGACCGGCGCAGACCCGATGCCGCAACGGCGCACGACGAGCGGGCCGCCGCCGGCCCCGAGCGGTAGCGAAAGGGCGATCGCATCAGCCGCGGCGCCAGTCGTCCAGGCGGTCTCGGCGGCCGTGTAGGTAGACCCGCCGACCTCGACGCCAGCGTCCCCGAGCGCGGCACCAAACGCGCCGCTCAAGGTTACGGACGCGGGCCCGGCGACGACCACGACCGGGTCGGGTGTGATGGCGTCGACCTCGGGCAGCGAGATCGCGCTGAGTAGAACGCGCGCTTCGGTCACGCCGTCGGCGATGATCGTCAGCGGCTCGGAAGCGCCTTCGAGCAGGAGCTCGCCGGTGATGTCATAGGCCTGCAACGTGGCGCGCACGCGCTCACCGGCGGGCAGCGCCGGGAACGAGAGCGTCTGGCCGCAGCCGACCTGAAGCGCCGGCCCGAGCGGGAGCACGTCGTCGCCTTCACGAAACAGCGTCGCGCGCAGCGCTTCGAGGCAATAGTCGTGGCACACGTCCTCGCTTAGACCGATGCTGACGCGACCGACCGGCGCGGCACGGTCACACGCGCTCGGCAACGCCAGCGAAGCGACGAGCGATAGGGCGATGGACACGAAACGACTCATTCGGCAACGTCGAGCAACACGAACGACATCGTACGCCCATCGCTCGCCTCCAGTCGACAGGCGACCCCGCCCGGATCGATCTCGATCCCGAAGACAGGCGTCTCGGCGCCAGCGCGACCGGCGCACGCGACCTTATGCACCTCGCCCGGAGGCGCGCCGATCGAGGCAGTGAGGCCGCTTTTGCGCATGCGCACACGCACCACCGCGACCAGCGGTCTGACACCTCCTGTGACGTGGAGGGCCAGCGACTCACCCTCCGGCAGTGGCGGCGAAAGCCATGGTGCGAGGCCCGCCATACCACCGCCGCGCACGTGCACCGGCCCGTCCGGAGCGGCCACGCGCACACGATGTCGGGACGTGGCTGGCGCGGCGCCGACCGCGTCGCGCTGGCGGATCCGGGCATCCCTCGGCAGCTCGGCGTCCTGTGAAGGTACGGTGTCGAGGGCGATGACCGGAGCCGTGTCGAGGGCGATGACCGGAGCCAGGTCGAGGACCGTGATCGATTCCGTGTCACGGACCGCGACGACATCGCTTACGGTCCTGGCGAGCGCGTCGGGTTGGATCGCATCGTTCGTCGCTGCGCTCACTTCTATGACCGCTGGCGGGAGCATCGCAGGCGGCCCGAGTTCGCTGCTGCCCGGGGTGGTCGCCAGCGAGACCACAGCCACCACCGCGCCGAGCGAAAGAGTGACCAGCGCCGCGAGGCGCACCTTCGCGGGCCGGGCCGTCGGCGCCGCGTTCACCTCGGGCGTGGCCTGCAGGAACCGATCGGGCGCTGGTGCCATGGCGACTTCGGCGCGCGCAACAAGCGTACGCTGGGCCGGTGCAACCACCGGTCGCGCCTCGAGCTCTGCGACCAGCCGCGCCAGTGACACCACGTCGGGTGCCAGCGGCTCGCTCGCCTCCAGGAGCTGGGCAAGCCACTGCGAGGCCGTCGGCCGAGCGCTCGGATCGACCGCGAGAGGCGCCAGCAACACCGCCTCGATCGCACCACCGAGCTCGGGCCGCAGCACCTGCGGGGCAATCGGAAGCGTGCTGCGAGCGGCGAGGAGCTCGGCCAGCCCGAGGGTGCCGGGCGGGCGCGCGACGTGACCCGTGAATGCCTCGTAGGCAATGAGCCCGGCCGAGTAGAGGTCCGACGCCGGTGAGGTCGTGCCTCTGCCGAGCTGCTCGGGCGCCATCCATAGAAGGGTCCCCTTCAAGCCCGCGGTCGTCGGTGCCGATGTGAGCGCGACCACGCCCAGGTCCGCAAGCTTCACACAGCCATCGTTGCCGAGCAGCAGGTTTCCCGGGTGGACGTCACGATGCACGAGCCCGAGCGGGCGACCCGCATCGTCGACGGCCCGGCCCAGCGCCTCGAGCGCACGCGCGAGACCGACCGCGATCGCCAACGCCACCCCGAGCGGCAAGGGTCGGCCTCGCCGGCGCCGGTGTTCCAACAGCGCCGCGAGGTCGACACCCGCAACCCATTCGAGAAGGAGCCAATCCGGGCCCGACCGATAAAGCTTCACCACATGCGGTGTAGCGAGGCGCGTCAAGGCGCGGAGTGCCAGCGCCTCGCGCAGAAAGAGCCGCTGCTCCTCCGGGCCCGAGCCAGGCAGGAGGCGCTTCACGACGCACGCCCGGGTCGAACCCTCGGCCAGCGTCTCATCGGCCAGGAACAGCTCCCCCATGCCGCCCACGGCGAGACGTCTCCGGATGGAGACACCCGGGATCGGCGGCGTTTCCTGCATGCGACGACCTCCGAGCCGCGGCCCCGGGCGAATGGGAACTCGCCGCGGCGGTGCGCGCGCCCGAGCATCTGAGGTAGCCAGCGATCGCACGCTTGTCCAGTGTGGCCTCGTGCTGGCATGATCAGTGAAGTGAGGTCCTCCATGAGTGACCAAGTGACCGCCTGTTCGCCCGTTCGCCTCGGCAACCTTCGCGCCCTCCGCATGTTGGGCGCGCTAGCAGCGCTCTCGTTGTCGGGATCCGCCTGCGATAGCGGGGACGAGAAAGCGGAAGACCCGGTCGCGACCTTCATTGGCGCCTTGCCGAACGATGGCACCCTCGAGCTCGAGGTGCCCGGCGAGGAGGACGTCGCCGTCGCCGGCCTGCCGCTCGCTATGATCGAGGCGCCGCTCCTTGGGGAGCCTTCGGACCTGCGGGTGCGCACCGGCGCCGTGCGGCGATTTCTGCGCCAGCTCATCGACAACATGACCGAAGGACTCGATCGGCTGACCGATGGGAGTCCGACCCGGCGTACCGCCGACGGCGCAATGTGGCTGGTGCGCTTCCCGGACCTGGGCATCGACCGCGCGCTCGTCATGAAGCGCGAGGACGGACATTTCTCTTACACGATCTGGACACGTGCGATCGGCCGTCCGGGCGACCTGCGGCCATGGCACTTCCTTCTCTTGGGGCGTGTCACGCCTGGTCGCAACGGCGATGTTCGGGGTGCGATGTGGCTCGATCTCGATAAGGATCGGAAGCCGCGGAGCCACGGCAAGGTCTCGGTGCTGTGGTCGGTCATCGGGAACGAACGCAGGATCGACGTCGTCGTGTTCGACGGTACGCCGGACGATGGCGAGCTCGGTCGCCTGACGCGCAACTACAGCTACCAGGATGGCCCTGATGGAGGTCGCATTGCTTTCGACGCTGGCGAAGTCGACGTGCACATCGTGGCCGACCACCAGGGCCTCGAGCGCGTGCGCGTCGCTACGCGTTGGAACGCACAGCGTAGGATGCGCGCGGACTATGCGGCAGTGGGCCCGGAGGTCCGCGCGGACGGCTATCGCGTGCTGATCGGAAGCGAGTGCTGGGTGGTCCCAGACCCCGACGTCAGCTACGAGACGCGGGTGGCGATCCCGCTCGCCGGCGACGCGAGGGTGACGCTGTTCGAGCGCGGGGATGTCGGAACCTGCGGCTTTCTTGTGGATGAGCCACCGATCGTCGCCACCCCAGGGGCTATCCCGATCGAGCCAGTGCGCCCGAGCGAGCTTGACGAGGCACCATGAGCGCAACGCATGAAGCACCGCCAACACCGCCGCTGCCCTCAGCGGAGCCGGGGCCGCGGGAGCAACCGGGGCGACGGCAGCCGTGGGGCACGTCACCGATCGTCTGGTTCCGGCCATCGATCAGCAAGGTGGTGTGGCGTCTGTGGGGGCTCGCGTGCCTGTGGGTGTCGCTCGGCGCGGTGATCCTCGGGGTGTTGCGGGTGATGCGGGTCGACTTCGGCAACGGCTGGTTGGCGCTCTATGGGGTGGGTTTGGCGTTCGTGGCCGCGGGCCCGTGGCAGCTCTTCGTCGGGCTCCAGCGTGCGGTGAAGATCGAGCGTGTCTTGAGCGTGCATGCCGAAGGCGTGCGCTGGCAGGACGGCGCGGCGGTCGCTCATTGGGCCTGGGTCGACCTCGACGACGTCGAGATCGATCAGCGCAGCATCGCGCTGCGGGGTGGGTCGATGCGACTCGCGTTGCCGGCTGAGATGGATGGCGTCGAACCCCGGGAGTTGGCGGCGATGCTCATGGATCTGCGCCGGAAGGCGCTGATGGGCTTGCCGATACGTGTCGCATCGATTCCGGATCGTTCGTAGTTCCGTACAGTTGTGACAGGTATCTGGCGGGCGGTCCGGTTATCCACAGGCTCGCGTGAGAAGTGGAAAACCTGTCGAGAAGTCGGGATGTCGCTGAACCGAAGGGCGTAAACCGGGAGTCGCAAGGCGACAAGCGAAAAGGTGCTTGCGCGTCGGTGGGGCGTCGGGCAGAAGTCGCTGCGGGTGGCGACGTCGGTCGCGTCCACGGGGAGTCGAAGGCCCGAGCCTCTAGCAGGCTGGGTGGCGGAGACAGAAACCCCACGGAGGGCGGCTCGGTAACACGAGTCATACTTCCGGATCTCTGAAACTCTGAAGAGCGCACGTGCAAGGGGGCTGGCGATGACCCGCAAGGGGAGTCGAAGGCTCGCATGCACGATAGAAGCCCAAGAGAGGAGTCCTGCAGAAGTGTGGGACGAGGCCGGAAGGTCAACCTCGAAGGGGGGAAACGACCAAGAGAGGAGCGACCCTTCGTAGGCGTGAACAACGCCAACGTCGGAGAACGCATCCGTTCAATGAGTGGACGAACCGTCGCAAGGCGAAGCGTACACTGGACAGCTCAAATCCTCGGAGCCGCGGCATCACCTTCACAGGTGATGGGAAACGGCAGGGAGGACGGCACGATCCGAGAGGATCTGGCGGCGGCGAACGGGGAGAAACCTCTGAAGGGCGGGTACCCATGGACGATCCGGCATGAAACAAGGCTGGCAGATCCACGACACGAGCGGAGCCAGGAGAGGTAAACCTGGCCGGTTGGCGTGAGGCAGCAATGTCGCACGAGTGGCCGCGTGATTGTGGTTTGGAAGGCGTCGTAGGGACCCACAGGCGACGTGATGATGCCGTGCCGCGCAAGCGGACGAAGCACATCCATCCAGGTGATGACATCGGGACCAAGGCAACGACTCGTTTACGAGGCAGCCTCCCGGGAGAGCCGGATGAAGGCGTGCTCCAGGATGACAACTCCTTTGGGAGATGTCGGGCAAAGTCGACCGCAAGGAAGACAGAGTCAGCTGGAGTGAGGATCAAGGCGGACAGATTCCGTACGCGAACGACAAGGATATGAGAGGAGGGTGCACGTTCAACCGTGTCACCACCCCGATGAAGAGACCACGAGGATCAACCCGCGAGGGCAAAGGTCGAGGTGGTTGCGCCGAACCAATGTGGCGCGCGGTCATCGGGATCAACACTCTGGAATCCAACGAAACGCGATGGGAAAGGCCGATGCGGACTGAAAACCGCTCGGATACGCACTGATCGAGTCTTACTTGAATCGCCCTACCCCCGTGGTTCGCGCGCTCGATGGAGCCATCCAACAGGCCCGCAGTGGGAAACTACTGCGGGCCTATCTCGTTTAAGCCCACGCCCACGAGCTCGCTAGTGCCCGAGCCGATTGCTCCGAGCCGCGATCTTCGGCTATGCAGAGGCGCGGGGGCTCTGTCACAGCGCCGCCCGCTCGGAGGGTCTATGCGCCGTTGGATGATCGGAGTCGTTGCTGCTGGAACGTTGGCCGCTTGCGGCGATGACGACAAGAAGGTGACCGACACCGCGGATTCGGTCGAAGTTCAGGCCGAGGTCGAGACGATCGAGCCCGACGCCACCGACACTGCCGAGCCCGAGACGGCGGACACGGCGTCGCCCGACACGACGCCCGACACGGGCGAGACCGCGATCGTCTACGAAAAGCCGGACCACTTCCCCGACAAGTCCGATGCCGACGAGGTGCTCACGTTCGATGCGCTGACCCAGCCCGTTCGGGTCGTGTACGACAACCGCGGCATCCCGCACATCTACGGCCAGAACCGGAAGGACGTGTCGTGGGTCCAGGGCTACGTCACGGCCCGCGACCGCATGTTCCAGATGCACACGCTGCGCTCGGCGGCGAAGGGACGCCTCGCGGAGTACGCGGGCGCCGGCAGCCTCTCGGGTGACGTGTTCCTGCGCCTGCTGAAGCTCGGCAGGGTGGCCGAGCAGATGGCGGCGGCGACGCCGGCCAACGACCCCGCATTGGCCGAGTCGATGGACGCCTACACGGCCGGCGTCAACGCTTACCTCGGGCGTCTGCGCGCGGGTGGGCTCGAGGTGCAGGCACCGGAGATCACGGTCTTTGGCAAGGGCCTCATCTATGACTGGAGCAACACCGACACGATGGCGATCGTACGCCTCCAGACGTGGGACCTCGGCTTTGGCGGCATCGTCGACGAGCTGGCGTTGTGGGAGGTCATCGAGTCGCTGCGCGAGAAGTTCGGCGGCACCTCACGCGAAGGCGTCGAGCTCGACGTCGCGAACTTCGAGCCGGCCGCCGAGACCGCCACACTCGAGCCCGACGGTGGGGCGAGCCAGGTCGGCAGCTTCGACCTCAAAACCGTGCTCGACCAGCCGTTCTTCAAGAGCGCCGCGCGCCGCGGGCTCGCGCGCCAGGTCAAGGAAGGCTTCGAGTCGATGGGGCAGATCCCCATGCATCGCGCCTTCAGCGGCGGCGACAAGGACTCGACGCCGGGGTCGAACAACTGGGTCATCTCGGGTGATCACACCGAGAGCGGTCGCCCGATCGTCTCGAACGACACCCACCTGGCGCTGCGCAATCCGGCGATCTTCTACCACGTGCAACTCTCGACGAAGCTCGCCGGCGGCGATCTGAACGTCGGCGGCGTGAACTTCGCGGGCGCGCCGGGCGTGGTGCTAGGGCACAACGACCACGCGGCCTGGGGTGCCACCGTCTTCTACAGTGACGTCACCGATTTCTACGTCGAGAAGCTCGACCCGACGAAGTCGAAGGTCTGGTTCAAGGGCGCGTGGGTCGACCTCGTGAAGCGCAAGGAGGCGTTCGAGTTCTTGAAGCCCGATGCCGCCGCGACCTGCGTCGATGCAGCGCCGGCCTACGTCAAGGCCCTCGAGTACACACAGACATTGTCCGCCGCCAACCGCTGCCGACTGGAGATTACGGTCCTCGACGTGCCGCATCATGGGCCAATCATTCCGTGGTCGTTCCGCACGGCCGGTGAAGACCAGCTCGCGGTGTCGTGGAAGTGGACCGGCTTCGAGCCGACCGAAGAACTCAGCGCCGTGCATAGCCTCGCAACGGTCGCGAGCTTCGCTGACTTCAAGGCGGCGTTGGACCACTTCGGGGTCGGCGCGCAGAACTGGATCTACGGCGGCACCGATGGCGACATCGGCTGGTACCCGAGCCACAACTTGCCGATCCGCAAGAACATCGCGGCGGGCAACTACAACTACCCGCCGTTTTTGCCGATGCCGGGCGACACCGGTGACAACGAGTGGGACGGCTTCCTGCCGCGCGACGAGATCCCGCAGGCGTACAACCCGGCCCAGGGCTACCTCATCACCGCGAACGCTGACCCGACCGGCATCTCGTTCGATAATGACCCATTCAATGATGGGCCCTACATCGGCTACGCTTGGACGGAGGGCTATCGCGTGGCCCAGATCACCAAGCGCATCACGGCGCTTTTGGAGCGGTCGAGCAGCAAGCTCACGCCGGCCGACATGCAGGCGGTCCAGGCCGACCATCGCTCGAACCTCGGAGCGGATCTCGCGCCGGTCATAGTCCTTGCCATCGAGAGCGCCGCCAGCGGTGAAGACACGCGCGCCAAGACGTACGTGACGGCCGAGGTGCAGGCCGCTGCCGACCTGCTCGCGGACTGGGCGGCGACCGATTACGAGGCGGCCGATGGCGTGCTCGGCACGGTAAGCGACGCGATGGCGAAGAGCTCGGCGGCGACCGCGATCTTCAACGCGTTCCTGCCGATGCTGCTGACCAATGCGTTGAAGGACGAGGGCTATGTCGGGATCGATCGGCTCGGCAACACGACCGTCGGGCGCTTCCTGTTCCGCCTCTTCACGAAGCCCCAAACGATGGCGAGCTACGATGGCGTCAACGGCGTGAGCCCACTCTGGGATGACCTCACGACAACAGACGTGGTCGAGACGAAGGAGGAGATCATCGCGAAGAGCCTCTCGCAGGCGGTGGCCTTCCTGAAGGACCCGGCGAAGGTCGGCGTGGCGGCCGCTGGCGGCTTCGGCACAGCCGACATGACCCAGTGGCGCTGGGGCAAGCTCCACACGGTGAAGCTCAGGCACAACATCTCGCCGATGTTCGACATCCCGGCAGTCGACGTGCTGCCGGAAGGCTTCCCGCGCGGCGGCGACAACTTCACGGTCGATGCACCGAACCCGGGCTTCTTCGACACGAACTTCACCTACGCGAGCGGCGCGGCGATCCGGAATGTCTACGAGCTCAACGACACCGTGAGCTTCCTCGGCGTTATTCCCGGCGGCCAGAGCGAGAATCCGCAGCGCCCGCACTACAGCGACGAGGCGTTCTTGTGGGCCGAGAACAAGGCGCCGAAAGTCGCCTTCACGGTCGAGGATGTGCTCGCCGCCAAAGAGCGCACGGTGGATTTTCTCAAGAAGCCCTGAACTCAGCCGGGGCGAACTACGGCGTCTCGGGCTCGGGGCCGTGCTCGGGGCCGCCCGGAGGGCCCGGGGGTTTGCCGGTCGGGACCGCGGGGAGCACGTCGACCGTGATGAGGTGCGAGCGCCGTTCTTTGTCGACGAGGTGGGCCTGGGACTCAGGCGCGCTGACGATGGCGCGCCCGGCCGGGCCGGTGACCTTGGAGGTCGGGTCCCAGAGGCCGACGACCAGCTCGTAGGTGCCGGCCGGCAGGTGGGTGTTGGGTTGGATGCGGAACTCGTCGGAGACGAACGTGCCGGGGACCCAGGAAGACGTCGGGTAGCGGCCACCGACCGGCGTGTGGTCGCCATTGAAGCGCGGCCGTGAGCCGGGGCTGAGACCCATCAGGTGCGTGAACGGGGTCCAGGCGCCGGGCGGCGACAAGACCTCCCAGTGGAGGGTGACCTGGATCGGCTCGCCGCTCACGACGCGCGTGTCGGGAAAGTCGAGGCCGACCAGGCGCAGCAGCGGACGCGCCTCGCTCGCGTCGCCGGTTGCAGGGGCGGAGAAGGTCAGGTCGAGCTCGCGTTGTGGCAAGGGCGGCAGCGTCGTCACGAACTCGCGCGCGGCCTGCGCGAAAAAGCTCGCCCAGCGCGCGTGATTGTCGCTCTTCCAGTCGATGAGGCTCGCCTTCAGTGGGCCCCACGTCGCCTCGGGCGTGGTCTTCACGAGGTTCTGGCGTTCGAGCGGATCCTTTGCGAGATCGAAGAGCTCGTGCTCCTGCTTGTCGAAGTGCCAGATGTACTTGAGGTCGCCCTTGCGGGTGGCGATGCAACGCTGCCGGAGCCAGCACGAAGCGTAGAGTTCGTCGTGGCCTGTGGAGGTCAACAAGCTCTTGCCCGGCAGGCCGGCGACCACCGGCGTGCCGAGCCATTCGAGCACCGTCGGCGCGATGTCGACGATGCTGCGCAGGCCGCCGATGCGCGTCCCCGGCGTGATGCCGGCGCCGAGCACGACCATCGGGATGTGCAGGCCTTCTTCGTAGATCACCGAATCGTGCTGACGGCGCCCATGCTCGCCGAAGCCTTCGCCGTGGTCGCCGGTCAGGATGACCAACGTGCGGTCGAGCGCGCCTGCTTTTTGGAGTCCGGCGAACAGCTTCGCGAGCGTCGCGTCGAGGTAGGCGACCGCATTGAGGTAGTCGTTGACCTCACCACTGCCCTCGCCACCCAGACGCGCCTTCTTTGGGAAGGTGGTCGGTGTGCCATAGGTGTGGTGGGTCGAGAGCGTGAGTAACGTCATGAAAAATGGGCGTTTTTCATCGGCCTGTTGCTTCGCCCAGGCGACTGCGGGCGCGACGAGCGACTCGTCCTCCCAGCCGAAGTAGCTCGTCTCCTCGAAGTCGCGCTGTGGGATCGTCTCCTTCGAGAGGAAGGTCTCGTAGTGCATGTTCTCGATGAGCTGGTCGCGCCGCTCGAAGTGCGCGGTCGCGGGCTGCATGAACGCGGTCGCGTAGCCGCGCTCGCGCAGGATGCGGGCAAGACAGGTCGGCGGGAGACCCTTCGGCTCGGCCTCGTCGATCGGCACGTCGAGCTTTGGATAGATGCCGCACAAGGCGCCGACGATCGCCTTGGAAGTGTGCGTCACCACGGTCCAGGCAACGTCGGCGTGGGCACCGCGGGCGGCGAGCGAGGCGAGAAAAGGGGTCGTGTCGAGCGACGGGTCGTGCGGCGAGGTCGAGCGTGCGCGCAGTGACTCTATTACGATGACGATGACGTTCGGCGGAGGGCCGTCGGGGATGGCGCGGGGCCCGCTGCCAAGCGCGATCTCGAACGGCCGCTCAGTGGTGCGGGCCAGGTCCGGGTCGGGAGGCGCGTCGGGGGCGAAGGCCTCGCTCGCGAACTCGATGACGACGTTTTCGGAGAGCGGCTCGACAGGCGGCGAGATGTCGACCGCGAGCGCCGCGACGCAGGTGCAGGCCGGCAATAGCGACAAGAGGAACAGCGGTAGTAACGCCGGGTGGGCGACCGCGACCGGCGGCGGGCGCGTGGAGGCACGTCGCAGCGCCCGGATGGGGAGCCAATGGACCGCGAGGAGCAGCACGAACCCGAGCCAGACGAGGATGCCCATCTCCGAGAGGTAGACCTTGCCGAGCGGGCCGATGTGCTGGAGCCCATAGCCGAGCGTGTAGGGATCGAGCAGCGTGCCGGTCGTCAACCAGAAGCCGTGCTCGATGAAGATGAACACGGTCAGGACCAGGGTCGCGAGGTGCAATACCATGCGCAGGGCGGTGCGCAGCGGCCCTTGCGTGAAGCGCAAGGCGAGCCATGTGACGAGCCCAAACGCGAGGATGAACGCGACGTCCGGGAACAGCGCGGCGAGCGCCGAGCCGACGTCGCCGCCAGGGGTCGCTACGAGCTTGTGCAGCTTTGCCAGGAGGCAGACGAACGCCAGCGGTCCGACGAGCCAGGCGGTGTAGCGACGCGCGTCGAAGGCGGGGCGCGGGGCCGGGGAGGCAGACGAAGGTGGAGTCGAGGCAGGCTGTGAGTCCGCGTGCATCCGGTCTGCGTGATACGCGCCGCACGGTGCCGTTACAAGCGCGTTGCAGCGACAGGTGGCCGTGTACCGGGGGGCCAGCGCGTGCCGGCCGCTCGCTCAACGATCGGGGGTGAGCGTCAGCTCGGCGCTGAAGGGGACCGTCTCGGGCGGGGCGGCAGGGTCGAATCCGAGGATGCCGGCGAGGGTGGTGGTGGCGCCGTTCGCTTCGAAGCCGGCCAGTGCGACGAGCGCCGCGACCAGATCGGCGATGGAGAGATCGCCAGCCAGGAGGAGCGGTCCCGCGAGGTCGGCGGTCGGCACGGTGAGGGTCGCACGATGCAGGCGAACGCTGGCGGCGACCGCGCCGGTCGAGGGGTCGGGGAACGGCAGCGCGAAGTCGACAGGCCCGGCCGAGATGCTCTGGCCTGCAACGGTGTTCGTGACGGTTGCGGGGAACGCGACGACCTCGTCGAAGGCGCCGCTGTCGGGGCCTGCCGGCTCAGCGAGGAGCGCCAGGGTGCCGCTCGCTGTGGCGGGGGCGACAGCGGGGGCGATGGCGAGCGCGAAGCGAATCGACGGCATGAGCGACGCGAGCACCGTGCGCGCGATGTCGGAATCGGGCGTCACGAGCTCGAAGTCGCCGCCCTGCATGGTGGCGCGAAGTGCCGTGCGGGCGAGGTAGCCGGCGACCGGGAGCGGCGCACCCGACGTGTCGAGCAGGCCTTCGACGCGGTAGATGCCGGCCCTGGCGTAGGCATGGGTCGGAGTCGCGACTGGGAGCGACGAGGCGTCGCCGAGATCGAGCGTGCCGGTGAGCCCGTCGATGGCGGGCCAGGCGATCGTGACGGGCGCGTCGGGGGCGGCGAAGACGGGGCTCAGCGTGAGCGCGGTCGGGTCGTTCGTGCGGCCGAGTACGAGGTCTTCCACCTGCGTCTGGCGGCTCGTCCAGTACGTTAGGAGATGGGTCTTCGTGTGCACGCGATAGGGATAGGTCGTGCCGTTCGCAAGTGCGGTGTCGGGCGTGACGCCGCCACCGATCATCTGGGGTGACGGATAGCGATAGGCGGCCTCACGGCGGGCGATGACGTTGCTCGCGGCGGCGAGCGCGGCTTGCGCGGCGGTGAGCTGGGTCGTGACGGTGGGATCGGCGGCGGCGTGGTCGCGCAGGGCGATGACGGCGAGGTAGAGAAGTCGAGTGTGACGCGCGCGTAAGGCGTTGATAGTGAGCCCGTCGACGACTTCGTCGAGCCAGGGCAGGCCATCGCTCGGGACGTCGGAGCGTGTGGCGACGAGGCGGTCGGCGGCGCTGGTGAAGAGGCTAGCGAGGCGGTCGAGCTCAGTCAGGTCGAGTGACTGGAAGCGCGCGAGATCGGCCGCGTTGAGGCCAGCGACGTCGCGGAACGCGAGGCGGACCGGGCGGAATTCGAGGCCTGAGCGGGCGCCGAGCTCGTCGGCCGGATCTTCGCCGGCGAAGTAGGTGTAGAGGCCGCCAGGGCGTCCGCGGAAGTCGAGGGTTGTCAGGAAAGCGGCCGATTGAGCGGCCATCACGTCGGTCAGGACCGCGATGTAGGTCGTTCGTGCCGGGCAGTCGCGATAGGCGAGTGCCGAGCAGAGGGGGGCGGCGAGCTCGCCGAGGATGTCGCCGAGCGCGATGTCCGACTTCCAGTGGAGCAGGCCGACGGCGTAGTCCTGCTGCCAGTAGCCCCACTCCTGGCCGGAGTTGAACAGGCGGTGGTCGCGCAGGGTGCCGCCGTTCTTTACGAGCAGCGGCCGCAGGAGCGTGATGTCGTGGGCGCGCGTGGCCATATAAAGCGGCAGGTAGACGGGGATGGCGTTGTCCCACGAGAGCCAGTAGGCGCCCTCCGGGAAGTACACGAGCGGGCGGCCGGCGGCGGAGGCCTGCTGCATGAGGCACAGCTTGTGGGCGAAGCTCTGCTGTTGGTAGACGGGCGCCGGGCCGTCGAGCGGGTGGAACATCACCGTGTGCACACGGGCGGCGAAGCGCGCGTCGGTGTGGAACGCGAGGTCATAGTAGTCGGACACGCCGCGCGTGTTGGTGCCGGGCGGGCAGCCGAGGTCATCGAAGTGCTCGACGGGTTGGGAACCGGTCGTGTGATCATTGACCTCGATTTGGAGGTCGGGGCGTAGGGCCAGCGCGGCACGGCCGGCGCGGTTGATCCAATCGACCGTCTCGAGGTCGGGCGTGGTCGTGAGCTCGGTTGGGCCGAAGTGGATGCCGAACGCGTAGGCGTCGGGGGCCGCGGCGAGCTTGGCTGCGACGACCCGGGTGATCTGATCAGCGATAGGTTCTGACGAGGTTGGATCGAGGTCGGCCGAAGCACCCTGCTGCTGGTTGTGGAGCGTGATGCCGGCCTGGCGGCGGAGCTGGCGGCGCACGCGGAAGGCCTCGAGCTCGTCCCGGCGCCGGACCGCGTCGGCTTGTGGAGCGATGCCGCGACCCGGGCCGCGGAAGAGATCGCCGCGGTTCTTGATGATCCAGTCGTTGACGTGCAGCGCTTCGTCGATCGGATGGCGTGCATCGGAGAAGGCCTCGAGGTGCTCGAGCGGGTGGGCACCATGAAAGCTGAACGAGCGATGGGTGAAGTCGGGCGTGAAGATGGGACCTGTGCCGAGTGCCGTCGGGAGCGCCGCGCGACGGGTGAGTTCCGAGCCTGGAACAATAGGGATCCATTCATCTTCTGGGTGATAGTAACGCGCGCCCAAGCGGCGCAGAAACTCGTAGACGGCGTAGCAACGGCCGAGCCCGGAACGGGCGCTGAGCCCGACGATGAGGCTGCCTTCGTGAGCATCGAGCGGGTTTGAGTGGTCGCCAGTGCGCGAAAGGTCGATGGCGAAGCGATCGTCGAAACCTGCGAGCTGTTCGGGCTCGAACGTCGAGACCTGAAAGCCGAGTGCAGCGACGTCGAGCACGACCGCGAGACCTGGCTGTAAGCGGGCGAGCAACGGCTCGAGCGCGCTAGGCACGACGCGTTCGACGCGTGGCGGGTGGCCCATCTTGGTGAGCGTGGCGGTGAGCACCGCGAGCGCGTCTTCGAGGGCCTGGGAGTCGGTGCTCGGTGGACCCGGCAAGGGCGCGACGACGAGCACCGGGGTCGGGTCGGCGACGGGATCGTCCGCGCACGCGGGCAGCGAAGCTGCGAGAGCGAGCGCGAGCAGCGGTAGGAACGGTAGGAACGGGCGATTCACGCGCAGACGCTAGCACGACGGGTCGGCCCATAGCGAAATGGGGCGAGGCCGAAGAGGCCGAAGGTCAGTCGCGCGGGGCGCGCGGTACTGTGTGCACGTTCGGGAAGCCGGGTGCCGCCTCGGGCGCGGGGTCCTCAAAGCGGCGCACGACATGCACCAACGCTTGGATGAGCTCAGGGCGCTCGGCGAGATCCATGTTGGGCGGCATGGTGCCCGCCTTGCCGACCGCGGGGCCACCCTCGAGCAGCACCTTGGCGAGCTCGTCATCGGAGATCTGCGCGTGCCAGGCGCGGTCGTGCAGGTTTGTCGGCGCTGGCAACATCGCCTTGGCGGAAGGGCCATCGCCACGCCCGTCGGGGCCATGGCAGGTGGTGCAACGTTCCGCGTACAACGTCGTCGCCTCGGCGATGAGCGGCGCGGGCGGCGCCCCACCCTCCCAACGCGGCGCCTCTTTCACGACTGCACCTTGCGAGATCCAGGCGGCGACCTTGAAGCGCTCGTCCGGGAGCATGTTGGTCTGGTTGCCGAGCGGCATCGTCTCGTTGACATAGACGCGGTCGAAGATGCGCGGCGCGAGCCGGACGATCTGGGCCGGGTCCTCGAGCACGAGGCCAGCCGGTGGGCTCTTGAACTGGAGGTTCGACGGGATCGTCGCGTGACAGGTCGTACACCGCGCTTGCACGATGCGCTGCACCTCGGGCCAGCTGACCTTGGCGGTCATCAAGGCTTCGTCGTCGTGGCGTGCGACCGAGGGGCCGGCCGTGAGGATGACCAATGCCGCGAGCGATCCGAGGGTGCCGAGCCACACCACCGCGCCGGCTTTGCCGCGGTAGTTCATCAGGTACTTCAAGCCGGCGCCGAAGAGGAATACCACCGCCAGGACGAGCCACGGGTACTCGTTGCCGAAGGTCGCCGGGAAGTGGTTCGACAACATCGTGAACACGACCGGCAGGGTCATGTAGTGGTTGTGGCGCGAGCGGAGCTTGGCGCGCAGGCCGAGCGCCAGGTTGACCTCACGCCCCTCGCGTGCGGCCGCGAGCATGTTGCGCTGGGCCGGGATGATGCGGAAGAAGACATTGGCCGACATGATCGTGCCCATCATCGCGCCGATCTGCAGATATGCCGCGCGCCCCGAGTAGAGCGTCGAGAGCCAGGCCGCAATCGCTATCAAGGCAACGAAACAGAGCGGTGCCAGGAGCCAGGGGCGCTTGCCGAGCGGCGAGCTCCACAAGAGGTCGTAGACGACGAAGCCAGCGGCCAGGAGAGCGAGCGAGAGTGCGATGCCCTCGGCCGTGGTCATCGACGAGACGCGCGGGTCGATGAGGTAGCTCGCGCCGTTCATGTAATAGACCACGAACAGCAGCAGGAAGCCGGTGATCCAGGTCGTGTACGACTCCCACTTGAACCAGTAGAGGTTCGGCGGCATCTCGTCGCGCGCCAGATACTTGCGCTTGACGACCTCGTAGAAGCCGCCCGAGTGGGTCAGCCACAGCTCGCCGACGACCGCGCCCTCGCGCTTTTTTCGCGGCGTCTCGAGGTGGCTGTCGAGCCACATGAAGAGGAATGAGTCGCCAATCCACATGATGCCGGCGATCACGTGAATCCAGCGGAAGATGAGGTGGAGAGCTTCCTGGAAGGCGGATTCCATCGTTGCCTAGATTAGCCTCCGGCCGGCCCCAACGACAAGTTGTTCGGCATGGACAACCCGCGATTCGTGCGCGCGCGATCCGTCGTTGACAGCCCCCGCGAAGCCAGCCACGTTCCGCGCGCCATGGCCCAAGCACCGCCGCCGCCCGCCGCCGTCCAGAACCCCTTCGTCGACCTGCTCGACCTCGTGTCGGCCAAGCTCGGCGGTCTCCCGCTCGCCGCCTCGGACGAGTTCTTCGCCGAGAAGGAAAACCTGCTCAAGCCCGAGCCGGCCGAGTTCGTCGTCGGCGCCTTCACCGACCGCGGCAAGTGGATGGACGGCTGGGAGTCGCGCCGGAACCGCGCCCCCGACAAGGACCACGACTGGGTCGTCGTACGCCTGGGCCTGCCGGGCGCCATACACGGGGTCGACGTCGACACCTCGTACTTCGTCGGCAACGCCCCCGAGGAGATAGCCCTCGAAGGGCTCGACCACGCCGGCGCGCACCGCCCGCACGAGGTCGCGGCCATCCCCGAGTCCGCCTGGGTGCCGCTCATCGCGCGTACCCGGGTCGAGCGCGGCGCGCACAACTACTTGGCGCTCGACGTGTCCGCCAGGCGCGTGACCCACGTGCGCTTGCGCATGTTCCCCGACGGCGGCATCGCCCGCTTCCGCGCCTTCGGGGTGGTCGTGCCGGACTGGTCACGCCTTGTGGCGGGACAGCTCGTCGACCTCGCGTCGATCGCATGGGGCGGCAAGGCGCTCGCCTCCAACGACAGCTTCTTCTCGCCGCGCGACAACATCAACCTGCCGTGGTCGTCGCGACGCATGGACGACGGCTGGGAGACGCGCCGACGGCGGACCTACAACGCCTCGGCTGATGGCGGTGACTGGCTCTTACTTGTGCTCGGCACGCCGGGAACCATCCGTCAGGCGGTCGTCGAGACGCACCACTTCAAGGGCAACCCACCCGACCGGGTGCGCCTCGAGGCGCTCAATCTTCCAGGCGCGGATGCCGCGACCGCGTTGGCCGCAACGACCTGGCGCACGCTCTTGCCGGACCAGCCGGTCGAGCAGCACCAGACCCACACCTACACGCACGAGCTCGCCGATCTCGGGGTTGTCACGCACGTGCGCCTCGTCATCAATCCCGATGGCGGCGTGTCGCGGCTGCGCCTGTTCGCCACACCCGAAGGGGCGCCAGTATCGCCTTCGACTGCCCTTCGGCAGGATGGCGAAGCCTCTACTGAAGGCCTGACATGAGCGCCACGGACACCTTGAACTGTCTCTCCCAGGGCGACCTGCAGGCCGCGTTCGAACGCTGCTGCGGGGCTTCGACCTGGGTCGGCGCGATGGTCGCCGCGGCGCCGTTCGCCGCTGACGCCGATCTACGGCGGGCCGCTGACCAGGCCTTCGCGACGCTCTCGCCGTCCGATTGGCTCCAGGCCTTTGCGCATCACCCGCGCATCGGCGACGTATCGCGCTTGCGCGAGCGCTTCGCGGCGTCGGGCGTGCTCTCCGAAAAGGAACAGGGCACGGCCATGGCGACCGCCAACGAGGCGGTGATCCAGCGCCTGTTCGCGCTGAACCAGGCCTACGAAGCGCGCCACGGTCACATCTTCATCGTGATGGCATCGGGCAAGTCGGCCGCCGAGATGTTGGCGCTCCTCGAAGCGCGCATCGATCTCGAGCCCCTGACGGAGCTCGACAACTGCGCCATCGAGCAAGCGAAGATCACCCACCTCCGACTCGGAGCCCTCTGATGGCATCGCTCTCGACCCACGTGCTCGATACCGCTCTCGGCCGGCCCGCCGCGGGCCTCGCGATTGCCCTCCAGCGCCAGCATGCCGATGGCGGCTGGCAACCGCTCGCGGGTGGCCTCACGGATGCCGACGGCCGCATCCCAAAGACGACCCTCGCGCCGGACGGCCTGGCACCCGGCGTCTATCAGCTCGTCTTCGCGACCGGCGACTACCTCACGCGCGTGCACGGCAAGGGCTTCTACCCGTTCGTGCCGATCGTGTTCGAGATCGTCGAGGACCAGCACTACCACGTGCCGCTCCTTCTCTCGCCGTTCGGCATCGCGACCTATCGCGGTAGCTGACAGCCAGCAGCGACGCTCGACGGATAGCCAACGCCCAAGCTCACTCGCACTCCACGCTCCCCTGCCCGCCGAGACCGCCATGACAACGTTGACCCCCGAGCTCCTCGCCCCGCTGCGCGCCCGCCTCGACGCGGCCAACCACGCCTTCGCAATCGCCTACCCGGGCGAGTCGGCGCGGCGCCAGCCCGTTCACACCGTCTACGGTGGCGCGAACCTGTTCAAGGCCGACCTCGCGCACAAGATGGCGACCCTCGCCGCCAAGCACATGCTCGAGAACGCCCCCGACGCGGCGACCTTCGGCCATGCCTTCGGCATGAGTGACTTGACCTTCGCCGCCAGGATCATGGAGCGCGTGCGCAGTAAGCTCCTGCACGAGGCGGTCGAGGACTTCCGCATCGACTTCGAAGACGGCTACGGCAACCGCCCCGACGCCGAGGAGGACGGCCAGGCCGCCATCGCCGCGGGCGAGACCGCCAAAGGCATGGCCGCTGGCAGCCTGCCGCCGTTCATCGGCATCCGCGTGAAGCCGCTGACCGAGGAGCTCGCGACGCGGTCACTGCGCACGCTCGACATCTACCTCTCGACGCTGGCGCCACTGACCGGCTCGAAGCTGCCCGACAACTTCGTCGTCACGCTGCCGAAGGTGACGCACCCGGCGCAGGTCGAAGCGCTCGTCCATGCATTCGAGCTGATCGAGCAGCACCAGGGCTACGCGCCGGGCTCGCTCCAGGTCGAGCTGATGATCGAGACGACCCAGTCGATCATCGACGTCGACGGCAAGGTCGCCATCTCGGCCCTCATCCGCGCGGGCGGCGGGCGCGTGCGGGGCTGCCACTTCGGCACCTACGACTACACCGCGAGCTGCAGCATCACGGCGGCGTATCAAAAGATCGATCATCCGGCGTGCGACTTCGCGACGCACATGATGCAGGTAGCGCTCGGGGGCACAGGGATCTGGATGTCGGATGGCGCCACGACCATCATGCCGGTGCCGGTGCATCGCGCGAAGCCCGGCGAGACGCTCACGGCCGAACAGCAGGACATCAACCGGCGCGCGGTGCACCGCGCCTGGAAGCTCGCCTACGACAACGACATGCATGCCCTGAAGCGCGGCATCTATCAGGGCTGGGACCTGCATCCGGGCCAGCTCGTCGCGCGCTACGCGGCCGTCTATGCGTTCTTCCTCGAGTCACTCGGCGCGGCCGCGAACCGCCTCCAGCACTTCGTCAAAGCCGCCGCGCAGGCGACGTTGATCGGTGACACGTTCGACGATGCAGCGACCGGCCAGGGGCTCCTCAACTATTTCCTGCGAGCGCTCAACTGCGGTGCGATCAGCGAGGCCGAAGCGACCGCGACTGGCCTCACGATCGAAGAGCTACACGCCAAGAGCTTCGTGAAGATCGTGGCGGGACGGCGCCCAACGGGCACCTGATGCGTCACGGGCGCTTGGCGATGACCCCGAACGAGGGCCACGCCGGCGCCTCCGATACGTCGAACAACGTGACCCAGTCGTTGGGCACCGTGACCTCGTACAAGAAGCCGAATCCGAGCGAGGCCGACAGGTAGCCCGCGAGCGAACGGCGCACGGTCGGCGAACGCAAGGTCGCCAGGAAGCGTCCGTAGTCGTCGAAGTCGAAGCGGCCATCGTTGACCGGAACGTTGCCCAGAACGCCATTGACCAGCTCAGGCCCGTTCGCGACGAGGGTTGCCGGAAATCCGAGGTAGAACGGGTCGGCCCGCTCCTGCATGGCGAACGTCCAGCGCGTCGTGCCAACAAACGATCTCGCGACACTGTCGTCGAGCCGCACGAGTACGGTTGTCCCGAAGTCCAGCTTCTTGCCCACGCCGTCGCGCACGAGCACCAGCGCATCGCCGCGGGCACCAATCGCGCCGCGCATGGCGAGCACACCCTCGGCACCGTCGTCGGATTCGGTCGTGAAGGAGACCGTGACGACGCCATCTTCGAGAAGCTCGAAGCAAGCGCCGTTGTCGGCGATAAAGGTCGGTTCGTCCGTCCCGACCAGCACCGCTCCCTCAGCGAGACAGCCGTGTGAGAAGGCCAGCGTAGCGTAGGATGTGGCGAGCTGGCCGGCGGCGTCGAGACCGCTCATCATCACCGCATAGGTCCCGTCGACGTCGGCGAGGGCACGATTGGGACGCAGGCCAATCACGACTTCGTTGCCGATCTTGCCGCTGGCGACAAACGCCTCGCCCGCCGAGGTCACCTGTCCAATGAAGCGATTGGGCCCGAGATCGAAGGCGACGCCGAGCTGAGAGTCGAGACACCAGTCACGCGCAAATGGGTCTTGCACAGTGAAGGGCTCGTTCTGCGAACGAAAGATGCCGGTCCAGCGACCGTCCGTGGCGAATGTCGCGATGCCGGCGGCGTTGCCGCGGCCGGTGGCGAATGCGGTCTGGATGGCCATGAACCAGTCTCCGGTCAGCGTGTCCTTCTGCAACGGCAAGGCCGTCTGCGCGACATTGTCCTGGCAGGCGCCGGCGTTCGTGCAGGTGTCCACCGGGGCCATGTGCTGTCCGTTGCAGCTACCCCAGACGCTGCCGGCGGCGCCGCTGCAAACGCCGCCGATGGCAACCTCGCCGCCGCAACCGTTGTTGGCGTCGCAGGTCGGTCGGCGACACACCTCGGCAGTCTCGCACATGAGCATGACGTCGCTCTGGCATTGGCCAACGACGCAGGTCCCAGCACCGGTGCAGGCATCTTGATCGTCGCAACTCCCGCCCGTTCTCGGGATAGCCTCGCAACGGTGCTCGACACAGTCCCAGCTGGTGCAGACGGCCGGCTCTCCGAGGCAGTCGTCACGTTCGTCGCACTCGTGGCAAGTGACCTCGGTCTCCTCGATGCTCGTCTCGTTGACCACCGTCTCGACTTCGGGGCCGACCTCGCTGTCGACGACGTCTACTACCTCCTGGACCTCGACCTCGGTTTCGACCTCGACCTCGGTTTCGAGTTCGGTTTCGACTTCGAGCAGAGCCGTCTCCGGAAGAACGTCACCGGGACCGGCGCCATCGACTTCGATAGCACTGTCCGTATCGCCGTTGACTGTTCGACGCTCGTCGATGCATCCGACGATACCAAGCGAGAATGCGCAACCAAGTAGCGGCCAGAGCTTCATACGACACAGACTACAAGATGACGCGATCCCTACCAAGGCTGGCGACGTCGAGCATCCAGGTCGCACGACCGGCAAGGCCTTCCCCGAGGATGGCGAAGCCTGGACTGAAGGCCTCGCGCAGCACCCTTTACGGAGGTGTAGCCGCGGGTCGGCTGCCACGTGCTACCCCAAAGGCCGCGTAGAGCCCGAAGCCGAGCCCGAAGCCGATGAACCAGGCGTAGTTGTAGAGGTCGTGGAAGATCGCCGGCACCGACGCGTGCTCGACGAGACCCGCGGCCGCGAGGAAGCCGGGCACATTTGGCGCGACCGAGACGGCAAGGATGGCCATCGCCCGCCAGTTCACGCCCGAGCCGCCGAACGCGTAGGGCCCCGTGCGCGAATAGAGGCCGTCGACGTCGAGGTTCATCTTTCGCACGATGAAATAGTCCGCAATCATGATGCCGCCGATCGGGCCGAGCAACGCCGAGTACCCGACCAGCCACACGAAGAGATAGTCGCCCACCGAGGCGAGCAGCTTCCACGGCATGATGACCACGCCGATGACGCCGGTGATGATGCCACCCATCTTGAACGAGATACGGCTCGGGGCGAGGTTCGCGAAGTCGTTGGCGGGGCTCACGACGTTGGCCGCGATGTTGGTCGTCAGGGTCGCAATCGCGAGCGCGAACATCGCAATGACGACGACCACGGGGTTGTCGAAGCGGGCGATCAAAGCGACCGGATCCCAGGGCGCGTCGCCCGCCGTGAGCACATCGGGAAACACCAGTAGCGACGCCGAGGTGACCGCCACACCGATGAACGAGTAGAGCGCCATCGTCGGCGGCAGGCCCAGCGTCTGGCCGCGCAGCTGGTCCCGCTGCGACTTCGCGTAGCGGGTGAAGTCGGGGATGTTGAGCGACAACGTCGCCCAGAAGCCGACCATCGCGGTGAGCCCGACGAGCAACGTGCCGAGCGCGAAGCCGCCCGGCTTTACGCCTTCCTTTGGCACCCTCAGCTCGGCGCGGCTGCCTGCCGGCTTTGCGGGCGAACGGACCTCGAACGCGAAGCGGTCCCCTGCCTGGGCCGCCCCGAGCGCCACCGTCGGCGTGAGCGGCAACCATGGCAACGGCGCGAGCGCGGCCGTCACCGCGGCCTTGTCGGCGTTCTTGTCCGGGTTCGGCGCGACGCGCGCAAACCGCATCTCGTCTGCCTTGGGCACGCCATCGACCGTGACGACCGTCAGCGCCGCGGTCGCCACCCCACCTTCGAGAGTGGCACTCAGGGTCGGCCGCGTGAATTGCTCCGACGCGTCGAGCACCCGGCTCGCGCCGCCCCCTTCGCCCAATCCCCAGGCCAACAAGGCAAGCCCGACTGCGATCAGCAACGGTGCCGACCAGCTCTCGAAGAACTTGATCGACTCCATGCCGCGCACGACGAAGTACATGTTGATGGCCCAGAACCCGAGGAACGCGACGAGCTGCGCGACATTGATGTCGAGGAAGCCGCCGAGGTAGGGCGCGTCGCCAACGCCAGGGACAAGCGCACGCACGAGCTCGTAGCAGGCCTGCCCGCCAAACCACGTCTGGATCCCAAACCAGCCACACGCGACCAGTGCCCGCAGCACCGCAGGCACGTTCGCCCCGCGCACACCGAAAGAGGCACGCGCCAGCACCGGAAACGGGATCCCATACTTCGCACCCGGATGCGCGTTCAGGACCATCGGCACCAGCACGATCACATTGCCGATGAGCACCGTCAGGACCGCGCCCCACCACGACATGCCGGACGACAGGAGCCCGGCCGCGAGCGTGTAGGTCGGGATGCAGACTGCCATCCCGATCCACAGGGCAGCGATGTGCCACGTTCCCCAGGTCCGCTGCGCTGGCGAGGTAGGGGCGAGGTCGGGGTTCCAGAGGCTCGGGTCGGCGTTCGCTGGCCGAACGGCTGGCTCTTCGTGGGGCATCGGGTCCTCGCGCAACGGTCCTATGGCAGCGGGATCTTGCCCCGCAATCGGCTGCCATTCAACCGACGTCGTCAATTGAGTCGGTTCGACACACCTTTGTGAAGGTGCTAGCGCTGAAGGCATGAGTCAGCCGTCACCGTCTGCTCCCCCGTCTGCCGAAGCACCGCCCTTCCAACCGTTCGTCGCGAGCACGACGACGATGACCGAGCTCACCGTTCGCGCGGTCGTAATCGGCTCGCTGCTCGGCATCGTGTTCGCCGCGTCGTCGGTCTACCTCGGGCTCAAGGTCGGGCTCACGGTGTCGGCCTCGATCCCGGTCGCGGTGCTGTCGATCACCCTCTTCCGCTGGCTCGGCAAGGCGGTCGGGGCGCGCCCGGCGACCATCCTCGAGAACAACATCGTGCAGACGACGGGCTCGGCGGGCGAGTCGATCGCCGCCGGCATCGCCTTTACGCTGCCGTCCCTCCTCATCATGGGCTTCGACATGGAGCTCGTGCGGGTGCTGCTGGTCGGGCTCCTGGGCGGACTCATCGGCGTCTTGATGATGATCCCGCTGCGCCACGGGCTCATGGTGAAGGAGCACGGCAAACTCGCCTTCCCCGAAGGCACCGCCTGCGCCGACGTGCTGATGGTCGGCGAGCAGGGCGGCATGAACGCCAAGACCGTCTTCATCGGCTTTGGCGCCGGCTTTGGCTACATGGTCCTCAACGTCATCCTCGGCTTCTGGAAGGACACCGCGTCGTTTACGGTCTCGTTCTGGGGCAAGCTGAAAGACGCAACCATCGGCTTTGAGGTCTCGCCCGCGATGCTCGGCGTTGGCTACATCATCGGGCCCAGGGTCGCGGCCAACATGCTGGCCGGCGGCCTGCTCGCGTTCCTCGTACTGGTCCCGCTCATCCATCACTTCGGCGACGGTCTCGGCGACGCACTCTACCCGTCAGCCGACGTGCTCATCTCCGAGATGGGTGCCGGCGCGCTCCGCAACAACTACATCCTGTTCATCGGCGCTGGCGCGGTTGCGACCGGCGGCTTCATCGCACTCGCGCGCGCCATCCCGACCATCATCCGTGCCTTCCGCCGTGGCATGGGCAGCATCGCCGAGCGGCGCGCCGAGGCCGGCAGTCCAGGCGCCATCCTTGCCACGGCCGGCAGTCCAGGCTCCGCCATCCTTGCCACGGCCGGCAGTCCAGGCTCCGCCATCCTTGCCACGGCCGGCAGTCCAGGCTCCGCCATCCTTGCCACGGCCGGCAGTCCAGGCTCCGCGATTCTCGCGACGGATGGCAGCGCAGTCACCGCAGCGACCACGACCCCACGCACCGAACGCGACCTGTCGCTGCGCGTGGTGCTCGGCGGTTCGCTGGCCCTCGCGCTGGCGATCGGCGTCGCCCCGGTGCTCGACGTCAACCCCGTCTCCGCGCTCTTGATCGTACTCTTCGGCTTCTTCTTCGTGACGGTGTCGGCGCGCATCACCGGCGAAATCGGCAGCTCCTCCAATCCGATCTCGGGCATGACGGTGGCGACGCTGCTCATCACCTGCGGCCTCTTCGTCGTGATCGGCTGGACCGGCGTCGAGTTCAAGGCGATGGCGCTCACGACCGCGGCGCTCGTGTGCGTGGCCGCTTCCAACGGCGGCACCATCGCGCAGGATCTCAAGACCGGCCACCTCGTCGGCGCGACCCCGCGCTCGCAACAGCTCGCCATCCTGGTCGGCGTCATCACCTCGGCGATCGTCATCGGCTTCGTCCTGCAGCTCCTGAACGAGAGCTCCACGACCTACAAAGCGGTCGAAATCCCGACCTTCTCGCTCGCCGCCGCCAAGGCCGACCCGAAGTCGAGCCCGCACGTGAAGACCACCGACGAGCGCGTGGTCGCGACCGACGGCAAGGAGTACGGCGTCGTCTTCCTGCACGAGGCGGTCGCCAAGGCGGAGCGCGGAAAGTACCTGATCGATACCGAAGGGCACCTAAAATTCTTCGTCGATCCAGGTGTTTGCGGCACCTACCCGTACCATGTCGTCAACGTCGACAAGCCGATGTCGCTGCCCGTCGCGAGCTATGCCAAGGTCGAGTACGGCACCGACCACCTGCCCTATCGCATCGTCGACCTGCAGGCGCAGATCCCCGCGGGCACCTACCTCGTCGACAGCGAAGGCTTCGTGCGGCGTGAGGCGAAGGCCACCGAGGACGGCACCGAGAAGCTCGAGAAGGTCGAGTACCAGGGGATCCGCGTGCCGATCCCCGCCAACGTCGAGAACGTGTCCGTCGTCGACCGGCGCTCGGGTGAAGCGCTCACGTTGCGGCGCGTGACCCTGCCCGAGCCCCTGCCCGCCACCCTCCCGCCCGGCCGCTACCTCGCGACCCCAGAAGGCACGGTCGTGTGGGAGACCAAGCAGGACGTCACCAAGTTCGATGCGCCCAAGGCGCAGCTCTTCCGGCTCATCATCGATGGCACACTCGGCGGTGACCTGCCCTGGGGGCTCGTGCTCGCGGGCGTATTCCTGGCGATCATGATGGAGCTGGTCGGGGTGCAGTCGCTGCCGTTCGCGGTCGGCCTCTACCTCCCGATCTACACCTCGGGTGGCATCTTCGTCGGCGGCGTCGTGCGCTGGCTCGTCGACCGCAAGCGCAAGGACTCGGCCAGCGAGGCGGAGTTCTCGCCGGGCATGCTGATGGCGTCCGGCCTCATCGCGGGCGGCGCCATCGCCGGCATCTTCGACGCCGTGGCGGACGGGGCCGAGCTGCCGCTGAACCTCGGTGCCGACTTCCTCGCTGCCACCGAGAAGTCGGGCTCGCTCGGCGATCTCGGGGTCAACCTCTGGACGATGCTGCCGTTCGTGCTGCTCGCGTACTTCCTCTATCGCGTCGGCAAGAAGAAGGAGCTCTAGCGCTCACACCGGCAATACCAGCCGGAACCGTGCGCCGACCCCGTCCTGACTTTCAGTCGAGGCCTCGCCATCCTTGCGAAGGCCAGCGCTCTCTCGCACTGGCTACACGGATGACTCTCGAGTGACGCTCACGGGGAAGCGCCACCGAGCGTCGCGGATGCGACCGACCATCAAAGCCGGCGAAGCCGGCAGGGAGGGAGCGCCCCGACGTCGGTGGTGCGTTGGGTGGATCTCGGTCGAGAGTCATCCGTTTAGACCTCGCAAGATCCGCCGTGGGCCTGGGCAATCGCCAGCACGATCGCAAGCCCCAGCCCGGAGCCCGGCGTGTCCCTCGCGAGGCGATGAAACGGCTCGAACACAACCGCCCGCAGCTCGGGCGCGATCCCAGGCCCGTCGTCGCTCACCGTCAAACGCAGCACGCGTGGCGCCGGCTCGTGCGCCAGCACAATCGGCCGACCCGGCGCGAATTTCTGCGCGTTTTCAATGAGATTCGCGAGCGCCTGGCGCAGCGGATCAGCATCGACGTTGGCCACGATGCCCGGGCCGAGCGTGCTCTGCACCAGCGGGTCGCCCGCCCGCCCAATGACCTCCGCAACGAGCCCGGTGATGTCGGTCGCCGCCCGGTCGGGGGTCTGACTCTGGCGCAATCGCTCGAGATCGAGCAAGCGCCCCCCCGAACGCGAGAGCTTTCATATCCTGGTCTTCTTGTGTCGGTGGTGCGCGGAACCAATGCGTACGCCGGCCCCGACGCCAACAACAGCAGCATGCCGCAATCAGGCATGCGACCGTCGCTCGAGGAGCGGCAGCTGCTCGCCAACTGGCTCTCGTGTGGCGCGCCTTGACAGGGCCAGTGACCCCATCGGGGTCTGTAACATCGAGACCGCTCAGGCCGCCGGCTCCCTGACGAGGCGCATGCGCCAGTCGACGCCGACGATGTCGCCCTCGCCGATCGGCTCCCAGACATTCTCGCCCTGGAGCGGCTCACTCGCGATGAGCATGTGATTGACGCTGCCGCTGAGCGAGGGCGCTTCGCAAACGGCCGACAGCGACGGGCACACGTCGCGGTCGGCGCAGCGCCGCTTCCAGGTCGAGTAATAGAGTTCTCTACCGCCCTGGTGCGCGGCCATCACCTGGCCGTTGGTGACCAGCAGCGTGAGCAGACTCCGTGCCGCGTCGCTGTCGGCGAGCTGGCGCACGAGCGTCACCGTGTCGCGCAGCGAGCGCACGACCTCCTCGATTCCGAGGCGGCCACCCAGCTCGCCGTACTTCGAGAGCTCGGTCAGGAACAGGAAGAACACCCGCTCGCTATCGGTGTCGCCCAGGATGAAGCGCCGTAAGCGCGGTGCGATCGCCAGCTCGAGCGTCTCGCGCACCTCTGGAAAGCGCGGCACGTCGCCGTTGTGGGCCATCACCCAGCGCCCGTACTGAAAGGGGTGCGAGTTGAGCACCGTCATCGAGCCCTGCGTCGCCTTGCGGATGTGCGCGACGACCGTCTCCGAGCTGACGATGCCCGACACGCGCCGAAAGAGCGCGTCGTCCATCGCGCCCGCGGCACTCTTGGTCACGTGCGGCGCGCCATCGACGTAGTAGGCGACGCCCCAGCCGTCCGGGTGTCGCTCCGACTGCTTGTGCAGCGCATTGTCCGCGGCCAGCAGCGAACGATGGACCTGACTCGGGATGACGCTGCGGAATCCAAATAGGCGACACACGAGAGCCCCCAGAAGCACAGAGGCCCCGCCAAGGATGGCGAAGCCTGGACTGCGGGCCCGCAACCTGCCTTGCGAGCCTCGCGAGCCTTGCGAGACTACTCCGATGGCGACGATTTCAGAAGACCATCGTGAGCGCCGAACGATCGTTGCTCTTGATGGAAGCCGCGTGCGCATGAACCCGCGGCATCACCTGGTGGATGAAGAAGCGCGCCGTCTGGATCTTGCCGTGGAGGAAGCGCGCCTCGGCGTCATCGACCAGGAACGTGCCGAAGCCCTCGGCCATCGGGTCGACGCGATTGTCGATGAGGCGCTTGTCGTAGAGCGTCTTGGCAGTCAGGGCCTGGCGCATGAGCAGCCAACCGACCAGCACGTCACCGAACATCTCCAGGAACTTCACCGCGTGGAACGCCGGGTAGTCGACGTCGCCACGCATGTTGAGCTGCCCGAACCCCATCGCAGCCTGCGCCAGCGCGTCGCGGGCCTTGCCGATCGCCGCTATCTCATCGGCGAACGGGCCGTCCTTGGCGGGTCCATTGAGCGTCTTGTTCGCCTCATTGAGGAGCGCCATCAGCATCACGCCGCCACCACGCGCGACCTTGCGCCCGAGCAGATCCATCGCCTGCACACCGTTGGTGCCTTCGTAGATCGCAGCGATCTTCACGTCGCGCAGCAGCTGCTCCATGCCGTACTCACGGATGTAGCCGTAGCCGCCAAAGACCTGCACCCCCAGGTTGCAGGCGTTGAAGCCCTCGTCCGAGCACCACGCCTTGACGATCGGGGTCAGCACCTCGACCTGATAGTGCCAGTGGTTCTTCTCCTTCTCGTCCGTCTCCATCTCCGCGCGGTCGATGCAGTAGGCCGCGTACAGCATCAGCGCGCGCCCACCCTCGGCCAGCGCCTTCATGTGCATCAGCATGCGCTTGACGTCGGCGTGCTCGATGATGGGCACCTTCTGCGGCTCGGCCTTGCGCATGTCCGCCAGGCGGTTGCCCTGGATGCGCTCCTTCGCGTAGTGCACGGCGCGCAGGTAGGCGAGGTTCGACAGCGCCACGCCCTGGAGGCCGACCGCGATGCGCGCCTCGTTCATCATCTTGAACATGCAGCGCAGGCCCTCGCCCTGGCCGCCGACGAGCCAGCCTTCGCACGCGTCGTTGTCGCCGAAGACGAGCTGGCAGGTGGCCGAGCCGTGGATGCCCATCTTCTCCTCGACGCCGATACAGACGACGTCGTTGAGCTCGCCCGGCTTGCCCTTCGCGTCGACCCGGCGCTTGGGCACGATGAACAGCGAGACCCCGCGATGGTCGCCCGGATCGCCTTCGACGCGTGCCAGCACCATGTGCACGATGTTGTCGGTGATGTCGTGCTCACCCGACGAGATGAACACCTTCTGGCCCTTGATTCGGAAGAAGCCTGGCTTGTCGGCGACGGGCCGCGCGACCGAACGCAGGTCTGGGACGGCGGTGCCGGCCGACGGCTCGGTGAGGCACATCGTGCCCGACCATTGTCCCGACAACATCTTCGCCGCGTACGTCGCCTTCTGGTCGGCCGTGCCGAACGTCTGGATCAGCCCGAGGGCGCCGTGCGTGAGGCCCGGCGTGAACATCAGGTTCACGTTGGCGGCCGTGAACAGCTCCTGAGAGGCGATGTGCAAGACCAGCGGGAACCCCTGGCCGCCATCCTCTGGGCGCATCGACAGCGCGACCCAGCCCGCCTCCGAGATCGCCTTGTAGGCCTCCTTGAAGCCCGGCGGCAGGGTGACCTTGCCGGCGTCGAACTTCACGCCGACGCGGTCGCCAATCTCGTTGCACGGGAACAGGATCTCACGCGCCTGCTGCTCGGCCGCCTCGAGGATGTCGTTCATCGTCGCGAGGTCGGCATCCTTGTACCGCTCGTGCTTGGCGAACGAGCCGATGTCGAAGCAATCGAACAGGTTGAAGCGGATGTCCCGCATGTCGGCATAGAAATCGGCCACGGTCGGTCTCCTGCTCTCGTTGGGCGGGGGCAGGCTGATGTCCGATGCCACCCCGCGTTAGTCCTTCGAGGTATATAGGGCCGGGTCGCCGGGAGGCAACCAAAACCTGAATGACGGCTCACTCGGCCACGCAAGGACCTGTAGCGATTAGAGATCGTTTTCGAACGTGTGCACGAACAAGCCATCGGCGAGCTTCGGCTCGAACCACGTCGACTTAGGCGGCATGATGAGGTCCGCGTCCGCCACCCGGAAGAGCTCGTCGAGCGACGTCGGGAACAGCGAGAACGCGACCCCGCTGCGACCCGCGCGCAGCTCGAGCTCGGCCACGCCGCGAATGCCGCCAACGAAGTCGATGCGATGATCGCGGCGCGGGTCATCGATGCCGAGCACTGGCTTCAGCAACCGATCTTGCAGCAGCGCCACATCGAGCGAGTCGATCGGGTGGGCCTCGTCGACGCTCTTCGCGACGAGCTCGCGCCAGGTGCCGCCGAGGTACATCGCGAAGTGATGACGCGCGCTCGGCACCGGGGCAGCACCGGGTGGACCGACCTCGAAGTGTTCGGCGACGGCGGCGAGAAAGCTTGCTTCGTCGTGCTTGCCGAGGTCGGCGACGACCCGGTTGTAGGGCAGGATCTCGAGCCAACGCGCCGGGAACACGACCGCCAGGAAGCGGTCCCAGTCGCCGTTGCCCTCGCCGCGCTGATGTCGCAGCTTGGCAACCCGCGCAGCACTCGCCGCGCGATGATGACCGTCGGCGATGTACGACGCCGGCTCGGCCGCGAGCAACGCCGCGAGCTTCTCGCCACGCGGTGAGTCCGCCTGGACGAGCCACGCCTCGTGCCGCACGCCATTGGCCATCCACGCATCGAGATCCGGCGGCGCGAGCGTCGTCGCCACGAGCAGCTCGAGCAGCGCCTCGTTCGCGCGCATCGCGAGGAACACCGGCCCGGTCTGGGCCGACGTCACGTCGATGTGACGGGTGCGATCGTCTTCTTTCTCGGCCCGCGTCAGCTCGTGCTTCTTGACGAGGCCGGCCTCGTACTCGGCCACCGAGGCGAGCCCGACGACGCCGATCTGGGCATGGGCACCACGCGTCTGGCGATAGACCGCGAAGACGGGTCGGGCCTCGCGCACGAGCGCGCCTTCGGCGACGAGCCGCTCGAGGTTGGCGTGCGCGCGCTGGTAGATGTCCACGCCGTATGGGTTCACGTCGTCGGGGAGTTCGAGCTCCGAGCGGGTCACGCGCAGAAACGACAGCGCCTCGTCACCGACGTAGGCGCGCGCTTCGGGCGTAGAGACGACATCGTAGGGCGGCGAGATCACCCGCGCGACGACGTCGGCGCCAGGACGAAGCGGCCGGAAAGGCTTGAAATCCATGACTTTTCCTCGCGCCGTGGTCACTCGACGATGACGCTGCGGGCAAGGCAGGCCATCGCACGCCACGGCTCGAACGTCGACTCCGTTGCGAACAGGGAGGCCCCGGTAGCGCTGTGCACGAAGAACCGATCGAGCTGCCGCACCGCGCCGAGCGCGTCGAAGCCTCGCTCGCGCTCGATGCGATAGCGCGCAAGCATCGCGAACATCGTCGTCAGCAGGTAACGCGGGTCGGCAAACCACAGATAGAACGTAGGGCACAAGAAGCGGTGCATCAGGTAGCGCGTGAGCAGCGCATGCTCGTCGGGCGCGGGCATCGGATCGAGCGTAAAGCGCTGCGGCGGATGGTCCTCCCAGAGGGACGGGAGGCCCGCGGGCGAACCGCCGGCGCGGGCTTCGAGGCCGGCGATGATCGAGTTCTCGAACGCGCCCTGACGCAAGAGCGAACGGTCGAGCGTCAGCGGCTCCGGTGCCGTGAGCCCAGTCACGTCCTCGGCGAAGCGCACGAGGCGTGCGAACGGGTCGGCCTCGGTGAGGCCGTTGAAGTGCTCGAACAGCGACCAGTGCAGCGACCAGAACGTATGGATGTCGATACGCTCGCCGAGGGGGTCCCAGCACTGGCGATCGTCTTGGCCCATCCAGGCGACGCTCTCGACCGGTGGCTCGGCGTGCTCGAACGTCGGCGCGAACGCGACCTCTTCGGCGAGCAGCTGCAGCGCCGTCGGACACTGGAACGTGAGGTCGATGATCTGCCGGTCGTTGGTGAGGATCGACAGGTACGGGTACTGCTTGCAGACCCGTGGATAGAGCTGCGCACCGAGGTTCGTGCGCACCGTGCAGAGGTTGTCGCCGCCGAGAAAGACGCACTGATCGCGGACCTTCGGCAGGAGCGGCCAGTCGCTCTCGCGCTTGATGTTGGCGAGCGCGAAGGCCGACGCGCGCGGATCGGCCAGCTCGGTCAGGCGCCGCTCGAAGCGGCGGCGTTCGACCTCGTCGATCGGCACCGACTGATGCTTGCAGCAGAGGCCGCGTTTACGGCACTGCCACGCCCTCACCATGGGTGTCAGATAGAGCGGCGGATCAGTGTCCACGGCGTGCATGGCCTCAGTATCGCCTTTGGCTGCCTTGCCCTTCGCAGGGATGGCGGAGCCTGGACTGCGGGCCATGGCCTACTGACCGAGGTTGCCGCCGATGACCGCGTAGCCCGCCTGCGGCGTCACGCGCAGACCCCCGAGGCCCAGCGTCGTACCCGCGGGCAGGCCCGGCACCAGCGTCGAGAGATCCATGGACGGCAGCTCGAACGGGCCGAACTCCTGGCCGGTGATGAAGCCCCCGAGGATCGACGGCAGGTTCTCGAGGAGAGTGCCGATGTCGAGCGTGTCGCCGAGGCCACCGTCGTCGAGGTAGGCGATCTCGACGTCCGAGTCGGTGATCGCGCCGAACTGGATCGACAGGCCCTTGGCACCACCGTCGCTGCCGTCGTGGCTGACGAACTGAACGTCGAGCACGAGGTCCACGTACATGCCGACCTCAACCGAGGAGCCGAGGATGTCGCCCGTGAGCGTCAGGTAGAGATCGCCGACCGAGGCCTGGATGCCGGCCTTCGAGCAGTCGTCGAGGATCGGCGGCATGAGCCACTCCATGTCGACTGCGAGGTTGTCGATGTTGATCGGCAGCGCGCCACCGGCCAGGCCCGCCAGGTCGAGCGGGGCGTTCAACCCACCCGACCACCAGGCCGCGTAGAAGCCGGCGTTGATGACGTCGGTGCGCACGCCGAAGCCGACCGACGGGTCCCAGCCCCACTGGAGGTCATCGGTCGAGGTGCCAAGGCAGGTGCCGCGCAGAATCGCGCCCTCGGGATCTTCTTCATGCAGGTCCCCGTCGTGGCCGAGCGACTCGAGGTCGATGCCCTTGTCGGTGTGGAGCCCGGTCGCGAGCCCGATGGTGCCGCCGTCGTCCTCGAAGGCGACCGTCGAGAGCTCGGTCGAGAAGCCGAGCTCGACCGAATCGCCGCCAAAGAAGCTCGGGATCGGCAGCACGGTGTCGATCACCAGGAGGTCGAAGAGGCCCGACAGCACGGGCCCGAGCAGCGACTGCAGCACCGGGTTCAGGAGCTGCGGCACAAGCGCGCTGGCCGTGTTCGCGAGCGGGTTCAGGATGCCGGCGAAGAGTTGGCCAAGGTCGATGAAGTCCGACAGCGCGATCGAGTACTGGGTGTTGATGAGGCCCTGGATGCCGGTGAGCGACAGGTTCAGGGTGACGTCCTGGATCGGCTGCAGGTCGAAGTCGCCGACGACCGAGGTGAGCTCGCTGATGCTGAGCTGCATCGGCTGGTGCCAGGTCTTGGCCATCTCCGCCGCCATGAACACGTCGAAGTCGCCCATCGCGAGGTGCGACGTGACGAGCGCCTGGGCATAGGCCTGGCCGCTCGTCAGCGGGAAGCAGAAGAAGTCGTTGCACGAGTCGGCGAGCACATCGAACTGCAGCTTCACCTCGAACACGAGGTCGACAGCGATCGCGGGCTGGCTGTCAGTGCCGACGATCATGTCGAAGTCGAGCCCGCCTTCGCGCGAGTCGATGTTGACGGCGGTCGGCCCGATGTCGGTCGTGTCCGCCGCCTTGAGGATGATTGAAAGGTCACCGACGAAGGTGAGGTCGATCCACTGGCCGTCGAAGAGGTCGACGCGCATCGTCTGATTCACGAGCGGGATCGTCTGGTTGACGCCCGCGAGCGCGGTCGAGATTGGGGTCTGGATGTCGAGGTCGCCGAGCAGCACTTCGACCAGCGTGGCGAGGTCGTTCAACTGGTTGTGGTTGTGCACGCCGTCATCGAAGAAGTTCTGGCCGAGCAGGACGACGATGCCGTCCTCGTGCTGGAGGCCGCGCGCGTCCTGGTCCTGGAAGTCGAGCCAGCCGTCGGAGTAGCCAAACGTCGGCGACGCCTCGGCACGGTTGCCGGCCTTGTCGACCGCGATGAGGTCGATGATGTTCAGGCCCCAGGTCGAGTCGTAGGCGTACTCGAAGCGGCCACCGGCCTGGATCGCCACGGCCTTGCCACCGATGCTGAGCGTATCGAGGCCGCCTGCGTCGATGACGGTGCCGCGCACGACCACCGGTCCGCCGCCGTTGTCGGTGTCCTTGAGGGTCGCGCCGCGCGGCGGGTAGTCGACGACGATGACCGGGGCGGTCGCATCGACGAGCAGATCGAGGTCGTCACGCATGCCCTCGAGCGGAGCCGCGAGCGTGACCGAGAAGCGGTAGACCCCCTCCTCCTCGAGCTTATAGCGATGCGTCTCGGCAGCGACGACCGTGAGGCGCGGCGAGGTCGGGGCGGTCAACGTGCCCGGCACGTCGGCGAGCTCGTTGTCGAAGCGGTCATAGACCGTCCACTCGAGCGTGACGGCGGCACCCGGCAGGTAGCCGGGACGGGCCGGGGTGGCGGTCAGCTCGACCCGCTCGGCGTTGCCCGGGACGACCAGCAGCGTGACGGTCTCGCGCGTCGAGTCGCCGACGCCGCAGCTCACGGGGAAGCTGCCCGCGGTCTCGCTCGTGACCTGGCCGTTGGCGACCTCGAGCTCGGGCGGCAGGTCCCAGCTCGGGTCGAGGAGCGGCACCTCGTTGTTCCACTGGTCGACGCCGACGCAGCCGATCGAGGTGAAGGTGCCCGCGGTCAGCGGGTTCTGGCCAAATGTCGGGCGCGTCTTCAGAACGGGCCCAGCGTTGATCGTGAGCTGTGCGCCGACGGTGTCGATCGCCTGCAGCTTCGGGATCTCGCAGAAGACGCGATAGGTGCCGGAGCGCGTACCGCCGACCATCATCGCGGGGTTGATGCCGGTCACGGCCGCGTCGCCGAACAGCGCGCTCTCCGAGATGACGCGGGCCGTGAAGTCCTCGGGCTTCAGCTTCTTCGAGGCCTTGTCGGTGGTGCAGGTCACGGCCGCCGTGCCACCCGGCCCGATCGCGGCCGGGTTCACAGCGGTGTGCAGACCCTCGTAAAGGGAGCCCTTCTTGTCGTCGCCGCAGCCGCTGCTGAGCGGGATCATGGCAAGCGAGGTGAGGACAGCGAGGGTGGCTCGAAGGGTGACGGGAGTCATGTTGACCTCAGTGGCGGCGACCGAATGGGGGCTCATGGCACAGTCGGCGCGGCGAGGGCAACGAAGAAGTCGCCATTATAGGGATGGCCCATCGCCATGGCGGCTTCGGGGCCGTCCTGTTACAGAGGGAACGTGAGCAAGCCAGGCCAGCCGCCAGACGACATTCCGGACCACGGGACACCACCCGACCCTGCGACATCCCGACCAATCCCTGACGAGGTCGCGCAGGAACAGCGCGTCCTGAACGCGGTGCAGGACAACCTCGCGCGCCTCGAGTCTGGCCCCATGCAGGCCGACCTCGGGGCGACGCTGGTGGCGTTGCGCGACAGCCTGGCCGACGAGAAGCTACCCGAGGACATCGGCTCGATCATGGAGCAGATGGACCGCGCGCAGGCGCTGATGAACCAGCAGGCGAAGAGCATCGAGGGCTCGGCCGACCCGGACAACCCGTACTTCGCGCGCATGGTGCTGCAGGACGACTTCGGTCAGCGCAGCATCCTCATCGGCAAGTCGACCTTCATCTCGGATCGCGTGCGCATTGTCGACTGGCGTAATGCCCCGATTTCGCGCATCTTCTATCAGTACCTCGAAGGCGACGAGTACGACGAGGTCGTCAACGGACGCGAGGTCTCGGGCGAGGTCAAGCTGCGCCGCACGATGACCATCGGCAGCGGCAAGCTGCAGCGCATCGGCAGCGACGACCACACCTGGGTGCGACGCCCCGATGGCAACTGGGTCGACCTGCGCAGCCGCGAGGTACGTCTGGCAGGCGGCGCCGGCACCGCCATCCGCCCCGACAGCCTCGGCACCGGCCACGCCATCGGCGAACGCGATGTGCGCCGCGACAAGCACCTGCCTGAAATCGCATCGCTGCTCGACCCCGAGCAGTTCAAGCTCATCACCGCCAGGGACACGGGGCTCGTCGCTATCCAGGGCTCGGCCGGCTCGGGCAAGACGACGGTCGGGCTGCACCGCATCGCCTGGCTCGTGTTCCAGAACCCGGCCCTGTTCCGGCCCGAGCGCATGCTGATCATCGTGTTCTCGCGCGCGCTGTCGGCCTACATCTCAAAAGTGTTGCCAGCGCTCGGCGTCCAAGGCGTGCGGGTGCAGGAGCTCGCGCCGTGGATGTCGCATCTGCGCAAAACGCACTTCCGGAACCTGCCCGAGGTCTACTCCGAAGAGACCCCAGCGCTGGTCACGCGCTTCAAGACCCACACGGTGCTCCTCAAGATGATCGAAGAGCTGCCGAGGCGGCGGCGCGTGCCCGTGTCGGGACGCCAGAGCGAGCCCAAGGTCGTCTTCGAGGAGCTCTTGACCGACAAGGTCTGGCTCCAGGACGGCGTCGCGCGCTTCGCACCAGGCGCCTTCAGCGAGGCCGAGATCGACCGCATCCATCGCTGGTGTACCCGTCAGGCGTTCCTGCGCGACGACGGCGAAGGCGTCTCCGAGGACGACCTGCCAACGCTCGATCGCGAAGACGATCCGATCCTCTTGCGCCTCTGGCAGGTGCTGCGTGGACCGCTGCGCGCGGACGACAAGACCGGCCCCAAGGGATCGTCGGGCCAGAAGCAGCCGCTCGAGTACCACCACGTGATGGTCGACGAGGCGCAGGACCTGTCGCCGCTCGAGCTGGCGGTCTTGATCGCCACGGCCGGGCCACGCCAGTCGGTGACGCTGGCCGGTGACGTGGCGCAAAAGATCATCGAGAACCGTGACTTCCCGAGTTGGACGGACGTGCTCGGGGCGCTCGGGCTGGGTCACGTCGACGTCTCGCCGCTGCAGGTCAGCTATCGATCGACGCGCCAGATCATGGAGGTGGCGCGCGCCATACTGGGCCCGTTGGCCCCCGAGGAACCGGTCACAGCACCGCGTGATGGCGCCCCGGTCGGGCACCTGCGCTTCGAGTCGACCGGTGCCGCGGCGACCTGGCTCGGGCCGGCGCTCGTGGATCTCATGCGGCGCGAAGCATTGGCCTCGGTCGCGGTGCTGTGTGTCGACCTCGTCGCGGCGCGCGACTGGTACCAGATCCTCGAGCGCTCGCAGGTGCCCTACCTCCAGCTGATCGACGACCAGGACTTCTCGTTCGCACCAGGCGTCGAGGTCACCGACATCCGCAGCTCGAAGGGCCTCGAGTTCGACTACGTCGTGCTGGTCGGTGTCGACGCCGACGCGTTCCCGAACAAGACGACAGCCCGCCACCTGCTGCACGTCGGCGCCACGCGCGCCGCGCACCAGCTCTGGATCATCTCGACCGGTAAGCCGTCGCCGCTCATCCCGCCCGGGCTCGCCGGGCTCGATGGGCTCGACGCCCCCGCCACGGAGTGACGATGGACCCCAACACGCTGCCAATCTATCGCTACGAGTCCGACATCGTGCGCGCGCTCACCGACCATCGGGTGCTCGTGCTCGAGGGACCGACCGGCTCCGGCAAGACGACCCAACTGCCAAAGATGCTGGTGCGCGCGATGGTGACCGACCAGCCCATCGGGGTCACCCAGCCGCGCCGCATCGCCGCCGTATCGGTCGCGTGGCGCATTGCCGACGAGCTCAAGGTGCAGATCGGCGACGAGGTCGGCTATGCGATCCGCTTCGACGACTCGACCTCGAACAAGACGGTCATCAAGATCATGACCGACGGCATCCTCTTGCAGGAGGCCCGCACCGATCCCGACTTCTCGCGCTACGGCGTCATCGTCGTCGACGAGGCGCACGAGCGCACGCTCAACATCGACGTGACGCTCGGCCTCCTGCATCGCGCTCTGCAGCGCAGGAAGGACCTGCGCGTGGTGGTCGCCTCGGCGACGCTGCAGCCACTCCTGTTCCAGCGCTACTTCGAGTCCGCGGTCGACCACGTCGCGGTCGTGTCGATCGACGCGCGCCCGTTCCCGGTCGAGATCCTCTACAAGTCCGCGCGCTCGGACGACGAGGACGCGCTCGTCGAGGCGGCCGCATTCGAGGTGAGCGAGATCATCAAGTCCGGGGAGCCTGGCCACATCCTCGTCTTTTTGGCCGGCGAAGGCGCCATCCGCCAGGTCTACGAGAAGCTGGCGCTGTCGCGTCTCGGGCGCGACGTCGTCTTGTTGCCGCTCTACGGCAAGCTCACGCGCGCCGAGCAGGAGCGGGTCTTCGACGAGCTGCCCGATCCGAACTGGCGCAAGGTCGTGCTCGCGACGAACATCGCGGAGACATCGATTACGGTCCCGGGCGTGCGCTTCGTCATCGACTCGGGCGTCGCCAAGGTGCCGCGCTATCAGGCGAAGAGCGGCATGTCGACGCTCTTCCAGGAGCCGATCTCCAAGGCCTCGTGCGATCAGCGCGCCGGCCGCGCGGGCCGCACGGCGCCGGGCAAGTGCATCCGGCTCTACCCGACGCGGTCGTATGACCAGCG
>Ga0209591_10000399_pt1 | contig 56320 bp, 43 predicted proteins | sample MAT01_FD_187207 | JGI IMG/M metagenome (GOLD analysis project Ga0209591, IMG submission 187207) | Freshwater microbial communities from Lake Fryxell liftoff mats and glacier meltwater in Antarctica - MAT-01 (SPAdes) (version 2) | ecosystem: Environmental > Aquatic > Freshwater > Ice > Liftoff...
ATGGCGAGGGCCACTAAGAAGAATAGGGCGAGATAGCGGGTGGATCGCATGGTTTTTGGTGCCTTTCTGGATTCGATTTCGGTTTGGCGGGATGGGTTGCGCCGGGTTATTTTTGTCGGGTCGGAGCTTGGGGCTAGGGTGCCCCACCGCTCGCGCGGCGGGCTAGCTGGTTGGGTGCCCCACCGCTTGCGCGGCGGGCTGGTTGGTTAGGTGACCCACCGCTTACGCGGTGGGCTAGGTGGTTGGGGTGCTCCACCGCTTGCGCGGCGGGCTAGGTGGTTAGTTAGGTCGCGTTCACCGGGGGGGGGGTTGGTGGCGCGGGATGAATGCCGCAATCAAGTGGGACGGTCGCGACCCCACCGCTTAGGCGGTGGGCTAGAAGGGGCTAGGAGGTTACAAGGGTGAATTGTTTTTGGGGGAGGGTTGTTTGAGAAATGGGGTTCACCAGAGGGAGAGGGGTTTGTGGGGTGGGCCGAGTAAGAGGGATTTTCTGGTGTCCCAGGCCCACCAGCCGGCTAGGGCGGCGGACATGACTAAGTCGTCGTGGTGGGTGCCACGGGCGGAGAAGGTGACGCGGCCGCCGGGGAGGTGTTGGCGTTCGAAGTGGAGTAACTCTTCGCGGAGGAGTTCGACTTGGGGGGCGTGGGCGGCGATTTTGAGGTAATTCTGTTCGAGGAGTAACTCCAGGCGTTGGACGAGGTCGGTTTTGGGGACGTTGCGGCCTTGGGGGGTGACGGTGGGGGATTGGCCGGAGGTGATATTGATGGGGACGAGGTGCAGGGGGAGGCGCATGAGTTCGAGTTGTTCGCGGAGGGGGAGGCCGAGGCCGGTGGAGTCGAAGACGAGGGCGGCGTGGTGTTTGATGAGGGGGTGTTCGGCGAGGCGGGCGACGCGGGCGAGGACCTGGTGGAAGGGGGTGCCGAGGGGGAAGCGCTCGATGAGGCGGAGGTGGAGTTGGCGGCGGTAGAGGTGCTGCCAGGTGGCGGCGTCGCGGGTGCCGGTGGGGATGGCGCGGAAGTCGAGGAGGGTGAGGGCGGAGTGGTCTTGTTGTTTGCCGAAGTCGAGGCCGAAGATGAAGAAGGGGTGGGTGGGCAGATGAGGGTGAAGGGCGCGGCTGATTTCATCGAAGGGGGTGGCGAGGGGGGTGATGGCGCGGGCGATGGAGTCTTCCGAGAAGACGTTGCGTTCGGCGGTGGTGAAGTCGCAGAGGTACTCTTCGGCGAATTGCTGGGCGGTTTTGCGTTTCTTTTCAGCGGCGAGGAAGGGGGCGGGGAGGCGGCCGGAGCCGTGGGGGCCCGCGGCGGGGGCGGTGAGGCGGTGCCATTCGTAGGCGGGGGAGTCTTTCTGGATGGACTCACGGTAGAAGAAGCCGCGTTTGCCGCGGGGGGTGGAGAGGAGCCAGAGGTGGCCCTGGGTGGCGGCGATTAAGGGGGTGACGGCGGAGAAGACGTCGTCGGAGACGCGGGCGGCTTCATCGATGATGAGGAGGTGGGCGGAGAAGCCGCGGGCATGGTCAGGGTGGGCGGGGAGGGCGAGGACGAGGGAGCCATTGGGGAGGCGGAGTGAGCAGGGGTTGGCGCCGTCGGTGGAGAAATCGAGATTGAGACGGCGGGCGAAGTCCCGGCAGCGGTTGGTGAGGAGGCGTGATTGGCGGAGGGTGGGGGAGATGACGAGGATGTTCTGATCGGGGAGTGAGGTGGCCTGGTGGAGGGCTCGGACGGCGGTGAGGGTGGTTTTGCCCCATTGGCGATGGCAATTGAGGAGGACATAGGGGGCTTGGGTGGTGAGGAGGGCGGATTGGGTTTCGTCGGGGGTGAAGGATAAAAGTTGACGTGCGAGGGAAAGGGGGGTGGTGCGGTTGGGAAGGCGGTCTTGGAATTTGGACATGGTTATTTGGGGGTTGGGAGAGTTTTACCCCCCGATTGGCATCGGGGGCTGTAGGGGCGTTTTACACCCCGGCTGACGATCGGGAACGGGATGGGAGGGCGCGGATGGGGAATTGGGTTCGTTTGGTGAGGAAGTTTTGCTGGGGCCGGGATTGGGTTCGTTTGGGTAAAGGAGATCGAGGGTGGATTCGTCGCCGACGCGGGTGGATTGGAGAGCTTGTAACTCTTTCAAATTGCGGAGGTATTGGCGGTGGAGCTGAGCTTCGTAACGGCGGTTGAGGGCAGGGGCGGAACTGTGGTCGAGGGAGTAGTTGACGGCGTGGGCGACGTGGGCGGGGGCGTTGGCTTTGGGGAGTTTGGTTTGGAGGTCGCGCTGGTGGGTGGCGACGTCGATTTCGATGGCTTGGGATTCGAGGGTCCAGAGGCGTTGTTGGCGCCATTTGCAGAAGACGGCGTCGGTGAGGAGGTCGACTTCGTCGGCGTGATTCGGCTGGTATTTGAGGACATAGGAGAGCAGGAGGCGCTCGAAGGCGGAGTGGTCTTCGATGCCGAGGAAGGCGTGGGGGCTGATGGAGGCAAGGCCGTGTTTGAGGGCGTTGCGGGAGGATTGGGTTTTGCCGCCGGGGGTGCGGGGGCCAGTGGAATGGAGGGCGTTGCGCCGGTTGGCGTCGATTTGAGCTTGGGAGGGCATGGGTTGGGGGTCCTTTTCGGGAAAAATCCGGAGTGAATGGCAGATGTGCCCCACCGCTTGCGCGGTAGGCTAAGCAGGGTTGTAGAGGGGGTTGCAGATGGAGGTTGTAGACGGGAGGAGGGTTTAGGTGGGGTAGGGGGGGTCTGGGTAGAGGTTGCGGCGGTCAGGGGGGAGGGCGCGGAGGCCGCGGATCTCTTCGATGGTGGCTTGGACGGCTTGGCGGACGGCGCGGACGGCTTCGGGGAATGCGGCGAGGGATTCGACGGCGGCGCGGTAATAGAGGGGCCAAGCTTCGGCGTCGGGAGGGATGTAGTCGGGATCCTGGGCGCGGACGAAGCGGATTTCGTAGTCCTCGGCGGGGGTTTCGGGGTCGAAGCCAAAGCAGGAGAAGTCGTGTCCGGAGCGGAAGGTATGGCAGAAAGTCATTTCGGTTGAGGTTCCTCCTGATTTCAGGATAGCAAGGGGGGGCCAAATTCCGGGGTAGGTGATTTCCCGTAAGTTACAGATAAGGAAAGTAGTTACGATTTTTAAAATCGACGTGAATGCTGTTATACCGGGTTTAGGCAATTTGAACACAAACACCATCAAACTCCAGCCCCCGATGAAATCGAGGAATAATCCTGACAAAATACAAAGAAACACATGAAGCTCGCCTGGGGACTGCTCACACTCACACTCGCCGCGCAGGAATGCCGACTCACCCCGTTGAGCCCCGCCCAACCGCCCCTCAAAATAGACGAGGGCGAGCGCGCCACCGAATCCCAGACCTTCCAGACCGCCATCTTCGCCCTCTCCCCCACCAGCCAGCCGCACTTCTTCGACACTGTTAACCGCATCCGCCGCCTGGAATCGAACGGCCGCCTCAGCACCCTGGCCGGCAACGGGGGCCGCGCCGACACGCTGAGCCCCGGCCCCGCGCTCGTTGCCCTGCCCACCGTCACCCAGCTCGTCTTCTCCCCCAATGGCACGCTGCACTTCGTCGCCGTCGGACGCGTCTGGCGCATCGCCAACGGCCAGATCGAAGCCGTCGCCGGCAGCGGCTTGCCGGGCTTCAATACCGAATCCGCCCGTGCCACCGAAGTGAACCTGGGCACCATCGTCAACGTCGCCTTCACCGCTAATGGCACCCTACTCATCGTCGATGGCTACGCCCGCGTCCGGCGCCTGGAATCCGACGGCAGCCTCCACACCATCGCCGGCGGACCCCGCGCCGCCGCCGCCGCCGGACTCACCGGTGACAACGGCCCCGCCACCGCCGCCGCCCTCTCCAGCCCCCGCCAAGTCGTCGCCTTGAAGGACGGCACCCTCTGGATCCGCGACCTCACCGGCCGCCACCTCCGCTCCGTGGGCCCCGACGGCATCATCCGTACCATCCAAACCAGCTTCGACACCAATATCAGCATCCTGCTCGCCGCCGATGGCCGCCCCCTCGCCGTCACCGCCAATCGCGTTTATCCGCTAGCCGCCAACGGCGCGCTCGAAACCGGACAAGCGCCTTACCCGGCCTTCACCGGCACCCCGCGCGGCATCGGAGCCGATGGCGCGCTCTACTTCGAAGGCGGCGCGCGCCCCGAGCAGCGCAACCCTCTCGTTCGCCTCGACAAAACGCAAACCGTCATCGCCGGCGCGCCCGTCGCCGCCACCGTCGATGGACAAGCCCCGCCCTTCGGTGCTTGGCGACCCCAAGCTGAAAGACAGAGTGGGGTGCTTCTCTATGCGGCGCAACGAGGTGGCAAAAGCGGCATCCTCGAAGCCCATGCCGGCCAAACCCCCAAGTTCGTCGTCGGGGGCGGTGACGATGTCGGCGACGCCGAGGGCAAAACCGCCACCAGCCTCACCATCTTCGGCGTGCAGACCTTCAGTGTCGACGGCGCCGGCCGGATCATCGTCGCCGACGTCTACCGCCAGCGCATTCTCGTTGTCGAAACCGACGGCAAGGTGAGCCTTTTGAAATCGGCCGATAACCAGCCCATCGCTTACGCCCCCATCGGTTCGCTCTCCACCTTGCAACGCATCGCCGCCGATGCCGCGGGCAATGTCTATTGGTACGTCCAGGGCGCTACACCCACCGGCGGCGTCTTTACCGCCGATATTGCCGTCTGGACCCGCGCCACCAAAGCCGTCACCACCTTCACCGCCAACGGCGTCTCCGCCCTCGGCCGCATCGACGACGGAAGCTTAGTCGCCCTGGCCGGCAACAGCGCAACATTTCGCTCCGCCTACCGCCTCACCCCCGCCGGCTTGGGCGATGCTCTGAACGGCCTCCGCATGCTCCCCCTCCAGTCCGCCACCCGCCTGCGCGAACAGCCTTACTTCACCGCCGCCGCGCGCCTGTTCCGCAATTTGGCGAATGGGCGCGGCGAACCCGGCCACATCCAATGGCTGAATCTGGCGTTGCTCCCCACCGGCGCCACGTTTACCCCGGACTTCGTTCTCACCACCGGAGAAACCATTACCGTCCACCTCACCGACGGCGGCTTCTACCGTTTTGAAGATGTCGAGGCCTGCCCCTGGGTCACCCAGCCCAACGTCGCCGCCATCACCAACGCCGCCAGCTTCGGCAACCCCAATACGCTCTCTGCCCGCCAATTGATCACGCTGTTCGGAACCGGACTCGGCCCCCCCGAAGGCCAAGGCCTCATCCTCGACGGGCTACTCCGCGCTGGCGGCCAACCCGCGCCCTACCCCGCCATGTTGATCGGCAATTTCTCCGGCACCATCCCGCTCGCCACCCTTACCGGTACCACGCTCCCGGTGGTCTATTCGAACGACCGCCAAGTCACCGTCCAGGGTGTGATCGCCGCGCCCGCCACCGGCGAAGCGCTGCTCTACTTCGCTTGGCAAGGCCTCACCTTGATTCAACCCAACCCGGTCCGCTTCCTCGCCGCCACGCCCGGCCTTTTCAGCGCGGCACTGAATGACGACAGCACCGTCAACAGCGCCACCGCCCCGGCCAAAGAGACCCTCCAGCTCTACGCCACCGGCCTCGGTGCCCTCGACACCAACCCGGCCCTAGGCGACTTCTTCAGCCTCACCACCCTCACCGGCACCGCCAACGCCGTCACCGCCACCATCGCCGGCGAACCCGCCGAAGTCCTCTTCGCCGGTGGCGCGCCTGGCCAAATCAGCGGCCTTTACCAAGTGAATGTACAGCTCCCCGAAGGCCTCGTCCCCGGGCCTCAACCGCTAATCCTCCGCGTCGCCAACCAAAATTCCAATCCGCTCACCGTATGGGTCCGGTAGTCTACGCCATGGCTCGCCCGCCCGCCTGACCTCGGCCACGGCCACGGCCACGGCCCGCAGACCGATATTCTGACGAAATCTGATGCAGGCGGAAGCGCGGAGCCGGTAGGCCCCAGCTGAAAGCTGATATAAATTCATCTTCGGCTACCCAAGCGGCCTTACGCTGCTCCATGTTCGCGCGCGAGGCTTCCGCCGTGTAGAATTCCCCGCGCTCAAACTGGGCGAAGGCGCGCTCAATTTTCCCCTCGATCCAATCGCGATCTTCGTGAAGTCGATCGTCCGCGGGGCGCAAGGCAACGAGCGCCCGCTCGATCACCTGTTGGGGATCCTGGTACGCGCCAGACTCGATGGCTTGCGCTATCAATCGTTCCTGTTCCGGTCCAAGAGTAATCGTCATGCCTGTCTTTGCGCCTTTTTGGTAGGGTTGTTCGTTCCAGGCCGACCCGCCACCATTCCGGCGAGCCCGGCGCCGGCGATCACGATGCGCGGTTGCTTCGCCGCCACGCCCGGGGTCAGCGTGAGGAAAGAGGCCAAGCCAAAGCGGTGAAAATCGCGCCGATCGATGTGCCGCGAGGTTAGCAGATAGAATGACAGGCACCATGCTACGCCGGACCTTCTTATTCGCCGCCCCGTTGGCCGCCCAGTTTGGCGGGGCGCGCACCGAGGTCTACAAAACCGTGGGCGACACGAAGCTCGAGTTATTCATCTTTTCGCCCGAAGGACATCAGCCGAAGGACCGCCGCCCGGCCATCCTCTTCTTCTTCGGCGGCGGCTGGACCAACGGCACGCCCAAGCAGTTCGAACCCCATTGCCGGATGCTGGCGGCCAAGGGCATGGTGGCGATCACGGCCGACTATCGGGTGGCGAGCCGTCACCAAGTGAAGGTGGTGGATTGCGTCCGCGATGCCAAGTCCGCCGTGCGCTGGGTGCGGCAGAATGCCAAGCGTTTGGGCATCGACCCCAAGCGGATCGCGGCCGGCGGTGGCTCGGCCGGCGGGCACTTAGCGGCCGCCACGGCGACGTTGCCCGAGTTCGAAGAGCCGAGCGAAAACATCAAGATCAGCTCGCGGCCGAATGCGCTGGTGCTCTTCAATCCGGCATTGGTCCTTACTCTGAGTGGCGCGGCTTTGCCGATCACCCGCACGGGCGTGGAGGCGAAGCGCATTTCGCCGGATGAGCACATCCGGAAAGGCACGCCGCCGACGATCATCTTTCACGGCAAGGCTGACACCACGGTACCCTATGCCACTGTCGAGTTATTCACGCGCAAAATGCAAGCGGCGGGGAATCGCTGCGAGTTAGTCGGGTTTGAGGGCCAGACCCACGGATTCTTCAACTATGGCCGGGGCGAAAACAAGATGTACGAGAAAACTACCGCAGAAATGATCCGCTTTTTGGCTAGTTTGGGTTATCTCAACGGTTAATTTTCCGAGCGGTCTACCTTTGGCGACTCCAGATAGACTTTGAACCATTCGACATAGCGGCGCATGATGTCGCGCTGATGTACGGGGTCTGACGGGCTATGGCCATAGACGGGATAGCCGATAAACTTAGTCGGCACGCCGTTGTCACGCAGCGCGTGATAGAAACGATAGCTCTGCGTGATGGGCACGCGAAAATCGCCCGTCGTCGCCATGATCAAGGTGGGAGCTTTCACTAAGTTAGCGTAAGTGATCGGCGATTGGGCTCGCATCGCTTCCAGGCGTGCCGCGTCGGTGTAAGGCGAGCCGCCAAAGGCATCGCCGCGGCGGATGTTGGCGTCGCCTAGGTTATATTGATCGAGCCAATCGGTGACGGACGCGCCGGCCACGGCCGCTCGCCAGACGGTGGGGTACTTACCCAGCAGCCACGTCGTCATGTAGCCGCCGTAACTCCAGCCGCAAGGGGCCATGCGGGTTTCGTCCACCCAGCCGCGTTGTTTGAGTAAGTCGACGCCGGCCATGACATCGCGCCCTGGCCCGGCGCCCGCGTCGTTCCAGATGCCGGCCTGATAGGCATTGCCTAAGTTATCGCTACCGCGGTAATTCGGCTCAAACACTACCCAACCTTGGGCGGCGAAGGACTGGGCATAATTCGAGAAAGCCGCCTTCGAAGCTGAGCGCGGGCCGCCATGGATATAGAGCACCAGCGGGTACTTCCGGTTGGCGGCGAAATCCGGCGGGTAAGTCACCACGCCGTCATTCGTAAAGCCATCCGGACCCTTCCATTGCACGGTTTCGGACTTACCTAATTCAAGGCCCGCAATGGCCTGATTAAACTCCGTCAGCCGCACCGGCTTGGCATTGGCACTCTCCAAATAATAGAGCTCCACGGGCCAATTGGCTTCGCTACCGGTAAAGGCAATTTGACCCTTGGGGCTAACCGACGCATCGAGCCAGAAGGCGGCCGTGGCGACTACTTTGCCGGTATCGATCTTGCGGGCCGCGCCACTCAGGGGCTGCACCCAAAGGCTGACGCCGGTGCCGTCGTTGGCGCTGACTAATAGCGAGTCCGAGCCAGGCATCCAGATGGAGCGCTGGATATTGCGATCCAGCCCGCGGGTAATGCTCTTTCCTTCGCCGCCGCCGATGGCGGTAACCTGGATCTCATTCACGTTGCGATTGGCCCCCTCGCGTGGATACCAGTAAGCCACGCGCTGGCCGTCGGGCGAAATGACGGGCTGGCTTTCGGCGCGGCGAATGCCGGTAAGGGCACGCATCTGGGCGTTAGCAACATCGACGACCTGCACGGTGGAACTGGAGAAATCGCCCGAGTAAGGCGTAGCGACTTTGACGATGACGAGGCTCTTGCCATCGGGCGTCCAGTTGACGGGCGAAGCGGGAGCGCCGGGCGGGAAGCTGATGGGCAGGGTCCAGTCGCCGCCGGTGAGCCGCCGGGCAACCCCTCCCTGGCTCGCGATCACCCAGAGATGCGACGAGGCGGGCTGGGTGGTGGTGAGAAAGTCGTTGTTCTGGATCTCGAAGCTCTTGTTGTGGCGTTCAAAGCCGGGCTTAGCGGCCGGCTCGTCGCTGGCGACATAGGCGATGCGAGCGCTATCGGGCGCGAAGGCGTATTGCTGTAAGCCGGTAGGCGACTTAGTAACTTGTCGCGCTTCGCCGCCGGCGATGGGCAGCAGAAATAACTGCGACTTAGTATCCACCGTCGCCAGGAAGCCCAAGTGGTCCCCGGAGGGCGACCAACGGGGCTGGGTGAGTCCGCGCCGCGTGGTGAGGACACGCTGGGCGCGGGTGGCGATATCGATTAGCAGTAACTCGGCATCGGAGCGATTTTCTTCCAAATTCGCGCGCGACACGATCACCGCAATCGACTTCCCATCGGGCGAAAGTTGCGGGTCGGACAGGCGGACAATCTGGCTCATCGCATCCAGGTCAAAGCGCTTGGCGCACAGGGGCAAGCTCAGCAGGAAAAGAACAAAATTAAGTCGGCGCACAGGCGGGCTCCTAACGAAAGAGGATTCCCGAATTATACGCTTAAAACCGTACGCGCAGGCTCGCCTGCATGGTCCGCGGACCTCCCACCGTGGCGGTGATCTGCCCCAAGGTGCCGAGGCCGGAGTTGGGCACCGTCAGCGAAGAAGGGTTGGCGAAGGTGGTCTGGTTGAGGATGTTGAACATCTCCCAGCGGAACTCCGGCACCAGGCGCTCGAAGAAGCGCCACTCCTTAGCCGCGGCGAGATCCACCTGGCGCTGGGCGGGGCCACGCAGGAGGTTGCGGCCTTCATTGCCCCAGGCGTTGGGTTCATTTACGAAGGCGGTGGGGTCGAAGTAGCCGCTAATCAGACGGTCCTGCACGCGGCCAGGAGTGTAGATATTCTGTCCCGTGCGGCCCGGAACTAAGCTGGCTCGTACGCGCGACGGTTGGGCCCACAGGGCACTCGCCGTGGCCGTGCCGAGCACCGAAAACGGCGCCCCCGATTGCAAGGTGACGAAGCCCGAGAGCTGCCAGCCGCCCAGGACTTGCCGCGAGAAGTGATTCGTCCGCCAGGGCGTGGGCAGGCTGGCGATGAAGACGGCGGTGAGGCGATGCGTGCGGTCGAAGTTAGCCGGGCCGCGATTACCGCGCAGGTTGAAGCCGTTATGCTCGGCAACGTCACGGTCGCTGGAGACGTTGTCGATCGCCTTTGACCAGGTGTAGCCGATGTTCGTCTGCAGGAAGCCCACGCGGCCGCGCACGCTACTCTGCAGGCCGTGGTATGACGATTGTCCCCAATTCGACAACAGCCGGAAGCCGCCCTGATGATTCAGGCCCAGGAACTCGGGTTTCACGAAAAAGCCGGGATTGATCACCGCGCCGTTCCGGTCGCGGATGTCGCTAAAGCCATTCACCGGCTTGATGCGCGGATCTTCGGGCTGGGCCATATTGACGCGGGCGATAAGGCCCACGCCGCGCGTGCCGACATAACGCACGTCGAGCACGGCGCCTTTAGAGATCTTCTGCTGGATGTTGAAGGTCCACTGCTGGGTGTAGGGGGCTTGGATTAGCGGATCGATGAAGGTCTGGTTCTTGGGGTTGAACTGCTCCTTTGGTGGGAAGATGCTGCCGTCGGGCTTGCGCCAGGAGGGCGTGCCATTGGCGTTCTGCCCGATCGAAACGGCGAAGGGGATCTGGAAAGGATTCTGATTGAGGCGGGGGTAAGGGTCGGCCATGTCTTCGGGGCCGTAGACATTAGCGAAGAAGAAGAAGGGCGCGGAGAGCTGCAAGTCCGCCTTCATGGCACCACCGGTGCGTTCGTAGAAGAGGCCATAGCCCGTGCGAAAGACAGTGCCGGGCAGACTCTTCGGCTGCCAGGCCAGGCCGATGCGCGGGGCGATGTTGTTGTAGTCCTCCCGGAGCGTGCTCTTAGTCACTGACTTGTTGACCTGGTTGAGGTTCCACGGCGTGCCGGGCGAGAGCACATAGCCGAGCTTTAACGGATCGAAGTTGGGCTGAAAGAAGACGCTGTTGGCGGGCACTTGGAATCCAGGCTTGGCGCCCATGGCGGCGGCCATCGACGGCGTGTAGTAGTTGCCGATGCGACCTTGGCTATCGCTTGGCGTGCCGTACCAATCCCAGCGGGCGCCGATGTTCAGGGTCAAGCCGGGCCGCAGCTTCCAATCGTCCTGCGCGAAGAAGGAGACGTCTTTGAAGACGAACATGCGGCGCGTGTTGCCCTGGTCCAGATCCGACCCACCGCCGGGGGCGCCATGGCCGGTAAGGAAGAAAAGCCAGTTGTCGTAGTCGAGGTCGCCGTTGGTGCGGGCCATGTATTCGCCGCCCACGGTGGGTCGGCGGAACTCGCCGCCGAAGCTAAAGGTGTGGCGCGAACTGGCGCGGGTGACGGTATTCGAAACCGAGGCTTGGCGCTGCCAATCGAAGAAGTCCCAGGCGTTGCCGATGCCGGAAGACGACCGCTGCGTGTTAATGTCGACGGTGGGCATCAGGGAAGCCAAGCCGCCGAGCGCCGCTTCGAGCGGATTGAAGATGCCCAAGCTCGAGTTGGTGATGTCGCGGTAACGGGAGATGCGGGTGTTCTGCAGGTCGAAGAAGCCGCCGCGCAGTTCATTCACCCAGCGCGAAGAGAAGCTATGGATGTCAGAGAGCGAGGCGACATAGCCGGGGGTGCGGCCTTGCGTGGGCGAGGGCGAGGAGTTGGCCCAGGGGAAGGCCTCTTCCACATACTGGTTGCTCTTCACATAGGAGAGGCGCAGGCGATTCTGCAGGCCGAAGTTGTGCTCCACCGAGGCGACGCTCGACAAGGATTCGAAGAAGGTGGGGAACGAGTTGACCAACTGCGACTCGCGGCCGAAGAGTCCTCGGCCGGGCATGATGGTGTCGCCCGGCCGGACGCTGGGCAGTAGCAAGGAGCCGTTGCGTTTCTGGTTCAGGATGTTGATCGCCACCGGGTGGATGTCGCTCGGCGTCATGCTACGGAAGGCTACTTGCCCGGGCGTGGTGTTCGTGAAGAACTTGCGTTCGAGGAAGGACACTTGATCGGCGGGGAAGGTCCGGATGCGGGTGAGGATGTTCTGGGGTAAAGTGGGGTCGTCCTGCACGCCCTCGGCAATGTACCGATTGGCGACCACGGCCATGGTGTCCCGCGTGCGGACGTCGCCCAAGCCGGTGGGGATGCCCGTGTAGACGGTGGAGCGATTGGCATAGCCCGACAGGAAGCGCGTGTAGCCGACGGTGGCGAAGAAGAAGGTCTTGTTGCGGCCATCGTAGAGGCCGGGGATCACCACCGGCCCACCGATGGTCCCCGTGGACTCGTTGCGCCGGAATTTCGGCCGCGTCACGCCGGCGCGGTTCAGGAAGAACTCATTGGCGTTGAACTTCTCGTTCTGGAAGTAGTGCGAGGCGCTGCCGTGGAAGGCGTTGGCGCCCATCTTGGTGGAGATCTGCAAATTCGCGCCGCCGTTGCGGCCGGTTCGCGCGGAGTAGAGCGCGGTCTGCATTTCGACGACCTCGATCGAGTCGAGCGGGATGTTGACGTTGTTGCCCAGGCTACCGTTGCCGTTCATCATGTTGGTGGCGTCGATGCCGTTAATCATCAGGGCGTTGTTGGTGGGGCGCGCGCCGTTCACCGAAGGGTTGAGCGATTGCGAAGCGTCATCGCCCTGGTTGCCGGGCGAGGTGGCAATGTTCATGCCCTTGCCAGTGCGGTCGGGCAGCGGCGCGGCGACGCCGGCTTCGGCCACAATCAGGTGCGTGTAGTTGCGGGACGCGGTGGGGATGGAGTTGATCTCTTTGGCGCCAATGGTGGACGAAACCGTGGCTTGGTTGACTTGCAGCGCGGCCGCCGATTCACTCACCATTACCGACGAATTCACGCGGCCGGCGTTCAACATCTTCGTCAGCCGCACTTGCGCTCCAGGGGCAACGTCCATGGTGCTGGTGTTGGCTTCAAAGCCCGCGAACTCGATGGTGACCTTATAGCCGCCCGGCACCAGGTTCTGGAAGGCGACGAAACCTTCGGAATTCGCGGCGAGTTCCCGCTGGACGGAGGTTCGTTGATTCATGAGGCGCACTCGAACGCCCGGCATGGCGGCGCCGGCAGCGTCGGTTACGGTGAGTTCGAGAAGGCCCGTTTGCGCGAGCATCGTGTAAGCGAGAGTGAAGAGGAGAAAGAGCCGACCACAAAAAGACATGACCGTCAGTTTAGCTGGCGATCACTAACTTGACGTGAAGATTGAGTTTCGATTTGTCTTCGCGCTGCGGGAGATTTACGCCCGGCCGGCGAATTCACGCTTTTCGGTGGCAATCTTCACCTTTTCGCCTTGCTTAATAAACAAGGGCACCTTGATCTCGAGGCCAGTTTCGAGCGTCGCGGGCTTGGTGACGCTGCCGCTTGAGGTATCGCCACGCACGCCGGGTTCGGTTTGGGAGACGACTAACTCGACAAACATCGGCAGGTTGAGGCCAATGGGATTGCCATTGTATTTCAACATCTCCACCATCGTGCCTTCAATCAGGCACTCGAGCGCGTCGCCCATCACGGCTTCGGTGAGGGTGAGCGTTTCGAAGCTCTCCTGATCGAGGAAGTGCGAGCCCTCACCGTCGCTATAGAGGTAGGAGGAGGGAACGAGTTGGAGGTCAGGCTCTTTGAACTTGTCCCCGGCCTTGAAGGTCTTCTCGAAGACGGCGTTGGTGAGTAAGTTGCGGATCTTCAAACGAACCAGCGTCTGGCCGCCGCGCGCGGTGGGCGTGCTCACCTCCGCGTCAAGACAGGAATACGGGGTGTTGTCGAGCTCAAACAGGGTTCGGCGCTTGACGCTAATCGCTTCGATGAGTAAGGCCATTTCTTCTTAGTATAAGGGGGCGAATTGTGTTAGCTTGTTGGCCATGAAGTTGACCAGCCTGATCGACACCAAAGCCACCATCTCGGTCTCTACGCTTTCCGACGACAAAGAGTTGAGCCGCGATATCCAGAAACACCTTGTCCGTTTGGGCATTCTCGATCCCCCCGCCGACGGATCCTTTGGCCCGGCATCGCTGTTTGCCGCGCGGCAGTTTCTGCGGCTGGTGAGCAGGGACAAGATCCCCGCGCTCGACTTCAACCTCGCTCGGACCCTGGTGGACGCCGTGCCCGAGAAGTTACTGCCGGTGGAAGCCGGACGCAATCTCGCGGGCGCCATTTGGAAGGCGATGGAGCAGCGGAAGTTCTTCCTGGCCCGCGTGCCCGGCTACTTGAACATCATCTACCTGGAAGCCGCCAATCTCGATGGCACACTCAACGCGAACAAGCCGAACGGCTTTAACGACCTCCGCCTGGTGCTCACCGTGCAGGGTGGCAAGCCCGTAATCCTGGGCAAGTGGGAAGGCACCACCGAACCCGGCAAGTTCTACACCGACAATCCACTTAACCGGCTGGGCGCCGCGCGCATCGCCTTCGGCCAATACAAGGCCTGGGCGGTCGGCACCCATGGCGCCGGTGCCGGGGCGCACGAAGCGCTGGTGCAATGCGGCGAGATCCGCGTCCACCGCGACCTCAATAAGGACTTCCAGCGTGACAACGACGCCATCGACACCGGCAGCAGCTTTGCCGTCAATCAGCATTGGGGCTATGACCTGCCGCTTGAAGACGTGGGCAAAGCCAGCGCCGGTTGCCTGGTGGGCCGCACCAAGGAAGGCCACAAGAAATTCATGGCCATCGTGAAGGAAGATCCGCGCTACAAGGCCAACAACCGGTACATGTTCATGACCGCGGTTCTCACTTCGCGCGAGGTGCAGCCGTTTCTCAGCTAATGTAGCCAAGCTGTCATCAGCGGGGCCGGTGGCGCGAGTTACACTTCCCTCATGTTTCTCCTCCGCCTTCTGCCGGCCCTGTGCCTGGCTTCGTCGCTGCTCTTCGGCCAGCAAATTCCGAAGCCCAATCGCCGTGCCAAGAACGTCATCGTTTTTCTGGCTGACGCTGGTGGAATTCCGACGCTCAATGCCGCTTCACTCGTCGGATATGGCGAGCCGCAAAAGTTGTTTGTGCAAAGCTGGCCCTACATGGCCTTTCCGACACCTCCACCGCGTCCTCCTGGGTGACGGACTCGGCCGCCGGCATGACCGCCATCGTCACCGGACGTAAGACCCATAATGGCGTCATCTCCATGGGCCCCGACGCCGTGCGCGGTAAGAACGATGGTTCGGTGCTCAAGACTGTCCTTGAGTATGCGGAAGAGCGCGGCCTGTCCACGGGCGTTGTCTCGAACGTCTCGATCGCCGACGCCACACCCGCCGCCTGCTACGGCCACGCCAACGACCGGGGGAAACAAGGCGACCTCTACCTGCAGATCTTCGACGCCAAGTTCGGCGACGGCGTCGATGTTGTCCTCGGTGGGGGCCGCAAGGAAATCTATAAGGATGTCGAAAAGCTGGGCAAGAATCTCGACCAAGTCGCCGCTGAGCATAAACGCCCCATTTACTCGTCGCTGGCCGACATTCCGGCGAGCAACGCCCGACCGCTCGCTTTGCTCGACGACGCGGAGGATGTGCCGACCATGGCCCTGACCGCGCTGGACCGTTTGAGCAAGAACCCCAAAGGCTACTTCCTGAAGGTGGAGTGGGACGCGCACACCGACAACCCCGAGCAGGGTTTGAATAGCCTGGTGAAGTTCGATAAGCTCATCAGGGAGATGACGGCCAAGGTGGACCTGCGCGATACCCTGCTGCTCTTCACGGCCGACCATTCGTTTGAACTACGCACCGTGGGCGGCAAGCGCGGCGAACCGCTTCTGAAGGGCTTTGCGGAATGGCAACAAGCCAAGCACGCGGCCAACGAGACCATCGTCCTGCCGGCGATGCGCGTGGGTCATTCGCACACAGGCGAAGAAGTGCTGGCCGCGGCCACGGGCCCAGGCGCGGACCGGGTGAAGGGCTTCTTCCCGAATACCCATCTCTTCGACGTCATCATGGCAGCCTATGCCTGGAAGCCCGGTTTACGCTAGAGGCGGTGCGCCTCTCCATCACGTCCGGAACATGATGTTCTCGTTCTTGAAGGTGCGGACGGCAAAGAAGAAGCAGATGGCCGCGTAGGTGAGGTTGGCCCCGAAGGTGACGAGGAAATTGGTTAAGGTGAACTCGCCTTGCAGGATGGCCTTCAATAACTGACTGGCGTTGAAGATGGGGATCAGGGCCAGTGCGGGGGTGATCTCCATGCCGGGCAGGCCGCCCAGGAGCGAGGGCAGGATGACCAGCAGCAGCAGCGGCGTCAGATAGCTCTGCGCCTCTTTGAAGCTGCGGGCGAACGAGGCGATGGCGATCATCAGCGCGCCAGCCAGCAGGGCGACCGGGAAGACGGTGAGCAGCAGGAGCGCCAGAGTGCGCCCGTCGAGCGCCAAGTTGCCGATGAGGGCGGCGAATTTGGGGTCGCTCATGAGAATGCTGCTCTTCATGGAGACGAAGAGGCTGCCGAGGGTCAGCAAGGCGGTCGCGTAGAGGGCGGCCACCGTCGCCAGGACTTTGGCGAGGACGATCTCCGCGCGGGAGACGGGCGAGGCGAGGAGCGCCTCCATCGTCTTGCGCTCGCGTTCGCCGGCGGTCATGTCGACGGCCGGGTACATCCCGCCCGAAAACATCAGCAGGATGACAATATAGCCGAGCATCGTGCCGAGGATGAAGCCGCCCATCTTGCGTTCGCTCGCGACGTTGACGCGCTTCACCGCAAAGGGTTGGAGGACGTCCGGCGATACGCCCAGCTTCGTGAGACTCTGGCGGACGCGCTGCTCCTTGATCTCCACCAGCGCGGTGCGCAGCTTGTCGGCAACGAGGTTCGAGGCGGCGCGGGTGGCGTCCACCAGCAAGTGAATTTCGGGCCCCACCTGCTCAATGGCGGCGGCGACGCGTTTGTCTTGGACCGCTGCGCGCAGGTTCGGCTCGATCACCGTCCGCAAGCCGGCGCGTTCGATGGCGGCTTGCACTTCGGGCGAGGCGGAGCGCGACGTGACACCCACGGTAACCGCCTCAGCCTCCGACTTCTTGCCGGTGGACTCGACGAACTTGCTGATGCCTAGCCCAATCAGCGGGAAGGCGAGAAGGGGAAGGACGATCATGCTGATAAGCGTGCGGCGGTCGCGGAGGAGGTCGATCACTTCGCGCTTGAGGATGACGAGGACGAGGGAGGGTCGCATGGAGTTATTCCCAAATGCACTCTACGGGGTAGTCTCGGAAGTAACGATCACGGCTTGCCAGGGTGAGGTTCTCGACGATGGCTTGGCTGATCAGTAGGCGGTCGAACGGATCCCGATGGTGCATCGCCAGCCCATTCATGCCCAGCGAATGCTGTAGGTTGACCGTTAGCGTTTGGGCTCGCAGGTTGGCGATTTGCCGAACGTAGAAAGCGGGATCGGTAGGCATATCGAGCTTTCCAACGCTGACCTTCGTGGCAATCTCCCAATGAGTGACGACGCTTACCCAACGTTCTATCGCGGGGTCGAAGAGGAGGTTCCGAAGCCGAGGCGGTAGCGATGCCGGCTCTGAAATCGCGAACAGGAACGTATGGGTATCGAGGAGGATTCTCAAGCTATTGGCCAAAGAGGTCGTTGATTTCCTTGTCGGTCAAGGCGTCGTCCCAACCAGGTTTGAAGACCACCTGGCCATGGGCGTCGCCCAGCACGGGTAAAGGCCCTTGGATGGGCACGAGCCGGGCAATGGGCCGGCCGGATTTCGCGATCACGACGTCCTCGCCGGCCAGTACCTGCTCGAGCAAACGAGAGAGGTGGGTTTTGGCTTCGTGGATGTTGACTTCCATAGATTCAGCTTAACTAAGTTTACCAACTTAGTCTAGCGCCAAGTCTTGTCATCGAACCGGCCCATGTCGACGCTATCGGGCAGCACGCCCAGGGTGACGATGGCAAAAGTGAAGACGCGGGTGCCGGCCTCGAGGTGGCCGCCGAAGGCCTTGTCGGCGTCGGCCATGGTGAAGTGCGGATGCAACTTGCCGTTAATCACAAAGCCGCTGACGTTGACGATGTCGGCGCTCTTGGTGGGGTCTTCGAGGTAGGTGTTTTTGGAAGGGAAGCTGCGATTGTTGACGACGTGATAGTGGGTCGCCATGACACTGCCGACGCCATTCAGGATGACGGCGTTTTTGATCTTCTGCTCCTTCACCTGCTGTGCGAGCCCGGCCAATAGGTCAGCCTGGTGTTTGAAGCGGACGATCACCACACGGTCGAACTTCGCCGACACGGAGACGGCATCGGGCACGGTGGCGCTCAGGCTTTTGGCATCGTCGGCCGGGGTGGTGGCTTTGACAACTTCGGTTTTTTTGAGTTGGGGCCAAGCGGCGAACGAAAGGAGGAAGAATAGTGAGAAACGAGCCATCATGCCGAAAATAATATCGCATCCTTGGCCCTGAGCTTTCACCGTACCGTGAGCGTCGGATCCGGTTAGACTTTTGGGTTAACTACGGCCGGGGACGTAACGCTTGGGCGACGGCGAGTTCGTACAGGGCCAACGCACGGTAATAGTCGGCCAGGGCCGTCACTTCGCGGACCTGGGCGTCGGCGGTTTGCAGTTCGCGCTGGTTGAGGAAGAATAACGTGCTTTCGCCTAAGTCGTAGCGGGTGCGTTCGGCGTCTTCCACCTCGCGGGTGGCCCTCACTTCGGCTTCGAGGACGTTGGCACCCTCAAACGCGGCGCGGACGGCCGACACGGTATCGCGCACCTCTACCGAGATTTGCTCGCGCTGGAACTGTAAGCGCTGGTCGAGTTGCGCAATCCGGGTGCGCGCGGCGACGGCTTGCCCGGTGGCTGTGCGGCGCTGGACAGGCAGCTCAAAGATGACGCCCGCGCGTAGTTCGTTCGGGCCCCGGGGGACAACGCGACGGCCCAATTCGCGGTCGTAGCTGAGGATGAAGTCGAGGCCGGGCAGGCGGCGGTTCTGGGCGAGTCGTTCATCGACGCGGGTCTGTTCCTGTTGCGTCGCCAAGCGGGCGAGTTCCGGACGCCGGTCGAGGGCTTGCAGGATGTCGCGCTCGAGTTGCTGTTCGTCGATGGTGGAGGGGCGCGGAAAGGCCGGCGGTAGTTGATCGGGTTGAGCGGTGCGGGGTTGGCCCTGATCGTCGCGATAGAAGAGCGAGAGGTCGAACGCCGCTTGCTCGAGGCCACGGCGGCCGGCCACGAATTGCGAGCGGCGCTGCTCGATGATGCGCTTGTTGTCGAGCACTTCGAAGCGCGGCAATTGGCCGAGTTCGACGGCGATCTCCAAAATCTGCTCGCGCTGAACGGCGATGTCGAGGATCGATTGGGCCACGGCAAAGCGGCGTCCCGCGGCCACCCAGTTCCAGTAGCGGGCGGTGGCGGCCTGCAGAATGATCAGCCGTTGTTGTTGAATGCTCAAGTCGGCCAAGCGGCGGCCGAGGTTGGTCTTGCGGAGTTCGGCGCGGCGGCCGTCCACTTCGCGGTCGCGCAAGAGAGGGACGCGCATACCGGCGCGGTATTCACCCAGGCCATTGGTTTGAAATTTACCGTCGTAGGAGGGAAACGAGCCGCCAGCGATCTGGTAGCCGGAGAAGAACGAGCTGCCCCACAGTGTCGTCGGCTGTTCCGCCACCACCTCGAAGCGGCGGGAATCGTAGAAGCCCAAGCTATTGGATTCGAAAAAGCTCCTCAACACCAAGTCGAAGCGGCCTTGCGCCGCCAAATAGTCGGCTTCGGCGATCGGCTGCTCCAGCAAAGCGATGCGCAGCGGAGGGTAGTATTTTTCCACCGAGGCGAGCACGGTCTCGAGCGTCAGGTGGTCGCGGTCGGGCTCGTTGGTCATCAGCGGCCGGATCTCGCCGATGGGGGGCAATTTTACCTGCTGCGCGAGCAAGATCGGCAGAAGGAACCCTATCATTTCTTCTTGCCCGCCTTGTCGCCAACTGAACCTGGCTCTTTGTCAGCGATGGTGGGCGGGAAGCCATTGAACTGCCGCCAGAGTTCCCAGCCCAGCCGCACTTGGCGCAACAGCACCCAGCCGTTAGCACGCACGCCCTGGCGCAGGTAAGTTTTGGTGGGCCACGGTTGATCTTCGGGATCTGGCTCCACCAGGATACGGAATTTGCCCTTGCCGTCGTCGGTCTGGTCGACCAGGAAGACCCGCCCGCCAAAGGTGCCGACAGCCACGCTGGGCCAGCCAGTAAACTGAATCCGCGGCCAGCCCTCAAACTCAAGGCGCACCTTGTCGCCCTTCTGGACCAGCGGAACGTCATTGCCATTCATATTGAGCTCGACGGTAAGCGTGGCGGAGTCAGGAATCAGGATCGCCACCGGATCACCGGCTTTGAGTAGTTCGCTACCCGGTTGGGCTAGCAAGCGGAAGATGGTGCCGGCCCTCTGAGCGGTGATGGTCTGGGCGCTTTGGCGCGCGACGGAAATCTGCACGCGCCTCATTTCGGCGGTGAAATTCTGGATATCGCCGCGGGCTGCGGCGAGGGCGGCCTGGGCGTCGTTGATTTGGCGCTGGTAGGCGGTTTCGATGCGGTCCTGATCGGCTTGGCGGGCGAGGACATCGCTGCGGTTGGCAGTGAGGTTGGCGCGAAAACGATCGAGGTTAGCGGCCCCGCTTTGATAGGCCTGCTGGGCGACCTCAAGGTCGCGAATGGAGGACAGGCCGCGTTCCACCGAGAGCTTACGGCGGTCGAGATTTTGCTGGCCCGCTAACAGATCGGCTTCGCCGGCGCGTATCTGTTGCTCGGCCGCGGTGCTATTGGCCTTGGCCATGTCGATGCGGCTTGAGTTCGCCAGGAGCTCATTGCGGCGGGTGAGGTCGAGTTGACGGAGGCTGCTTTCGAGCGAAGTCACCCGCAGCTTGGCCTGTTCGAGGCGCTGGCTGACCGCGGTTTGTTCTTCTTCGCGGCGCAGCAGCACCAGCGGATCGTTGTCCATGATTTCGGCCACCAGGTCGCCGGGCTTCACTCGGGTGCCTTCGACGACGTTCCAGCGGCGGATGCGGCCTTCCACCGGCGCGTCGATCGACTGGCTACGGTCCATGGGGTTCAGGGCAATGACACGGCCACTGCCCGGCACCGTCTGCACCCATGGGGCAAAAGCCATCGCGAGGACAAGCAGGAGGATGATGGCCAGGAGCCATTTGGCGAGCCAGCGGGCGAAGCGGGTAGAGCCCACCAGTTCGAGCGACGGGAATGGCTGACTGGCACCCACCAGTTCGGTATTGTGGTTCAAATCCTTGGCGTGGTTCATTGAGGGGCCCTTTCAATGATGCCCTGTTTGAGGGTGTAGCGGACGTCACATCGGCCGAGCACGTCGGCCCGCTGCGAGACGACGATCAAGGTCCAGGGGTTTGAACGATCAAAGAGACTCTCGACGAGGCGCGCACATTCGGTGAAGTCGTCGATGGGGTCGAGAATCTCGTCGAGGATCAGGAGCCGGGGCCGGCTGGCGATGGCGCGGGCCAGCATCAGCCGGATCACTTGGCCATGCGAGAGCGGCAGCCCATTAGTTACCAGTTCAGTTTGGATGCCATTCGGCAGCAATTGCACATCGTCCAGCAGACCCGCCATGGTTAGCGCGTAGCGGACCTGGTCGAGCGACATTTCCTTGTCGCCCAGGCGGATATTATCGGTAATCGTGCCCTGGAAAACTTCCGGTTGCCGCACCAGCGCGATCTGGCCACGCAGGTCTTCGAGCTGCAAGTCGCGGGTGTCGCGCCCATCGAATTCGATGACGCCGCTTTGTGGCAGGCGCAGGCCGTAGATGATATCGAGCGCGGTGCTTTTGCCCGCGCCGCTGGCGGCGATCAGGCCGATGCGGGATCCGGCCTCAATGCGCCAGTTGACGTCTTCGAGAATGTTGTTGGCGCGATCCTCGTGGGAAAACGTGACATGCTTCAATTCGAGGTCGGCGCCCGAGTCCAAGCGCGGCAAGTCTTCGGGCCCGCTCTTTTCGAGCGGCAAATCGGTGAAGTAGCCCAGCTTATCGACGGCCGCCAGGAGGTCGTAGAAGTTCTCGAGTTGTTTGCCCACCTTCGAGATCGCCGCCAGGACGCCCGAAACGATTAGTTCGGCCGCCACCAGTTGCCCGATGGTGAGGCGCTGCTCAATCACCAGAAATCCGCCGGCAGCCATCAGCGCCGACGTGCCGAGCGCTTGCAGGCCCACGGCCCCCACCGATTGGCGTAACAACACGCGGAAGTGTTGGGTGCGGTATTTCAAGTAGCCGGCAGTCAGCTTGTCTGCCCGGTCCACCGCGTAGGTCTGGCCGCCCGCGCTCTTGAAGGTGGTCGGGTGGCGCGCCAATTCCTCGAGCCACGCCGCCATGGCGTACTTGGCCTTCGACTCTTTCACCGCCGTTGGCAACGCCCCACTGCTCAACGGAAAAAGAATGATCAACAACGCTACCACCAGAAATAGGTCAAACACCAGCAAAAGTGGGTCATAAGCCGCCAATATCGCCAAACCTACCACCATCTGGATGGCCAGGCTCAACCCGTCGATAATCAGCGTGGCGCCGGCTTTCTGCACCGTCACCACTTCGAAGAAGCGATTGACGAGCTCCGGGCCGTAGCCCTTGTCAAAGCCGTCAATCCGGACCCGCAACAGGCGGTAGACCACATCGGTACCAATCCGGACAAAGATCCGGCGCTGCAGGACTTCGACGACATACAGGCGCATGATAGACAGAACGCCGGAAAACACCAAGGCCACGAAGACTATCACTACCAGGACGACTAGCGGCTGCAGCAACATACCGAAAGCGATCGTATTGACGAGGGCCTGAATGGCGATGGGAACGACGAGCGAGAGAATTCCGACGGCGATGGAATAGATCAACGCTACCCAAAGGTCGCGGCGTTCGGTTTGCATCCAACTCAGCAGTCGGCGTATGGGGTGGACGCCGTGCCACGGCTGGTCGTAATCAGGGCTGAGGCGCTTCATGGAGTTGTTTGTATAAGAATATGCAAAGATGTTTACGAAAAAATCTTAATATGTTTGGATGAATAGTAGGTTAGAGGGTATCAGGTCGAGATAGATTATAAAGGAGCAGTAGTCGGACCTTGTATCATATTAAGGAAGCTCAATATTTAAGTCAAGCTGTTTTGGAGCATGTGGTCAATGCCTTCAGGCGCGTTAATAGCGAAAGAGATGGCGGTGTTGATGGGAGTTCTGGCCCATCCGCACCGGATCCAGATTATCGAAGAACTACGAAACGGAGAAATGGACGTCAATAGCCTCCAGGGGGTGTTGGGGGTGAGCCATTCGCGGGTATCGCAACACTTGTCGGTGTTTCGGGCGCACCGGGTGGTGGGCGAGCGGCGGGAGGGGCGGTATGTTTACTATCGCTTACTACAGCCACAGTTGGCCTCCTGGTTGCTGGAAGGCTTTGAATTCCTGAGGATGGAGTACGACCTGAACGCCGAGGTGCAGGCGGCGCTGAATACGACGAGGGCGATGCGGGAAGATGCGAACGACGTGCAGGAACATTAGGGGCGGACCAAGACTCGGGTAGGATTGCTAGGGCGTCCGCCAGCCTCAATATATACTTCGGCGGGGCCAGAGTTAACGATCGCCGGAAGTTCGAATTCAATCAGATAGAATCCGACGTAGCCCGGGGCGAGTGTCGCTTTGGTGGCATTGACGGCGACACGGTCGAGATAGACCTTCACCGGCGCGGCGACGCGGGGGGCATTGTCGAGGGGAGCGGGAACGCCGGTGGGCCAATCGGGAGTGACGCGGCCGAGGCCGGTGGCGAGCACCTGAATGCGCATGCCAGGACGGGCCGGGGTGCCGGCATCGAGCAAGACGCCGGAATCAGCATCAATGATGAGGGGCGTGCCGTCGCGATCGACAAAAATGGCCGGGGCGGTGGACTCAAGCGGCAGACGCACATTCAGCCGGTCGATGATGAGCGGGAGTGTATCACCCTGGGCGTCAAAGGGAACCTGAATTTGGGCCTCGTCGGCGTTGGAGGCGAGCACCGGCACCACCCGATCGCCCAGGCGAGCTTCCCGGATCGGGCCGCCGACATAGCTCAGCAGGCTTCCGGGGGCGGCAGCGCGGGCGGCATAATCCGCGGCACTGACGAAGCGCGGGTCGGCGCGGCGATGGGGAGCATTCGCGGCGTAAATGCCGTAGCCGTCGAGGGCAATATAGATCTGGGTGCTTGACCGATTGAGTTGGACATCGTGGACCGGCGCGACCGGCAAATTGCCAGAGATCGGTTCCCAAGCCGTGACCGGGCCGCGGGCGCGGAGGTCGGTTTTGGCCCAATAGAGGCCGTTGCTGGTGGCGAGGTATAGGGATCCCGTGGTCAGGTCAAAGGCGGAATTATAGGCGCGGCCGATGGGCAAATCGGCGGAGATGTCGTCCCAGTTGAGGCCGCCATTGATCGTCCGCCAAATGCGCGAACTGCGGTCGGCGGCGACCGTGGCCAGCGCAATGTTGGGTTCGTTTGGATCGAGGGCAAAGCCGGTGATGGGGCCGCCGGCGTTTTGCGGCGCCGGACGCCAGGAGCGGCCATTGTCGGGCGAAACGAAAAGACGGCCATCGGCGGAACCGGCATAGAGAAAGTCTCCGCTCACGCCCGCGGCGGTCACCAGGGCGGAGACGAGGGGAGTGAGCCGGGCCCGTAGTTGGGCGGCGGCTTCGGCACTCCGGCCACCCGGCCGCCAAGCGGACTTCTCGCCCGGCTGCCACACCACGCTGCCGGCCAAACCAGTGATTTCGACTTCGAGTCCGTTTGAGCCTTCGGGCAGACGGTGAATGCGGCGGGCCGAAAAATTGGGGAGATTCTGATTGAGACCGTCCCACATCAGCCCGCCGTCCAAGGAGCGCCAAAGGCCCGTTTCTGTGGCGGCGGTGATTTCGTCGGCGTCGTTCGGGGATATTGCCAGATCCAAGATGGCGGAACCGAGGAGCGACACCCCCCTGATCGCGGTGACGTTGCGCCAACTCGCGCCGGCGTCGTCCGAGCGCCAGACGTGAGTGGCAAAGGCATAGAGCCGGGCGCGATTCGTGGCAGATTCGACCACCCGCGCGCCCGATTCCGGCGGGCTGGGTTCGTTTCGCCAACGCTTGGTCGTCCGATTAAGCGCGGTCACGGCTAGCTGCCACTTTTCGCCGTCGGCCGAGCGAAACTGGCGGCCGTCCCGGGTCTCAATCTCCAGCTGTGGCTCCAACTGCGATGTGCCGCCTTCCCGGTAGGCGATCTTCGTGACGGCGCCCGTGGCCAGGTTGGGTAACCCAAGGTCGAAACTCGTGGAGCCGAGCTTCCGCCAGTCCAGACGGGTCTGCGCTGAAATAGCCTCAGCAAAAACTGCCGAGAAAACCAGCAACCCAAACAGGCTGTTGGCCGTCATGCGAATTGTGCGAACGGTCAGGACCATAGTGAAAGACGGGATAACTCAAAATCGGGTCGGACGGACACAGCGACTGTGTCCATTATACTGATCTTTGATCGGCGGAAAGTAACGTAAACCTAAGAGTTCGTTCCTAGAACTATTATTTTTCGTCATGGCTACAAATCTGCTATGCAATTTAATGGTAGACTGACGATCTAGTATTCAGATGTGTAACCACAGCACAGATCGGACGACGAAACGGACCCGTTTGGGTACGTTCGCGCTGGCCTGTTTGCTCATCAGTAATTTTTCTGGTACTGGTACCGCGCAGTCCTTTGGCAGCGGAACGGCGGCACAAGTCGTCTCCACCACCGGCCAAGTGGGCACCTTCCGCGACGGTTTTCCCTGGGCGCTCAAGGTGGGCGATAGTCTTTCGCCGCGCCAGGAAGTCAGTAGCGGCCCCGACGGCCATGCGATCTTTGCCCTCCCCGACGGCAGTACCTTCGAACTTTTCGCCAACTCCCGCGCCACCTTCCGGGCGAGCACGGGCGGCGTCACCGACCTGTTGGACCTCTGGATCGGCCGCGTGAAGGTCCACATCCAGAAGCTGGGCGGCCGGCCGAATCCCAACCGGGTGACGACGCCTACCGCCGTCATCTCCGTCCGCGGCACCATTTTCGATGTCACGGTGGAAGAAGAAGACGTAACGCTAGTCCTGGTGGAAGAAGGCCAAGTGGCCGTGCAGCACGCTCTGCTGCCGGTGGGCGATCCCCGCCTGCTGAATGCGGGCGATTACCTGCGAGTCTACAAGAACGACCCCCTCGTGAAGAACCGCTTCGATAAGGGCGCCGTCGGCCAGCGTGTCTTCAACGCTCTAATGGACATGTTCCTCTATCGCCCGCGTGGCATCCAGGGCCCAGCGGGCTTGCCGCTTCCGGGCGGTGGTGGTGGCATTCCTGGTGGGGGTCCTTCTTCTCTGCCCGGCGATACGGGTGGTGGACCTGTGCCGCCTCCTCCGCCGCCCCCTCCTCCCCCGCCGGGATTCTGATTCCGGGCTGATCTGCTGGACATCCCCTCCCTAGCGGGTGAGGGGTGCCTTATGGAAGTATCTAGCTGAAGAATCGCGTAACCAGCAGATTGGTGGCGAATGCTCCCAGGTAGGCCAATACCGTCATGTAGGTGAACTGAATTACGGGCCAAGTCCAGCCGCCCGTCTCCCGCCGCACCACCGCGACCGTCGACGCGCACTGCATGGCGAAGGCGAAAAAGACCAGTAACGCCCAGGCCCCGCCCAGGGTGAGATCCTGGCGCACCCGCCCCCGCAGGTCGGCCGACTGTTCGTCGCCCTCGGTGTTGTAGATGGTGGCCAGCGTGCTCACCATCATCTCCCGGGCACCGAAGATACAGGCGATGATGCCGACCCCGATGCGCCAGTTGAAGCCGAGTGGCCGTATCACCGGCTCGACCACATGGCCGATCTGGCCCGCGATACTCTCTTCAATCGGCACCGATTGACCATCGCGGATCGGCAGATGCGCCAGGAGCCAAAAGATGACCGTCATCACCAGAATTACGGTGCCCGCGCGCTTTAAGAAAGCCATCCCGCGATCCCAGAGCCGATAGGCCACCGTACGCCAGGTCGGCCAGCGGTAGGGCGGCATTTCGAGGACAAAGGGCGAGGCCTCGCTCTTGAGCACCGATGACTTCAGCGCCTTGGCCGTGGCGATGGCGGCGAGAAAGCTCAGCGTATAGAGCCCGATCAGGGCGAAGGCACGGGAGCCGATCGGCCCGAGGATGTCGCGTTCCGGGATAAAGGCACCGATGATGAGCGTGTAAATCGGCAGGCGCGCGGCGCAGGTCATCAAGGGGGCGATCAGAATGGTGGCGATACGGTCGCGCTTGTTTTCGATGGTGCGCGTGGCGAGGATAGCGGGGACGGCGCAGGCGTGGGCAGAGAGGAGGGGGATGAAGCTTTTGCCTTGCAGACCGACGCGGGCCATTGTGCGGTCCGCGATCAGGGCGGCGCGGGCCAGGTAGCCCGAGTCTTCGAGAAGACCGATGAAGAGGAACAGCAGCAGGATCTGGGGCAGGAAGACGACCACGGCCCCGACGCCGCCCCAGACGCCTTCGATCAGCAGCGACCGGAAGGCGGAAGCCGGCAGCGCGGCTTCGATCGCCTGGCCGCTCCAGGCAATCAGGCTCTTGATGGCTTCCATGGCGGGCTCGGCCCAAGAGAAGATGCTTTGGAAGACCAGCAGGGTGACGAACAGGAAGATGAGCGCGCCCCAGAAGGGGTGGAGGAAGACTTTGTCGAGGCGGCGGGTCCAGAGCGGCGGAGCGGGCGCGCGATAGCCACAACGTTCGCTCATCTTCGCGGACCAGCGGCGGCAGGCGGGTACGTCCTGCAGGACGGGCAAGGGCGCCCACTTGATGGGGGTGACGGTGTTCTGCGCCTTGGCCCGCTGCTCCAGAAATTTACGCACTTTGTCGAGGCCCTCGCCCGTCGTAGCGGTGGTGAGGGCGACGGGCACGCCAAGTTCGGCTTCGAGCTTTTCGATATCGACGACGCCACCACGGCCGCGGAGGTCGTCGGCCATGTTCAGGACGACGAGGGTGGGGAGTTTGAGGCTCAAAATCGGCGCGGCCAGCGAAAGATTGCGGGCGAGGTTGGTAGCGTCAACTATCAGCAGGACCGCGGTGGGGCGGGCAATGTGCGGCATGCGTCCGGCGAGTACATCGTGGGTGACGCGCTCATCTTCGGAGACGGGGTCTAAGGCGTAGATGCCGGGCAAGTCGATGAGAGCGAGTTCGCCGCCGTCGGCCAGGCGGACACGGCCGACGTGGCTTTCGACCGTGACCCCGGGGTAATTGGCGACTTTCTGCCGGAGGCCGGTGAGGGCATTGAAGAGGGTGGACTTGCCGGAGTTCGGCGACCCGACGAGGGCCACCGCCTGGGGGCCGGTGGGGCCGGCGTCAATCTGGACGAGTTGCGGATTGGCGCTCATTTTCGACACTCAACTGCAACTACAGTCTAGCGCGCTCTTCCGGGAAGCGCGATAGAACACTAGTTTTTGCAACTGAATGTCGTCAGGCGGCGAGCGGCGAAATGAACATGAGGGCGGCGGTCTCCTGGCGGAGGGCAATCTCGGAGCCATCGACGCGATAGACCCGAGGATCGCCGCCCGGAGCCTGGTGCGCGGCTTCCACCAGCACGCCAGGGATGAAACCGAGCTGCATCAGGCGGTGGGCGAACGCATCAGGCAACTCGAGCCGGTCCAGAATCGCCGATTCGCCTTGGCGGAGTGAGGCGAGAGTCATCACGTTTGCGAGTATGGCGAGCCAAGGGCGGCCATGTCAAATTGAGGGAACTTGTGAATTTACTTCACGGCTCAATTATTAACCCTTCATTGTTGTTGCATTTGGTGACGGCACAATGTAAAGTTTTGTTCACCAAGCCTATCCGGTTTACGGGGGCGGTACTTACACTTCAGGAGTTAAACTCATGCGAATTTTTGAACGTTGGATTCCCCTCGTTTTGCTCGCGATAGCCGCGCCGGTGCTTTCTCAGGCCTTTAGCAGTGGTCCGCCGGCCCTGCGCGCCAACATCGCCGCCGATGGCGGTATGTCCTGCGTCGCCTGCCATCGGGCCGCGGCCACGGTGAACCCGGATCTACTCGGCCGGGTAACGATCCAGGCATCGCCCTATCGGCCGGGGGTGAGACAGCTGATTCGGGTGCGAATCACGCATCCCGAAGCAATGCGTTGGGGCTTCCAACTAGCCACCCGTCTCGTGAGTGACGAAACGAAGCAAGCCGGCACCTTCCTGGTGGTTCCAGGTTCGATCCGCGTCACCTGCGCGCCGGGCAACACCCCGTCGCCTTGCAATGGGGAAGCGGAATTCGCTACCCAGGTGGCTGCGTCCACATTCACCGGACAGCGGGGCGCCGCCGAGTGGACCGTGGAATGGACCCCACCGGCCACCAACGTAGGCGACGTGATCCTGTATGCGGTCGGCAATGCCGCGAACAATGGCGCCGGCAATGGCGGCGACTTCATCTACGCCACCAGCCAACGAGTCGCCGCCGATGGTACCTGCACCGTCACCGGCCGACCGACCATCCGCGGCATCGGCGACGCAGCTAGCGCGCGGATGAATTTTTTCGCCATGAATGGCATCTTCACCATCGCCGGTGGCGGCTTCAACATGCCGAACACGGCCCGGGAAGCCGGGGCGCTCGACTTCGTCAACGGTGCCTATCCCACCGAACTCGGCTGCTTGGCCGTCGAAGTGGCTGGGCAACGCGTACCGGTCTTGTTTGCCAATGCCGGACAGATCAACGCTCAGATGCCGACTGGGGCCGCGCCCGGCAATGCCATGGTGACGGTGGTGCTGAATCCCGGACGGCCCAACGAAAGCCGCAGTGACCCCAGCCCAGTAACGGTGCTGGCCAACGCTCCATCGTTCTTCGTGACCAATGGCTTCTTTATCGCCGCCCTCCGGCCGGACTTCTCGATCACCTCATCGGACAGCCCGGTGCGGCCTGGCGAGGTGGTGCTGCTGTTTGCCACTGGCTTAGGACCGACGAATCCCGTCTATCAGGCGGGTGAAATCCCAGGCACCATCGCGTCCACGCGCGAGGCGGTGACGGTGACCATCGGCGGCACTACCTTGCCCGCCGCCGATGTGCTTTACGCGGGCGTATCGCCGGGCTCAATCTCAGGTCTTTACCAAGTCAACGTCCGCGTGCCGGCCAACACTCCGGACGGGAATGCGCCGGTAGTGTTGCGGATCGGTGGACAGTCCACGCAGACCGGGGCCGTGATTTCGGTGAGGCGCTAAACTTCTTCTGGGCTTCGGCCTTGGGCGGCAGGCTTCTTGCCGGCCTTGATGCTCCCGAGCACCAAGCGGCCCGCGATCTGGTGGGCCGGCTGAAAGGGCGTCCCCCGGCGGGCCAGCTCATTTTTTCTTTCGCTTCACGCCGCTAACGAGGATTCGTCCGCGGCATTGGAAGCAACTACGGGAGCATATGGCGATCTGCCGGAGAGGTGGGCGGGCAGGGGTGAAGTCCGCGCGGGGGTTAGCTGGTGTCTGGCCCATTGTGTAAAACTGACAGGGCGGGGACACGATGCTAACGAAACTCACAGTACGAAATTTCAAGAAATTTGAGGAAATCGTCATTGAGTTAGGTGAGGCAGTAGTGTTGATCGGGCCGAATAACTCCGGAAAAACTAGTGCTCTCCAGGCGCTGTCCCTTTGGGAGTTGGGCCTTCGCAAATGGAACGAGAAAAAGGGCGGCAAGGAAGCTACGGCGAAAAGGCCGGGCGTGGTGATCAATCGGCGGGATCTATTTGCCGTTGCGGTTCTGGATTCTAACCATTTGTGGAAGGACCTACACGTCAGGGACGTCACCCGCGTCGGTGGCGCGGCCAAAAGCACCCGTAACATACGGATCGAAATCATCGTCGAGGGGGTATCGAAAGGGAAAAGCTGGAGTTGCGGACTGGAATTTGATTTTGCCAATCGGGAAACCTTTCACTGCCGGCCTCTGCGGGTCGCAGACGAGAAGGATCCGCAACGGATGCCCGTGCCGGCGGAGGCAGATGAGGTTCGCGTTGCGTTTCTGCCTCCCATGTCAGGGCTGGTGGATCGGGAGTTCATGAAACTGCCCGGAGAGTTAGGATTTCTGATCGGGCAAGGCCGGACGGCAGAGGTGTTGCGGAACCTTTGCTGGCAAGCTTTTCAGGCGAAACAGTGGGCCGGATTGACGGAGAAAATGAAACGTTTCTTCGGCATCCAGTTACAAATCCCCGACTATATCCCGGAAAGATCCGAGATACAGGTTCAGTACAAGGATCCGTCCGGCGTGATGCTGGATATCTCATCGTCCGGGCGCGGGGTGCAGCAAACGCTGCTGCTGTTGGCCTATTTGGCGATGAACCCGGGAAGTGTGCTGCTGCTCGATGAACCGGACGCGCACCTGGAAATTCTTCGACAGCGCCAAATCTATCGCGTCCTGACGGAGACGGCGCGCGAGCAGGGGAGCCAGATCGTGGCGGCCAGCCATTCCGAAGTGGTATTGAATGAGGCAGCCGGCCGGGACATCGTGGTGGCGTTTGTGGGGAAGCCACACCGGATAGACAACCGGGGGTCACAGGTGCTCAAGTCACTCAAGGATATTGGATTCGAGGAGTACTATCAGGCAGAGCATCGCGGATGGGTGCTGTACTTAGAAGGCTCCACGGACTTATTCATTCTGCAAAGTCTCGCGAGGAAACTCGGTCATCCCGCGGTAGAGGCCTTGGACGCGCCATTCGTTCATTACATTGAAAATCAACCCAATCGGGCGGTGAGCCATTTTTCAGGGCTACAGGAAGCCAAGCTCGACTTACGTGGCTTAGTACTCTGCGATCGCCTCGAACGGGAGTTCCCGCCGGCACCGGACACACTTACTATGCGCATGTGGAAAAGAAGGGAGATCGAGAATTACGTTTGCTCCTTCGCTTCATTACTCGCCTATGCCCGGAGATCGGCCGAGAGGCGATCGTTGGGTCCACTTTTCGCGGAAGATCTGGTGCGAACTGATGAACAGATCATGCGGGAGTGCGTGCAGTTACTCGTGCCGCCCGTGGCGATTGACGACGCGCATGACCGTTGGTGGATAAATACGAAGGCCAGCACCGACTTTCTGGACCGGCTTTTCGAGCTTTATTACGAACGGCTCGCGTTGCCGAACTTAATGCGGAAAACGAACTACCACATTCTCGCCGAGTATGTCGAACGCGACGAAATCGATGAGGAAGTCCCGTCGGTGTTGGACGAAGTTTTTCGGGTTAGCCAAGGCTAGTTCTCTGACCGCTGGAAAAGATTTCTTTTGGCTGCGACCATTGTCTCCCGGGCGTCAGTTGTGGGAATTAGTCTTTCCGAGGCTACCGGGACTTCCTAGCCTGCCGCGTAAGCGGCGAGTCACTCAGGAAAATCCCAACTCCAGTAATCATGCTTTGACCGCTTGATTTAGAACTTATTGCGAATACATCTAAACTAGCCCATCGCGTAAGCGATAGGTCACCCAGGCCCTCGACAAAAGATTCGAGGTCGGCAGCGGCTTAACCCTCAACACTCCTTCCAAGTAATCGCACGCGGGCTTATAGGTCGTCGAAAGGTACTCGTCCATCGTGATGAGTGTCGCGCTTTCCGCCGTGCTTAGATTGTACCCCCAGCAGCAGACTGCGCCGAATTGGTCACCCGGCGGAGGACGGTGAACATCTCTTGCCACTCTTTTTGATTCATTGAGGACTGAAACCGAGCCTGCGCCGCCGCCCAAAGGGGCTTGGCGGCGGCGAGGCGATCCTGGCCGAGCGATGTGAGGCGGAAGCCTTTCTGTCGGCGGTCTTTCACAGGGGCGGGCTCGATCCAACCGTTGGCCTCCATCAACCGCAGGTTGCGCGAGAGCGTAGTTTTGTCCAAGGCCAGCCGCGTGCCGAGCGCCGCCTGGCTGATGCCCGGCAGCGCCGCCAGCGTGCCGAGTAAGACCATCTGCGGCGCTTCGACGCCGCTGGGGCGCAGGTGGTCGTCGTAAAGCTGGGTCAGCAGCCGTGAGAGCCGTCGAACGGTGGCGCAGGCGCAGGCGATGTCGGGGAGCATTTATTTAAGGGCCGGCTCGCCCATTAAGGCGCGCAACGGGGTCAACGGGCCAATGGGCAGGAAGGTGAATTCGGCTAAGCCGCCCTTGATCAAAGGCAGCTCATCGGTCATCGCCTTGGCCGCGTCGGCATCTTCGGCGGCCAGAATGAAGACGACGCCCTTGCCGTCCAGCCGCCCAAACCACTGCTGGATCTTGCCGGCCAAATAGAGCTTCACCGTGTCCTTCACTTCGTCCTGCATCACCTTCATGACGCCTTCGCGGGTGACGCCAGGCTTAACGGTGAGAATCGCCAGCACCTGCTTGGGTGCTTGGGAGAAGGCCATCGGAGAGAGTAAGAGGAGCAGGGTGGAGATGGGGAGGATTCGGTTCATATTGGTAGCATATACAACCAATATGGAGGCGTCAAGGGACCTACTCGTACCGCAACGCGTCAATCGGATTGATCTCCGCCGCCTTCACCGCCGGGTAAAGCCCGAACAGCACGCCCACCGCTACCGACACCGTAAAGGCGATGATCACGCTCTCCGGCGTCACGATAGTCTTCCATTCGGCCGTCCGCGCGATCAGCCAGCTGAGGAAGAAGCCGAAGGCCACACCCAGTAGTCCGCCGCCGGTGGAGATCATGACGCTTTCGGTTAAAAACTGGCGGACGATGTCCTTGCGCCGCGCGCCGGTTGCCCGCCGAATGCCGATTTCGCGCGTGCGCTCCATAACGGTGGCGAGGACAATGTTCATGATCCCGATGCCGCCGACGAGGAGTGAAATCGCCGCAATCGCCACCATCACGTAAGTGAAGATGGTTTGTGTGCGCTTCTGCTGCTCAAGCAAGGCGGCAGGGATGGTCACCGTGAAGTCCTGCGTGTTGTTGTGGGTCGAGTTCAACACGGCGGCCACCACTTTGGCTACCTCCACTGAGTCAGCTTCGGCTTTCAAGCGTAAGTCGATGCCATCGAGCGGGTCCTTCAAGAAACTGCTCATGTCCCAGAAACGATACTGGAAACTATTGAGCGGCACATAGACGATATTATTCAGGTCCTCCATCTTGCCGCCCGCGCCTTTGCCAGACGTCGAAGGAACACTCTCGGCCAACACGCCGACGACTTCGAGCCACGAGTCATTCAGCTTGATAAACTTGCCCACGGCCGGGCCATAGCCGAGCAGACTTACTTTTGCCGATTGCCCCAACACACACACGGCTGCACTCGCCTCGTCCTGAAGGGCGGAAAAGAACGCGCCCTCCACCGGGCGCAGGTTATGGATAATGCCGTAAGAGGGCCGCACGCCGAGTAACTCCGGCACATCGGCTGACGGTTTGGGCAGCACGCGCGCCGGATGCAGCGAACGCCGGGCGGATAGTGTCTCCAGCGAGTCGATGTTGGCTTCTAAGATCCGCACATCGCGTTCGGTAAGGCCGGGTGAGCTACGGCGGCGTTGTTGTAAGTCCTCCTGACTGGTGGCCGGGCGCGAATCGATGAGCACGTTGCGCACTCCCAATTGCTCAATAAAGCGCAAACTCTCTTCACGCGCCCCGGCGCCGATCGACAACATCCCGATCACGGAGCCTACGCCGAAGATGATTCCCAACGCCGTGAGTAACGTGCGCGTCTTCTGCGCGCGTAAGTTGTCGAAGGCCTGGGTGATATCGGTAATCATTGCGGCAAGGCCTGCAGCGCGCTCGACTTCTGGTTACGCTTCTTCGCTAAGTCACTCGGATTGGCCAGCGCCACCTGCTGCCCTTCGCGCAAGCCGGTAATCACTACTTGGCTTTCGCTGCGACGCTCGAGCTTCACATCCTGCGGCGTAAAACCGGTGGCCGTGCGCAGATAGACGAACTTTCTGCCGTCGGCCTCAAACAAAGCTTGCGAAGGCACCCACAAGGCATTCGGTAAGGTGCCGGTAACGATACGAAAGCGCGCACTCATGCCGGGGCGCAATTGCGGGTCGGGCTGGTTGAGAGCGATGCGGCATTCGAAACGCCGTTCCCAGGGCGAACCCGTCGTACCGCCGATATTCTTGATCTTTCCGGCGAACTTACGCCCCGGCATCGCCACCACTTCGATCTCTGCCGCTTGGCCTTCCGATAAGTGTCCACGGTCGAGCTCGCCAATCTGCGCCGATCCTTCCCAGCTTTTCATATCCGGAATCTGCGCCACGCCCTTACCCGGCCGCGCCTGGTCGCCCACCTGATAGGGCGGCAGATACATGCCCCAACGAAAATTTCCCTCGTCATTCGATTGCAGTGCGACATAGCCGCTTGTCTTCGCCGGCAAGGTCATGGAGGCAATATTCTTCCGCGCCGTGTCCGCCCTTACTGTGGCCCGGGCTTGCGCCGTTTCCTGAATCGCCACGCCGGTGATGGCGGTTTTACGCCGGTTTTCGAGGTCGCTCTCAAGCTTCGTCAGCCGGTCCCGCGCCGCTTCCACCGCCAGGATATTCTGCCGCGCGGTCAAGGCCGGCAGGATGTCATTGCGCTTCGCTTCGAGCTCCGCCACTTTCAGGTCCGCTTGCGCTTGGAGTAACTGGTAGCGAATCTCTTCGATCCGCGCTTCGCTTTCCGCCTTGGCTTGAATTACCTGCTGCCCGGCTTCGGCTAAGTCGGCCTCGGCTTCGCGTAACTTGAAGTCCTGCTCCGTGGTATCGAGCTTCACCACCACATCGCCCTTCTGCACTAACTCGCCGTTTTGACGTAAGAAAGTAATGGCCGTCGTCCCGCTGCCGGTCATCGGGACGATCAACATTTCGGTCGCCCCGCCTTGTAACTCACCTTCCGCATTTACATTAAAGGTAACGTCGCCGCGCTTCACCGTCGTCAACGGAATCTCCGGCGCCGCACTGACTGGAGATAGATTCGAGCCGAACTGCCGGTAAGCGTAGTAACCCGCCGCCGGCAACAGAATCACCAACAAGCTTATCCAGCCGAGTCGTTTCATGAGGGAGAATTCTCCACCGCGGGTTCCGCCAGCGCCACCTTACTGCCCGCCGCAATCCCCTTGATAGCCACTTCGTCCGGATTGCGCGCCAGCACCTCTACCTCCTGCGCCAGATAGCCGCCTTGCGCTTGCACTACATACACAATCGGCTTACCCCGCCGCGTAAAAACCGCTTTGGCCGGCACGCTGAGCGCATCGGGCAACTTATCGAGCACCACATCCATTTGCCCATTCATGCCGGGCCGCAACCGCGCCTCCGGCTGCGCGATATGCGCAAACCCACGGAAACTCCGCGTGGGCGGCCATTCGAAGCCCATCTCGGTCAGCGGCGAGATCTGCGTCAGCCGGGCGTGGAAGGTGCTCTCCGGCAAAGCGTCAATCCGGATCCGCACTTCCTGGTCAACGCGGATCTTGCCGCGGTCAATCTCTTCTACTTTGCCTTCCATCTCCAAAGTCGATAAGTCCGGAATCTCGGCAATTACCCCGCCGGGCCAAACCTGATCGCCCACCTTAAAGGGCTTGGCATTCATCCACCCTTGCGAGTAATTCGGCAAGTAAACTACAATCCCCGTAAGTGGCGCATTGACCTGCATGCGCTCCAAGCGCGACTTGGTCAGCGCCACCTCATCGGCCGCTTTGTCGCGCTGCCGCTTAAGCGATGCCATCTTCGCCTCGTTCGAAACCTGGTTGAAGTTATTCTTCGCTTCCTGTACCTGGAGTTTCTTTTCGGCCAGGCCTAAGTCCACTTGCGCCTCTTCGCCTTGCAAGCGACTGACAATTTCCTGCTTCGACACTTCGAGCTTGGCGCGCTCCACCTGATACTTCGATTGCGTCGTCTCGACGCGATCCTGCTCCGAAGCTAAGCCGGCCTCGGCTACTGCCTGATCGAGCCCCGCCTGCGCCTGCTTGAGCGCTGCCTCTTTCTCTTTCAACTGCTGCTGCGCGCTCGAAGGATCGAAGCGGATCACCGGGTCGCCGGCTTTGATCGCCGCGCCGGTCGGCGCCAGCCAAACCAGCCGCAATTCGGGCACGTTCACCGGCGCAATCACCTGCACGGACCGCCGCGCTTTTAATTCACCCCGGCAGCGGATAATCACCGAAAATTCGCCGCGCCGCACCGGCGCCGTCGGTAAGTCGTCCTTTGCTTGCACGGTCAAATAATGCCAAGCGCCGATGCCCGCCGCACCCAGCAGAGCCACCGTGAACAGGGTCTTCTTCATTCGATAACCACCGCCGCGGATAGGTCCGGCAATAGCCGCGGATCTGTCCCCAGTAAGCGAAAACGCGCCGCAAAGTTCTTGATGGGGCTCCCCAGCGCCGACGACGCCACTGGGCTTGCCGACTCAAACCGCCCCTCAAACTCCACCTCCGGATAGGCATCTAAGCGTACCCGCGCCCGCGTCCCCGGCCGCAGCACGGCGCCATCCGGCTCGCCGATCTGGGCGTGGACTTCCATCTCTGCCGGGTCAAACAGCTTCAGCATCGGCTGACCATTCCACAGCTGGTCGCCCTCCTGCGCATGGCCCATCGAGCCGTCGCGCCAGATATTCTCGAGCGCCACCATGCCGGCCAGCGGCGCCTTCACTATCAGCTTTTCGGAGTTCGATTTGGCGCGCTCCAGGGCCACTTTCTGCCGGTCCTGTTGGAGTTCCAGTATCCGCAACGCGGCCGCTTCCACTTGATTGCGATGGCCGTGGATCTTCTGTAAACTCTCCACCCGGGCCCGCGCACTATCGGCCTTGGCCTGGTTCTTCGCGCGGTCAATCTCGCTCAGGATGGGCCCTTTCTTGAGTTGAATCTCCGCCTTCGCCAAATCCGCTTCGGCTTGTTTCAGGTCCGAAAGGCGCTTCTCCCCCTCGCTCCGATTCGCCGCGACCTTCTGCCGCACCTGATGCCCCAAATCATCGAATTTGGCCTCAGCTTCCAGCGCGTCGTCCAATTGTTTCGTCCGGTCGAACTCGGCGAGGGTGTCGCCTTCCTTTACGTGTGTGCCATTCGGGACCAGCCGCACCAATGTCATCCGTCCACCCTGCCCGGCAATTTGCGGCACCTGAATCGAAGATACTTTCACCGCTCGCACTAGGCCCGTTGCACGAATGGACTTACTATTCGTCGCTACTGGAACGGGGGCCGCCGCCTTCACCACCGGCGGCGTTTTCTCGCAGCTACACAAAGCCACCACCAGGAAACAAAAGGCGAAGGCGCGCATCACTACTCCTTATAAACATGTTTAGACGCCGATCACCTGCATTTTGTTTACCAAAACCGCAACGAAATTTTACTTGGCGTGCTCTGCGATAAACTCGGCCCGTGCAACGCCGTGCCTTCCTGCTGTCGAGCCTCGCTTTCGCCGCCACTCGCCCTCCTAACATCGTCTTCATTATGGCCGATGACCTCGGCCTCGGCGACCTCGGTTGTTACGGCCAGAAGATCATCCGCACGCCCAATATCGATCGCCTCGCCCGCGAAGGCTTTCGCTTCACGCAAGCTTACGCCGGCTGCACCGTCTGCGCGCCCTCCCGCAGTGTCTTGATGACCGGCATGCATATGGGCCACACCTCCATCCGCGCCAACGCCGGGGGACAGTCGCTTGAGCCCAAGGACGTCACCGTGGCCCAATTGTTACAGAAGTCCGGCTACGCCACCGGCGGCTTCGGCAAATGGGGACTCGGCGATCTTGGCACCGATGGCGTGCCCTGGAAAAAAGGCTTCGACCAGTTCTTTGGCTATCTCCACCAAGTCCACGCCCATTTCTTCTATCCGTACTTTTTACTCAATAATGACCAGCGCTTCCCCCTCGCCGGAAACGAGAACGGGAGACGCACCACTTACTCGCACGATGTCATCGCCAATCAGGCCTTGCAGTTTATCGAGAAAAACGAAACGAAGCCATTCTTCTGTTACGTCCCCTTTACGATTCCCCACTGGGAGTTACTCGTTCCCGAAGACTCCCTTGCCGAATACCGGGGCAAATGTGGCACGGAAACCCCCTTCGCCCGGGGCCACTATGCCCCGCAAGCCGAGCCCCGCGCCGCCTACGCCGGCATGATCACCCGCATGGATCGAGACGTCGGCCGCATTCTGGCCCTGCTCAAAAAGCTAAAGCTCGACCGCAACACGGTGGTCATCTTCACCAGCGACAACGGCGCCAGCGACCTCGCGGCCAGCGACAATTTCTTCCACTCCACCATGGACCTTCGTGGCCAGAAAGGCAACGTCTACGAAGGCGGCATCCGCACGCCGTTTGTCGCGCGCTGGCCCGGCGAAATTCCCGCCAACCGGACGAGCGACCTCCCCATCAGCTTCTGCGACATGCTGCCCACCCTCTGCGAACTCGCCGGAGTGAAAGCGCCGGTGGTCGACGGCCAATCCATCGTCCCCACGCTGCTGGGCAAAGGCAAACAAAAGCCGCCCAAATATCAGTATTGGGAGTTGCCGCGCTTCATCGCCAAAACCGAGAGCTTTGCGGTCGAGCCGCCCATGCAAGCCCTCCGCGCGGGCGACTGGAAGATCGTGCGGCCGAAGCCATCCGCCCCCCTCGAGCTCTATAACCTGGCCAAAGACCCGAAGGAAACCCACAACCTCGCCAGCAGCGAACCGCAGGCCTTCGAGCGGCTATCTGCCTGGCTCGCCGCCGCCCGCACCGAGCCCCGCCCGCTCAAAAGCGAAGGTAAAGCCTATTGGGACGAGCCGTAGAGCCCCAATAGAAGCCCAAAAGAAGCTAGACTCGAAGGTAGATGGCGCAGGATTCACGACGCAATTTCTTAGGCACCGCCGCAACCGCCGCTACCGCCTTGGCCAGCACCCAGGTGCCGATGCCCAGCGACCGCCTGCGTTTCGGGATCATCGGCGCCGGTGACCGGGGCCAGCAACTCCTCCGCGAAGCCCTGGCCGTCCCTGACGTCGAGTTCGTCGCCGCCGCTGACGTCTACACCCGCCGCCTCGAACAAGCCAAGGGCATCAAGCCCGACATCAAGACTTACCTCGACTATCGTTACTTACTCGAAGACAAATCGCTCGATGCCGTCATCATCGCCACGCCGCAGCACTTACACGCCGAGCACTTTATCGCCGCGCTCGACGCGGGCAAACACGTCTACCAGGAAAAGACTATGGCCTTCACGGTAGACCATGCCAAGCTCATGCGCGACGCCTACCAGCGCGCCGGCAAACGCACCGTCCAGATCGGCCACCAAAGCCTTTCCTCCGGCCTGATGGACGACGCCGTCTCTCAACTTCGCCGCCTGCCGATGGGCAAAATCACTGCCATCGCCATGCACATGTACCGCAACTCGCCCCACGGCAAGCCCCAGTGGACCCGGCCTGTCCCCGCCGATCTCTCGCCCGAAAATGTGATGTGGAAGAATTTCCTCGGCGAGAACCCCCCGCGCGACTTCGATCCCCAGCGCTTCATCAACTGGCGCTTCTTCTGGGACTATTCGGGCGGCAACGTTTACGAAAACATGTGCCATCAGATCGCCTTCTGGTACAAGCCCCTCGGGCTCACCATCCCCACCAAAGTCACCATGACCGGCGGCTTGTATCTGTGGAAAGATGGCCGCGAAGTGCCCGATACCATGTCGGTCACCATGGAACACGCCGAAGACCTAATGGTGAACTGGACCAGCGGCTTCGGCAACGACAAGCTCGGCGTGGGCGAATACGTCCTCGGCACCGACGGCACCATTCATAAGTCGCAACAACTGCGCTACACGCCGCAAAAGGTGAACCAGCCCACAGCGGTAGAAGTGGCCGGCGAAACGCGGACTCCGCCCCAGGCCCACATGCGAAATTTCTTCGATTGCATCCGCTCGGGTGCCACGCCCAATTGCCCGTTTGAGATCGGTTACCGTACCTCGATTGCCTGCCGCATGGCCGTTGAAAGCTATCGGCAGGGCCGGCCCATGTACTGGGACCCGGCAAAGGAAGAGATCATCACGTAAATGAACTTCGACCCCACGCCGGACCAAGTCCAACTTCGCAAAGCCGTGCGCGACTTTGCCGAAAGTGAGATCAAACCTCACGTCTTGGCCTGGGACGAAGAGCAGACCTTCCCGCTGGCCGTCGTCAAGCAACTGGGGCAGCTCGGCTACCTGGGGTCGATTTTTCCTGAAGACCTGGGCGGCGCCGACATGGGGTACGCCGAATACGCGCTCATCGTCGAAGAGCTGGGCCGGGTTGACCCCTCTGTCGGCCTCATCGTGGCGGCCCACACTTCGCTCTGCTCGAACCACATCTTCATCGCCGGCGATCAAGCCCAGCGCGAAAAGTATCTGCCAAAGCTCGCCACCGGCGAGTGGATCGGCTGCTGGTCTTTAACCGAACCGGAGGCCGGCTCCGATGCTGCCGGCACCCGCTCCACGGCCGAGCGCGTCGGCGACGACTGGCTGTTGAACGGCGCCAAGACCTTTACCACCAACGCCCACTACGCCGATGTCTGCGTCGCCATGGCCGTCACCGACCCGAGTAAGAAGCAACACGGCATCTCGGCCTTCGTCCTCGACCGGGGCAGCTTCTACCCCGGCAAGAAAGAGAACAAGCTCGGCATGCGCGCCAGCGCCACCGGCGAAGTGGTCTTCAGCGGCGTCCGCGTGCCTGGCACCCAGCTTCTGGGCAACCTCGGCGAAGGCTTCGTCGATAGCCTGCGTATTCTGGACGGCGGCCGCATTTCGATCGCCGCGCTTTCTTTAGGCATCGCCCAGGGCGCCTTCGACGCGGCGTTCGCTTATGCGCAGCAGCGCAAGCAATTCGGCAAAGCCATCGTCGAGTTTCAAGCCATCAGCCACAAGCTGGCCGAAATGGCTACGGAAATCGAAGCCGCTCGCCTCCTGGTCTATCGCGCCGCCGCCCTTAAGGATGCCGGCCGCCCCGTCACCAAAGCCTCGGCCATGGCCAAGCTCTATGCGTCCGAAGTCGCCTGCCGCGTCGCCAACGAAGCCGTCCAGATCTTCGGCGGCTACGGCTTCATCAAGGACTATCCGGTGGAGAAGTTCTACCGCGACGTGAAACTGATGACCATCGGCGAAGGCACAAGCGAAATCCAGCGCCTCGTCATCGCCCGCGAGCTCATAAAAGGCCGCTAGTAGATCGCACCGCGCCCCCGTAAAATACAAAACTCCAGCCCCCCGGTGCCCGAAGGCGAGGGGGCTGGAGTCAAGTTTTGAGTTCCCTGAGCGTTAGGCGCTGATCACGACCGGGATGGTGCGGGACTTGGCGGCCTCTTTCTTGGGGAGGGTGATGGTGAGCTCGCCGTTTTTGTAATCGGCTTTGACGTGCTCAAGATCCAGGGTGTCCGGCAACGTGTAGTGGCGGGCAAAGGCACCGTAGCCACGCTCGATGCGGCGGAAACCGGGCTGCTTCACATCGGAAGAGAACTTGCGCTCGCCTTTGATGGAGAGGGTGCCGTTTTCGAATTTCACTTCGATTTGCTCCTGCGGGACGCCGGGGAGGTCGGCCTTGAGGACGATGTCTTGTTCAGTCTCGATGACGTCGACGGCGGGCGTCCAGCCGTGGACCTGCGGGGCTTGTTCGGCTTGAGCGGCAGGCTCGGCGAGGCGGGCGAGGGCTTCGTCGAAGACGTGGAAGGGGGCGCGGAAGCTGCTAAGGGTCATGATGATGTTCTCCGTGTGATAATATACTTACAATCACAGTATGTAATATGAGTGTGTTCTTGTCAAGTAATTTTATACGATCTTCATTTCATGTGTTTTCAGCCATTTCCACCCACTCAATCCCCGCCGCCACCAAATACGGGCCCAAAAATGCCGCCGCCTGCTCCTCGGCGGCCCGCAAAACCCGCTCCGCATGCGGCCGACTGGCCGAGACCGTCACTGCGGCGATGACGGCGCGGTTCAATAGTTCAATGTCCTCGGTCTCTGAAACGGCGAGGTTGAACTTCTTGCGCAGGCGCTCTTTGAGGCCCAGGACGTAGTGGCGTTTGTCTTTAAGGGAGTGAGAGTCGACGAGATGGAGTTCGAGGGTGAGGAGTCCGATGACGGGCATATGCTCGCGAGTTTACATCCTCTCGCCATACTCCTTTAGGTAACATGGGGATATGAAAACCTTATTCGTCCCTCTGATCGCCCTGATTGCGCTCTCGAGCGCCGCATTTGCGCAGTCCAACACGGAGGACGCAAGGCTGAAGTTGGCTGCGGACGTCATCAAGGAAGTGATGAGCATTAAGGACAAGGCCATCCCGCAGGAGTTGCTGGAGAAAGCCCAGTGCGCGGTGATTGTGCCGGGCTTGAAGAAGGGCGCTTTTATTGTCGGCGCGAAGTTTGGCCGCGGCTACTTTACGTGCCGGCAGAACGACGGGGTGGGATGGAAGAGCCCGGCGGCGATCCGGATTGAGGGTGGCAGTGTGGGCTTCCAGATTGGCGGGGCGGAGATGGACGTCATTCTCCTGGTGATGAACAAGCGCGGGGCGGAGCGCCTGTTGTCGAGCAAGTTCACGATGGGTGGCGAGGCGAGCGTGGCGGCGGGTCCGGTGGGCCGCGACTCTTCGGCACAGACCGACGGCAAGCTGACGGCGGAGATTCTGAGCTACTCGCGGCAAAGGGGAGTGTTTGCGGGAATTTCACTGCAGGGGGCCACGTTGCGGGAGGACATGGACAGCAACAAGGCGCTTTACGGCCAGCGTTTGACGAGCAAGGAAGTCTTCGAAAAGAACCCGGCGGCGCCGGCGGCCGCACGCGAATTATTACAAGAGCTAAATCGTTACTCAAGCCGGAAATAAATTTTTACGAACCTTGACGCCGCTATATAATAGGGCCAATGCCTACGTATACGCGATTGGCCCTGGTATTTTCCCTCACTTTTTGCCTTTGGTCTGCTGACGACCCCGGCTGTCCTGGCTATCCGAACGCCATGCGCGCCGAATGGGAGGGCAGTCTAGCCCTGGACCAGGCGTACACGGCGTACCGGAAGAATCCGAATGCGCGGCGGTCGACGGCGAGCTATCCACGGGACAGCTTCATCGACCACCTGTTGCTCACCAAAATGGGCGAGGACGGGGTGACGCCGGCGCCGATTACGACGGACACCGAGTTCGTGCGGCGCGTTTACGTCGATCTGACCGGACGCATTCCGACGCCCGAGCAGGCCGAGGCCTTCTTCAGCGACAGCCAGGCGGGCAAGCGGGCCGCCCTGGTTTCGCGCTTGGTGGGGTCTCCCGCCTTCGTCGATCAGTTCACGCTCTTCTTTGCGAACAAGTACAAAGTGACGCGCGGCAACTCGAATGTGGGTTTGGCGGGCCGCAATGTCTTTTACCAGTTCGTGCGCGATGCCTTCCAGAAGGATCGGCCGTATAACGAGTTCATCGCCCAGATGCTGTCGGCCAGCGGCGAAGTGGATACGGTGCCGGGTGCCCAGTTCTTTGCGCGCAATATCGCCGAAGACGGGCCGATTCAAGACACGTGGGACAACACCACCGATGTGATTACGACGCAGCTGCTGGGCTTTAAGAGCGAATGCGTCAGTTGCCACAACGGGCGGGGGTATCTCGACAAGATCAATGTCTATTTGACGCGCAAGACCCGGGCCGAGTTCTGGCAGATGTCGGCGTTTCTGTCGCGGATGAACTTCCTGCGCTGGAGCGACGATACCATCGGCTTCCGGCCGCGCGTGGTGGTGATCGATCGCGATTACGGCAGTTATTCAGGCGCGGTGGGCTCGGCGGGCAATCGTCCGCCGCGGGCGAATACGAATTACGATCCGGCTTTCTTCCTGAACGGCGACGCGCCCAAGAGCGGCAACTACCGGAAGGAATTGGCGCGGATGGTAACCTCAGACCGCCAGTTCGCGCGGGCGACGGTGAACACGCTGTTTGACTACTTCTATGGCCATGGCATTGTGGATCCGCCGGATGCGTGGGATTTGGCCAGAATCGATCCATCCCGCCCGCCGCCCGCCGGCTGGCCTTTCCAGAACTCGAACCCCGAGTTGCTGGAGGCGTTGACGGATCACTTCATCAAGAACAACTACTCGATCCGCGAGATGGCGCGCTTGATGACGAACTCCACTGTTTATCAACTGTCGAGCCAATATCCGGGTGAGTGGAAAGACGCCTACACGCGCTACTTCGCGCGAGGCTTCGCGCGGCGTTTGACCCCGGAAGAGGCCTACGACTCGATCATCACGGCGACGCGCACCGAAGCGCCGATGACGGTACTGGGTTGGGATCGTCCCGTGGTGTACGCGAACCAACTGCCGGACCCCACCGAACCCGCCACCGACGGCGGCGTTACCAACCTGCTGGCGCAATTCGGCCGCGGCAACTGGATGACGGTGGCCAACAACAACGGGCCCACGCTGCTGGGCTTGCTCTATTCGATGAACGATAGCTTCGTCGTGTTCCGCACCATGGGCGATACGCGGGCGTCGGTGGTGCCGAACAACCGGGTGAGCCAGATCCACGCCAATGCGACTTCGGATGAAGACGCGATCCGGCGCATTTTTTTGGCGACCTTGACGCGCTACCCCACCGAAGCGGAGACGGCGACGGTGCTGGCGGCGCGCAGCGGCATGCGCGACCAATGGCTGAGCGACCTGCAATGGGCGCTATTGAACAAACTCGACTTCATCTTCAATTATTAGGGAATTACGGCGAACATGAATCATTCACGCAAGAATTGCAACGGTCATGCGCCGGTCACCCGGCGAAGCTTATTGTTTGGGGCGGCCAGCGCAGCGAGCGCCGGTTTGCTGAAGGCGCATGCAGATGCGGAAGTGACCACCACGCGGACGGCGGTTCGCCTGCGCGGCACGGCGCGGGCCTGCATCTTCATCAACCTGAATGGCGCGCCGAGCCATCTCGATACGTTCAATCCGCAGGACGCGGCGTGGAATCCGCGCGACGCCGATTTGCGGCAAGGGCCGGGTAGCATGGTGCTGTCGAACCGGTTCTTCCCGAATTTGTTGAGGAATGCAAACGATTTGCTGGTGTTACGGTCGGTGCAGAGTTGGGAGAACGCGCATGAGCGCGGGCAATTCTACATGCAGACCGGGCACACGCAGAATCCGGCTTTTGCGGGCGAGACGCCGCACATCGGGGCGGTAATTTCGCGCGAAAAGGGCGCTAATGGCCTGATTCCGCCGTTTATGTCGTTCAACCAGGGCAATCTGCAAGGCGCGACCTTCCTGGGCGGACGCTTTCAGCCGATGATGCCGCCGGCACAGCGGGCGGGGATTTCGACGTTATCGCATAACTTCTTCGGCACGGTGGACCAAAGCCGGGCAAGGTTCGATCGACGGTTCACGCTGCTCGAGAAGCTCGATTCGCCTTTGCGGGAAGCACCCGTTAACCAGGGTATGGCCGACTACGCGAGCTTCTATGCGCAGGCGCGCCGGATGATGTACAACGACGCCGTCGAACAGGTGTTTCAGTACGGCGCGACCGATGAAGGCCGCTATGGCAACACGGCCATCGGGCGGAGCTTGCTGATTGCGCGCAATGCGGTGAACGCCAACAACGGTGCGGTGTTTATCAACTGCACGATGGGCGGCTGGGATCTGCACGATACGATGTTCGACCTGGGCCGCGGCGGCAACTTCTATCAACTGTCGGGCGAGCTCGACCGCGCGGTGGGCGCGTTGGTGGAAGACCTGCGGACGTCGGGTAACCTGGGGTCCACGTTGATTGTGATGATGGGCGAATTTGGGCGAACGCCGGGCAACCTCAATTCGCGTGGCGGCCGCGATCACCATAAGGACGCGATGTGCGCGGCCATGATCGGCGGCGGTGTGAAGGGCGGACGGGCGCTGGGGAAGACCGACGGCACGGGCTCGCGGGTGACCGATCCGGGCTGGAGCCAGGGCCGCGCGATGTACACCGAGGACATCGCGGCCACCATCTATTCGGCCTTGGGCGTCGACTACACGAAGTCCATCGCCGATACGCCGTCGGGCCGGAAGTACAACTACATTCCGGGTTCGGACGAAGGCCGTTATCAGCCCATCGAAGAGGTTTGGGGTTAACGTGATGCGGCTGCTGCTGGTAAGTTCGCTGACGGCGCTGGCTTTGCTGGGCCAGGGCGTCAATCCGGGTTCGATTCAAATTGTGGCCGACAACGATCAGGTGATGATCGGCCGAACGTTGCAAATGCGCGCCATCGTGCGCGATACGCAGGGCAATCCGCGCACGGGCGATGTGGTTTTGTGGAGCGTCAATAACCGGGCTTTGGCGGAGGTGAGTTCGCAGGGCGAAGTTCGGGCCGTCAACCTGGGGATTGTGCGCGTGGCGGCGCAAGTGGGCAATGTGCGAGTGGAGACGCCGGTGCAAACGATGCCCCGGGAAGTGAAGATCACGCCGGACTCGATGACGATGGAAACCGGCTCGACGCAGCAGTTTCGCGCGACGGCCTTCGATGCGGACGGCAATCCGATTGCGGGCGTGAACTTTACCTGGTCGGTGACGAACCGGAACGCGGGCGGCACGTCGTTGGTGGCGGTGACGAATACGGGTATGGTGACGGCACGGTCGGAAGGCGGTGCGATGGTGCGGGCTATCTACACCTATAACGAGAACGTCACCGGCATGCAACGGCAGTGGATCGCCTTGGCGCCGATCGACGTGTCGATGCCGCGCACCTATGAATTAACCAAGGTCATCAACACCAGCGAGAAGATCCAGCGTTCGTTTGAGCTGCGCGCGCGGCCATCGATGTTGTGGGGCACCGACGATGGGCAGTTGTTCTTCAATGCGACGCTCGACGGCCTGTCGAATGGCTTAGTGCATTGGAACTACGGCGACTGGAAGATGGTGTCGGCGGGCGGCACGGCGCGGTTTACGGGCGGCAGCTTTGTGCAGGATTTGCGGATCCACACGGTGACCTCGGGCGGGCAGATTATGGCGCTGGAGGAGACGAACGGCAACGGCAATCAGTTGAGCCGCGGCGACAAGGCGGGCTTGCAGCCGTTCTTAACGGTGAATGCGCCGTTGGCGGGCACCGAAGCCACGAATAGCATCTTCGTCAGCCGCAATTCCTATACGCCATCGGGCTGGGTGATGGTGCGCGCCACGTTCCGCTTCCCCGGAACTACGCCTACGCTCACCGGCCTCTTCCGCGGCTACGGCGACCGCATTACCGAGTTGCTGGCCCATAGCGGCGAGAGCTTGCCCGGCTTTACCGGCGCACTGAACCTTGAAGGCGATTTCGGCGTTACCGATGACGGCGTGGCATACTACGCGATTTCGGCGGGCGCGCAGCGGACAATCTTCCGGCATCAGGACGCGCGAGAGAAGCTGATTACGGTGAACGATCCGCTGGCCGGGTCGACGGTGCGGCGCTTCCTGGGAGGCCGCAATAATGCGCCATCGTTCTTTGTGAGCGAGCGGGGCGATGTGGCTTTTTCGGTGGAGTTAAACGACAACACGCAGCACTTCGTGCGCTACACCCAGGCGGGCGGCGCGACACCGCAGACGTTGCGGCAGAACAGCGTCACTGGTATTCTGTGGCACAACTCAGAGGCAGGCACGCTCTTCTTCGGGAACCCGTTCAATAACCAGGGCTCCGGCATTTATGTCTGGCCGATATCGGGCAACCTGCGCTCGGTACTGATTCCGGGACGCAACACGATCGCCGGCCAAGCGGTGCAGGACGTTGAAAGCGGCTTCCTCGCGCCCAATGGCGAGGTGAGCCTGATGCTGCGCGGTGCGAGCGCGAACATGATGGTGGTGCGGATGCTGGACGAGCCGTGGGTGATTGCCCAGCATGGCGACCGGCTGAATGTGACCGCGCCGTGGAACATGATCAACTTTGTGGGCGGGGCGCGGCAGGGTCCGGCGCATTTGCTGACCGGGGGCACGGCGAGCACCATCGCGGTGGCCGATCAGGACACGCTGCGGCCGGTGGTGGCCTACGGGGAGCGGCTTTTCGGCACGCAGATGTTCTTCGGCAGTTCAGTGAACAACTCGAACTGGAACGCGCGTAAGGCCCCGAATGGCGATCTTTACTTTACGAACGGCTTGGGCTTGGGCCGGGTAGCGGCGGGCTCGACGACCATCGAGCTCTTCCTGCGCTTTAGCCTGCCGCTCGACGGCGTAACGGTGAATGCGCCCTTCTGGGTGGACGCCAATTCGCGCGGCGATGTCTTCTGGACCTCAAGCACCAGCGCGGGCGACAACCGGCTCTACGTGACGCGCGAGGGCCAGCATCGGCTGCTGTTGACTTACAGCGCCGCCACTACGACGGCGACGACGCTCGATGGCCGTATTGTGTCGAACGTATCGAGCTACACTTTGGACGACGACGGGCGGCTGCTGGCGAGCATGCAGTTCCGCAATCAGCCAGACAATACGCTCTACCTTTGGAATGGCCAGAACTGGCAGTTCCTGGCGCGCGCCAACGAAACGCGTATCGGCGGCCAGCTCGTCACCGCCATTAGTAACGTTGTGCGGGCCGGCGGCAACCGGCTGTTTTCGATGTTCCAGGTGGCCGGGGCGCGCAACATCATTGCGGAGTGGAAGGGCGCGGCGTGGGACGTCGTCCTGAACGACTCGCAGGTACTGCCGCACGGCCAAGTGGTAAACAGCGTAAGCTTGTTTGATGTGAATCGCGCGGGCGATGTATTCTTCCAACACAGCGCCGGGACGCCGTTCCTGATGGTGCGCAAGGGCGATCGTTACTTAAAGGTGGCGAATCTGTTCCAGCCCACGCCGGCGGGCGAATACATCCTTCGCGTGCTCGGCATCGACTTCCGCGACGACGGTACGGTGTATCTACTGGTCATCAACAGTGAAGACGAGCAGGTGCTGTATCAGGCGCGCCCGCTTTAATGCAAAAACTCGCTGACCGCTTCGCTGTCCTCGCCGACATGCGTATGAATAGTCTATTCAATCTCCGCAGCACGGCGCACATCCACGATCCGGAGCCGGGTGATGTAAACTCCGTGTCCCGGGCCCAAGGCGAAGAGGTGGTGCTAAAGCACTTCCGGCGCGCCGAACAGCCCTATAAGGACCTGACACGTTTCACCAGCAACGACCGCATTATGCAGCACGTCATCGACCGCGGCCTGCTGCCGGTCGTGATGGCTTTGTCCAAAGAGATCATGGGCAAGCGCCTGCTGGTCACCCGGCGCCCGGCACCGCGTAAGGGCGGCGTAAAGGGCGGGGCGGTAGCGCATTTGGCGGGCTATGGAATCCGGATCCAAATTCACTTGGACGAGGCGGGCGAGGAGACGATTGTGGGTTGGGAGTGCCTCTACGGGTCGATTTAGGCTCAGCCTTTTCGCCGCATCCAGTCCCAAAACGTCTTCACAGCCAGACCGGCTGCCATCCAACAGCTGGGTCAGTTAAAGGGCCACATACTTTCCATTTTACTTCGCCTGTCAGTGCGCTAGATACTCCACCCGGAATCGCCGCCGCGGAGGGTCTTTCTGGTCGTGGAAATCCTCGAACGACAATTCAAGCCCACCCGCCGCGCTAAAGCCCGCCAGTTCTTCGCGCGTCAAGGGCCACGGAATCTGCTCCCCCGCCTCCGGAACGTCGCAGCCGCGGCAGATCACCAGCAACCTCCGCGACGCCAGGGCCCCAATCGCCGCCACCGCCGCCGTTCGTAGTGGCCGGGGCAAGGCTTGCAGGGTGTAAGCTTCGAGCACCAAGTCTGCTGGTGCTAAGGAATGCGCAAACAAGTCCGCCACCTCATACCGTACGGTCGACCCTGGAAAGCGATCCCGGCACCACGCCACCGCGGTGGGCGAGATGTCGAAAGCCGTCACCGCGAAGCCCCGCCCGGCCAGATACTCGGCGTCGTCGCCCAGCCCGCAGCCCACCACCAGCGCGGTCTGCCCGGCGCCATTCAGGCCCGTCCGCTCGGCCCACTCCACCAAATGCGGATTGATCCCTTTTTCAGCCCAGGGGATCGACGCCCGGTCCCCGTTGGCCATCGCATACGCCGGCTCAAACCAGCCCGTCGCGTCCCCGGCCTTCCAATGTTTCTCCTGCAACGGCTTAAAATCCACCTGACTCATATCCCTTAGGGTAGCAAGACGCTATTTGACGCTCTTCGCATCACTCCGCTAGACTTGTAGGCAGTGCCGTCGCAACGATCTGGACCCCATGCGTTGGGCCCCACACGGAGGGCCGGCCAATTACCGAGAGGATACCGATAATCAGTGGCTGCTGATGGATTGAGACATATTTTTACGTCTGAGAGCGTTACCGAAGGCCATCCCGATAAGATGGCCGATCAGATCTCAGATGCCATTCTGGACGCCTGCTTGAAGGATGACCCTCTTTCGCGCGTCGCTTGCGAGACGTTCGTTTCTACGGGTCTTTGCATCGTCGGTGGCGAGATCACCACGAAGTCCGTTTTCAACGCTCCCAACATTGCCCGCGAAGTGATCGCCGACATCGGGTTCACCCACTCCGACATGGGTTATGACGCCAAGACCGTCGGCGTCCTGAACGCCATCCAAACCCAATCGCCCGACATCGCCATGGGCGTTGACACCGGCGGCGCCGGCGACCAAGGCCTGATGTTCGGCTACGCCTGTGACGAAACCGACGAACTGATGCCGCTGCCGATTCAGTTGGCCCATCAGCTCGCCCGCCGCTTGAGCGAAGCCCGCCGCAAGGGTGAACTGAAGTACCTGCGCCCCGACGGCAAGACCCAGGTCTCCGTGGAGTATGAAGACGGCGTCCCCGTCCGCATCGACGCCATCGTCGTTTCCACCCAGCACGCCGATACCGTCACCACCGAAAAGCTCCGCAAGGATATCCGCTCCAAGGTGATTGACGCCGTGGTGCCCAAGGGCATGGTGGATAAGAACACCTCGTATCACATCAACCCCACCGGCCGCTTCGTCATCGGCGGACCCCACGGCGACACCGGCCTCACCGGCCGCAAGATCATCGTCGACACCTACGGCGGCATGGGCCGTCACGGCGGCGGCGCTTTCTCCGGCAAAGACCCGACGAAGGTTGACCGTTCCGCCTGCTACGCCGCCCGCTACATCGCCAAGAACATCGTTGCCGCCAAGCTGGCCCGCAAAGTGGAAGTCCAGTTGGCCTATGCCATCGGCGTCGCCGAGCCGGTTTCGGTTTTGGTAGATACCTTCGGCACCAGCACTACTTCCGCCGCCGCCCTCACCAAGATCGTCCGCGAGCACTTCACTTTGACGCCCAAGGGCATCATCGACATGTTGAAGCTCCGCCGCCCGATCTATCGCCCCACCGCGGCCTTCGGCCACTTCGGCCGCTCGGGCGACGGCTTTACGTGGGAGAAGACCGATAAGGCTTCGTCCCTCAAGAAGGCTGCCGCCGCAGTCAGCTAATATTTTCCTCCTAGACAGAGAAAGGCGGGCACCCAGTGAGTGCCCGCCTTTATTTTTTCCATGGATGGGGAAATGAGCGTTCTGAGGATGGGTTATTAGACTCTCGTGAAACCACGAGAATTCGTTGGTCGGGCCGGCGAGATTCGAACTCACGACCTCTTGCACCCCAAGCAAGCGCGCTACCAGGCTGCGCTACGGCCCGATTCCGTAACCTTCTCATGATAGCAACTTATGGGCGTCGAAAACGCATTGCCCCCAGGCGCATCTGCAAATGGTTGAAAAACTCCTGCCCGACGTCGCGATGCGCCCGGTAAATCCACAGCACTTCAGCCCTCTCGCGCGTGGTCACCGTCACCCGGTCGTAGAGTGCGCCTTTGCTGATCATCGCCTCGCTGATTTGTGCATAGGGCACATTCATCTCCGTCAGCATCCCAAAGCGAAAGGCCACAAAGCCGATCTCATCCGGCGTCAGGTAAACGACGCCCGTGCGCCCAAAGGCCGCGCCCTCCACGGCGATCAGGAGCGGCCGATTGCGCTTGGTGTCGAGATGGGCACGATAAGCCTTGGGGGTCGCGCCGTCTTGGCGTTCGCCGAACTTGATCCACAGGATCCGGCGGATAGCCCGGTAGTAGATCCTCATCCGCGGCGAAATGATGATCGCCGGCGGCAACAAGAGCAGTAGCACGAGCACTGCCCCCAACACCGAAAAGACTACCGTGAGGACGGGGTTCGTGATCCACCAGCTATCGAGGACCGCGAGGAACTGCTGCTGCATCCGTTCTAGCGTTTCCGCTTCGCCACCACTCGCACCCGCTTGGGTTTTAGCGGCACGGTGGAGGCAAACGCAGTCTCTACCAGGTCGAGTTGTTCCTGTTGATGGCGCTTCAAGGCGCCCGTGGCGGGGCTCGCCGATTCGGCGCGGCCCGCATAGCTCAACGGCCGACGGCGCGCTTCGGTGATCGGCTCCATCCATTCGCGAACAAAACGCCAGGGGCCCATGTTGCGCGGCTCTTCCTGCACCCAAACCAATTCCGCCGTTTCCGGATACCGCGACAGGACGTCACGCAAATCCGCCGCCGGGAACGGATACAGTTGCTCGATCCGCACGATGGCCACATTCGAAGCCTCTTTGGCCTCGCGGGCCTGCAGCAGGTCGTAGTAGACTTTGCCGGAACAGAGCAACACGCGCGTCACGCGGTCTCCGGCCACCGTCGGGTCACCCAGCACTTCGCGGAAGCCGCCGGTGGAAAGTTCGCTCAGCGTGCTCATCGCTTTGGCGTATCGCAGCAGGCTCTTCGGCGTAAAGACGATCAACGGCTTGCGCAGCCCGCGCCGATCGGCCCCACCGTGCATCTGCCGCCGCAGCAAGTGATGATACTGCGCTGGCGTCGAGGCATTGGCGACGATCATGTTGTTCTGCGCGCAAAGCTGCAGGAAGCGTTCGATGCGCGCCGAAGAGTGCTCCGGACCTTGGCCTTCGTAGCCATGCGGCAACAGCAGCACCAGGCCGCTCGGCTGGCCCCACTTCTCTTCGGCCACCGAAATGAACTGGTCGATCATGATCTGGGCGCCGTTGACGAAGTCGCCAAACTGGGCCTCCCACATCACCAGGCACGTTGGATCGGCCACGCTATAGCCGAACTCAAAGCCCATCACGGCGTATTCGGAGAGACTCGAATCCACCACCTCGAAGCGCGCCTGCTTGGGGTCGATGTGCTTCATTGGCACATAGGGCTTGCCGGTCTGATAGTCGACGTATTCGAGATGCCGCTGCGAGAACGTGCCGCGCGAACTATCCTGGCCGGAGAGCCGGACGGGCGTGCCTTCCAGCACCAGCGAACCAAACGCCAGCGCCTCGGCCGTCGCCCAATCCATCGGCGCTCCCTTAGCCACTTCGCGCCGCTTGTCGACGATCAGGCCCTGTAGTTTGGGATGCAGGTTGAAGCCCTCGGGGAAGGCCGTAATGCCGGCTATCACCTTTTCGAGCAGGTGCAAGTCCGCCGCCGTGTTGGGCGTAGGGACCCTAAAAGCCTCGTCGTCGATCAAGGCCATCTCCACCAACTCGAACTTCTCGGCCTTATCCTTGGCCGCCTTAAAACCTTCTTCGAGCCGCGCCGTAATGCGCTTGCCGATCCCGTCGAGGTCGGCGTCGGTGATCACTTTTTCGCGCTTCAGGCGATCGGTGTAGATGGTGCCGACCGAGGGTTGGTCCTTGATTTTGCGGTAGAGAATGGGGTGCGAATAAGTCGGGTCGTCGCCCTCGTTGTGTCCATAGCGGCGATAACAAACCATGTCGATGACGACATCTTTCTTAAAGCGCTGGCGGAAGTCGAAAGCGATCTGCACCGCACGCACGCAGGCCTCGGCGTCGTCGCCATTCACGTGCAGGATCGGTGCTTGCACCGCCCGCGCCACATCGGTGCAATGGGGGCCAGAGCGGCCTTCGTTCGGATTCGTCGTGAACCCGATCTGGTTGTTGATGATCAGATGCACCGTGCCGCCGGTCGTGTAGCCTTCGAGCTGCGAAAGGTTCAACGTCTCGGTCACCACACCTTGGCCGGCAAAAGCCGCGTCGCCGTGGATCAGCACCGGAATCACGCGGGCGCGTTCCGTATCGCCCAAGCGTTCCTGCTTCGGGCGCACAATGCCCTCAACCACCGGGTCAACCGCTTCCAAATGCGAGGGGTTCGGCGCCAGGGAGACCACCACTTCGCGAGACCTGGTGGCGCGCACGCCGCTTGCACCCAGGTGATACTTCACGTCGCCGGAGCCTTGCGTCGTTTCAGGGTCGATGTTGCCGTCAAACTCCGAGAAGATCTGCGAGAGCGTCTTGCCGATGATCGTCGCCAGCACCGTCAGCCGGCCGCGATGCGCCATGCCGATCACCACTTCGCCAACATTCGTCGCGGCGGCGCGCTCCACCAACTCATCCAGAATCGCGACGCCCGCTTCGCCGCCTTCCATCGAAAAGCGCTTATGGCCCACAAATCGCGTGTGCAGGAAGTTCTCGAACATCTCGGCTTCCACCAGCCGCTCGAGGATCCGCTTCTTGGCTTCGGGAGTGAACGGCGCGCGCGACGCTTTCGGCTCCAACCGCTGCTGCAGCCAAGCCTTCTGCTCCGGATGCTGAATGTGCATGTACTCGACGGCCATGGTGCCGCAATACGCGGCGCGGAGGCTTTCGAGAATTTCGCGCAGGCTGGCCATGCCCTGCGGCGCCGCGTCCCCAGTCATGCCGCCCAGGTTGCCGGTGAGGAACGGGCGGTCTAAATCCCAAATCGTCAGGGCGTAATTGGCGGGGTCAAGCTCCGGATGGTGGTGCGCGTCCGAGCCTAAGGGATCGAGGTTCGCCACCAAGTGTCCCCGCACACGATAGGCGTTGATCAACATCAACACGGCCGCTTCTTTGGCCAGTTCCGCCGTCGCGCCCGGCATTGTCTGCTGCCCCAATGCCGGGCCAATCAATGCCCGCACCTTCTCCTGCGGCAGCTTGATCGGCTGATAAGGAATCTTCAGGCTCGCAAAGATCTCTTCGTAGAACTGCTCCTCGCCCAGCAGCAACTGTTGCACCTTGGCCAGAAACATGCCGGACTCCGCACCCTGGATCACGCGGTGATCGTAGGTGCAGGTCATCATCATCACCTTGCTCAAGCCGAGCAAAGCCTTCATGTCGGCCGCCACGCCCTGGTACTCGGCCGGATAGTCGATGGCACCGGTAGCGATGATCGCGCCTTGCCCGGGCATCAAGCGCGGCACCGAGCCGAGCGTACCCACCGTGCCCGGATTCGTCAAAGAAATCGTGGTCCCGGCAAAGTCCCCCGCCGTCAGCTTGGCGACGCGGGCGCGCTGGACGACATCGTCAAAGGCGGCCAGGAACTGCTGAAAGTCCATCTCGCCCGCGTTCTTGATGTTGGGCACCATCAGGCTGCGGCTGCCGTCCTTGCCCGCCACGTCGACCGCGATGCCGAGGTTCACCCTCGGCCGGACGATGCGGAACGGGCCGTCGGCGTTCTCGATAAACGCGTGATTGATGGCCGGATTGCTCTTGAGCGCCCGCACGATGGCCCAGGCGATCAGATGCGTATAAGAGACCTTGCTCTTGCCGTTCAGCGCCCGGTGCTCGTTGACCAACTGCCGGTTCTCATCGATCACCTTCACCGTGAACACGCGCTGCGAAGTAGCCGTCGGCACCGACAGGCTCGCATTCATGTTCTCGGCGATCTTGGCGGCCACGCCGCGCAAGGGCATCAGCTGTTCCGATGGGCCAAGCGTGACCGGCGGCAGCGGCTTAGCCGGAAGCTTCGGTTCCGGAGCCGTCATCGCCTGGGTCTGCGGTGCCGGAGGCGGGACGGGTGCCGGGATTGCCGAAGCCGGGATAGCAGGGGCCGGGATTGCAGGGGCCGGGATTGCAG
>Ga0209591_10000400_pt1 | contig 56200 bp, 35 predicted proteins | sample MAT01_FD_187207 | JGI IMG/M metagenome (GOLD analysis project Ga0209591, IMG submission 187207) | Freshwater microbial communities from Lake Fryxell liftoff mats and glacier meltwater in Antarctica - MAT-01 (SPAdes) (version 2) | ecosystem: Environmental > Aquatic > Freshwater > Ice > Liftoff...
ATTTGGGTTTATGTATCTGTATCTGTAACAGTCTAATTCCGTTTCACTCCATTGGCCTGTAGCAGCTACTTTGACGGCATTTACCACTTCGTGCATGCAAGATGCTGCAGCGCATTACCCAAAAAAAACTTTTAATGCGCAATACAGCATGGACTATTTAATAAGCAGAATTGGTATAATTTGATGTCATGTACCCCGAATACTTCACCAAACCTCAGTTACAGAGCATCCCGCTATGTGCCCTTCTTGACTAAGGTCAGGAACTTGTCTTCGCCGACCGCGAAACATAAAACAGCTTGTTAGAGGTCCTCTGAAGTGAAATGGAATTGGACGATTTCAGATACTTAAACGGTATAGAAGTCGGAATTGTAAAAAGTGAAATGAAAAATGTAAAATTTTCTGTTCGAATTAATGTTGATACATCATCGAAATTATAACCCCATAGGGGTGGCATATTCCTAGACGAAAATGCGGTGGCGTATTTAAAGCCCCCCGTGAGGGATCGTCGCGGAAAGCCCACAGCTACGAGGCCACGAGGAGCGAGGACTTGGAGCAAAGAGCCCGACCCCGCAGTATATAGCGAGATACTGAGCGAGAGTGCTGTTCGCGGGGGCACGGCCAAGGCAGGTGAAAGTACATGGTTCAAAGTACATGGTTCAAAGCACATGGTTCAAAGCACATGGTTCAAAGCACATAGTTAAAAGTGCATGGTTCAAAGTATATTGTTCAAAGCACATGGTTCAAAGTACATGGTTCAAAGTACATGGTTCTAAGTACATGGTTCTAAGTACCATGCTGCATTTCAATTCGCCGCTTTAAATTTCCCTTTGCTTTTTCGAATTCTAGCAGATACAACTTTGTACTCCGGACACATGGCATCGGTGTCTGAAATACTGCTGGTAATCAAATTCAGCATCATTTCAGGGAAGTGGAACGTTGTAGAAAGAATACCCGATTTCACCTGATCTGTAATTTTTGCTTTGATATCTACCTTACCTCTTGGGCTTTCTACGCAAACCATATCACCATCGGCAATTCCATTTTTAGAGGCATCTTCGGCACATATTAGCAAAACATCTTCTGTAAGAATATCCACATTGCCCGTTCTGCGTGTCATGGTGCCACAATTGTAATGTTCCAATTCGCGGTTTGTTGTGACAATATATGGATAGTCCTTTTTGTAATCTGTTCGTTCCGGTGTCTCTTTGTACGAAGCTGTCCAGAATTTCCCTTTCCCTCTTTTGAAATCTTCTGTATGCAGAATTTTGGTGTCGGTGCCATCTGCTTTTACCGGCCATTGTTTTCCATTTTTGCCGAGTTCATCCCACTTAACTCCTTCAAAAAACGGAACTATGCGTGCTATTTCTTCCAATATCCATTTGGGATCATAATCAGGTGTTTCAGTGCCCATCCGATTCATGATGTCGCACATAATTTGCCCATCCGATTTGGTTCCTTCGAGCGGAGCCACTACAGCGTTTACTCTCTGAATACGCCTTTCGCCATTGGTAAATGTTCCGCTTTTTTCGAGGAAGGATGCTGCCGGCAAAACAACATCGGCCAGCTCTGCAGTAGGCGACATAAATATTTCTTGAACTACTAAAAGTTCGAGATTCTTTAATGCCGCCAAAACGTGCTCTGTATTCGGATCTGTTTGAGCCATATCTTCGCCCATCACCCACATAGCCTTCAACTTCCCGTCGATAGCAGCGTCGTACATCTGTGGAATTTTTAGTCCTACATAATTGGGAAGTTTAACTCCATAGAACTCTTCATATTTCTGATGATAGGCAGGGTCATCTACGGCAAAATATCCGGCTCCCTGGTGCGGTTGACAACCCATGTCGGCTAGACCCTGCACATTGTTTTGTCCTCGGAGGGGATTTACACCCACACCCGGACGGCCAATGTTTCCAGTAATCATGGCGAGGTCGGCAATGAGCATTACGGTGTATGTTCCCTGCATGTGCTCAGTTACACCCAACCCATGAAAAGACATTGCATTTGGCGCGGAGGCATATGCGATCGCTGCATCACGAACCAGGTTTTTATCTACATCCGCTTCTGTTGCAAGTGCGTCGATGTCGAGTGAAAGTATATGTTTTTTAAAGTCCTCAAATCCTTCTGTTCTAGTCTGCACAAAGTCTACGTGATCTTTTCCTTCTGTGATGATGTAATACAGCATCATATTCAATACTGCGACATTAGTTCCCGGCTTCAATTGAATATGATAATTGGCATAACGAGCCAATTCAATTTTTCTTGGATCAATTACTATAAGGGTTTTACCCTTCATGGCTTGCTGCTTTATTTTAGCGCCAGTTACAGGGTGAGCATCTGTAGGATTGGCTCCAATAACCATCATACAAGAAGTATGTTTCAGGTCGGCGACACTGTTTGTAGCAGCCCCAGTCCCAAAAGTGCGTTGCATACCTAGTGCAGTAGGAGAGTGACATACCCGTGCGCAACCATCAATATTATTCGTGCCAACAACAGCGCGAATAAACTTTTGCATGAGGTAGTTTTCTTCATTTGTGCATCGTGCAGAAGAAATTCCGGCAATGGCATCTGCTCCATGATTGCTTTTAATATCGTTCAATTTGGCAGCAATGAATTCATACGCTTCATCCCAAGTTGATTCGACAAGGACTCCTTCTTTTTTGATTAATGGAGTACGAAGACGCTCTTTGTGATTGTAAAACTTAAAGGCATATCGGCCTTTGAGGCAAGTATGACCTGCATTCACTTCGGCGTCGTACGGAGCTTGAATGCTCAGTATTTCATTTCCATTGTGAGAAACTTCCAGATTACATCCCACTCCACAATAGGTACAAACCGTTCTTGTTTTTTCTGCAATTCGTACTGACTTCGATTGAAAAACATCAGAGATAGCAGACGTCGGGCATGCTTGAGCGCAAGCACCACAACTTACGCAATCGCTATCTTTAAAAGAATCGCCCAAACTCTTTACGATGTGCGCATCAAAACCACGTCCGGCCATACTGAGCACTAATTCTCCCTGCACTTCTTCACAGGCACGCACACACCGAGAGCAATTGATACACTTCGAAAAATCGCTCGTCATATATGGGTGCGACAGATCTTTGGTATAATGCAAGTGATCAGCTCCTTTGGGATATCTCACATCTCTGATCCCAACACGAGCAGCAACTGTTTGCAGCTCACAATTGCCATTTACTTCACAAGTAAGACAGTCGAGTGGGTGATCGGTGAGAACGAGTTCAATAATATTTTTTCTGAGATTCTGAATGCGACCGCTATCAGGGTATATAAAAGAATTCTCCATGATAGGCGTGTGACAAGATGCTTGGGCTTTAGCTGGACCGCCTGGTTTCAGCGCCACATCAACGCTGCACACACGGCAAGCGCCAAAAGGTTCGAGATTGGGGGCGTCACATAAAGTAGGCACGTGTTGTTCTCCCAAATGTCTTTTGATGAAAGCAAGAATGGTTTCCCCTTCTTTCAATTCATAAGGTCGATCATTCAGATAGGCAACCTTGGTTTTTACACCCGTGTCGTTTTGCATTCCGTCTGCTACAGTACCTAATGTCATTTTCTACATAATTTAGAATCAAACAAAAATAGTGGAATTTGCAGAGGATTGATCAATTGAAGCCTGCTTTTATCCAATAAGTCGAGTTGATTTGATTTGATCAGCTTTTTTGGCGATGGCTGACGCGGCAATCCACGAAGTGGTCCATGCAGCCTGAAAGTTAAAACCGCCTGTCACAGCGTCGATGTTCAGTACTTCACCTGCGAAGTACAGATCGCTCAAGACCCTGCTTTCCATTGTCCTGAAATCTATCTCCTTGAGCTCTATTCCGCCTGCCGTTACGAATTCTTCTTTGAACGTGCTTTTGCCTGTTAAATCAAACTCACATTTTGTAACACTTTCTGCAATGAAGGCTATACGTTCGTTGTTGCAGTCAGCCCATTTTAGTTCGCTTGGAATATCACTCAACAATGATTTCCATAAGGGGAGGGGCATATTTGCAAAAGCAGAAGAAAGCACAAGTTTTTTGGGATCGCTTTGTCGTTTATCGCGTAGTAATTTTTCGAACGATGATTTGTCCAAACTTCCATCCCAGTTGATAGTAATCTTGGTCTTGTAGTTTAATCTATTCATTTCGATGGCAGCAAGAGCGCTCATTTTAAGAATAGCTGGTCCGCTCAGTCCCCAATGCGTAATGAGTAGTGGACCGGAAGTAAAAAATTTTCCAAAATGAACTTCTGCATTCGGAACAGAAATTCCCGGATGATTTTTTATGCGAGAATCATCAATATTGAAAGTAAAAAGAGAGGGCACCGGTTCTACTATCTCGTGACCACTCTCTTTGAGCAATTCCCAAATTTGATTCGATGATCCTGCAGCCATAAGGATGTAATCGGTCGTAAAAATTCCGGAAGTAGTTGTCACCTCCCATTGACTCCCATTTTTTTGTAAGCTGTTAATTCCGGTTTGGGTTTTAACAACTACGTCAAATTTTTTCGCTTCAGTTAAAAAGCAATCTATAATCGTTTGCGATAGGTTGGTAATCGGAAACATTCTGCCATCGCCCTCAATTTTGAGTTCAACGCCTCTTTCAGCAAACCAAGCGATGGTATCTCCGGGTTGAAATTTATTGAAGGGTCCAAGTAATTCGCGCTCGCCACGTGGATAAAAAGTAACTAATTCACGCGGATCGAAACAGGCATGAGTCACGTTGCATCTTCCACCTCCGCTCACTTTTACTTTACCCAGAAGCTGAGAAGATTTTTCCAGTATTGTCACTTTTAGGCCTGGCGACATTTGGGCAGCATTAATGGCTCCAAAAAATCCGGCAGCACCTCCACCTATTACAATCAAAGTTTTCACGGTGGCTAATATCGGCACAAGTATGTTTTGTACTTTTGTTGAACAACCAAAACCCCTTGACCCCATGAAATTTGTTAAGTATTTATTCCTAGCTGTGCTCGGAATTTTTGGCGTTTATCTGGTAATCTGTTTACTAGGTGAAAAATCGATGAAAGCAGAAGAGTCGGTCATGATGAAAGGCACTCCTGATATGGCTTATGAAGAAGTTGTAAGCTACAAGAACTGGACGTGGAGTCCATGGAAAACCAGCGACAGCACAATTGTAGAAACGCTCTCCGGTCCTGAGTCAGGAGTAGGAGCTCGCTCTAGTTGGACAAGCGAAAATAGTGGAGATGGATATCAGGAGATCGTAGAAGCGGTTCCGGGCAAATCGCTCAAGATGACTATGAATTTTGGCATGCAGGACAACTTTTCCGCTAGATTTTTATTCGAACAAGTTGGCGACAGCACCAAGACTACATGGTTTTTTGATGAAGCACCCACACCATTTTTAGGTAGAGGAATTATGACCATGATGAACATGAACAAGACAATGAGCAACATGTACAAGTTGGGCTTAAAAATGTTGAAAGACAAAGTGGAGTCTAAAAAGCCAGCGGAGTCTGCAGCCATATACGAAATTGTAGATGTGCCTGAAATATGGTACGTTGGCAAAACATTTAAAGGAATGGTACCTGGTCCTGGAGATGCCGAATTATTTTCAAAGACTTATGCCGAAATTGTGGAACTAATAGGTGGTCCACAGAATATAGGTGGTTCTTTTCTTTCTATTGCTCACAACTATAATGACACCACCAAATCTATGGATCTTGAAATAGCCGTACCGGTAACATCTAAAATTGATGTAAAGGGCGACTATCGATATTCCAACATTCCTGCTGGAAAATGCGCAAAGTATTTGCATAAAGGTTCATACGACAGTACTCCCGATTCTTAGGGGAAATTGATGGGTGCAATTATGCCAAAACATTTACCCAGATGGTCGGGATATGAAGTATATGTGAACGACCCATCGATGGTAAAAGATGAATCGGAACTCATCACATGGATCATGCAGCCGATTGAGTAATCTGACACATTTCAATAAAAGAATTAAAAAAGGGCGACAATGGGTCGCTCTTTTTTTATATCTATTGATCAGAATACCCAATCTTTGCAGTCATGAGCAATAAGTTGACACATCTGGACAAAACAGGAAAACCTTCAATGGTAGACGTGGGAAATAAGGAAATAACCCTCCGAACAGCCATAGCAGAGGCAAGGGTTACTCTTCCTTCGAAGGTTATGAAAATCCTCAGAGACTCGAATTTTGAGATGGCAAAGGGACCATTGATTCATACTGCTGTATTAGCTGGAATAATGGGTGCCAAGAAAACTTCTGATCTTGTTCCACTGTGTCATCCCTTGGCATTAGACAAAGTGGGAATAGACATTGAAGTAAAAAAAAATGAAATGATCATTCGTTGTGAAGCTCGCATATCTTCGAAAACGGGAGTTGAAATGGAAGCTCTAACAGGGGCTAGTATTGCAGCGCTTACTATTTACGACATGTGCAAAGGACTATCACATGAAATTGAAATTGGTCCCATTAAACTACTGAGCAAAACAGGAGGGAAGAAAGACATTGGCTGAAAGAGGAAGACATACTAAGTTGACAAAAGCAGAATGGGGCACATTCGCAAGAAAAGAAATTGTGTTCCTAGGTTTGCATTGTGCCCAAGTGCAAAACAAAGTTGATCAAATCAGAAAAGCACTTCCCGATTTTCGAATCGGTTATTTGGATGCTGATCATTCCAAGGAAGAGGGCTCCACTATATTAAGTATTTCGAGTGTAGAAGGAGAGAATGTACATACCGGTTTGTCCAATCCTTTAGAAATTAATGCTTTTGCCACGCATTGCGATTACTTAATCATCAATGGCAATCACCATGCAGGTTCGAGGCAAGTATTATTTGCACAGCCCGAAAAGAAGCAATCGATCTATAAGAGATCCAAACAGTTGACGAATGTAATTGCCATAGTTACAGATTCAGAACAATCAGATTCTGATTCATTTTTTGAAGGCTTGGATTTGGGTAATTACGTATCACATAAAGGCGATTTTTCATTTGATAATTGGTTGTTGAGCGATGTTCAAAGACTGGCACCATTGAAAGGAATACTACTTGCAGGAGGTAAGTCAGAAAGAATGGGCGCCGATAAAATTCAGTTGATATATCATCAAAAACCTCAGTGGAAGACTGCAATTGATTTGATGGAATCGCTGAAAATAGCAACCTATGTTTCATGTAGAGAAGATCAGATAAGGGAATTCGAAGAAAACAAGATCATTTCCGATAGAATGAATGGCATTGGTCCGATAGCAGCAATATTATCCGCATTTATGAGCGAACCAGACTCAGCATGGCTGGTGCTTGCAGCAGATATGCCGGATATGGATGTGCTTACTCTTGAAAAATTGATTTCTGCCAGAAAGTCCAACAGGATTGCAACGGCATTCCAGGATATTCTAACTCACGAACCTGAACCTTTGGCAGCCATATATGAACCAGGCGCATATCGTGAATTACTTTTATATCTAAGTCACGGAAATACTTGCCCCCGGAAGTTCTTAAAGCAAGCCAAAGCCAATTTGATTGATTTGGAAGACTTAAAGGCTTTCCGAAACATCAATACACCAGCAGAACGCGACAGGTGGCTTGCGGAGCAAAAAAAATGAATCAGCTAGGTTTTTTTATTCATTCTTCTCATTATACAGACCATTCTATTTATCTCATAAACAATATATTATCTGGTTTTTTTTAGATATCAAAAAATACTTTTGACACAGGCAACCTTTAGGGGAATTGACGTCTTTTAAGCGAAATGATTGCATCGCAAGATTGACATTTCTCTAAATCTTAACTAATACTGCTATACTAGATCTGATGCTTCTCAAGCATTTTTTTGATTTAGTTTCATTTTCCGGCTGAAATTCAGTGGGTGTTGTCGTTTCATCAATTTTATTCTTTGTATCCATTCTCGACTTCTTTTGAACGTATTTTGTATTCGTCTATTATATCTAGAAATAGCGAGACTATGAGAAAGTTTATTTTGTCAATTATTCCAGTTTTTTATATTCAAATCGTTATTACCGCTCAATTGGCCTGTTCTCCAATGCATGGATATACTGAAATGAGGGAAGCTTCGATTTGGATTCAGACCATCTCAGAATCCGATGTGGAGCTCATTTACTGGCCTAAGGAAAATGAGAAAGCGAGAAAAAACATTTCAATCAAAACCACTGAAAACACTGCATTTACCGGAACATTTGTCTGCACTGCTTTGGAGCCGGGCACTACTTATGAATATCAGGTTAAGGTAAATGAATTGGTCGAAAGCAAAGGCAAGACATTTTATACTCAGCCTTTGTGGCAATACAGAACCGACCCACCAGAATTTAGGATAGCCCTCGGGAGCTGTTCATTCATCAATGATCCGCAGTATGATCGACCTGGTGATCCATATGGTATGAAATACGAAATTTTTGAGAATATCTACAAAGAGAAACCTTCGGCCATGTTGTGGTTAGGCGATAATGTATATTTCAGAGAAGTAGACTTGAATAGCCGATATGGGATGATGTACAGGTATTCTGAGCTGAGGAAATTGCCCCAACTGCAGAATTTGTTGAGCGCCTGTCCTCATTATGCCATTTGGGATGATCATGATTTTGGTCCCAATGATTCGAATGGCAGCTTTATACACAAGGATTGGAGTCTTGATGTGTTCAAGATGTTCTGGTCCAATAATTCGTACGGAATACCCGGATTAGCAGGAGGCATTACCACTCAGTTTACATTGGGCGACATGGATTTCTTTTTCCTGGACAATCGGTATTTCCGCACCGATCCAAAAACTGCAGGTATAGAGCCAACGGTGCTTGGGAAAGAACAAATCCTTTGGCTAGTTGAGTCGTTGAAGTATAGCAAAGCTCCTTTTAAGTTTGTGGCCATAGGCGGTCAAGTGCTGAATACAGATGCAAAATTTGAGAACTATGCGGTTTATCCGCAAGAGCGCGATAGTCTTTTGAAACTCATAGATTCCAATCAGATAAATGGAGTGGTTTTTCTCACAGGCGACAGGCATTGCACAGAGTTGAGTGCTGATACATTGCCTGGTGGAACGGTTGTGTATGATCTCACTGTTTCGCCGCTTACAAGTAAAGCTTACGACAATACTACAGAGAACAATACAAATCGAATAGAGGGAACGATCGTTGCGACACAGAATTTTGCGACGATAGATATTTCAGGAAAACGAAAAGAAAGGAAACTAACGATTCGTGTTTTGGACTCGCAGGGAAAAGAGCAGTGGATTAGAACCATTGCCGAGTAGTTTTTTTGGGATGTTTCCAACTTGTCTATAACTCTATAATAGTATGTAAACAGTTAGTAAGCATGTGATTCCGATTTATCGTCCATAGCAATATTTCTGGTGGATTGGTCAATTTTCTACTTCAAACACTAGATTCGCATCCCGAAAGGGAATTTTTGATGAATCTATCGCGGGAAATACAACACAAGATCTTCAAGGTCATTGGTCAGGAGGCAGAACGTCTAAATTCCCGTGCATACGTTATTGGCGGATTTGTTCGCGATTTGATTCTCAAACGAGGGTGCATAGATATTGACGTTGTAACAGACCAAGATGGAATCCAATTGGCCGAGGCTTGTGCAAAGGCATTGAAAGTTCACAAAGTAGATATTTTCAAAAATTTCGGCACAGCACATTTCCGTTATGAAGATTGGGACATAGAATTTGTTGGCGCTCGCAAAGAGTCTTATGCGAGCCATTCGAGAAAACCGGCAGTAGAAGCTGGTACTCTATATGAAGATCAGATGCGTCGCGACTTCACGATAAATGCGTTGGCCTTGAGTTTAATGTCGCCAGATTTTGGAGAATTAGTAGATCCATTCAATGGACTTCAGGATATGCAAAGCAAGGTCTTGCGAACTCCATTGCAAGCAGATATTACCTATAGTGATGATCCGTTGAGGATGATGAGAGCCATTCGGTTTTCCACGCAACTGGGATTTGAGATTGAGGCCGATTCTTTTGAGGCTATCAAGCGAAATGCCTCACGAATAAAAATCGTGAGCATGGAGCGCGTGGTTTCAGAACTGAATAAAATTATTGCAACACCTAAGCCTTCAAGCGGATTTATTAAATTATTTGAATCTGGATTGCTGCAAGAGTTTTTTCCGGAAATGGTAAAACTTCATGGAGTAGAAATCAAGAATGGTGTAGGTCACAAGGACAATTTTTATCATACCCTTCAAGTTTTGGACAATCTCTGCGAAATGAGCGACGACCTTTGGTTGCGTTGGTCGGCAATTTTGCACGACATAGCCAAACCACCCACAAAGAAATTTATACCGGAAGAAGGATGGACATTTCATGGTCATGAAGATTTGGGGGCGCGCATGGTTCCCGGGATTTTTAAAAGGTTGAAATTGCCTTTAGACAAACACATGAAGTTTGTACAAAAAATGGTCTTACTTCATTTGAGGCCAATAGCACTTACGAAAGAAGAAATTACGGATAGTGCAATGCGCAGACTGCTTTTCGAAGCGGGCGATGATTTGGATAAGCTATTATTATTATGCAATGCTGACATAACCAGCAAAAACGAAAATAAAGTCAGAAAGTACCTCAAGAACTATATCTTGGTTCAAGAAAGGCTTGCTGAAGTAGAGGAGCATGACCGCATTCGGAATTTTCAGCCACCTGTGACGGGGGAGATGATCATGAAAACCTTTGGACTTGTGCCAGGAAGGGAGGTAGGCATCATAAAAAACGCGATTAAGGACGCCATTCTCGACGGTCAAATTCATAATAATTTCGAGGAAGCTTTTGCCTTCATGTTGGAGCAAGGAGATGGACTTGGGCTTAAAAGAACTCCTTGAAATTTCACTCGGAAGGCTTATTTAACCTAGAATCCGCATTGAGATTCGCTATGAAGTGATAATACCGTTTATCCCGCAGCGCATTAACCTAAAGATGCTTCCAATGCGCAATGCGGGATTATTTAACGGAGTATATTCATACATCAAGAATAAAAATCGAGAAAGTGCTTGATATCAAAGGGGGTTATCGCTGCAATGGATTTCCAATGCGGATTCTGGGTTTAATGAAACAGGAAGCTATAGAGCGGGAATAAAGGGCCTTCCACCATGAATTCGCCCAGCAGGCAAGAAAATTACTTTTCATAGCCAACTATTTGTTCAACTTTACGTCAATAATATGGAAGCACAACCGAATCGGAATTTGTATTCGAAATAATACGCATTCATGGAAAATTTTGGACTTCCGGCGTTTTAAACCTTAATTATTCAAAAAGACTCTTCATGAGAAAAATACTCTTTGCTGTTTCTCTTTTTTCTGCGCTGAATGTTTATTCACAAGGTTACACGTACGACTCTGTAAATGAACTCATTCAGATATACAATCCATTGGGTTTGTACGGAGGAGGAGTTAGCTTTTACGATTACAATAAAGACGGATTTGATGATCTAACTTTTTGTATAAACAATGACAGCATTATTTTCTACAGAAACCTGGGTGGAAATAGTTTTTTGAGACAAGAATTGATTCCAAATACACTGGACGCAAAGCAGCCCACTTGGGTTGATTACGACAATGATGGTGATGCGGATTTAATGATTTCCAGAAGAGGAAATGGACTCAAACTGTACAGAAATGATGGACAGTTTATTTATACCGATGTAACAGCGGATTTAGACATACCAATGGCCTTAAATGCGGCTTCTTATGGATGTTCGTGGGCAGATTATGATCGGGATGGATTTCTAGATTGTTATGTGTGCAATTATAATTGGATGGATGGAACAACCAATTGGCTTTTTCATAACAATGGAGATGGAACATTCAACGAGGTTGCTTCCACAGTAGGGGTAAGTAACGGAAGCCTCCCTAGTTTTCAAGCAGTATGGGTAGATTTCGATTTCGATTCTTGGCCTGATTTGTACGTTGTAAATGACAAACATACTGGAAATGCCATGTATCGAAATACAGGAGGAAATTTTTCAAATGCGAGTGTAGCAACGGGATCCAATGTTTTTGCAGATTCTATGTCAAATAGTATTTCGGACTATGACAACGATGGTGATTTCGATATTTATATTGCCAATGATACTGAATCGAATATCCTTTTGAAAAATGAAAATGGTGTATTTTCAGATGCTGCCGAAGAAGCCGGTGTGGGAGTGAATGCTCTCTGTTGGGGTTCGTTGTGGGTTGATTATGACAATGACAGTTTTGATGATTTGCACGTGAGTACAACATCACCCGGAATCAACAGTAATCAGAATTTTTTCTTCGTTAATTTAGGAGATGGGACATTTGAACAGCAAAATTCACTAGGCCTCAATGCAGATACCTATAACAGTTATAGCAGCGCAAAGGGCGATTGGAATAATGACGGCTTCCCTGATATGATCATCACGAATACCTTCGCATCAACCGCGGCGCTATATACCAATCAAGGTTTCGGCAAAAAGTGGATTAAATATGGCCTCCAAGGCACTGTGAGTAATAGAGATGCAGTAGGTACTCTCATCGAAACTTATGTTGGAGGGAATCGGTACATAAGATACACGATGTGCGGAGAAAATTACATTGCACAAGATTCACAGTATGAAATAGTTGGTATTGGTAATGGTCTAGCTGTCGATTCCGTTGTTCTTTCATGGCCATCCGGTTTTGTAGAAAAGCACTACAATGTTCAGGCACTTATAAAACACGAATTTGTGGAGGGGGAGACCCTGACCGCCGAAATAAGTGTCATTGGTTCTGAGACCATTTGCGGGGATAATTCAGTGACTCTCGATGCCGGCCAATGGTACAGTTACCTCTGGAGCACTGGGCAGACTACCGCTGCGATTTTAGCCGCCGAAGCCGGTGTTTATTCTGTTACCGTGGCCAATGAATTTGGCGTTGGGCTCACCGTTTCGCGCACGATACTGGAAGTGCAAGTACCACAGATAAACGCGGATATAGAACACTTAAGTTGTACAGGTGAAACAGATGGAACAATACAATTGAATATTGTGGGAGAAGATCAAATTGTGCTTGTCGATTGGAATTCAGAAAACGTAGGAACAGAAATAACCAATCTTTCTGCAGGGAATTATACTTTTAATGTATTGACAGAATTTGGTTGTCAAGTAGCCCTTGATTTGGAAGTAACTGAACCGGATGACATCACTTATTCCATCGAAACTGCCTTGGTCGCTTGCTTTGGAGCCGAGACAGGTACAGCTACAATTGCAACAGCCGGTGGGACAGGTGAAATTGAGCAAAATTGGAATGGATTGGATCCACTTGCTCTTCCTGCCAACAACTATTCAGTTCAATTGACTGATGAAAATGGCTGTATAGAAATAGTTGAATTTGAGATCGAACAAATGGATGTCATTGCCGCAATGGTAAATTTGGACAACATACTTTGTTTTGGTGAAAGTGGCCCAATTCAGTTGTTTGTTTCGGGTGGAATGGAGCCATATCAAGTAAATTGGGGACAATTTTCGCCCGACGAACTGTTCGCAGGTGAATATAATATCGTCATTACAGATGCTTTTTTATGTGAGATCAATCAAACTATCACAGTGCTAGAAAACCCTGAACTTGCAGCTTCATTCAATATTTTCAATGCGAACAATGGAAATAATGGATCTGTACAAATCGTGGTTTCTGGTGGTCTGTCTCCTTACAGTTACAATTGGTCCAGCGGCGCTCAAACGAGTGTTGCCAGTGCTCTGGGTCAAGGAACCTACATTTGCACTGTTACAGATGATGCCGGTTGTGTAGTAAACTTTGAAGTGAGTGTAATTGACGTTTCCGTAGAAGACTTATTGGATGAAAATTTCATAGAGGTGTTTCCTATTCCATTTAAAAACACACTCAACATTCAGGTTAAAAATCAAGGGATAATTGAAATTAGAGATATGAAAGGATCACTTGTATGGAATGGAATTATAAAGAATTCAGAAACAATTGATACATCAACATGGTCAGCAGGAGCTTATTTAATCAATCAATCAATTCGCATTGTTAAATTCGAATAGAGGTAGCCTTTAGTTTGACTATTTTTTTCCTTTGGAGTATCTATTTGCGATAAGTCGACTGAAAACATTCCATGGCAACAGGAATTTTATTTGAGGGCTCAATCTAGTCAGCAGAGGAGCAACTCTTTTTCTGATTGAAGGATTCTTCTCGCGTATTAGCTCAAGAACAGCCTTTCCGATAGGCCCAGGACTAGGGGAATGCGATACTTCTTGCACAATAATGTCGCGGGCGTCTTCGTATGCCACTTTGTACACATCAGGAATAAAAGAAGCTACTTTTCTATTGTCGTTGATTCCGGTATTAAAGTCACCCGGCTGAATAATACTGACATGTACACCAAAAGGCTTCAACTCCATATTCAAAGCTTCGCTATACCTGTCTACAGCCGCTTTTGACGCTGAGTAGATACCTCTGAACGGCAAGCCCATTTCTGCGGCGATACTCGAAATATTAATGATATGTCCACTATTTTGTTTCCGCATGATAGGCACTACGGCACGACAAACATTGATTAAACCGAAGAAATTTGTATTAAATATTTCTCGAACTTCCAGGTCCGAAACTGATTCACCCGGACCTAGAATACCTAGACCTGCATTGTTTACCAATACATCCAATTTTCCGTGTGTTTCTATGATGTAATCCACGGCAGATCGTATTGAATTTTCATCAGTCACATCTAAACTCACCATCTTGAATCCGAGGGCAGAGTCGCCATTGTGGGCTTTTCTACTGCTACCATATACAATGTAGCCTGCGGTAGACAGAACTTCCGCAATGCTTTTTCCAATGCCGGAAGAGGCTCCGGTGACCATTACTACTTGCGGCATATTACAGCAATGTTACTTAATAAATGGCCCACCCTGCATTGCGCATTAGAAGTCTGTTTTGGGTAATGGGCTGTAGTATCTTGCATGCAGTGGTAAATGCCGTTGTTGTTTACGTTTAGTTCAATGCAGTCAAAAGAAATTAGACTATTACAGGGACCTCTAAAAACCTGCTTTATGTTTCGCGGATACAAATTTCGCCGAAGACAAGTCAAAAAGCCCGTCCTGACCTTAGTCAGGAAAGGCGCATAGCTGGACGCTCTGCAACTGAGATTTGGTGAAGTATTCGGGGTAAATGACATCAAATCAAGAGGTAGAAATAAATGTAAACTTGACGCTTTACTAGGTGTTTTCTACCACTTAGTCCCGCGATCTGTTTCCCTTGTATTTCCCAAGGTTGGCTCGCGGGATTTGGCCCGAATAAATTTATCAGAATGTGCAATAATTTTGAATTTGGTCGAAACGGAAAGAGGTTTTTGGAGGTTCCCTTACATAAATCCAAACGGTATTATTCGCTTCAGAAGCTTTATTTTCTTATCAATTTTGTTTTTTCAATTACAACGCCATCAATTACAATTTCCGCAAAGTACATTCCTGAGGCGAGGTCATTGAGCGACAAAGAAACTAATTTTGAATTGAACTGACGATTTAAAATCCGACGTCCGACACTGTCATACAAAATAAAATCCCAACGTTCAGGCCAGACCTTATTCAACTGAATTGAAACAATATTTTCTACTGGATTGGGGAAGATGCTTACTTCTGCAAGATCAAGATTCTGAACACCAACTGTTGGCTGCACACCAATGGCAAAAACACCACTAGCGGGAAATTCTACTTCAGCTTCAAGATATTCACCATTTAAAGAAAGTGGATAGAAGTCGGGAGACTGACCGGGTTGAAATTCATCGGTATCAACCACGATCAAACCAATACCATCTAATTCTTCCATTTCTGAAGCAAGCACTCCAACCAAAACAATTCCAGGTTCTCCGGTAGATGTGTATCCCCACATCCGCTCAGTACGCGGGCTTGAGATTGGATAACCATCGGTAACAAAGGTTAGAGAAGCATCATCATGACCACAAAGGAGGTAATCTTCATTGTCCAAGCTTTGCGCATTGCTGAAACGAATAATTCCACGACCCTGAGCATCTGTATGACGATCGTATTCAGTAGTTCTGCCGATACCAAAAACATTCAGGTTTTCATTGGGATGGTGATAACGAGATCGCAGTCCGAGGTCTACATTGTATTTGGCTCCCATATAATTGGCTACGAGAATGTGTTGAGTAGAGTAGAGCTTGCGATTGAAGACAAAATGCTCTGCAATTTTTCCTGAGCCGAATCTCTCTTCATAATCCCAACCTATGCGTATGTCAATGGGTGTAATGTTGTCTCTCAATCCGATATCAATACCATTGAATTCGTATACTTTATCATCGAAGATTGTCTGAAAGTCTTGAAAAAGATCTTCCTGCTGATATATAAATCCATATAAGTGAGGAGCTGCGGCATCACCAATGTAGTATATAGGTGATCCACTTGAGTTGTCATCTAAATCGTAAACTTCAGCGCTGTACTGAGAAGAATTTTTCCAAGGATGCATTAGATAACCGTTCGGAACACGAGCGGATGCAAACCATCCATGTTCGTTCCATTCTATTGTATCGCCTTCGACCATCATATATCCGGAAATGCTTCTACCTGGAACAACTTGCTCCAGACTGAGCCAATCGTTTTCGCCATCAAATTTCAAAGCCGGATTGCCATTGATGCCGTTCTCGCCTGTTCTCAATTCAGGTTTGCGAGAAGTGGAGGTTTGAATGGCTGTATAATCCGTATTCATCACATCTCTCCATTGTTCTACCAGAGAGCCATTTTCAGTAAGAAGAGTATTGCCGGTGCCGAAAGTATTTTCGTCAGCTTTCAACCAAAAAGTTACTGTTTGATCATCACCAACACCACCGGGACCAAAAGGACCGAAGGGTTCCGGAGCAGGACTAAATACAAATAGCAGAGTATCGCTTTGGAAATTTGGAAGGTCATCCGTATCCGTAACGACACTATCAGCTACAAAGATTTTTATGAAACCAAAGCTTTGAGGCTCCACTGTAAGAACAAAATTTTCAGGTCCGCCAGTGAGAGAAGTTACAGTTGCGTTTTCAATGTAAACATCTTCTATTTCCAATCCACTTACAGTTTCCGAAGAGAGGTTTTTGTAGAAAGATAATTCGAGATCAAACTCTCCAAATACTTCTTGTGAGGGTTCATTAGAGGTAAGCAAAGCAATAGCAGGGAAGGCCGTTAGATTGGCTCCATATAAGTCGGATTCCCACAGACCTCGACCGTATGTAGCGGCTTTGAGTCTGCTTTGAGAGTGATCTTCGGCATAATATATTTCCAATTCTGTAACACGAGCACTGTTAGGGAAACCATTGTTGAAAGGAATCCACTCGGTCATGTTGGCGTCTCTGTAAAAAATACCCATATCAGTTCCGATGTACAATGCTTCTTCTTCACCTGCTGTGTCAAAGACAATAGAATTGATAGTAACATCAGGAAACTCTTCGGTCATATTCGTCCAGTTGTTGCCCATGTCTATGCTTTTGTACACATCCATTCGAAAGGAAATGTATACGATGTTCGAATCTGTGGGATGCGTTTCTATGGATGCCACAGGAGTATTGAATACTGGAAGAAAATTACTTAATGTGGACCACGTTGGATTTTCGCTATTTACATTGTTACACCTAAATAATTTTCTGTTGCCTTCAGAGACATACATAATGTCGATATTGGACATACAACTTTCAATTGCATTTAAATTGGTGAGATCGTTTCCACCTAAATTACTTGAGATTTTAACCCAGTTGAGACTGTCTCTTTCCGGATCTTTCACGTTGTTGCATTTCCATAGATTCTTGAGCCCAACGAACAAGGTGTTTTCGTCCCATGGAGCTAAAAGATAGGGAGTGAGCCAAGCACCGCTTTCGGTAATATCCAGTTCTTCTTCACCACAAATTTTCTGATTCACCACTTCAGAGTTCGTGCGATATATCTGACCGTAATAGATGGAACCATATCTCCAGGTTTCGTCTGTATGGTCGTATAAACATTCAAATCCATCCCCTCCACCGCGTTTTTTCCATAACGCGCCATTGAATTCTGAGGTGCCATTATCTTGAAATCCGTTAAGAACATTATACGGATTGTGCGGCGACTGACCTAGGCGGTAAATCTGTCCATTGATTATGCCCGTGCTCAAATCAAGCCATTCATCGTTGTTGATGTAGTGATAAACTCCACCATCGTTGCATACATACAAATCGTTGTTGTGCGGCGACAATGCAAGTTCGTGTTGATCTACGTGAACGTAATTGGGATTAATGTCCGACCATGTTACCCCGTTGTCTATTGTTTTTTTCAATCGAATTCCTCCAACATAAACAACATCAGGATTTTCGGCATCTGCTTCCATTCCCAAATCGTACCAAGCCTGACCACCGTCGGAACTTCCGTCGGCTGCCCAGCCCAGGATATTCGGTTCTTCGCTCATCTCGGTGAAAGTTTCACCAGCGTTGTCCGACATATAAAATGCTTTGAATTCGTAGGTTGTCGAAGTGAGAACATAAACCCTGTCGGGAGCGGCAGGAGTAACGGCTATTACCATTCTTGTTCCCGAGTTAATACCATCTTGAATCCAATCCCATTCCAGACCACCATCCAAAGAGCGGAAAAATTTACCAGCTCCTGTTGAATATATAGTGTTTGGATTAGTTGGATGTACCTCCATGTCCTTGTAGTCAACGGAGTTGCTTGACACGAATGTCCATGATTCTCCAGCATCAGTAGATCTGTATATACCATCATTGGTTCCGGCGAGAATAACACCACTTTCAGGCAGCATTCTTAACACTCCCACGGTAAGGTCTTCAATACCAGAATTTGAAAAAGCCCAATTAATACCTCCATCTAAACTTTTAAGGACACCCATTCCTAGGGCATCAGCAGCATCTCGGTCGCCCGTGCCTGCGTAAACGATCATTGGATTAGAAATGTCGTATACGATAGAAGAAACACCTAAAGTTGGCAACCAATCGGTATTGGTAGTCCATGATTCGCCGGCATCAATGCTTCTCCAAATACCACCAGCAGGGGTACCTACGAGCATTGTATTTGGTTCTAAGGGGTGGAAAGCAATGGCAGAAGTTCTTCCCACGCCATCTATCATTTCACGGTCTGTGAGTTCGTCTAAAACAGGACCTTGAGCGAACCAATTTCCACCGATAGATCTATTGGTCGAATAAGTCTGAAGTTCCTGCCAAGTGCGAATGACCTCAGAACCGGAAGGCAATGTGCCGTCTTCTTTTAAACGAGTTTCCCAGAGCCATTTCCACCTTTGAAACTGTTTAAATCCCTGTCCAGGAGTAATGGGCATTTCAGGCCACAATTGCTTGTTTAGGTTGCACAATTCCTCAAACTGAATTCCTGGCTTTTTCATTTCCGAGGACCAATCTGGGTGTTGTTGGGCAAATGCTCCTGCAACTAGGCAATAAATGATGGAAAAAGATGTTAATATCCTCATTAAGAGTATTTTGATTACTGATTTGGTTTAAAAGAGTTACGAAAGTAAACAACACAATGATTGAATAGTTCACAGAATCGAATCATGCGATCGGATATACAGGAATCCTAACAAGATGCAGAATCCACTGTTCATAAGTTAAATCTAGATATATGTTCGTTTTATATGGATTTTACGCACATTTGAATTCTTAAACTTTTTTTTACTATTAACTTCTTGAATGAAAACTCTAAAAACTAAAAATCAAACAGAACTTTCTCTTTTCCCTACACGAATCGACAGGCCCCAACCCAATGACGGTTTATCGAATAAGTTGCAATTGGAGAGGTTGAATGTGTTGTATGAAAATTATCTACCCTCATTGGTCGTGCAGCTAGACTGAACGGCCTTGGACTCTTTTTTTGACTTTTATTACTCGTTATGTGGTCTGCGAATTGGCGCTACAAATTTTCTATCGTCAGTAGTCCACATCGGAGCCTGTATGGAAAGAACTTTCATAGGAATAGTAGCTTTTACAGAATGAACTTTTAGCCTAGGCACAAGGATGTAGTCTCCAGCCTTCACTTGAAACACTTCTTCGCCAAATTCCATTTCTCCTTCGCCCTCCAAGATATAAATGTTCTCGGTGTGACTTGTATGAAAATGATGTTTCACTCCGCCGCGAATCCAAATGATGAAGGAAGTGCACATACTGTCAGTCGCTATTTGTTCTACTAGAATATTTTCAACTTCGGATGAAGGAGACTTCGAAGGTAAATCGGCCACTTTCTGAGCGAATGCACCCGCACAAATGAGGGCGAGTGAAAGGAGGGTAAAGAGTTTTATCATGGTTTTACTTTTAAGCGATTTTTAGAGATTACCGAAGTCCTTGGAAAGATCCTCTGAATGAGTCTCAATTAATTCTGAAACGATAGAATCATATTTGGGCATCAGTTTTTCGAGGCGATACTTCTCAATTTCTGAAGATGCGTTTTTATGTTCACCAGATTTTTCTTGGAGGAATTGGGTAAGTTTAAAGAACAATTCATCTGCGTTTTGATAGAAGAAACTTTTATTAGAAATATGTTCAGGATAGACGAGTCGATTCGGCAGAAGAGGACTTACTCCTGCGGCAATGGCTTCCAAAACACTGTATCCAAAAAACTCTTGATTGCTTGTAATCACAGTTAAATCGGACTTCTGTAAAAGAGATAAATACTCAGATCGGTTTTCTACATATCCCCAATGTTCTATGTGTTGGGCCAATTTGATTTTATATTCATCAAATACAATGGGGTAATTTTCAAAGTTTTCACCGGCAACAATGAGTTTGAATTCACAACCTTGAAGGCTCGCCTTATACAAAACTTCAAAAAAGGTTTGTGGATTTTTGTCATACTCCCATCTATGATTCCATAGAATTATAGGTACTTTGTTCGTTACGCGCCATTGATTGCCTTCAAAATACGCGCGATCAATACCCGGATATAGGATATCGCTTTTGTGTTGAATGATTTCGATGCTATCTAGATTTTGAAAATCGGGAAACCTGCTTAAAAATGAAGGCAGAGCGCTTAAAAATGAATTCTTGTTGTAATCCGAATTGAAAAAGACTTTATCAGCCACAAGCGCTGATGAAAAATTCAGGAAGGCATAATGCTCGTCGCGTTTATGGATTCGATCGGAATCTATTTCTGAGAAAGGATAGGCAAATTGATTCTCATGAAAGTAGAAGGCGATCGGTATGTTTTTGAATTTCTTTGCCAAAAGCGATTTAAAAAGTGCCAGATCCATCATATCTGTACAAATCAATAAATCGGGTATAAAACCTGATTTCATAAGATCTTGCGAAAGAGTAATAGCCGCTCCGTGCATTCGCCATTTCCAATGCCTTGCCGGAAGAGAAAAAACTCTGAATTGGTGAATAGAATTGGCTGCCCATTCATTGGCCCAACGCAAATGCGATGAAACGGCATAAGGCTCAATGATTGCTATTTTCATAGATCAAAGGAAATAAGAAAAAAAAAGCCCCGGTGTTTCCGGGACTTTTTTATGAATATATTTTTTTTACTGTTTAACGAAACGGGTTGCAAATTTTTGATCAGCAATAGATGTCTGAAGGTAGTAAACACCTGGAGCTAAGTTTTGGCAGTCTAGTATTCTGCTGCCATTTAGAACCCCGCTTTCCACTATTTTTCCTGTCATGTCGGTTACAGAATAGTTCAAGGAACCATTTTGAGTAACGTTAATCGTCAGTTCATTGTTCACAGGATTTGGATATACTTCAATGGCATTTAAATCATTTTCATTTATTCCTACAATGCTAAAGATTTCTATTTCGAATGTGCCAACGCTTCCACCCCATCCATCAACTTGAATGTGATAGGTGGAACCAGGTGCAAGACCTGTAGCAAAAAATGCTGAAGCGTATGTATCTCCCGCTCCGCAGCCCCCATCTGCATCGTCGTTTTGAGCCATAAGAGTGAGTGTCCCAAAATCATTACAATCTCCAACACTCCACACTGCGGCTTGAGTATCGAAAGTAATTGGTAAACACGTACTCACTGCAACAGCTCCAGTGGCTGGAGCTACGAAATAGAACCATAGCGTATTTGTTACATTACTCCCGTCGCACCATTGGTTCGTACAATCCACTTCAGGGTCGTTCAGAGGAAGATTCGGTGGCGTTATTTCCCCAACTTGCGCTGTTGCAAAGGTGTTATCAAATGCAACTGCTGGACCATTTACAATTAGCTCGGTTGAATTACAAATATCATCGTTTACTGGTATTTCGCATTCCCCTGATTCCAATTCGAATAAATTTCCACCAAACGGATTTGCTACATAGATAGTTAAAGGAGCTCCATCGCTGTTAGAAGTGGGATCAAGAAAACCGGTTGCAACAACAATAAGAGTTCCGCCATTGCCAAATAAATAAAGTGGCAAGCAGTAGGTCAATCCCAATGAATTTCCGTCTTCATCAGTCACTTGAACAGAAATGTTGGCAGGCGACACATCTGCGGACAGACCGAATTGGAGAAAGCCAACATTATCAATAACTGTGGCTCCACCATCCAACAACTGCACGTCCACTACAGGAGCATCTGTTACACCATGGGCCAGCAGAATATTCCACATTCCTGGTGCAGGAGCGGAGTTGCTCAAGTCGAATAGAACATGACCTAATGGAAGTTCAGGATCATATCCGGAATCTGAAAGTATTCCTGCGAACATTAACAAATAATCCGAAGAAGAATTAAGATTGAGCATAGCACTGTATAGAGGATTACTGTCGTCGGCTGCATCAAAGTCAGTAATTACAAAATTCAAATTTTCGTCGGCAGGCAAAGCAATTAAGCCTGAGGTATTTGGAAAACTCAAATCGTCTAAAACCAACTCTCCGTTTATCCATATATCCACAACATCTAAGGCCTCATCAGCACTATTGTGCAAAAACCTTACGCCAGATTGAGGTATACCCGCAGCTACTAATATCTCAACTTCGCCTGAAGCAGTATCAAAACCGTCAACCTGAATGTAATAAGTGGCCCCTGATTCTAATCCGTCAATTGACAAAGTAGAAGAATACTGAGCCCCATCGCTGCAATCACCGGGCATATCATCATTTGCCCCTGCCAAATTGTAAGAACTAAAATCACCACAGTCGTCCGCCGAATACAAAGCCAATTGAGTATCTACCGTATTCCCGGCAAGACAAGTTGTAATATTCACCGCTCCATTGGAAGGTGCATCAAATTTGAACCACATGCTGTTTTGCGCGGCCGCACCATCGCACCAATTATTAAAACAACTTCCTCCACCTGGGGACGGTTCATCTGCTTCAACGGTAGCATTATCGCTATTCACGATCAAAGAACCACCATCAACTGTGAGGGTTAAAGCATCACAAGCATCATCGTTAGAAGGCTGAGCCCAAGCCACAAGAGAACACAAAGTAATGGAAATGAATAAGTAAATTTTTTTCATAGGTTTTGATTAAAGGTATAGTATTCGATGGGCGAAGTTAAGCAATTCCTGTTTCTAAGTGGCTTGGTAGCAATGTGAAAAACTCACAAACTGCAACGTTTTTATGGAGTTGATCATCCTCTTTCGTATAGTCTTTTCGGAATATATTCGCAACTCAAAGAATCTGAGATAAGCCATGCAAGTAGTTGAGCCATACCAGCCAAAGAACAAAATACGTGTAGTTACAGCAGCAAGTCTTTTCGATGGACACGATGCTGCCATCAATATTATGCGCCGAATTATCCAAAGCACGGGCTGCGAGGTAATTCATTTGGGTCATGATAGGAGTGTTGAGGAAGTTGTGAATTGTGCCATTCAAGAGGATGCGCAGGCTATTGCGATGACTTCTTATCAAGGCGGTCATACGGAGTACTTCAAGTACATGCATGATCTTTTAAAGCAAAAGGGTGCTGGTCATATCAAGATTTTTGGTGGAGGAGGTGGGACCATACTTCCTACCGAAATGGAGGAATTGCATGAATATGGTATTACGAGAATCTATGGTCCAGATGATGGAAGGTCGATGGGATTGCAAGGAATGATCAATGATCTTGTCCAAAAAAGCGATTTTCCAACAGGATTTCACTTGAATGGTGAAGTGGGTCATTTGGCCGAGAAAAATCCGATGGCTATTGCACGACTTATTTCTGCTGCAGAGAATTTTCCAGAGCAGCATAAAGATGAATTGAAGCGCATTAAAGATATCGCTTCAAAAGCAAAAACTCCAGTTCTAGGAATTACAGGTACTGGTGGGTCAGGTAAATCGTCGATGGTAGATGAGTTGGTTCGCAGATTTCTGCTCGATTTCCCGGACAAATACATCGGTATAGTATCAGTAGATCCATCGAAGAGAAAAACAGGAGGGGCCTTACTCGGTGATAGAATCCGCATGAACGCCATAAAAACCCCCAGGGTTTACATGCGCTCTCTTGCCACAAGACAGAGTAATCTCGCGTTGAGTAAACACGTGGCTGAAGCGGTGGATATATTGAAAGCCGCAGGGTACGACCTCATTATTTTGGAGACCTCCGGTATTGGTCAGAGCGACACAGAAATAATGGATCACAGTGATGTGGCTTTATACATCATGACACCAGAATTTGGTGCTGCAACACAATTGGAGAAAATCGACATGCTCGATTTTGCAGACATTGTTGCCATCAATAAATTCGATAAAAGAGGATCGCTTGATGCCCTGAGAGATGTGCGCAAACAATTCAAGAGGAATCATCAGCTTTGGGATGCAGAAGATGATACACTGCCGGTGGTTGGGACAATAGCATCCCAGTTCAATGATCCTGGCACCAATCAACTCTATGCGAAAATTATTGCTCGGTTGGTTGAAAAGACAAACGCGGATCTCAAGAGCAATTTGAATGTTTCTCGCGAGATGAGCGAAAAGATATTTATTATTCCTCCTAGCAGAACGAGGTACCTGAGTGAGATTTCTGAGAATAATAGGAATTACGACAAATGGGTGAGGGAACAAAGTGAAATAGCCGACAAACTTTATGCAATAGACAAGGCCCTTAAAGAACTTGAATCAGAGGCCGGAAATAATGAAAACATTGAAGTGGCCATTACACAACTGCGCGCCACGAACGACCGCATTAAGTTGGAACTCGATCCAAAAAATCTGAATATTATTCAAACTTGGCATTCAAAAAGGAAATTGTATAAAGATGCCGAATACAAATTTCAAGTTCGCGATAAGGAAATAAAAATTCAGACACACACCGAAAGCCTTTCGCATACGCTGATTCCAAAAGTAGCAACTCCATCTTTTAGGAATTGGGGCGACATTTTGAGATGGGTATTGCAGGAAAATGTACCTGGAGAATTTCCTTACACTGCAGGAATTTATCCCTTTAAAAGAGAAGGCGAAGATCCAGCTCGAATGTTTGCCGGGGAAGGCGGTCCTGAGAGAACAAATAAGCGCTTTCACTATGTGAGTCTGGGAATGCCGGCAAAGAGGCTTTCTACGGCTTTCGATTCCGTTACCCTGTATGGCAATGATCCGGATTACAGACCAGATATATACGGCAAGGTTGGAAACAGTGGCGTCAGCATCTGTTGTTTGGATGACGCAAAAAAACTTTATAGCGGTTTTGATTTGTGCGATCCCAAGACTTCGGTGAGTATGACCATCAACGGTCCAGCTCCCATGTTGCTTGGGTACTTTATGAATGCGGCCATTGATCAGGCATGTGAGAAATACATACTTCAAAATGGATTAGAACATCAAGTAGAGCTCGTATTGAAGCGGAAGTGGGACGATAAAGGTCTGCAACGACCCAAATATCAGGGCGAACTTCCCGATGGAAACGATGGGTTGGGACTCATGCTTCTTGGATTGACAGGAGATGAAGTACTTGATACATCAACGTATTCTGAAATTAAGGAAGAGACCTTAAGTGTTGTTCGCGGAACGGTTCAGGCCGATATTTTGAAAGAAGATCAGGCCCAGAATACATGTATTTTCTCAACCGAATTTGCGCTTCGCTTGATGGGAGATGTGCAGTATTACTTCATAAATAAAAAAGTGCGCAACTTCTATTCTGTATCTATAAGCGGTTATCACATTGCAGAAGCTGGAGCCAATCCAATTACACAGTTGGCGTTTACCCTTTCGAATGGATTTACATACATCGAGTATTATCTCAGTCGTGGAATGGACATCAATGACTTTGGACCGAACCTATCATTTTTCTTTAGCAATGGTGTAGACCCGGAATATGCAGTTATAGGGCGGGTTGCACGTAGGTTGTGGGCAAAGGCATTAAGGAATAAGTATGGAGCTAATTCAAGGGCTCAGATGTTGAAATACCATATACAGACCAGTGGAAGATCTCTCCATGCACAGGAGATAGATTTTAACGATATCAGAACAACTTTGCAGGCTCTATATGCTATTTATGACAATTGCAATTCGTTGCATACAAATGCATACGATGAGGCTATTACCACCCCTACTGAGGAGAGTGTGCGCAGGGCGATGGCCATACAGCTCATCATCAACAAAGAATTGGGATTGGCCAAAAATGAAAATCCAATGCAAGGAAGTTTCATAACAGAGGAGCTGACAGATTTAGTAGAAGAAGCTGTATTGTCAGAATTTGATCGCATCACAGAAAGAGGAGGAGTGCTGGGTGCTATGGAAACAATGTATCAGCGAAGCAAAATTCAAGAAGAGTCATTGTACTATGAAACTTTAAAACACAACGGTGAATATCCAATAATTGGCGTCAATACTTTTTTATCGTCGAAGGGTTCACCAACCATTTTGCCGCGTGAGGTCATTCGCGCTACTTCTGAGGAGAAGGAATATCAAATCAAAATGCTGGATCAATTGCAGAAAGCCTATGATTCTAAAATTGCCGAAGCTTTGAAATCTATTCAAGATGCTGCTATTACGAATCAAAATATGTTCGAACAGCTGATGGAAGCCACGAAAGTGTGTTCACTAGGTCAGTTGACGAATGCGATGTTTGAAGTGGGTGGGCAGTATAGGAGGAATATGTGATGGGGATTGGTGAATGAGTGAATTGGTGAATGTGAGAATTTGGGAATGAGGGGATGTGGGAATTAGTGAATTAGTGAATGTGAGAATTTAGGAATGAGGGGATGTGGGAATTTAGGAGCGAGGGGATGTGGGAATTAGTGAATTAGTGAATGTGAGAATTTAGGAATGAGGGGATGTGGGGATTGGTGAATTAGTGAATGTGAGAATTTGGGAATGAGGGAATGTGATTTTCACTCGAGCTTGTATTAAACCACCGCTTGTTTCCATTTCCCTTTTCGGAAAAAGTACCAATAGACTAGAGCTATTAAGCTTTCGGCAATGGGTATGGCAATAAAGGCTCCGAAAGGACCCCAGTCGAGAATAAAGAACAAGAATGCAGCAAAGGGAACCTGAAAAATCCAGAATCCGAAAAAGCTGATCCATGTGGGCGTTTTGGTATCACCAGCTCCATTAAATGCCTGCATAAGTACCATGCCGATTCCATAAAATATATAACCGGTACTGATTACTTGCAGGGCTTGCACCGCAATCGGGAAAGAGCCAGAGCTCGCATCGGGAATAAAAAACGCGATCAAAGGTTCGGCCAATATTAGAAAAAAGAGCATTACTCCTCCCATAAAAATTGCGTTGAATTTGGCAATCGTTATCACCGAAGCCTCGGCACGATCTGGTTTGCCCGCGCCCAAATTTTGGCCTACCAGCGTAGCCGCTGCGTTGCTCAATCCCCAAGCAGGTAGAATGAAAAACACTACCAGTCGTATAGCGGTTTGATAGCCTGCGCTGGCTTCACTTCCACCGCGCGCCACAATACCTGCCAAGAATATCCAACTTGCACTTTGAATTATAAATTGAAATGTTGCGGGTGAAGCCAGAGTCACCAAACTCTTGATAATGGCATTATCCGGATTCCAATGTATTCGTCGAATTTGTATGATCCCTTTTTCTCCTTTGAATAAATGAAAAAGCTGATATAAGACCCCTATTCCTCGTCCAATGGCTGTTGCCAATGCTGCTCCTGCAATGCCAAGCGCTGGCACAAGTCCCCAACCGAATATGAGCAGAGGGCACAATAAGATATTAAATGCATTGGCTAACCAAAGAGATTTCATTGCGATAGATGCATCACCGGCACCTCTGAAAATCCCATTGATGAGAAAAAGCAGAATGATGACACCGCAGCTTCCCATCATTATTTGAGTATAGGCAATGTTCTTCGAAATCGCATCTGGTTCAGCACCCATTAACCCGAGAAGCTCTTTTGCGAAAATCACACCGATCAAGCTGAGCACAATGGTGACAACTCCTGCAACGAAAAGTGAATTGATAGCGGCACGAGCAGCGCCATCAGTATTTTTCTCTCCGATGCGCCTTGCTACCATTGCTGTTGCGGCGGCGCTTAAACCAATGCCGACTGAATAAACAATGGTGATCATAGCTTCGGTAAGACCTACTATACTCACGGCCTCTTCGCTCAGTCGATTTACAAAGTAAATGTCGACCACTGCAAAAACGCTCTCTAGGCACATTTCCAGGATCATAGGCACTGAGAGCAAGAACACAGCGCGACGCATGCTTCCGGATGTATAGTCCTGCTGTTCGCCTTTGAGGGCTTGTTTGAGTAGCTTAAAGAAGTTATCTATTTTCGACATGGAGCCGAGACACTTTTTTTTAGTAGAAGGTTACAATAATAAGTGATAAGTCTCTAGTGAAGGAAAACATCCAGTTTCGAAGCAGGACAAGTGAACATTCAAAATTCCTAACTCCTCCTCAAACCTCCTATCGTATTTTTGCCGCGCTTGCCACAGGTACTACTTCTCATACCGCCCCTTACACAACTGAATACGCCGTATCCTTCAACCGCTTATTTGACCGGTTTTTTGAAGCAAAAGGGAATTGGTGTTCGTCAGGGAGATTTGGGTTTGGATCTTGTTTTACGCCTGTTTTCAAGATCCGGATTAGAGGAGATATTTGATAAAATCGAAAAAGGTGAATGGGAGATTTCTTCCGGCTTGCGAAACATGATTCATCAGCGAGAATCCTATGTTTCTTGTATCGAAGTTGTAATTGCCTTTTTACAAAACAAAGAACAGACCATTGCATATCGGATAGCCATGAGGCAATATTTGCCCGAAGGTCCTCGCTTTCGTCAGATAAAAGAAGAAGAAAAATTTTTTGGAAGTAGTGGTATTCATGACCAAGCTCGCTACTTGTCATCTCTTTTCTTGGAGGATATTGGCGACTTGATTCAAGCTACCGTAGGGCCTCATTTTGGATTTTCGAAATATGCCGAGCGTATCTCATCTACTGCAGTGTCTTTTGATCCGATTGAAGCAGAGTTGCAAAAAGAAATATCATATACCGATGGGATTTTGGAACAAGAGCTCGCACGTTATTTCGATGAGAATATTCCCGAACTTGTTGGTTTTTCTGTTCCTTTTCCCGGAAATCTCTTTGGTGCATTGGTTTGTGCTCGATGGATTAGAAAAAATTATCCTTCCATAAAAATCTCCATGGGCGGAGGTTACGCAAATACAGAATTGCGCGACTTGTATGATCCCCGAATTTTTGAATTTGTAGATTTTATAAGTCTCGATGATGGTGAAACTCCTTTGCTTCGGTTAATATCATTCATAGAGAATAACGGAAAAACATCTTTGCACCGCACATTTATTCGAGAGGATGGAAAGGTGGTCTACAAAATTGATCCACAGGCACACGATATACCACAGAGTGTTTTGCCAGCACCATCATATGAGGGCTTGCGCTTGAACGAATATTTATCGATGTTCGATGTGCCTAATCCAATGCATCGACTCTGGAATGACGGCCGTTGGAATAAGCTGACTATGGCGCATGGGTGCTATTGGAAAAAATGCAGCTTTTGTGATGTGACTTTGGATTACATCTCTCGATTTGAACAAAGTTCAGCTTCCATCTTGGTAGATAAAATGGAGCAATTGATTGCACAGACCGGTGAAAGGGGTTTTCATTTTGTAGATGAAGCAGCGCCGCCATTAGCTATGCGTGATTTGGCCTTAGAAATATTGCGGAGAGATTTGCAAGTGAGTTGGTGGACCAACATTCGCTTCGAAAAAACCTTCACTCCAGACCTGTGCAAATTGTTAGCGGCCTCGGGATGTATCGCTGTTACAGGTGGACTGGAAGTAGCAAGTACCCGATTGCTCGAACTCATGGAGAAGGGGATCACCATCGAGCAAGTGTCTAGAGTTTGTAAGGGATTTCGCGATTCGGGAATTCTTGTTCATGCTTATTTGATGTACGGTTTTCCTACCGAAACAGAGCAGGAAACAATAGATTCTTTGGAGATTGTGAGGCAATTGTTTCAACATGGATTGTTACAATCGGCTCATTGGCATCGATTTGCTATGACGGCTCACAGTCCTGTAGGGAAAAATCCGGAGAAATATCATGTTGTGAGAATTGGTCCTGAGTTTAAGGGTTTTGCACAAAATGATCTATGGCATACAGACCCTAGCGGTGCAGATCACGAAAAGTATGGTGATGGATTGAAGAAAGCGCTTTACAATTATATGCATGGTCATGGCATGGAGAGTTCGCTTCAGAAATTCTTCGAAATTGGAATTCCAGCAACAAGTCATCCGAAAAAGTTAATTACGTCTTACCTTAAAGATGAGTCAAATGAAGAGAGTCATATGCACGGATACCGCATTGTCTGGCATAAGATGCGAATGCAAAGGCTAACGGAGCAAGGAGATGAAGTAGAAGTGTTGTTTATTTCATCACGGGTTACCTTTAAGTTGCTGTTGCCACTTGAAATTGCAAATTTCTTGAATGAAGCAGTAGATAGAATGGAGGTAAATTCACCAGAACCGATGAGTCTAAAAGAGTTTGTTGAAACTTGTGCTTCAAGATTAGGTATGTCAGAAGGCGGCTTGGAAAAATCGGGGTGGTACAGAAAACTTCGCAAAGAAATAGCATGGGTTTTCAGAACATAGAAGTTTAGGGCTTGCGAAATACCCTGTTGATGGCCTCTGTTTTGTTATTGACATGTAGTTTTTCGTAGATGCGATGCAGGTGCTGCTTCACCGTGCCGAGAGTAATTCCTAGATCATCAGAAATTTCTTTGTACAACAATCCTTCTGAAAGCAATTGAAGGATTTCCATTTCTCGGTTCGACAGCGCTTGTTTTGCTCTTATATCGGCAGGTAATTTCCTGAAACTCGTAACCACTTTTCTGGCGATCAATGGACTCATAGGACTTCCACCTGCACAGAGTTCTTTGAGCGATGCAATTATTTCCTCAGTTGAAGAGGTTTTAACGAGATAACCATTTGCTCCTGAAGCAAGCGCTTGAAAGACATGGTCAGATTCCTCGAACACGGTAAACATCATGAATTGTGTTTTTGGACAGACATAGCGCAACTTCTTCACACATTCAATTCCATTCATTCCTGGTAAGTCGATATCCATGATCACAATATTTGGATCAAGATCGGGTATGTTTTTCAAGGCATCCTCTGCATTGCTATAGTCTGCTAGAAGAAGGAATGATGGGTCGCTTTCTACCATCGCACACAAATTTTTGCGTATTGAGTGGTTATCTTCAACTATTGTGACAAGTATTCGACCTTCTTCCATAATGGATGCAAGTAAAGCAAAAATGCGTACTTAGATACAGTAACTTTTGTTAGCGCCCATAAGGTGAGTAATGCTCAGTCCAGATGTAGCTCCTTAAGTTCTATTCGCAGGGTAATCTGCAAACCGGGCATATTTTGGACATCAATAGTCCCATTTAATTGTTCAATTCGCTTTTTGATGTTCTTTAGCCCATTTCCATAATTGTTTTCCGAAGGCACAGACAAACCTTTGCCATCGTCGCGAATCAAGATTTTTAATTCCCCATGAGAAACATCCAATTCGATTCTCACATTTTTGGCATCCGAATGTTTCACCACATTGGTTAGGATCTCTTTCACAGAGAGAAAGACGTTTCTTCGTTCTACAGAGGTCAATTTGATTTCACTCTCAGGAACAGGGGTACAAGAAAATCCGATTTGATTTTTCCGAAGATAATCTCGCGAATATGCGACCATGTAGTAAAGCAAATCTCCTACAGAATTTTGATCTTCATTTAACGTCCATACTATTTGCCTCATTCTATCAACCAGATCTACAGCAGTGTTTGATATATCATCTAATAAAGGATCATTCTTTTCTCTTCCTGCTTGTTCGCTCATCATTTTTATTGTAGTCAAACCACCTCCCAGATCATCGTGCATATCACGGGCAATGCGCATCCTCTCTTCTTCAACCAATCGAAGTTTTTCAAACTCCTGTTCTTTCTTTCGGATTTTGGTGCGAGTGTATTCTCTTGTAATAAAATATATAATGAGGACAAAAGCAATCAAGGATATAATTCGAAAAGTCCAGGTTGCATACCAAGGAGGGAGAATCCGGAAATTCAGACTTGTGTATTCGCCCAGTGTAGATTGATCCGATCGAACAAGCAGCGTATATGATCCATGAGATAGGCCAGTAAAAACAACACTTGATTGATTCCCTAAGGAAATCCATTCTTACGTGATTCCTGACAGTTGGTATTCATACCTGATTTTTACTTCAGGATTAAAACTGAGTGATGTAAAGTCGAAACTTATGGTGTTTTGAGAATATGTTAAGGATGAGAGATATTCGCTGCTCGCTGAATTCGTTTCTTTATTCATTACGGTGACCAAAGAAATCAATACCTTGTTGTATTTGATGTCGGCGATACGAGTCGGGTCGATTGAGTAAAATATGTTGTCTGAAAAACTCCAAATATTGCCATCCTGTCCTATGCAGCCAACATCCCTGTGAGTATAATCTGACAGGGAGTATGCACTAAAAATTCTTTTAAACCGACTATTCTTAGGGTCAAATTGGGCGATCCCATCAGAAGTTACCACGAATATATTTCCATGAAAATCTCCCAGTATTTTATAGATGCAGTTGGAATGCAGTCCGTCTTCGATAGAATATTCTACGAAGGATTGATTAGATAAATTCACTTTCGCAATACCGTTATTTGTTGAGCCTATCCAGAGTTCTCCGTCAGATTCAAAAAGACAGTGAGGAATGATATTTAAATTGGCAGGTAGCATATACTTCATCAGGCTGTCTGTGGGTGAAGGCAATCTGTATACTTCATTGTTGCCGGTTGCGCAGAACCAATAGCCACCATCTTTTGATGGAGAGTAGTGAGTTACTCTTATCACATTGCCTTTTAAATTCTTTATGCTAAATAATTTGTAATAGGATTTTTCGTGATTAAAAACGAACAATCCATGACTAGTGCAGATGTAATTGAATTGGCCGCTATCTGAAAAAACTTGATTTATTCGCGAATCGATTCTCAAAATTCTCTTCCAGCTCTCAGGAACCTTTTCTACTTCATCTTCGAATATTTTGGTTGAAAGATTGTAGCTAAAAAGTCCAGTGAATGTAGCCAACCAAAGACTATTATCATCCTTTCGGCTAATGAGCCTTGATCCTTCATCAATGGGTTTTCCCTTTAAATTAGGTGTAATGGTGTCTAGTTTATTTTCGGACACATTCCAGTGCAGGATGCTTTTATCTGCCGCCAACAAAATATTATTTTCGTCAAGTGGATAGAGTGATTTGATTCGAGGTTTTTGAAATTCGGAAACATTTCCTATCCAATTTACATCGGCGATCATGTGTTCTTTTGATGCAAGGAAAAGTCCCTGTTCGGATCCCACCCAAATATTCCCATCGCGATCAAAACATGTTGTTCGAATGGTTTGATTTCCTAAACATCCTGGATACACTCTAGCTAGGGTAGAATCAAAAGAATATTTGTCTATCCGAAATATAAGTGGAAGTCGATGATTATTTCCAAGCCATATTTCGTTGGATGGGGAGTAATTCATGGCCGTGAAATTATCGATGGTCCGATTGTTATATTGGGAAATGGGCGAGGGATCCAGAATGAATTTATTGCTAGCCAAATCATATCCAAACCACGTAGATACTTTTCCATCAAGATTGCCAGTGGTCCATAAAACACCATTATTGTCGACTACGGCATCGCGGCATCTTACCATATCGAAAATTGATTTATTCCCAGGATTGTAATTTCGGTTATAAAATTCTCCCGTTTTGAAGTCCAAAAAATTTACACTTGAGTTTGAGAACATCCAAATTCCGTTGTTCACGTGGTCGCTACAGATGCTATTTCCATAATATGAATTGCTCCCTAAAGGTTTTTTTTGAGAAAGGGAAATGGACTCTGTATTAATTGCGATGGATGAACCGGGTTCAATATAGAAGAACCCTTCGGAGGTACCTATCCATACCTTGCCGGATGGTTCTGTGGCAATATCTCGGATCTCTAATTTTCCTTGTACTCCATCAAGAGGGATAATTTTGAAATTGAGGCCATCGGAAGGGATCATTGCAACAGCATTCCAACCACTTCCACCGCACCATAAATTGCCATCACTATCGATATGTATTTTCTCAACAGAATTCCCGGGAATACTAAATGGGTCATATTTATTGTTTCTAAAAACCTTAAAGCGATGCCCATCAAATCTGTTAAGACCATCGGAGGTTGCAATCCAAATATATCCTATTGAATCCTGAACAATATCGCGAATACTGTTATTCGAAAGTCCTTCTCGTTTTGTAATAGACGTGAAGAAATAGCTCTTTTGAGCAATTGCCCGATTAGCTAAGGCACACAGTATTAAAAGCCATAGAATTCTGCGGATCATACTCGCAAAATAAGGACTATTTCATTGTGAATCGAGTATAACAAAAGTTAGATTGATTCGAGAGCTTATTGAATGCAAGTTTGCGCAGCAAAATTTGATTTTTTGAAGCACCGAACTGATTCCTCCAGACTACGGTTGATTCGTAAATTGAATGTTTGATTGTGAAGAATACAACTGATTTTACCCCTTTACCTTAACCAAAACGGGAACTTCTATCGTTAATTATACACTAACACCTCGGTGTTGTCTCCATTTGAGGCGCACAATTAGAAGGGCGGACTTACGTGTCCGCCCTTTTTTATTGCCCTACTGAATTCCTGAATTTTTTTTTGAAAATCTACATTATTCAAAAACAATCCTCTGACTAGTTCTAGCACCGGCTTCGTTGGTTACAACTAATTGATATACCCCGGATTTATAGTCTCTGCGATCTATTTTCGTGATTGGTGCTGACGTCGCAATTGAGTGAACCAAACTACCTTTTGAGTCAAATAATTCAACCTTGCGGATGGATTCGCAATTTATGTTTACAAAATCCAACGCTGGGTTTGGATATACAATGATTGTGGAAGTACTAGTATTTGAATCAACATTGGTTGGAAATGAACCTTCTGTTATGAGTGCAGTAGAACCTATCACACCTGTATAAGAATCAATTGTACCGCTCGGCCAATACACCAAAATCTGTGGGTATGCTTCCTCAGAAATACCAAATCCGAAATTGAGAATGGTACTGTTTTGAATTCCATAACTTTCTCCGCTTCTAACTTCTCGCATTTGTGTAATTCCATCGATGGTACAAAACACAATGGCTCCAATTCCGTCGGGTGCGCTTTCAGTGGATTCGAGTTGGACGTTGATCCAATAATTGCCATTTCCTTCATTTATATAAAGTTTATCGACTTCATTATTTCCAAAGCTTCCATATCCACCCTCAGTAGCATATACATCTGCAAATCCATCGTTGTTGAGGTCCCCGCAAGCAAATGAGTTCATACCGTAGTTTCCAAATACATTTCCCGCATCGGAAAAAGTAAGGTCTCCATTATTTCTAGCTACTACATATTGATTTCCGCCGCTTATGAGCAGGTCTATGAAACCATCATTGTCGAAGTCTCTGAAGATTGATTGAATAACAATGCTATTGAAAATGTCATGTATTCCCGAAGAAATACTGATGTCGGTAAAAACGCCATTTCCTTGATTTAAGAAAAGTTGGTTATCGAAGTCGTGATTTCCAACAAAAAGATCCATATCGCCATCGTTGTCAATGTCTGCAAAATCGGAGCTCCATGATTGCCATCCGCTGGCAATTGCGGCTTCGGCACCTTCCTCGCTGTAAACACCATCAGAACCTTGAACCCAATATTGATTAATTCGACGGACGTCATTTACATCGGTTACACCCTGTCTGCATTTTGATATGTAGCAGTCAATTCGTTTGTCGCCATTTACATCGCTCCATACAGATCCATAATTTCCGGAGTTCTGCTCATCTCCTAAATACAGGGATGTGTCAAAAACATCATCCAAAGTATTTTCGGTAAAACTCCCGTTGCCATCATTCTCCAATATTTGAGAAGGACCATCATCATTACAAGCGAATATGTCCAAGTCGCCATCTCCATCGATGTCGGCAAAGTTGACGCTCTGAAGAAATATACCGCTGGCTGATATTTCTTCGAGGTTAAAGAGTCCTTCTGTTGAAGTGGATGCAATTATTTTAAGGTCATCGTAAGCACCTCCAGCGAGGATGTCTCCAAAGCCATCATTATTGATATCACCGATGCACATACCCCAGGCGCTGCCTCCCCAACCGCCTTCTTCAATAGCTCCAAAGGTGTACTCGGTAAAATTCCCGTCGACAGTTTGGTAGTTTACGATGAGTATATTTCCATCGTCCAATCTTATGATATCATCCAATCCATCTCCATTTAGGTCATAGATGGCGCAAGGGTGAGAAGACTTCACATCGCCGGTAGTTAGCTGCGAACTTGCATCGGTGAAGACGATTTGAGCACTGAGGTTGGCGGCAGAAATGCCAATTAAGGCAAAAATGAAGATTTTCATGATATGTGGTTTTTGCATTCAGAAGAGTATACAAGCAATGGATACTAATACCTACATCGCTTTACTTTTGTTCCAAATAATACCAATGTTACTTCATAAATGGTCCATCCTGCATGTCGCATTGAAAGGCTGTTTTGAGTAATGCGCTTCAGGATCTTGCGTGCATGAAGTGGTAAATGCCTTTGAGATTTATATTTGGTTCAATGTAGTGAAACGAAATTGGAATATTACATAAATTCAAACGTTATAACGTGGTAATACAGAAAGCGGAATTGTCGTATCTTTGCAGAAATCCCCTGCATCTATTTCCGATTTTAGAAGTACCTTGTAGGGCAATCAATATCATTTGAACACATTTAAATCGCTAGGGCTAGAAGAAGCCCTTCTCAAAGCTCTCGAAAAAGAGGGCTACAAAGTACCAACACCTATTCAACAGCAAGCAATTCCGTACATCTTGGATGGACGTGACCTACTCGGATGCGCACAAACCGGTACTGGAAAAACAGCAGCATTTGCTCTTCCAATTATTCAGAACCTTCATCTAACGCCGGCAAAAATTCAAGGAAGAAGGCCCGTACGCAGTCTTATTCTCACGCCAACCAGAGAATTGGCCATACAAATAGATGAGAGTTTTGGCGCCTACGGAAAGTTTGCAGGATTGAAACACTGCGTCATTTTCGGGGGAGTAAATCAAAACCCTCAGGTTAGAGCTTTACAAGGAGGTATAGACATTCTTGTGGCTACTCCCGGAAGACTTTTGGATTTGATCAACCAAAAACATGTATATCTAGGAGGACTAGAAATATTTGTATTGGATGAAGCTGATCGAATGTTAGACATGGGTTTTGTGCATGATGTAAAGCGTATAATAGCATTGCTTCCTCAAAAAAGACAGACTTTGTTTTTTAGTGCAACCATGCCACCTGTTATCCAAAAATTGGCTGATACAATCTTGACTAGGCCAGTAAAGGTGGAAGTGTCGCCACCAGCCACAACAGCACAGACAATCAAACAAACCGTTTATTTTGTTGACAAGGCCAACAAAAGCAAACTACTCATTGAGATATTACAAGATCGATCTATTGAGCGGGCTTTGGTTTTCATACAAATGAAGCACAAGGCGAATAAGTTAACTACGGACATTCAAAGAGCCGGCTTCACAGCAGAAGCCATACATGGCAACAAATCTCAAGTGGCCCGACAGAACGCACTCAATAACTTTAAAAACAAGAAAACGAGAGTGCTTGTAGCTACTGATATTGCCGCAAGAGGAATTGATGTAGATGATCTTACACACGTCATTAATTTTGAATTGCCGAATGTACCGGAAACATACGTTCACCGAATAGGTAGAACAGGTAGGGCAGGAGCCAACGGACTTGCCATTTCGTTTTGTGATGATGAAGAAGTGGCGTTTTTGAAGGATATTCAGAAGCTTACAGGAGTTGAGTTGACTGCAGAAACTGAATCGGTTTTCTCTAGTTCGGAGATTGAAGGAATGATGTTCAAACCGAACAGAAGCTCAGGACCTTCCAGACCGGGCGGTCAGCCTGCAAAAAAACACAGTGGCAGTAATAATAGTGGCGGAAAAAAGTGGTTTGGAAACAGAGGTGGCACTAAAAGTGCAGGGGCTAATAGAAAAAGGTCTTACTAATGAAAACGTCCAAAATCCTGATTTTACTTGCGGTTGTGAGTATTTCAATTTCTTCTTGCGACCCGAAAGTATTTGAGGCCATCATGAATGGAGAGGTGCCAGTTTCTAATACGCCACTTTCCAATGAAGAGGTAATTAAAGGATTGAAAGAAGCACTATCGGTTGGTTCGCAAAGCGCTGTAGGGAAAACTGGAAAGGCGAATGGGTTTTTAAATGACCCGCTCATCCGAATTCCTTTTCCGGAAGAGGCAAAAAAGGTAAAAGACGCGGCAATAAGTGTAGGCTTAAAAAATGATGTCGAAAAATTTGAGGCCACACTAAACAAGGCCGCCGAACAAGCTTCCGCAGAGGCATATCAAGTATTTGTTCAAGCTGTAACTGGCATGACTATACAAGATGGCTTTAATATACTGAAGGGCGATTCTGTGGCTGCTACAAACTTCTTGAAGCAAAAGACTACGCAAGAGTTGACCAACAAGTTTAGACCTATAGTGCAGAAGGCAGTAGACAACACGCAACTCACAAGTTATTGGACACCTTTGGTCAACGCTTATAATCTCAGTAATATCTTCTCAGGAGGAAATGATGTAAATCCAGATCTCACTGGATATGTAACAACAAAAGCACTCGAAGGATTATTCTTTTATGTAGCCATGGAAGAACAAAAGATCAGGAAGGATCCAGCAGCACGTGTAACAGCGATCCTTCAAAGGGTCTTTGGTTACTATGGCGGATAAATATCTAAAAAGAATTTCTAATTTTGAGAACTTCCCTTTGTTAGGTTTGTGTCCAATACCACAAATCTGATATGAAACTCATTTCTTTCAATGTAAATGGCATTCGCGCTTCTGTCAAAAAAGGTTTGATAGATATTATCCATGAAATGAATCCCGACATCATGGGATTTCAGGAAACAAAGGCAACTCCTGATCAAGTAAAAGAAGCACTCGCCGAACTTAAAGGCTATCACATCATACCAGATGGCGCAGCGCGATTGGGTTATAGCGGTACAGCAATTATTTCTAAATCGGCACCGATGAGTGTTGAAATGGGTATTGGCAATGAAACCTTTGACAACGAGGGAAGGACTATTTCAGCGGAATACCCAAATTTTTATGTAGTGAATTCCTATCAACCTAACAGTGGTCAAGGGCTTATTCGATTGGATTACCGAGTTGAGTGGGATGTGGCTATGAAGAAACATCTGTCAAAGTTGGCAAAGAAAAAGCCCGTTATTTTTTGTGGCGATTTGAATGTCGCACATGAGCCCATCGATATTGCGCGACCAAAGGAGAACTACAACAAGACATCAGGTTATACCCAAAAGGAAATAGATGGAATGACCAACTTGCTCGCGAGCGGATTGAAGGACACTTTTAGAGAATTGTATCCCGATACAGTCAAATATTCCTGGTGGAGTGTTCGACTTGGAGCGAGGCCCAAGAATATTGGATGGAGGATAGATTACTTTTTGGTGAGTCCAAGTCTTTTGCCCAAAGTAAAGGAATCTTTTATTTTAAATGATGTAATGGGAAGTGATCATTGCCCGGTAGGTATTGAACTTGCTGAGTGATTTTTTTCTGACGAAACCTAATGTAGTTTGCCAAAAGTTCTAAATGAGAATGGCCAGCGTATAGTTCTCATGTTAGACCAATGTTATACCAATTCTGCATATAGAAATAGTCCATCCTGCATTGCGCATTGGAAGTCTGTTTTGGGTAATGTACTGCAGGATCTTGTAAACATGAAGTGGCAAATGCCTTTAGAGTAGCTGTTATAGGCCAAGGGGGTGAATTGAAATTGGACTAGTACATAAACCCAAATCAAGCGATAGAAAAATTGCACCCTAATTTTGCCGATGAATGCAGTATTCTATCGCTTAGATTTGAGAATCCCGCACGCATTCTACAAAAATTGCCCTAATGCGTAATTCGGGATAAACGGCATGAGCGCTTCATCGCGACTTCCCATGCGGATTCTGGGATAAATTCAAACGGTCTTATATCTAAAGCCCGCGTGAGGGACAGAAGCGGAAAGCCTTATGGCATGAGGCACGAAGGGCATAAGCTTGCAGCGATGGCCCGACCCCGCAGTAATGAATTGTGGACGATTACGAAAGGCTGGAAAGCGGGGACACGCCCAAAAGAGAAAAAACCAATAATTGATATATCAATGATTTTTTGTTTGAACTATAATCGAGTTTTTAGATTGTAACTATCGCCAACTAATACCAATTCTGATTCTGGGTTTAAAAGCATGAAGTGGTAAATGCCGTCAAAGTCACTGTTATAGGCGAACGCAGTGAATCGGAATTGGACTATAACAGATACATAAACGGTATATCGAATATTTATTGAATAGCGAGAGTCCGCGTTACTTTCTCATCAAAGTGAGGTGACCCTCTCTAGTAATGGATTTATCGTCGATACATTTTCGCTGATATTCCAGTATAAAATAGAACACACCTTCGCTGTTGTCTCTTGCATTTTCACCATCCCAACCCTGCATTCCATCTACATCTGAGTCGTACAGGAGATTTCCCCATCGGTTGTATATGAGAAGTCTGTAGATGGAAAAATAGTCATAAAAATTTCTTCCTTCAGGCAAAAGCTCTTCTTCGAATTCATAAGCGATGCGAAATAGTCGATTTTTAGCATCGTCATTTGGAGTGAACACGTTGGGCACAATTAACTCCGACATGATAGGTCCGAAGCCAACATTCACTTCGGCATCATACACTACAGTTACATCGCACAAATCGTTGTATGCAGTGAGAATAACAGGATAAATCCCTGGGAATTCGTATTGGTGCGAAATTGGACTTTCATTTGAACTCTCGCCATCCCCAAAATTCCAACTAAACTCTGTATAACCTGTGCCATTCCAAATTGCTTGAATAGTTGGAATAGTATCGCAAATATCGGGTTCACCTATCGTGATACCTCCAGAGATAGGATCGGGTGGAAGCACCACGATTTCAACTGTTTCGGTATCCGAACAATCTGCGTTGGGTTCTACTGTGAGAGTGAGCGTGTAGGTTCCGTATGAGTTGTAGGTATATGTGAGCGTAGGCGCAGTGGTTAACTGATTACCTGATCCATCGCCCGGATTCCAAAGGTAACTAGAAGCTCCACCGTCAGATGCACTAAAGGTAACTGTGAGTCCCTCACAAAATTGACTTTGAGGCAATGGCAGTGACTGCGGTACCAATGGCACCTCGATATTTACAAAAGCTTCTCCTTCACAAAAAGCATCGCTCACGTATAACTCGACATTGAATGAACCCTCTTGATTCCAACCGACAGTCCAAGGACCTTGTGTGCCGCCATTGTTAGGATTGCCTCCATTAAAACCCCATTCGAATGATGAATTTACACCAAGCTGCCCCGTTGCAGTAAATTCAAATTGCCATTCGCCATTCACACATTGTGGTCCGGTGTATTCAATTTGCGGCAGAATAGGAGCAAACACAGCGATGGAACTAACCATGGTGTCTGCGCATTGATACCCGGGATTTACGATCAACGTGACTTCGTAGATACCCGGTTCCGTGAATTCGTATGTTGGTTCAAAAACAGAAGTTGTATCACTTTCGATCGACTCTACACCAAAGTCCCAGAAGTAGAATTCTCCACCTTGAGATCCGTTATCAAACACAACAGAGAGTCCTTCACATGGATCGGGTTCATCTATATCTGCCACAATATCCTGACCACAGATAGCAATATTGAATTGAAAATCGCGGTTGGTGGAGCTGAGCAGTTGACCATTTCGATATTCTTTCACACAAATCCCTACCACATATTGACCAAGTTGTATTGGAGTACCGGTGAGCAATCCGGTTTCAGGGTTAATAACAAAAGCAGGGTCTGAATCAATTGGATAATCGAAAGAATATTGTGGGTAGAAGTTTAGATTTGGATAGGGTGGAGCGCCTGGAGGGTTGATGTAATTGCCCGGTACATTGGTGAGAAGCGGATTGCAAAACTCGTAGACCAAAGAATCGCCATCGATATCTGTTGCACCATGGTCGTAGTACAATTGCTCATTGAGACAAATGAATACAGGAGGAAAGCTATTGAATGAAGGATTGGAATTGCAAATGGCGAGATTGGGATCTGGAATTTGCGTCACAATGGTCATCCCTATATCGTCGTTGCTCGCACAGTTGTCGATGCTCGTGTTTCTGCAACACCTTTGATAAGCAAGATACAAGCCACCTGCAGGCACATTTAGGGTAACGGTTTCTTGGTATACACATTCTTCAACACAGATATTTCCCGGCGGACTTAAGCATGGATCGCCCGTGGAGAGAGGTAAATCTGTGATGACAGCTTGAGTGAGCGGTATTTCAACATTTAAAACCAAATTGCCATCGTCGTCGTAGATTCCAACAGATGCGGGATCATCGAATCCACTAATGCCATTTATACAATCGCGATAAACTTTGAGTACGATCAAATATTGATTACCACCGAGGCATTCGTAATGCAAGTCGCCACCTACAATATGAGTTGCCGAAGAGCGATTTGAACAGAATATCGCAGCTAACGCGATGGTCGATGTGATAAGAATGGAGCGCATGATTTATTCCAGGTTTTGGTTCTAAAGAGATGACAATATACAAAGACTAAAAATTGCCTAGTGGGGATCTGTAAAAACCTGTTTTATGTTTCGCGGAGACAAATCCCGCATGATGGATGTACGTATTACAAGATCTGTCTTATCGCGGCATGCTTAAGTCTAAGTGGTAGAAAAGTCTTTATCCCAGAATACGCATTGGAAATCTATTGCAGCGCTAACCCCCTTTGATATCAAGCACTTTCTCGATTTTTACTCTTGATGTATGAATATACACCATCAAATAATCCCGCATTGCGCATTGGAGGTGTCTTGAGGTTAATGCGCTGCGGGATTCTCGAATCTACACGACGGAGCAAAATAATAGTTCGACCTATGATTTCCGATATCTCCATTGCGTGGTTCGGGATAATACCAATTCTGCTTATTAAATAGTCCATGCTGCATAGCGCATTGGAAGTTTTTTTTGGGCAATGCGCTGCAGCATCTTGCATGCAAGAAATGGTAAATGCCGTCAAAGTAGTTGTTACAGGCCAATGGAGTGAAACGGAATTGGACTATTACAGATACATAAACCCAAATCAAGCGATGGAAAAATTGCACCCTAATTTTGCCCATGAATGCAGTATTCTATAGCTTAGATTTGAGAATCCCGCACGCATTCTACAAAATTTGCCCTAATGCGTAATGCGGGATAAACGGTATCAAGTGTTAGCAATCAATGTAAACTTGGCGATTTATTAGGTGTTTTCTACCACTTAGATTTAAGCATCCGACGATCTTCTTCCCTTGTATTTCTGAAGGTTTTTTCGCGGGATTTGGCCCGAATGAAGTTTTCAGAATGCGCTATAATTTTTTTTTTGGTCGAAAGGTGAAAGAGGTTTTTAGATGTTCCTTATAGTCTTAGGGAAATTTTGGAAATCAGGAAATTTCGGCGTAGTTCAAATCCTTTCCGAAAGTTTCGGGGACTGAGTATAGGGCAATCAAAGCTAGTCCTACGCAAACCATGCCCACAGTAAGTGCCGCATCTATGTTGCCCAAGCCTGCTGACAGAGAAACGTATGAAGCTATAATGGGGATATTGGCACCGCGCACAAAATTGGGCACAGTGGTGGTAACAGTGGCTCTGATATTGGTTCCAAATTGTTCGGATGCCATTGTCACAAAAAGCGCCCAATACCCTGTGGCAGTGCCCAAAAGGAAACAAAGGAAATAAAAGGTAGAGCTCGACATTCCTTTGTAATACAGAAAAAATGGAACAATCACAATCGTTCCAATTAAATAGGCCAAGACGATTTTCTTCCTGCTTCTGAAAACCTGACTTAATATTCCGCTTAACAGATCTCCTACAGACAATCCGATATAAGCGTACATGATAGCGTTCGGCACAGTAATCTTTTCGCCTGTAACACCTAGATCAATAGCAAATTTGTCGGCAAATTTCATAAGTACACCGATGCAGTACCAAACGGGGAGTCCGATCAAAATGCAGGCGAGGTAGCGAAAAAATCTTTTTCTGTTTGCGAAAAGCATGAAGAAATTTCCTTTGGTGACAGAGCTCTTTTTCATTGTATCGAACATTCCACTTTCGAAGGTTCCCACGCGCATGAGGAGCAATAAGAGACCCAATACACCACCAATTAAATACATCATCTGCCAATTTGCAAACCCCCAAGCTTCCACATTGGCATTCTTGAGTTGTGCTGCAGCCACTGCACCTAGAGCGCCCATTGTAACAATGACCATGGTTCCATAGCCACGTTTTTCTTTGTGCATAATTTCGGAAACAAGGGTAATGGCAGCTCCTAATTCACCTGCCAAACCAAGCCCTGCGAAGAAGCGCACAACGATGTACTGATCGAGATTTACCACGAAGGCATTTGCGATATTCGCAATAGAATAGAGTAGAATAGAGCCAAAGAGAATGCTTTTTCGTCCTTTGAGATCACCTAGTACACCCCACAAAATGCCACCGGCCAACATTCCACCCATTTGCCAGAGGAACAAAATGTAATCATATTTCTTGATTACCTCTTCATCAACTATACCAATACCCCGCAGGCTGTCTTTCGATACAATATTGAAAAGTTGAAGATCAAAAATATCGACGAAATATCCCATGCTGGCTACCATCACAGTGATCCAAATGCGAAGTTGGGGATTTTTCATAAAATTGCTACGGTCAAAAATAGAATAAAATTAAGAGGAATTGTGGAAATAGAAATAGAGAATAGAAACAGCTCTAGAAGTAGGAATAAAACGGATAGAAATGGGTGTAGTTAATAAATGATTTTCATACAACGTTTGTGTGAAATATCAATTGTTTAGATCTTTAGGAAAAGAGCGCGCAGGTTGGGCGCACGACTATTGCAATCTTGGAGTGAGTTGCACTCAATTGTTCTTTCGATAGCAACCCTTCACATAGAGCAAATTTTCGCGGAAGAGATTATCTAGATCGAAATTAGTTCCAGACAATGTTCCCGCAGCATTTCCCTCCATTCGTGTGTCTGCATTTGAAGGCACATGAAAGTCGCCAATTGTAGGATCAACAAAAAATGGAACTTGCTTTTTGATTTGTTGAAAGTGAGAAAGATCATTGTCTACATCGATGTCTGAATCTAAAAGGCAGTAATAGAAAAAGTAATTCTGTAACTCAGGATTTTCGAGATCAATTACAAATTCATTGAAGTCTTCTATGGAAGCGTTGCTGCCATACATAATGCAATTTCTGAACTCCGCTTGCTCAAGAGTGCGTATTTGCAAATTCTGATTGATGTCCTCGTAATAATTATTCACGTAAAATGTAGGGGCAGTTCTAGCTCCCAGGTTCCAGTAGTTTCCAAAAGTGCAGTGATCCATTCTGTACTTTCCGCCAATAGTAAATGCAGCGCAACTTTGAGCACAGTCGGTAATGAGGTTGTTGAATCCAGTTATAGAACCACCTTGCGACCATAAACCGATTGCACTCATGTTATCGATTTCAGTATTTTTTATTTCTAAGGCATAACCTGCAGCAACACCAGTAGTATCTATTTGTATACCAATACCTCCATTTTTGATAATGGCATAATCAATGACTGATCCTGTACTTTGATTCAACCAAATGCCACCTCGGCTTACACTTGCTATTTCTGGACCGAAACCGGTTTGCACTACAAAATCGAGCTGAATGCCCCATTGGCCGGGAATATTCGCATACTGTAATTCGAGGCGGTCACCCTGAAAAACAACCTCGTTGCCGAGATCTCCATCTATGTTGATGCAGCCTTTGTAAATGTATATCCCCGACTTTGCATGGACATACACTTGTGTACCAGCTTGAATGGTAAGACAACATGCCGAATCGACAGCTAGGATGCCATATATGACGTGGGGTTTATCGTTCATCCAAACCTCATTGCAGTTTGCGATTACATTTAAACCACCCAGACCTCCATGGAAGTATGCATCTTGACCATAGGCCATTAAATGCACATTTTGTGTGTTGCCATTGGTCACAAAAACAATGTCTTCTTCTATAAGAAAAGGAAGGTTAGCATTGCCGGGGTCTATTGTTACCTCTACAAATACATATAGACTGTCGTTGGGTAAAACCTCAATATTTTCAACCACAGGACCATCTACGCCATCAATATTGAATACATATTGAGAATTTTCGGGCAATGAAATGGATGAGATCAGGATGCTCTCATTAAAGTTGTTGTAGACTTTAAAAACCTTGGTAGTTGAACCTAGGGTGGTAAAGACAGTGTCGAATAAAACAGTATCCTGCGAAAAAACAAGGCTGGCCGAGGAGTCTGTAATGAAACCTTCTTTTCGACAAGAGTTCATTGAGAACATGAGCAATATACAAGCACATAATCCTGCGCTGAGTAGCTTAAAATTCATCTGAGTTTTTGGCATCGGCTGTAAAGATGCATTGCAAACGAACAATCAGAAAAATATTGTTTTGTGCAACCTATGATTCCATTGTAAATAGCCATATATAGCGGGATTTGGAAAGGGAATGTATTATTACTGTTGACCAACCAATACAAGCTTTTTAGCGTTTTTAATCCTTGCTACATCCATCCATTGAGTCCTGAATTCACCTTTTCGATATTTTGTCCATTGGTCGCTGTAGTGCTCGCTCATCAAGTGACCACTTTGCCCAGCCGGTGTAACATTCCAAGCACTATCGGGATGCGCGAAGTCGACCATGATGCGCATTTGAGACCCGAAATAGACCTTGTATTCTCCAGTGCTGTCTGGCTTAAAACCACTTTGCATAATGGTTTCGTTACCACCCATCACAGGCTCAGGTCCAATGTTGAATAGAGGACGAAATACGGCCACTTCGCCAAGCGGGTGACGAAGTTCGAGTGTACAAACTTTGCTCCAGTACCAAATCTTTGGATTCGAACCTAGTTGGTCACTCAGTTCAATAAAACTTTTCTTAAAGGCTTTTCTAATCACATCAGTATAAATCTCCTTTTCGGGCGTATTCACATTGTCCCACCAACCAGAACTTGTGTCGCTACACAATCTGTCCATTGCTCTTTGAAATTGATGTGTGGTAACAAATACGTCGAAATTGGCCTGACCCATTTCATCTGCGCATGCATCTCGCATCACGTGATAAAGCATTTTATTGAATAGAGTAGGAGAGCAATTGTTCAGATCATAACTGCCATCCCAATAAAACAGTGGACTAGCCAACGACATTCTTGTGGTGTCGAATTCAGGCCATTTTTTTACAAGGGTTCCCCATATCGTCAACGTTATGGCATCTGCGTTATTCTTGACATCTGTCATCACCTCACTCATCGAAGTTAAATCGAAGTCTTTGCCATAGGTCAATAGTTGACGGATTTGATCTGCTCTATATTGAGGTTTGTAGTAGCCGGGATACCACTTTCCGTCTACTTTATCGGGCCAATCGTTGGCACTATAGATGTATCCCCACGACGGATTGATACACCTTGGGTTCATTTCAAATGGATAATATCCGATGGGATCATTTGCCGGATTGTTTCCGTCGAGTATTGTCCATGAGTTTACATGTTCTGGTCTTTCGAGCAATGAAGCACAAGCCCACCAAGCAATATTTCCGAGATTGTCGCCATAATTAACTGATAACCCCGGACCATGAATGTTTTGTAGATGAGAACTAAAGTCATCGATGTTGGTAGAATGATTTAGACCATAAAATGCCTCAAATGTTTTGTTGGGTTTGCGAGTGTATGTCCACAACATTGAAATTGCCGACTCTTTATATATGCCGTCGAATAGGCCGGAAACAACTGGGCCATGGCGAGTAACTTGAATCTCGGCGATGCTGTCTTCGTCTGATTTAATTTTGAAAACTTCAGTTCTAGTCTTGCAGATTTCGAATTGATCATTGTATTTAAATTCATTGGGATTTGAAGGATTTCTTTCTTCGCGATAAAAATCCATGTCGTCATTTAAGAGCATAGTAAGTCCCCAAGAAAGTTGTTTATTTCTACCTACTAATGCAAATGGAATTCCGGCCATAAAGTGACCGTACATTTCAAATGAATTGCACAAGAGATGTGCTTCATACCAAGTTTGTGGAAGCAGATAACCGATATGTGTGTCATTGCAAAACATCACCTCTCCGGAAGCGGTTTTTGAAGGGCCTACTACCCAAGAATTGCTTCCTTCGAGCGGTGAGTAGGGCAGCATGCTCTCAATTTCGCTAAAGACAGAAGCCAAGTTAGAAAAATCTGTCTCAAGAAAAGCTTGACCGGAATTGATTTTTTTCAAGGTATCTCTTAATTCGGAATTCCTGTAATTTGGAATAAAAGATTCAGTGCTGTCGTGCCACAGACCAATATCCTTAAGGTATTCATCACCATATTTTTTGTGAATGAGATCAATCACTGGATCCGTTTTCTGGGCTTGCGAAAAACTAAATGCCATAGCACCACTGATGCAGAAAATATCCTTTATGGTGAAATCAGTTTTTTCAATCCCAACAATTCTGAACTCAGGTGGTGTTTCACCAAATTTTTGATACGCATTTATTCCATAGAGATAAGCTTGCATGTCCTCATACATCTGTGTTCCCTTTTGTTGTTCCATTAAAATGACACTTGAGTCGGCATATTGCTCAAGGCCAATAGTTCTGAGCATCAGATCCGTTTTGAGAAGTTTTCTACCGAATATTTCAGAGAGCCTTCCGCTTCCTGCACGGCGAAGCAATTCCATTTGAAAAAGTCTGTCTTGAGCGTGGATATATCCGAATGCCAAGTACAAATCGTGCATGTTTTGAGCTTCAATATGGGGAACCCCATATTCATCAAAGCTCACATTTACCGAATCTTGAAGTCCAGGCACCACCAATTTTCCATCATAGGTAGGTTTTGAACTGGATAGCCAGAAATAAAACCCAATAGCAGCAACTATCAGAAGGCTAGCTAATGCGAGTAGAATGTATTTGATGTACTTCATAATCCTCTTATCTTTTACAAGAATAGGGGTTTATCTTCAAAACAAGAATACATCCAACCGTGAGTTTCTCTCTAAAGTCGACGAGAAATCTCGCATGTCTCGGAAAGATTAGAGGTTCTAGAGCCTAGGTCGGAAAAATGTCTTAGTAAGTTGAAGTAAGTTCCTTTGAGAACTTTTTGCGATCGTGTTCTTTAAGGTAAACTTTGCGAAGACGTATTGACTTAGGTGTTACTTCCACATACTCATCAGGGCCGATGTACTCGAGGGCTTCTTCAAGAGTGAACTTGATAGGTGGGGCCATACGGGTTTTTTCATCAGTTCCTGAAGCACGCATATTGGTAAGCTGCTTGGTTTTTGTAACGTTCACCACTAGATCGTTATCGCGGGTATGTTCGCCAATTACCTGACCTTCGTACACTTCTTCCATGGCATTCACGAAGAAGCGACCACGGTCCTGAAGATTGCTTATGCTATATGCCACGGCATTTCCTGTTTCCATAGAGATCAAAGAGCCGTTCAAACGCCCTTGTATATCACCGCACCATTCCCCGTATTCTTTGAATCGATGCGACATAACCGCCTCACCTTGTGTAGCGGTAAGAAGGTAACTTCTCAAACCGATGATTCCACGAGAAGGCACTTCAAATTCTAGTATAGTTCTATCGCCTTTAGGTTCAAGATTTTTCATTTCACCTTTACGACGTGTTACGGCTTCAATTGCAGTGCCGGTCATCTCGGTTGGAAGATCGATTGTCAATTCTTCTATTGGCTCGTGTTTCTTGTCGTTGATGGTTTTCACGATTACCCTTGGCTGTCCGATCTGCAACTCGTATCCCTCTCGACGCATAGTTTCTATAAGCACAGATAGGTGAAGTACACCGCGTCCGAAAACGATGAATCTGTCTGCTTTATCTGTATCCTGTACACGAAGTGCTAGGTTTTTTTCAAGTTCTTTAGCAAGTCTTTCTTTGATGTGACGGCTGGTAACGAATTTACCTTCCTTACCAAAGAATGGAGAATCATTGATGGTAAACAACATGCTCATTGTAGGCTCATCTACAGAGATCGTTGGCAAGGCAATCGGGTTTTCGAAATCCGAAAAAGTATCCCCAATGTCGAAGTCTTCCATTCCGTTGATTGCACAAATGTCACCACTTACAACTTGGTCAACTTTTCTTTTGCCGAGTCCTTCGAAAACATATAATTCTTTGATTCTACCTTTCAAAATAGAACCATCTCTTTTCACCAAAGAAATGGGCATACCTGCTTTCAATTCTCCACGATGCAATTTGCCGATGGCCATACGTCCAGTGTACGACGAATAGTCGAGCGAAGTAACCAACATTTGCGGTATACCTTCAAGTTTTACTGGAGCCGGGATAGATTCTATCACCATGTCCAAGAGTGGTTCGATGTTATCAGTTTTCACTCTCCAATCGGTGCTCATCCAACCGTGCTTGGCAGCGCCATAGGCAGTAGGGAAGTCGAGTTGACTTTCTGTAGCTCCTAGCGAGTACATCAAATCAAATACAGCTTCGTGCACTTCGTCGGGAGTACAGTTTTCTTTGTCAACTTTATTGATTACGACAATTGGCTTAAGACCCAGTTGAATAGCTTTTTGAAGCACAAAACGCGTTTGAGGCATTGGCCCTTCGAAGGCATCTACTAGAAGAAGACAACCTTCAGCCATATTTAATACACGCTCAACTTCACCACCGAAGTCACTGTGACCAGGAGTATCAATAATATTGATTTTATGCCCTTTATAAGTAATACTTACGTTTTTGGCAAGAATGGTAATACCTCTCTCTCTTTCGAGGTCATTGTTATCCAAAATGAGGTCGCCTTGAGTTTCGTTTTCACGGAATAGTTTGGCTATGTGAAGCATCTTGTCAACCAACGTAGTTTTACCGTGGTCAACGTGAGCAATGATGGCGATATTTCTAATTTTTTGCATGAGGTGTTCTTTAAAAACGGCCGCAAAAGTACGACATCTAAGGCCTTTTCCTTTCACATAAATGGTAAAGCAATTATTAATTCGCTCGAATTGTGAGTATTACTATGTTCATTACCCACCTAAACTGCAGAAAGAGGGTGATTCTAGCAAAATGGAGGAATTACATCATGTCCATGCCTTCGCCGCCACCACCTCCGGAATTTCGGCGTTTGAAGAGCGTAGCATCCGCTTTTCCAAATTTCCAAGAAAAATTGACCCTAAACACCTGCCAATCTCGACGCGACTCAGAAGTTTGCGAGAAAAACGCAGATTCTTGATATGTAATGTTTCTGCGTGTTTTGAAAATATCGGATACGCCTAGCGATAAAGTCATGGATTCTTTATAAAACTCATACTTCAAAGCTGCGTCAACCCCATAATTACTCTCGTTATACCCTTGAATCGTATTCACTGATCCACCATACATTCCTCCTCCGCCGCCGCCCCGGTCACCACGATCGCCGCCACCAATTTCTAAAGCTCTTCTGGAATTGTACTCTCCTGTTAATTGTCCGCTCCAACCCTGAGAAAATTTGAAGGTAGCATTGAGTTTAGCAAACCACGAAAAACGCTCGTTTGATAGTCCTTCGGCAATATTGCTGCCATCGATAGAAGAATTGTATAGATTCAAATTAGACACAGTTTCGAGCCAACTCGTTATGGTGTTTTTTAGAATGAATTCAAGTCCGTATGCCTCACTGGACGTGGCATTTAGCCAGGTGTTTATCAGGACATCTCTTTCCAAAAGTGGACTGTATTCCACTTCTTGATAACGGGTCATCAGATCCACGGATTGCTTGTAGTAAAGGGTGGTCAACAAGTTATGTTTTTTTGAAAACACGTTTTGATAGCTCAACTCGAAACTATTCGTGAATTCGGGTTTAAGTGCTGGATTTCCAGTAGAAATATTCAGAGAATCGCTGTAATCTACAAACGGAATAAGGCGGAAAAAAGTAGGTCTGTTGATTCTGCGGCTATAGTTGAATTGAATGTTCTGTTTGTCCGTGACTTTGTAGCTTACAAATGCCGAAGGAAAAAGACTTAGAGGGAAACTGACTTCAAAGGTTGAGTCTGTATCGATCAATTCCCCCAAATAATCTGAACTTTCGGCTCTTAAACCCGTCTGCCAACCCCATTTTTTATAGCTCTGCGAAAATTGACCATAAGCTGCATAAACCTTGTCATTGAACTCGTAGTTGACTTGCAACAAAGGGATTTCAATGAATTTCCCTTGGTCAGGATCGTAAACAAAGTTTTCATACAAGCTCTGATAATTCCTCACCGCTCCGCGAACACCACCTTCAATTTTACTTGAGTTTTTTAAAGGAGTTTTGGCATCTGCCTGAATGGTAATAAAGGTTTGACGACCATTTCCGGTTTGTAGCTGAAACTGGTTTACTTCGTTGAATCTACTTTCATAATTGCCGTTAATTTCACTTCGCACATTGCTCAGGTTTACATCGGCCGTGATTTCTGCACCCTCTTTTGCGAACAAATGTTTGTAGAGTAAAGAAGAACCTACATTTCTGAAAACCCGTCTCGTATAGCTCACCCGAGAGGTGAAAATATTCTCTGTTTCCATTTCTGACAAAGTATCCGTAAGGGTTTCAAGATAATCTTCTGGTTCGAAACTTCCACGGTTGAAACTTTGACTTATTGTTAATGTATTTCGGTTGTCAACGAGCCAATCAAATCCCCCACGCCCCGACATGAAGTATCCCAAATTGTCGTTATGGCTTGTTTGCTCAAAGTATACATTGGGAACATCAGATGTATAGAGTCTGGTTGTGAAACCATCTCCACGTCTCCTGCGTTGGTTGAAGTTTCCACTCAAGAAAATATTGAATTTCCCTTCTTGGGCGTTGAGATCAATCCCTGAATTGATTCGTCCTCGGCTATCTACACCAGCACGGATGCTTCCATTGTAACCCATGGATCTATTCTTCTTCATTACAATATTGATGATGCCGCTCATTCCTCCGCTGGCGTCATACTTCGCACTTGGATTGGTGATTACCTCGATACTTTGAATGGCATCAGCAGGAATCTGATCTATCGTCAAAGTGGTAGGTCTGCCATCTACGAATAGGGTGGGAGAGGCCCCTCGCAATGCCACGTTGCCTTCCATATCTACCTGTACGGAAGGAACTGTGCGCAACACATCTTCTGCTGTACCGCCAGCATTTACAGGGTTTTTATCGACATTATACACTCTTTTGTCAATATCGAGGCGCATTCCTTCAATTTCCTCAACAATTTCTACTGTTAGAAGTGTAGTATTTCCTTCACTTACCAGAAGGTTTCCAACGTCTTTTAAACTGGTGCCAGGAGTATATTGAATAGGGACATTTAGCGAATCATAACCGATGGCAGAAACAACAAGATTGAGTATCCCATTAAGCGGCACATTATCCACACTAAAGTCTCCATTTTTAGCGGTAATGGCCCCACCAACTACCTTTTGAGATTGATTACCCAGGCTGTCTTTTTTAGTTTGAAACATTCGCAGAACAGCGAACTCCAAAGGGTCTTTTGTATTCGCATCTAGGACTTTACCATAAAACTTTCCAACACCGCCGCCACGACGTTCCTTACCAGGGCCACCTTGAGAAAAGGCACTTTGGCCCGAAAAGAATAATAAAACGATAAATAGAATGAAGAACTTCCTAGTCATGATTTTAAGGTCTAAGACAGCAAATGTACGTTTTGGTTTAGGGACGAATAATTTCAAATTTGCCCCCACTTTCTAGCCTTATGATAGTGCTTGGCTTGCCGATTGGTCTGTTTCGATGCACACCAACTACATAATCACTGGCATCCAAAACTTCAGACTCAATACTCTCGAATCGCCCGTCGAAATGTTTTCCGCTGATATTTGCGCTCGTAGAAACAATTGGTTTTCCAAACTTGTGAATCAACTGCTTGCAGAATAAATCTTTGGTCACACGAATGCCTGCCGTGCCATCTGCCGCCAAGACATTTTTGGCAAGGTTTAACACTCCTGAGTAGACAATAGTGATCGGATTGTCTGAATTGTCAAGTAGATCCCAAGCAACTTCGGGTAAATCTCGAACATATCTGTTCAGTTTGGTCGCATCGTCGAGCAGAACAATTAGAGATTTAGATTCGACCCTCTTTTTAATCTGATAAATGCGCTCAACAGCCTTTTCATTCGTGGCATCACATCCAATTCCCCAAATGGTATCGGTAGGGTAAACAATAACACCACCTTCTTTGAGGATTCTCAAACAAGTTTGAATCTCGTCGTGGAAGTTCTCTGTTTGTTCAGACATTCGATATTGCTTTTCTAATTCCCGGGCTACAGCGATACCTGTCCTCTCCATAATAACGATAAAGTTCGTCGAGTTTTGTGGCCACATTATTCAAACCTATTTCAATACCCCATTGAAGAAGTCCTTTAGGGTAATTCACTCCCTTAATCATTGATATATCAAGATCATTTGAGCTAGCAATACCAAGATGTAATGCTTCATATGCTTCATTTATGAGCATAACCAAAATCCTATCAAATACTAGTTTTTCAAGAGTCGGATTTCTATCGGCATGATGCGTTTCGGGTGAGTTGTAATCGTAATATCCCTTTCCAGATTTTCTACCTAGCCATCCTGCCTCAGTCATTTTTAACTGGGTAATACTTGGCCTATAACGTGGGTCATAATACATAGTCCTAAAAACAGTTTCAGTAACGGCGTAATTCACATCGTTTCCAATTAAATCCATGAGTTCAAAAGGACCCATTTTAAATCCCCCATGTTCGCGCATTGCAATATCTATGAGCGATATAGAAGCTATTCCCTCTTCATAAATACGCAAAGCTTCACCATAAAATGGACGGGCAAGTCTATTGACTATAAATCCAGGAGTGTCTTTGGCGATAACAACTGTTTTACCCCAGCTTGTAATCAGCGACTGCATTTTTGCTACAAGAGAAGCATCGGTTTGCAATGCAGGAATGATTTCAACTAACGGCATCAGAGGTGCCGGATTGAAAAAGTGTATTCCCATGACGCGTGAAGCAGTTTTACTTGAAGAGGCAATAGCTGTGATAGACAATGATGACGTGTTCGAAGCGAGCACACAACTTCCCTTTACTATTTGATCTAGTTTGCCGAATAGTTCTTTCTTTACTTCTAGATTTTCAACAATGGCTTCAATCACTAAGTCAGAATCAGAAAGAGATTCGATATTCGTATTGCGGATGATGCGAGATTGGATTAATTCAGCATCTTCCTTTGTCAATTTGCCTTTGGCTGTCAATTTCGACATGGTCTCTGAGAGCTGCACAGCAGATTTATCAAGAGCGCTTTGCGACTGGTCGATTAGGATTACATAGTGTCCCGACTGCGATGCCACTTGTGCAATTCCGCTACCCATTGCCCCCGATCCGATTATTCCAATTTTCATTTTTGCATTAAAATATGGTAAGACAAATATCGACCTAAGAAGCAATGAGCATAGAAAAGAAAAAACCTGTGATCAACAACACATTGTGAGTGGATTCCTTGACAAAACAGTTGGAGTCCAATTATTGGAATTTGGAATTTCAAATCGCCTCTGCGCTCTCTGCGTGCAATTCCCTCTGCGAACTTTGCGTGAAATGCGAGCGTCTTTATTTTCACGCAAAGCCCGCAAAGATCGGACGCAAAGCACGCAAAGATTTATATCTTGGAAGACAAGCAATTATTGGAATTTTGAATTTCAAATAGCCTCTGCGTTCTCT